>ENA-UOWO01001213-UOWO01001213.1-activated-sludge-metagenome-genome-assembly--contig:-NODE-1213-length-35187-cov-26.470597_pt1 | contig 35187 bp, 25 predicted proteins | sample MGYA00238148_ERZ761564 | MGnify/ENA primary metagenome ERZ761564 (study PRJEB28885, sample SAMN05720194) | activated sludge metagenome | isolation source: Anaerobic digester | place: USA... | reverse complement strand
CTTGTGTAGTATCTTTTCTTGATAAAGCCGATCCTTATGATAAATATAGGTCAAAATGGTCATGTTCCGGATATTATTTTAACCTGCAACGAAGGTTTTTAGAACTAAAACCGCAGTTCACGTTGTATATTACCTCTATTCCACAATCTGATCGACAAAATGTTATTAATGCTTACATTTCTCATGTCGATAATGTTACTAACCAATATGTGGCAGGCACGGGCAGTAATGCGGCATACTTTCTCAATAACCTTTCCATTTCATTAACCGACTTCTTCGAAAAACCCGCCAATGAAATACCTCCCAATGACTTCTATAAGTACATTAGAGACACTTATGAAGCTATTGATAGAAAAGATGGTGATTATAAAATTCTGGACTTAATTTCTGCCTTTATCTTTCATATTTCTGATTATTTCATTGATGAACTTATGTCTTTTTTTAAAAGTTTATTAGTCCCGAATAATAACTATCTAACTACTGTTAGTCATGTAAATGTTTCGGCACCTCAGGCAGTATCAGTAAAAAATTTCCCCGACTCCTTGGACAATTTTTTTGAATCAGCCGATATTACCTCAAAGTATAAATCTGATTGTTCCTGTTCCAGCTATTATGCCGTCCTGCGCGACAAATGTAAAAGCGTACAGGCTGATATTTTAAACTTATACTCTTCAGTGTTACCCCCAAATAAGCAATCTTTTATTAAAAGTTACTTAATGAAAATTGAAGGTGCCGTTAAAAATTACATTGGTGGCACTACTGGCCCTGCAATAAAATACCTCAAGGATAATGACTTTAGTTTTGAGGATTTTTTTGAAACAGAAATTTTTAAAAATAACGCTTCAACCGACACCCTGCCTGGTTGTCTTAGATTATCTTATAATGATTTTTATGATAAATATTTTGAGCCAAAAATTTATGACCTTCGCACATCATTTTTTCATCTGATTTCGGACAATTTTATTGAAAAACTAAGTAAATTCATAACAGAGCTACCGGTTGATAATACAACACCAATACATACAAAGACTGAGCCCTCTGAGAAAAAAAACGCCAAAGTTATTCCAGTTTCATTTGAATATATAAATAATTCTACCCAGCCTGATGCGATAGATGATCTTTATGACAATCTTAAAAAAAATAAATTCATTCATTCCAAAACAGACAAACGAATTTTCCGAAAATTATTCTCATCACGAACCCCCGATAAAAAAATAAAATGGACAGGTAAAATATCCGAACTCTATTATTTTATAATATTAATTCACCTTCGAAAGAAATCAATTAAGCCTCTCGGCAATGATATTTGGAAGGTTACTGCAAATTGTTTCTGTGACAGCAAGGGCAAAGATTATGACTATAAAAGTTTTCGTAATCTTCATAAGCCAGCTTCGGCAAAACTTTTAGAAAGCGCAGCATCACAATTAATTTAGACTCTGCACTTCCTCATTTAGCACTAATTTTTTCTGATTAGTTCGGTTCTTTCCGCCTTTAGCACTACCAACCCTGTCAACGCACTCTGCACTCTGCACTCTGCACTGCGCTATAGTATTCGCTAATTATTTCGCATAATTCCTTATTTTCTTTGTGTTCAGTTTTTTCATTTGCGCGAATAAAAAAACCGGTAACTAATTTATTAATTAATTAAATATTGAAAAAACATGGACACTTCAAACATCAATCCCCAAACATTCCAGCTTTTATATGAAAAAGTGGAAGACATCAAACAGCTTCTTGAAACAGAAAAAAATGATTATCCCCTGCAGGATCGTTGGCTCGACATTTCGGAGGCTTGCCAAATCCTTTTTGTAAGCAAAAGAACTCTTCAATCATATAGGGATAACGGCATCCTTCCTTTCAGTCAGCTGGGCGGTAAGATTTATTTTAAAGCTTCTGACATACAGAAACATTTGGAAAAACACTATAAAAAAGCATTCGCAGTAAAAAAGTAAAGCAATGGAAACAACTCATACAACTACAGAAATAAGTATGGTGTCTCCCGTTGATATACCTATGGATTGCGAAACCACAGAATTTTCTTTCTATAGAGCACCGATTAATGAAAAAAACAAACAACCTTATAAAAATATTACTATTAAGGAAGTTCTACAAGTCATTAAAGGTGATTTTTATAAAAGTAAAAATGAAACCCTGCTTACTCTTGATGACAAGCAGCAAAAGGATTATAAGAAAGAAAAACTCGATTTTGTCACATTCAGTGGTATATTTAAATACCGGGCTACAGATGGCTTGATTTGCCGTTCCGAATACTTCTGTGTGGATATTGACCACATAGGTCAATCCACACAAATAGAACAGGTAAAACAGCATATTCTAAGCCATCTTACCCCTGTACTCATGTTCATTTCTCCTAGGCACGAAGGCCTCAAAATTGTACTGCGCATTACCCCGCAAGATGCATCACACGAACAGTTTTATAATGCCATCGAAAACTACTTCAATAATATGGTATTATCAGGCTTTGTCGATTCTGTCAATAATCCTCTTATTATTGATAAGGCCTGTAAAGATGTCTGTCGTGCAACTTTTCTTCCTCATGATCCTGATTGTTTTTTCTCTGCAACACCCACTATTATTAATGCTGATTATATTGCAGCATTTACTTATTCAGCACATCAGGTCTCAATCCCCGATTCAGCAAATACCACCGAAATTATGGAGTCAGCCTTGTCTATGATTCGAAAATCAATCAACGGTCAAAAACATGCCGCACTTTTACGTGCCAGTATTCTCACTGGTGGCTTCATTGCCGGTGAGTTAATTACTGAATCCGAAGCGGTTTCATTGCTTGAAAATGAAATTAGTAAAAAGGATATTAGTGATTTCAAAGGAGCGCAAAAAACTATCAGCAGGGGTATCATTTATGGTAAAGAAAGGCCTATCCTAAAACCATCAAAACAGGCAAAATTTAAAGGTATTACTGTTCCACCTTTCCCTATAAACGGTTTGCCCGAACAACTTCAATACCTTATTAGAACATACGCTGAAACATACGGTACACACATGGATTTTTGGGCAGGTGCTTTTCTTTTGGCAACATCCCTGGGCATCGGACAGTCTGTTAAACTCCATACAAAATACATCAACGCACCTTGCCTGTGGTTTATTTTTATTGCCCCTTCAGGTATCGGAAAAACTGAGCCCCTAAATACCGCTCTGGCGCCCTTCCTTCATTTGGACAAACTAAAGTATGAAAATTACAGTAAAGATTTTGAAGACTACGAAAAATGGAAAATTACACCCAAAGACCAACGGGTTCAAGGTTCCATGGAGCCACCAGTATATATACAGTTCACGCTGCAGGACTTTACGCCCGAATCTTTATCAAAGGTACTCTCTGATAATCCCCGGGGTGTTGTTATCTACCGGGATGAACTCAGTGGATGGATTAAAGACTTCAATCGTTACAATAAAAGTGGTGAACAGGAAAATTATCTCTCAGCTTGGATGGGGAACGCTTTTGTTGTTAACCGCAAAACACAGATTCTACGTATTGATTCTCCATTCATTGATGTTGCAGGTGGGATGCAACCCGACCTAATTAACCTTTTTGCCAAAGAAAACAGGGACCGCAACGGTTTTTTAGTCCGGTTTTGTCATATTTTCCCCGACAAGGCCGACAAACCCTTCTATAATGACAAAGTAATTCCCAGCCATGTTAAGGATTTATACTTTCAGTACATCAACAATCTTCTTTCTTTAGAGTACACTCCTGAATCTAATCAATACATTAATTTGTCTGACGAGGCCCATTCAATGTATATTACATGGTTCAACAACAATGCCACGGCCATCAATAATGAGAATTACGACTATCTGAGAGGGGTGTACAGCAAACTCGACATTATAAGCTTGCGCCTTGCCCTAACCATTCATTTTTCAAAATGGGCATTGACAGGTGTTAATGAAGATAAGATCACTCCAGAAACGATGAAAGCAGCCCTTGATATTACTGAGTACTTCAGGATTACTGGCACCAAGGTGTTCCATCATCTGCAACCACAGGAGGATAAAACAATCTCCAATAAAGAAGCTGCAATATATCTTGCATCACTTGGTAACTCACAAAACCAGATTGCCGATGTCTTAAAATGTTCTCAGCAAAATGTACAACGTTTTTTAAAATAAAAATTATAAATCATTGTTGTATGTTGTACCCTAACCAAATGATTGATATTGAACATTATATCTTGTTTACAGGATACAACATACAACATAAAATTAACTGAAAACCATGAACCTCCCCAAAATAAAACCCATAAACTTTACCAATGAAATAGATGATAATCAATCTGATACCCCCATAACTTCAGAACCCCATCCCTTACCACACTCATTTATAATCAACAAAGCCGTGGTGCCCTGGGCTATGGAACAAGAAAAAAAAATTGCTGGTCAATGGAACATCACAGAACTTGAAAACTTCTTTAAAAATACAACCTTACCTTCACCACCGGTCAAACTCAATCCCTGGACTACCATCATTGACATTCCCCTTTTTATCACTTCACACCTCGAAGTAATAAAAGAAAACAATGGTGTAAAAAATTACGAACCCTACTATAATCGCCTTACCGAATTAATAAATTACTTATTATCTCAGCTTAATTAATGAAAAACATTTTAGCACATATTTATTTTATGAAAAAAAACCACACAATTGAAAAAAACAAACAGCACGTCCTTTACGTTTTGTTTTCGTATTATTGCAACTCGCTCAGAACGGGGGCCTGTGCGCCTATAAATATTTTATCAATTTTTATGTCTGTTTTTCGTATTGCTTTTGTTAACTTTGCCTGTTTTATAGAATCGATATGTTTAGAGTAATTTGGGATAAGGTAAATAATGGTGTATTGCTTACTACCAATGGTAATGGCGATGCTTTGAATATATCTCCACGTCCTGTTTTTCATGAAGAACTAAACCTCCTAGGGTTTAATAAATTTTGGAAATATCCTGAATCCGATTATCCATTGTTATGGGCCCTGGACAGAAGATATTTTTATAAAGGTGTGTTAGTTGCCGAAGTCAATGGTGGTAATATTTTTGACGATCCTAATATTGTAATTACCGAGGAAGGTCAGAAATTGAATCTTAAGCCTCTTAATGTCGGTAAGCTGATTGAAAACAACAAAAAACTTCTTTTTCTTCTTGAACAGGAAGCCATTGAATTTATTGAGCAAACATACCGGACTTATAGCTTAAAAAAAATAAGAAGCAAGGCAAAAGCCAATGAAGAAGTGGACTGGGCATTGCTTGCCGAAATACAGGAGAAGAATACAAAGGTAAAACACGCTGTTGTAAAACAGGATTGCGATAGTTTTGATATTATGCCACTTGATTTGGCTACTAAGCAAAACAAGACTATTTACCTTAATACAAAAATTGAACAATTTGTTGCCTCATTTAGTGGTGGTAAGGATTCTCAAGTAATACTTGATCTTGTAAGCAGAGTCATTCCTCCGGATAACTTTGTTGTAATCTATGCTGATACTGGTATGGAAATTCCTCCATCAATTGATGTGTATAGAGTAACGAAAAATTTATATCATCAAACTTATCCTGAATTAAAGTTTTATTTCGCAAAAAATAATCAGGATACATTCGATTATTGGAAAAAATTTGGTGCTCCAAGTAGATTTCATCGTTGGTGTTGTACAGTGACTAAAACAGCACCACTTTATAAATTAATCAAAGAAATTAATGGTAGTGGTAAGCAACCAAACGTCCTCGTTTTTGAAGGGGTTAGAGGCGAAGAGAGTAATGCTCGGGAAAAATATGCGAGATTAGGAAAGGGCGTGAAGCATAATAATGTAATTAATGCAAGGCCTATATTTAATTGGAGTTCAACTGAGGTTTTTTTATACCTTTTTCAAAGAAATTTACCAATCAATGATGGTTATAGAAATGGTTTAAATAGAGTCGGTTGTTCTATTTGTCCTTATTCATCGGAATGGTCTGAAAATATCATCAATAAAAAATATCCTCAAAGCATTGACAACCAATTACATTTCATAAAATCACAACTTTCTCAGTCAGGTGTACATGACATTGAAAATTATATTAAAAGTGGTAATTGGAAAAAAAGAGCTGGTGGTAAAAACACTATGATTGAAACTTCGCGCATCGACATTATTTGCGAAAAACCTAATTTAGAAGTAGTATTAACTAATCCAAATGAAAAATACTTTGAATGGTTAAAAACATTAGGGAAACTAAACATCAGTACATATGAGGATAAAATAATTGGGGAATTACATACAAAAAAAAGAAATATTAATTTCGAAATAGCTGAAAATGCTTCTAATGGCCAGATTAAAACAAAATTTATTTTTTTTAATATTGAAGATGACCCGATTCTTTTAAGCCGTATTAAAAAAGTTCTTAATAAATGCACATTTTGCATACATTGTGAGTCTTGTGAAGTTGAATGTCCAACTGGTGCGCTTTTAACTTTCCCCCAAATATTAATTGATGCAAACAAATGTAATCATTGTGGTAATTGTTTGGAATTTTCTGAAAAAGGTTGCTTATACTCTAAATCATTAAATATTTCTGAAGGAGGTAATAAAATGAAAATTAATCGTGCAAACATTGACAGGTATTCTGGTTTTGGATTACGTGAAAATTGGTTATTAAGTTTTTTTGCAAACATTGAAAATTATTTTGAATCCATGCATGGACTTGGCTCTAAACAGGTCCCTGCTGTTATTAATTGGCTCAGAGATGGGGAATTATTAAATAGAAATGATAAAAAACCAACTGAAATTGGGTTACTATTGTCTAATCTTTATAATTTAAGTCCTAATGTAGTTTGGGAAATAATTTGGATTAATCTTGCATATAATTCAACTATAGTTGAATGGTACATAAAAGAGATACAATGGAATAGCAATTTCTCCAAAAAAGAACTTGAATCCATTTTACAAAGTTCATTTCCTGAATCAAGGGAGCGTACTTTACATAATGGTTTAGAGGCAATTGTTAATATGTTTAAAGAATGTCCCCTTGGTAATAAGTTTAATTTAGGCCAAGTAATTAAAATGGGTCAGGAAACTATTATTAAAAAGTTGCCTCACGAGAATGTTAGCCTTATCGCTGTTGCATATTCTTTATATCGATTTGCGTTAGAAAAGAATAGGCATAGTTTTACGGTCACTGAATTTTATACGCCAGAACAAAAGCACGGTGTTTTTTATGAGTTTGGTGTTTCAAAGGATAGATTAAAAAATATATTAAGGTCTTTACAAGAAAACAAAAATGGTTTAGTAAATGTTGATTTAGTAATGGGCCTTGATAATATCTCTCTACGTGAGGATCTTTCCTCTAAAGAAGTACTCAAACTTTTACTTGAAAAATAAAGTTGTCATGAAATATTCAAAAATTATTGAGTTACAGGAATATTTTCATCCTGTATTTAACATTGAAAATGAAACAATAAATTATTGGAAACAGTTTATTCCCAATGATCAGTTTTATGAGGTATTAAAAAAAACGCTTTCAGCAATAGACACTAACGAGCCAAGTCAAAGAAAGTCAATCTGGATTCAGGGTACTTTTGGCACAGGTAAGAGTCACGCTGCTTCTGTAATTAAGCATCTTCTTTTTGATGATTTTGATGAAGTAAAGCCATATATTCATGAAAACATTGATGATATTAATTTGAGAGCCAAGCTCATTAATTATAGAAATAAAAACAAACTTTTCCCGGTGGTTTTAAAAGGACTGGGAGGTATTTCTAACAGCAGAACTTTTACGCTGCAGATTGAAAAAGCCATAAGAACTTCTCCTGGGTTTAATGACTTGGGTATTGTTACTACAAGTGATTTCGAAAGGATGATTGAACAGGTAAATAGTCCTCTAATTGATTGGGATTTGCTTATTAAAAAACATGAGGAACTAAGCATATATGTCTCAAATAAAAACGACATATTAAAAAAGCTTAATTCCTATGATATTGATTTTTTCAATGTCATAGAAAGCACCCTTAGTAAGGAAGGTGTTCATTTTTCTCATGAGGATATTACCAAATGGCTTGTTGAAATTAACAAGGAATTGATTGCCCAAAACAAGGCAAAAGGTATAATGATTTTTTGGGATGAATTTACCTCTGTCATGGATTCCATCAGTTCAGGTATAATAAATCAAATACAGAATATTGCTGAATTAAGCGAAAAAAATAACATTTTTTTATATTTGATAAGCCATAGGACACCTCATCAACATTCAATTCCAAAAGAAGATTTATCCCGTATGAATGATAGATTCCATATAATTTCATATCGTATGGAACCTATAACAACGTACCACATTATGGGTGCATCAATTAAGAAAATTGACACCGTAAAATGGCGTAAATTTCAAAGCGAAGTATTTGATAACTCTTCTCTTTGGGATGAATTGATAAGCAAGCTCACAAATAATAATGGTTCAGCTACTAAAACAAGAATAAAAGACCTTTTTCCCATTCATCCATATTCCGCTTATCTTTCAACATTTATTGCACGAAATTTGGGTTCAACCAACAGAAGTATTTTTGGGTTTCTATATGATAAGGAACTAGGATTTTTAAATTTTTTAGAAAAAGAGCTAACTGGTAGTCCCATGCTCACACCGGATTATTTATGGGACTTTTTTGTTGAAGCTTTTGAAAACGATCAGGAAGGCAGATTCAATCAGGTATTAGACAAATATCGCCTGAATATTCAAAGGGTTGAAGAAAAAGGGGAGAATTACACCAAAGTTTTTAAAGGTATTTTATTGCTGAATATTCTGTTTAAGGTGATTGATGTTTCTGGTGAAGAAGCTAGTCCAATAACCCCATCTTCTGAAAATATCTTATCTCTTTTTATTGGCTCTGGTTTTGAAAATGAATTGGAAGATATATTGTTTTTTATTGATGAAAATGGTATTGTTACTAAAACACCTGCTGGTGACTACCTTATTGAATTTTATTCTCTTCCGGTTAGGGAAATTGAACAAGCAAAGGAGGATATTAGAAATCAGTTTAAAGATTTAATTTCAGTACTAAAATATGCAAAAGTTGATGGCGATATTGAAAAATTTATTTTTAAAGAAAATATATATCGAGAATCTGAAATAGCTCTCTTCTCAGCCAATATTGAAAATGAGCATGTTCTTCGAAACCGTCTTTCAAAGGCATTTAATAAGCCCTACTCCTTAAAATGTGCAGTGTTTTTATCAAATGGTGATTATGATCAATTGACCGCATTGCCCAAATTAAAAGATTTTGCTTTGGATGATGATTTTCAGAATGTGATATTTACAATAATTGAAGAACCTTTTTCTGAAAAGAACTACGAGAAATTTATTGATTTCATGGCAAGAAAGCAGGTTAGTGATAATCATAGTTATGAGGAACAATCAACAAATTTCGAAAATTACGCAAAAGGTCAGGTGGAAGAATGGTTTACTAGAATCAGAACAAGATATGTGCAGGTTATTTTCAGGGATAAAGATGAAAAGCACCTTGCTAATCAGGTGGGCGGTTTTATTAATACGTTAATTTGTCCGATTATATTTTCAAAAGGTATTGACAATATTCCTGAATTATTTCGTAACGCAAATATTTGGAAATTTCAGGCTGCTATTAAATCAGCCGAGATATTTATTAATGCTGATGACCGGACTGAATTAGAGGAAAAGACTTCAAGTGGCCCAAATACTTATTTAAAGTCTATAGTCAAAGATAAGGAGGGTGAATATATTATTTCTGACAACCTTCTAATAAAATCAGAATGTGATCCGAATCATACCCTTAAAATCATACAAGATGAGATTGATGAAAAAATGTCAAAACTAAAACTTCGCCCTGTTTTCAATATTGGTGATGAATTGAGGTTTTTGACGGAAGCCCCCTATGGGGTATATACAAATATGCCCAACATGGCCCTTATGGGTTATGCTATGAGAAAATATGTTGGAGAACTTTATGTTGCAGATGTTGGCCGTCCAATTGCAAACGACGAAATGAGGGATTTGATAGGGCATATATTCTCTTATTGGCAGGATAATAGAAATCAAAATAAGTTAAATGTCAGGTTCGGTTCAAAAGAAGAAAGAGAGTTAAAGAAAATTCTTTTTGAATTGTTTGACCTGAAAGATTTTAATAGTATTACTGATACTCGCTGGGCAATAGTCAATTATGTTAAGACTACAGCAAAATTCCCCCTGTGGGCATTAAAATATAATTCGGTTGATAATAATATTTCCATTGCTATTGATGAGTTGTTGAAATTGTTATACAATGCTACAAATGAGATTGATGTTAAGTTGATATCAAGTGTATTGAATAAGATTAAAGATGCCCGTGTGGATTTAAAATTGATTCTTAAGCCTGAGAATTTCCGAAGTGGTTTCCTTTCATTTTTACAGTCGGTTGATGACGACATTGTTTTTTCTGAAGATAACTTTGATGAAATAAATGAGTATTTGATTTCAAATATGCAGGAGGAAATTGGTCTTTGGAAAGAGGATGGTGTGAAATTAAAAGTGTACCAGTGGGATAAACGTAATAAATCCCAACCTTCGCCGCCAAATGATACTCCGAGTGGCTCAGGCCCGGATATACCTCCTGTTATTCCACCAAACGGTCCTGCAAATGGTGGTAAAAAAACTATTGATAAGGTCAGGAGCTTCAATCGTGGAGAAAATGAGCTGAAAAATAGAATTATTCAGTTTCTTGAAGAAAATCCTCAATTTTTGAGTTTGATTGATAAGTATTTTAATTAACGACTTTTATGAAATTAGTCGATAAAATAAAAGAGTTTAGTAACCTTGATGATTTAGTTTCTGAAATTGAATCAGACAAGCATACTCGCAATATATTATCAAATCGCTATCCGGTAAGATTAATTTTTTTGCAAAGATTCGAGACCTTCAGAGCGCTTATTGAAAGGCTGGATAAAATTGGAATTAATATATGTCATATTGAAAGAGAGTTACCTCACCCTGATGGATGGATAACCAAAGATTCCCTTATAAATATTGTAAAAAATATTAATGTTGATACGGCCATAGTACCTTTTTCCGAATTGGTACGGTTCTATTCATCTCCAGAATTAAGCAATTTCTTTCATCAAGTGCTTTTGATTGAAAATTCAGATATTTCACGCCGTATTTATTTACCATTGATTGGTATTGAACAAAGGTTTGAAAAAGATTTTTTTCAGGATTTTACCCGTAGTGAAGAATCTGCCCCTTTTTGGAAGATTTCTAATGAAACTCCCAATTCAATAAAAGTTTTTTTATCAGCTGATAAAATAGCAGGGAAATTAATGGATATTGAAACAATCCCCAACACAGAAGAATGGTTAAAATTTTGGAAGAAAAAGAGCCCCTGTGATGTGATTTGTTATTCAAAGCCGCTGAATATTTTTTATAATAATACCTTACCGGATTCAATTTTTTTTATTGAGAAATTTGAAAACATTAAAAACCTAATTGAAAAGGTTTTAAATAAAGTAATTCCTGTTCCTTTTATTATTAAGGATAATAATCATTGGGAAAAGCTATCATCACTAATAAATAAAGATTTTACGACCTTTACTGATTGTGTAAAAAAACATTTTAATGTTGTTTCTATAACACAGAATAATTTTCTTGATTTTTGGTTAAAGTCAGACAATGAATTTGATAAATGGTTATTACAGCATTTTGTTGTGTCTAATGATTCTTTAAAACAGACATATCTTTCAAAGGTTCTTATATCTTTACCCGACTACACAGATCACACTCTATTAAAGTATTTGTTTTTGGCCATCTTTTCACTTGATACGAAAGAGTCGTTTATAAGTGAGCGATTAAATTTAATTAAACAATACGAATGCCTTAAATCTGCTAACTTAAGTGATGATGTAATAAACGAGTTAAAGAACAAAATTAAAGAACTGCCCGATAAAAACCTTGCCTTAATGGTTTGTACAGGATGTTTTCAGTTCGAAAAAGAATTCATTTTTGCATTATTTGTAAGTAATGAAATATCTGATTACGAATTGTTATCCCAAAGATTCCCTGATATTGCTAATTATATTTCATCCAGCATATTTGATAATACTAGTAAAAACCAAGAATGGATTTATGAATATTTGGCTGAATATAAAAAATCTAAACTGAGCGATAAGGTTTCAGATAATCTGAACAAAATATTATTAGAATTTAATGGTAATAGTGATTCGTTTTATAACTGGTATCATAGCTTTGAATCGTTACACAGCATATTGCATACAAACAAGGTTGATAAGGTGATATGGATTGATGCCCTGGGAATCGAATGGGTGTCATTTATCGAAAATTACCTAACTCAGGCTAATAAAGATTTGAGGATTGTTAAAAAACTTGTTGGCGTTGCTAATTTACCGACAAGTACTGAGCATAATCGTTTTTCAGATGCTAAATACATACAGGATTTTGATTCTTTCATTCATAATAATACATATTCTTATCCTGATCTGTTAATTAAAGAAATGGAAGAGATAAAGCGCATATTGAATTCATGCCTTATTCTCGATTCAAATCAAACATATGCTTTGGTTTCAGACCACGGATTAACTGCTTTATCAAGACTTGCCTCTTCTAAGAAATATGGCAAGGAAGATAGTCATGAGGGGCGTTTCATAGAGGTAAAGGGTAATGAACATACTCAGGATTCTGATTACATTTACCACAAATCTGATATTGACCAAAAGGAATATTTAATTGCGCTAAAACACAATTCTTTAGGTAAAAAGCCAATAAGGGAGGCTCATGGTGGATGTACCCCTGAGGAAGTGCTGGTTCCCTTACTTATTATTTCCAACAAAAAAGACACCAACCAAATTGATTATTCAGTTACCATCGAAAAAACTGAGATTTCGAAAAAAGAACCCTTGCTTTCATTTACTATAATGCCGAAGCCTCAGAATGCTTATTTGAAGTTTTCAGGCAAAAAACAAAAACTTAATTTTAATAATAACACCCATAAGTGGGAAATTATCATGGATAAATCATTATCGGGAGAGTTGTCTGTGGCAGTTCTTGTTGATAATTTTGAAAAATCTTTCACTATAAATATCAAATCCGGTTTAATTGAGGAGGACTTATTTTGAGCACATTAGACGAAAAAATAAAACAGGCATTTCCTGATGAATCAGTAATAAAAACACCTCAGAATTATAGTGTTTTTGTTGGTAAGAATCTGCCATCTTTTATTAAAGATTACCTGGTTAAAAAATACACAGATTCATACGGTAATCTTGATCGGGATGGTGTACTGAAATTTTTAGAAAACCATATTCCTGGTAAGGATAATGATTTGAAAAATCGCCTGCGGACTTATAGAGAACAGGTTGTTGTTCTGACGAGATTTATCGTTGAAACAGATTTGAAAAACGACCGAATGCTTTTTTCTATTCCAGATTTAGGCATTAAGTCAAATGAAGGGAGAATTCCGGAACATGTAGCCAAAAAGAATAAAGAATTAAAGGATGGTGAAATTTGGGGCGTTGTTACTTTGGTTTATCAGCCACCCGATGATCATGAGAAAGGTTATGTTGAGTTGGTAAACTATAAGGCTTTTAAACCATATAAAGTTGATTTGGATTATTTCAGAAATGCTCGAAAAGACTTTAACATCATAGAATGGATTGATCTTCTTATTCGATCGATGGAATATAATCCTGATGGTTTTGATTCTCTATCTCAGAAACTTATGTTCCTGAGCAGAATTCTGATATTTATTGAGCCCCGGCTGAATTTAATTGAACTAGCACCTAAGGGTACAGGCAAATCTTATATTTTCGGGAACCTTAGTAAATATGGTTGGATGATTAGCGGTGGCAAGGTCACGCGGGCAAAACTGTTTTATGACATGACAAAAAAGTCGATGGGCGCAATCACTCTATATGACTTTGTTACCATGGATGAAATTCAGACAATAACTTTTTCCGATGCAACAGAAATACAGGCAGCCCTTAAAAGTTATCTTGAATTCGGTTACACAACAGTTGCCAATGTGAAGCTTATTTCTCAGGCAGGTCTTATTATTATGGGTAATATTACTTTAACCAGTGATAAAAAACCCGTCAAATCCAAATATTTTGTGGAATTGCCAGAAACATTCCGGGAATCAGCCCTCCTTGATCGTTTTCATGGCTTCATTGAAGGTTGGAAATTACCTCGTATTAATGAAAACCTAAAAATTAACGGATGGACATTAAATGTTGAGTATTTTTCAGAAATAATGCATGAACTTCGTGATAATCCGGTTTATTCTACTATTGTCAATGATTTGATTGATGTTCCGGCAAAGGCCGACACTCGGGACACTACCGCAGTAAAAAGAATTGCGACGGCTTACTTAAAACTGTTGTTTCCGAATGTAAACAGTTCCTCCGACATCAGCAAAGAAGATTTTAATGAATTCTGCTTAAAGCCGGCGCTTGAAAAACGTCAGATTGTCCGAAACCAGATACACTTGATAGATGAAGAATTTTCAGATGAAATGCCTGAAATCAGAGTTATTTAGATTAAAAAATTTATTGTTTTATTATTTGATTAATTCCCCCACATGAATCTTCTTTTTAACTCACAAAAATAAATTGCTTATATGAATAATTCAACAGCAAATAAAACATTCAACATATATTGCGATGAAAGTTGTCATATCGAAAATGATCATAAGGCTTTTATGTTTTTGGGATCAGTTAGTTCGGCATATAACCAGGTTCGGTTACATACTGAAAATATTAAGAATTTAAAGAAGAAGCATAATTTTTATGCTGAAATTAAATGGTCGTACGTGTCATCTTCTAAAATTCGTTTCTATATTGATCTTGTTGATTATTTTTTTGCCACAGATCTTAAATTCAGAGCTGTTGGCATTAATAAATCAACAATAAATAATGGCGCTTTTAACAAAACCTACGATGACTTTTATTATACCATGTATTATTATTTACTTAATCATAACATAAATACCTTATACAATTACAACGTCTATCTGGACATAAAAGACACTTTGAGTGCAAGAAAAGTTAACAAATTAAAAGATATATTAAATACAAAATTTGGAGTGTTTAGGAATGTTCAGAATATCCATTCTTATGAAAGTTTACTAATGCAATTAGCAGATTTTCTGATGGGTGCGATTTCATACTTTCATAACGATGATAAAAAGCAAAATATCGCTAAAATACAGATTATTGATAAAATAAAAAATCATAGTAAGGAATCGTTAACATGCACAAATCACTCAAAGAAATTGAATTTATTTTTTATTGAATTAAGATAGCTATGCCATTAAATTTATTAAAAACATATAATAGCTTATTAGAATTAAATACATATAATGACTTCCAGCGCAAACAATCTTTATTGGGTATATTTAATAGAGATATAGCGAATAATGAGAATTTTAGGTTTAAGGGCAAACAAATTACTCCCACTCCTGCTGATGGTGTTATTAAAATGGAAACACTATTTACCCATCTTACAACTGTTATTATTGATAAAGCCACCAGAAAAAGGGAATTTGATCTTGATCGTTCAGTTAGATTGCACTGGGTTAAGTACCATATTGAAGAAAGAAAGCCTTCTAATATGTATCTTTTTTCAATTAAGGAACCTGATGGTTTAAGGACTTATTTATATGATAAAGACGAGAAGTATGTAATTATTTTTGAGCCTTTGCGTGACAGATCAGCATACTACTTGATAACTGCTTATTATTTGAAAGGCAAGGATGCGAAGCGTGATAAGATCATGAAAAAATATAATCGCAGACTAAATGAGATTCTTTAAAAGCAAAAAACGCAAAACATCTAGGCTTTGCGTTTTTCGATTTCCTTTCTTCGAATGAAGAATGAACTTGAGTGCAAATATACAACAATTATGACAGAACAAGCAAATTTTATTAACAAAATGCTGTATTTATTAACATAATTTAACTTTATTAACGTTTTTTTTCTAATAACTCAATTTACTTATAAGTGAGAAAAAGGTTATGCCCATTGGCAGCCGCAAGTTTCGTAGGTATTCCCTTATTTCTGAAAATCCGTGAAATAACCCCCTTTTTTAAGTTAAAATTGAATGAAAAACTAAAAATAAATGGTTTAAGCGTTGATTTATAATATCTTATATTTTTTATTTTCTGTGAAATAACCTTAGTTTTCTCTTTTTAGCTCTTTAATTCCTCAAATTAAACCTGTTCCCTTTCACAATTCTTAAAGTAAAGGCAAAAAGTGAGCAGCGTTTTTATTTATTCTCCGCTGGCTAAGATTTGCATTCCGGAATGTCGTCAAAATTAGGTTTTATTAATGAATTTATTTTTTTAAGGCAGCCGGGACAAAATGCTCTTTGCACCCACGTATTTTGCCCGTCTGCCATTCGCTATTTTAGAAGATTTAGTATCGTATGCTATTCTAACATAATAAGCATTATAAAACAGGCAGGCGAGAGCAGCAGGTCGTAAGGTAAACGATAGCTTCGCCGCTGGGTAGGCTGGACAGAGTTGCTGCCTGTCAGTTATAATGGTTATTATGTAAAATAGCCGCACTCTCCGCCACTGCACAAAAGCCCACCCACACTTCCCTTTGATATGGTAATTTTCGGGCTGTCATAGTTTTTGCCAAACCCAATAGCATCGGTTTCCCCGCCCAAATAAAATCAGCAGTGCAGCCCTTCCCGGACACAAATACATGAGCAGCAATAAATCCAACCTCAAAATAATAAATCATCACTCACCGCCGTAATGGCATTATCAGTTCATTCACTACATCTCCATTCCATTCCGTTAACGCTTCCACTTCGTTCCAGCAACACTACATTTCATTTCGATTTCGTTCATTTCACTCATAATTGCATTTGCCCACAAGCCAACAAAACCTTTCGGCGGTATTGCAGCTTATTCCTTTGTGGCAACCAATGCCGCCCGCTGATTTTATGCCCTCAGCACACCGATGCTCCCGCAACACGTGCACAAAACTACGCCAGCCCTCATCAGTTTTCTGCCATCGCACCAATAATGTACTTCGTAATTTTTTTATCCCAAGCGCCCTTACCCAATGGTTTTGTCATGGTTTTTGTAAAGCCATGCTGCTGCAAGCATAGCTCCTTCACTTCGTTCCGCTCCACCTCGACAGTCCGCTGCGCTACCTGATCTCGGTTACGCTCCTCTCAGTTCATTCGCTATACTTTTGCAGCCGCACATAATAAAGCTGCTCCGTACCTCCGACAGCTATATTATTTTTCCTGACACACAACAAAAAACCACGCCAAAACCGCCAACGCTACCACCAACCCCCACCCAACCACCCTTGAAGAGAAAGAAAAAATACACCCTAATGCCACAGAGATTTTCTTTGAAGTTCATTAATAAAACCTTATGCAAAGTTAAGCTGCCACCGCTCTTGCAAGGTCAAGCCCTACGGGTTTTGCAAAAAAAATCTCCACACTCCTGCATTTATAGGACTTTTTTATAGTGGCAGGAGGTAGTATTTTTTTTGCAAAAACCTTGAAATTCAGCCTGCACACGCGCTTTCTTGCTGCCTAAGGTTTCATTAATGATATATTTTTTTTATGTGGCGGCGAGCGCACAGCGAGCCGCAAATCTCAGAAAAAGTTATCAAAATTTATAAACAAAACCCATGAAAACACAGTACTTTTCAACCTGTTGCACACTCGAAGAAGTGAAGCGCAGATACAAAGAATTAGCCCTGCAGCACCATCCCGACAGGGGAGGCGATACGGCAACCATGCAGGAGATCAACCTCCAGTATGAAAACATCATGAAAAACCCGTTCTTTTCCTTTGCGGAAAAGTCAGAGCAGGACCAGGAAGAATTCATCCGGTACCCGGAGATCATCAGCCAGATTATCGGACTGGATGGCATCATCATTGAGTTAATCGGGAACTGGATCTGGTTGAGTGGCAACACCTATCCCCACAGGGCACAATTAAAACAAACGGGCTTCTATTTCGCACCAAAAAAGACTATGTGGTATTACCGCCCACCAGACTACAAAAGTGCCAACAAGAAGCCCAAAACCATCGAATACATCCGCTGCAAATATGGCAGTGATATAATCGAAAACCGAAAAGACAGTTTCATATTGACATAAAGTCACAAGGGAGTTTCACTACTCCCTTTTTTATTTTGCAGAACAAAGCAATCGGTTGAAACATTATACATGGAAGCCATATCCACCAACCTTTTCAGGATTTTTAGCGTTATTTTTGCATAGAATAAATTTATAAAAATGATCACTGTATTAAGTCCGCTTCAACTCCGTATCAAGGCCGCTTATAAAATTAAAAAAATAACCCTAAATCCGATTATTAACCCCCTAAATTTAATATTATGGCTATAGTCCAAAATCCTATCACCGGCAGAACCAAACAGAAATTCGGTACTGCAGTTTTCTCGAAACAGTTTTCGAAAAACACCATGCGCACCAAACCCATCCAGGTGAAGAACCCCAGAACACCCGACCAGGTGAACCAGCGCAACAAATTTTCAATGATGGTAGCCGAAGGCCGCAGATTGCTGACCATGCTCAAAGTTTCATTTCAGAACATGACAACTGATATGTCAGCCTTCAATGTTTTCATCAAAAACAACATCAAAACGGCCATCACCGGAACCCCGGGAAATTATGTCATTGACTATTCTTTGCTGAAAGTGGCAAAAGGGCCGCTGACAAAGACGGTAACATTCCATGCAGGAAACGACCTTGCACTCAAAGTAAAGAGAACATGGACTCCTCCTGTTGATCCTCTGGATGAAGCTAACAACGACTTTTTATATGTTGCAAGCTATAACGAGGACAAGGATGAATGGCTTTTCAGCCCCACTACCGTAACAAGAGCGACTGGCACAGATGACCAGACAGTTCCGGCAGCCTGGGGAGGTGACACCGTTCATGTTTATTCCTTCTTTGTGAATCCTGCAGGCAACCAATGCTGCGACAGTGTTTACAGCGGGACTGTAGTTGTAACTGTGTAGTTAAATTCCAACACCTATCAAAAAAGGGCTTATCCTGAACGGTAAGTCCTTTTTTATAACACATAATTCATCTTAATTGTAAACTTTAAAATATAGCAATATGGCAACAGTAAAAAATGGCTTTCTCGGTGATGCGATAGGGAAACTCGGCAACGTGGTATTCCGGAAATGGAATTCCCTGATCACTGTTTCAAAATACCAGCCTATGGTAAAAAACCCAAACACAATAGCGCAGCAACTACAGCGACAGAAAATCAAAAACCTTTCACTGGCATTGCAGCCATTCAAAGACAATGTAATCCCCCTGAACTTCAGGAACCGGAACGGCAGGTCAACTGCATGGGCCGAAGCCATCAGGAAAAACTATCCCCTGGTGGATGATTCCGGCAACATCACTTTCAGTGAAATGCTCCTTTCCGGTAGCAACATGGTGCCCCCGATGATCCTTCGGGCTGCTTACGACCCTTTTATAAATCAATTTTACATTGAATACACACTAATCAACTCGGATGATATTGATCCTAATTCCATCAGGCTGACCGCTGTTGGCAGGAAACCGATTGATACGACCTTCAATACCGACAATATCTGCAAACTCCCTTTTAAAAATTTCTTCTCTACTTACATCCATGAAGAGAGTCTTCCCGACTGGCCGATGAACTACGACTTCAGTAATATCTGGTCGGAAGGCATGTTATTTTATAACATCATCAATGATCCTTCGCGTGATGTCAGGCCGTACATTCCGGCAAACATCATGAACAGTCCCTCTGTGGGTGCGTATTTCACGGCCAACATTGATGATGTGTATTTTGATTTCAAAATCTCAAAACGTATCATCCTACCGGAAAACATTCACGCAACCACTTTCCAGGATGCAACGGGCTGGTACCTAAAAATATCTATTGATGATTACACCAAGTTCCCTGAACTTTATCCCGATGATGTGATTAATGTTATTCCTCAGATACTCGTGTCCAATGGTAACAGCTATGGTGGCAATTATACATTTCCTGCTTCAGGGCAATCAGTCATGATTCCCATCAATGAAGGAGATCAGGACAAACCGTTCAATATTCTGTATTATATCACCGATGCAATGGGAAAAAACAAAACCACGGCCACAAGGTTTGGCTTTAACCATCCGGACACTCTTTCATATTGCGAATTACTCTTCAAAAACGGGCTGATACATCCGGACAGCGTGAAAATTCATCATCCTTATACCGCAATCTGGGGGGAATTGAAAGACTTCATCCCCGGCGACCTGGTTGCGGCTGTACCATATAAGGTTATATCAAAAAATAGTACCACAGGTGAAACAAAAGAACATGTTATCAGCTCCGACTTTCTGTTTTTCTGCTCCAAATTACAACGAAATCAGATTTACACAATTCAGTTTATGGATGCTAATACCATCATCAATGAGTTTGATGTGGTCGGTATTGATGGTGATTATGATTTCTCAGTTGAAAAGAAACGCCCCCGGAAGGTGGTGAAATTTAAAGCCGGTAACGAACTGGCATCAAAGGTAAAATAGACAACAACAGGCCAAAAAACTTAAACCCCTGCATCCACTGTGATCAGGGGTTTATTATTTTCCGGGTATCTTGACACCATTTTTGCACCATATCAGCACGCCCATTTGATTCCCATGGTATTCACTTCTTGTTCCCTTTTTGTAATAAAATTCGGGTTTGACAGAGCCTGTTCGCAGCTTTTACTTTTTTAGTTCCGGCATTGACAAAGCTTCGTTGCAGCTTTTACTTTATTGTTTTTGGACATCGTTTTTATGTCTGTAAAAAAAACGTTTTTCTTTTTGATCAAATAAGAAAAAATCTTGTATCTTTGCGCTCCGTTTGTTGAAATGTTTTTTCTGAATGTCGTTCTTTTTTCTGTTATGCAAATTGTTATTCAAATCATCGACACACGGATGTAACTTATTGAGGTCCCGTAGCTCAGGGGATAGAGCAACAGCCTTCTAAGCTGTGGGTCGTTGGTTCGAATCCAACCGGGATCGCTTAGATGTTGGGCTGTGAGATCAGATGCTTTTCACAGCCTTTTTTTTATTCATCAATTTGTTTACGAATTATCCTTTTATTACCCCCAGCGGGGTTAATATATGTTTTATGGTGACCAGATCATTCTGAGACTGAATTACAGTTTGTATGTCTTTATAGGCTGACGAGGCTTCATCAAGGTCTTTTTTGCTTTTGATGGAGTGGATGATGCCCTGTTTATCAAGTTTTCTTATTTCTTCTTCCAGATCCAGGTTTTTTATGGCCTGGCTACGGCTCATGATCCTGCCTGCGCCATGAGAACAGCTCATGAAACTGTCATGGTTGCCAAGCCCCACGACAATATATGACCGGGTGCCCTGGCTGCCGGGTATAATACCTGTTTCACCCTGACGTGCTGAGGTGGCTCCTTTGCGGTGCACCACCACTTTTTTCCCGAAATGCTCTTCCCAGGCTGCGTAATTATGGGCGATATTTATTAACGGATCAAATACAATATGGGAAACGTTATCAGACAGAACACTCTGAATCCGCTCCATCATAAGATTACGGTTGGCAAAGGCAAAAGCCACACAATATTTCATTTCGTTATAATACATTCGCGCTTCGTCCGATTCAAAAGGCAGGAATGCCAGATCGGCTTTGGGACTGACAGCGGTATGCCATAAGGCATTTAGTTTTTTCGCTTTATTATTATAGTATTCGGCCACTTTCAGCCCGATGTTCCTGCTGCCTGAATGTATCATTATCCAGATATAATTCTGCTCGTCATTCTGTATCTCAATGAAATGATTGCCGCCACCAAGGGTACCTAACTGTTTTAATGCTGACAGGTACTCCTGTTTCACAATTTTCATTTCATCAATATCAAAATTCTGCGGCATCAGTTCTTCGTTTTGCTCTTCCTTGTGGTGGTCAAATCCCAGCGGGATAAGTTTTCTGATCTCATCAAGAATATGGCGCAGCTTAGCCTGTGGCAACGAACCTGCCTTAATATCCGTTTTTACAGCGCACATCCCGCAGCCGATGTCGACGCCAACAGCGTTGGGAACAATGACGTTATCGGCTGCCAGCACACCGCCTATCGGCATTCCGTAACCGGCGTGTGCATCGGGCATCAGGCATACATGGCTGAACGCAAAGGGAAGGTTTGCAAGGTTTTTAACCTGGTTCAACGAGTTTTCATCCGGTGCGTCAAGCCAGAGTTTGATAGGAACTTTCTCGGTGGAAATAACTTTTCTCATAGTACAAATTTATTCATTTCAACATTATAGATCAGGCAGACCGACAATTTTTGCGGCTACTGAGCGGATTACTGACTTACACACAAGCATGTGCCCAGTCATCGGCTCATTTCATGGTTAAAACAATGTAAAAACTAAGAAACTGTTTTGATTTTATTACCACATTGTATTAGCAGATTTTCCGGTCATTCAGAGCAGATTCTCCTGCAACGAAGCGAAGGAGAAACTTGTCCCTGCCTGCCGGAGTGTCCGGCACGCAGGCAGGTAAGACTGGCCAAAGGTTAGAAAAAAAGAAAAACATAATCAGCAAGCCACACTTCCCTGCCCGCACTGCCGTTTCGGCAGGCAGGGACACCTTGTTCATTTATTCTTTTCAAAACCTCGGAATTCTTCAGAACAACGGCTGTGTGACTCGCAATTTTTCTGGCAGCCTAAGCCAATTGAAGTAATTTCAAAAATACGGGATAAATTCAAAACAAATTCTAATATGTAAATGCATTATCAAGACGAAAAATAATAAGTCGTCTACCGGCGTTTAATAAATAAGTGTCATTAAAACAAATACATGGAAAAGGAAAAGTAAAACCCTGATAATTAGTATAAAACATTGTGAATCCTTTACACTATGGGTTAAAGGAATAAAATTCAGGAAAAATGAAAAAATTAGCTTGGGTTTTACTTATTATTTGCACCGGGGGCGCTTTTTCTGTGCAAAGTGAGAAAAAAATTCTGAAAACCGAAACGGGGACTTTGTATGTTCTGGTCAAAGGGTTTAAAAGTAATATCGGGCAGCTTATGGTGGCCTTGTATAACTGTGCGTCTGATTTTCCGGAAAATGAACCATACAAAGGAAGTATCTCAAAAATCAGCAGGGATGTGGAGTTGATAAAATTTGAGAAAGTGCCTTATGGCAATTATGCCATTGCCGTGCTGCATGATATAGATAATGACGGAAAACTGGATAAAAATGTCTGGGGTATTCCGACAGAGGGCTATGGATTCTCAAACAATGTCAGAGAAAAATTCGGGCCGCCGTCGTTTCTTAAAGCCAGGTTTATGTTTGCCGGTTGGGATGATGAAAAAATAATCGGATTGGAATATGGCATCCCTCAATAAAACAATTAGTACCGGATTTCAAACTTAATTATTCACAAATTTGCGTTTGTTCAGAACCTATGCTTTTCCTCAGTATTTCTGTGTAATAAAAAGTTACACAGCCATAGAGAAGTTTTATATTATTTTTTAAATCATTAAGTCTATTTGATTTTTTTAAATATCTCAATTTCGGGACATCGGCTGTCTGTCGCCAATCAGGATTTTTTTCTTTTTGTAAAATAAAGACTTTTTTACTTGACTGGTTGAAATTCTTGCTGATACAGATGCCGTTCAAGGCACACAGCACTTCCGGCAAGGCATCGGTGGCTTCATTATCAGTGTTGTTCGGCAGAATAATGTTTTTGAATTAATCAGTATCTGAAAAATAATAGATATGTGCCTGACAAATTTTAATTTTTTTATTAAATACATTTTAATTTCTATCGGATAGGGATTCAGCCCATTGTAGAAAAAAAATAATATTTTTGTACAAACACTGCAAAAGTGCGATATTGCGTGTGTATTTTTGATTAAATTGTAAATGATTTATGCTTCATTTTGTATGCGTTGCAAAATTTAAGAGGCAGGTCTTTAAACGATTTATCCAGAATTAATAAGATACCATTAAGATTAAGAAATTGTTTTGATTTTGTCTTTTCATATCTTTATGCGTCTTTTATGCTGCAACTTCGTTAGATTTTTCGACATAGGATAAACTATGTCTGCAAAATCTGCTTCGTTTCGCTAAAAAATCCATCATAAATCTTATGTAACATAAAATCAAAACAGTTTCTAAGTTTTTAAAAATCATTTATAAGAAACAAAACAACCATGAAACAAATCCTTATTTTTTTTACAACTATTACAATACTGGTAAGTAACAGCATGGCGCAGACGGTGACCGACATCGACGGCAATGTATATAACACCGTAACCATTGGCACACAGATATGGATGAAGGAAAATCTTAGAGTGACAAGGTACAATAATGGCATGACGGTTCCGAACGTCATCAATCCCACTGCATGGACAAATATTGCCTCGGGTGCCCGCTGTTATTATAATAATGATTCTGTTGTTTATGCTCCTGTCTATGGCGCTTTGTACAACTGGGCAGCAGCAAATGACCCCGGCGGTATATGCCCTGCGGGTTGGCATGTGCCGGGTGAACACGAATGGAATATCATGGAAAAATATCTGGACAGCGCCGTGGATACCACAGCTACCGGACTGAGCGGGACCGATATCGGCGGGAAACTTAAGGAGGCGGGAACAGCACACTGGACCAGTCCAAATACTGGTGCTGTCAACAGCAGCGGCTTCAGCGCCATTCCCGGCGGCTATCGTTATATCTATGCCTCGTACACTGATATAGGAAACTATGGCTATTGGTGGACTGCGGATGAATATGATGTCTCTGGCGCCTGGGACCGGCTTCTGAGCTATGATAATACACAGATATACCGCTATTACCACGACAAAATGCTCAGTGGATTTTCGATCAGATGTATCTGCAACAAGGAATCGGGGACCACTGAAATGGATACCCCGGAGTCAGTGATTGTCACTCCAAACCCGGCACATCACAGGATCAGTGTTGCCTGTCCTGATAAACAAAAGATGCACCTGCGGGTTTACAACATGATTGGTGAGTGCGTGCTGGAAACGATGCTGATCGATGGAAAAGGTGATGTTGCCGTGAACTCTTTATCCAAAGGTGTTTATATCATCAGGCTGGTCGGAGACAGCAAAACAAGTCAAATGAAATTAATTAAAGAGTGATATTCCTTATATATACCATAAGTCTGGCTGCGTTTTGTTTCGAAATCAGCAGACAGTGAGGTTTATAATAATAAATGTTTTACTATCCGGACAATATATGGATGATGTCAGGAATATGCTGTCCGGATTTTGCATTCATCGTCGGTCATGCTGATCGTGATGAATACATCCAAATATCAAATTATTGTTAATATTATAAATAAATTTAGATTGTCATAACAAAATTTATGCAAATTTATTTTTAGCCGACAAATTTTATATATTTGTGTCAGGGAAGCAAACGACTTATACCTTAAAAATACACAGGTGTGTGATTTGGTCTGAGAAAATAGCACTATTTCAAAATAAGAATCTGGTGAAAAAAGAAAACAACAATGCTGATACTGGTGCAGAAGAAAATATCAACAGTAAAACCGGTATTTATAATAATAATGCAGAGAGGGAAAAGACCGGCCTATATTCTTCAAATGAAAACAAAAAGACCGGTAATTCACAGGGTGTCCATGCCGGTGAAGTTATAAGGCTTAAACAGGTTGATTATACAGTAGAAAGAGTTATCTCAGAAGGTACCGGCGAAGCCAATGTTTTTTTGATTACTGATAGTTCCGGCAACAAATATGCATTGAAACTTTATTACGAATTTAACGATGAGGCTGAAGAGCCCAACAGCCTGGCGCTTGAACGGATTAAAAATATTAACGACCCGGATATTTTAAGGCTTATTGATTATGGCACAGGGGATGAAAAATACGGCGGGAACTATTGCTATGAAATTTCGGAATTTGCCGAAGGAGGCAATATACTGGAAGTGGAGGATTTTAAAAAAAAGTATACCCCCGGATTTATTGAAGGAGAAATAATTCCTCAACTGTTTCTTGCCATAACCCGCTTACACGAATATAAAATATACCACTGCGACCTGAAACCCGGGAATATTCTGTATAAAGATAAGGAGCAGACCGATATTGTTCTGGGTGACTATGGTTCGGCCAAGGCCTATGATCTGAAATCCGAGAAAGAATTACGTAAATCAACCACGATCAAAGGAACGGAATTCTATCTTCCGCCGGAACAGGCCAGAGGCATAGTATCAGAAAAAAATGATTACTATTCATTCGGCATGGTACTGCTCCACCTGGTATACCCGGAAGCGCTGACTTCGGATAAGTTTTACCGTGAAATAGACAAAGACAAATTTGAAGAAATCGTCGAACGGCAATACAACCTTGTCCCCATCATCACATTTGACCCTTCGCTCAAGCGATTGAACTCAATTATTGAAGGCCTTACCCTGGTCAATCACCAGAACCGCTGGGGAGCCACAGAGGTGGAAAAATGGCTGAAGGGCGAAGATGTCCATGTGTCATACCGCATGAAAGAATCTTCTGATACAAAACCGCTGGAAATAGGACCGGTTGTGATTTCTACCGCTGAAGAATTCATCCGTTACATAGAATCGAAGTCATCCTGGTTTCAGGATTTTTTTGAAGACCCCGAAGTGTACAAGCTGGTAAAGGACTGGCTTGACGACTATATCGGTATTCCTGAACGTAAACGTTTTGAAAAACTGGTCAGCATATACCGGCTTTCCGGAAAAACTATACTGCAGGCCGCCGTAACGATGTTTCTGCTGCCTCAGCGCCCGCTGAAAATCGAAAACACAAGTTATTCTTTCAGCGATACGGATAATGTCGCCGGTGTTGTAAAGAATTATATGGGTAAAATTGACAGCGTATACCGGTTTACCGGGCACGATATGTTGTCAAAATACTTTTTTCAGTTGGAATACAGTTTAAAAGTATTGCATTACCTGAACCCGGAAAATAAAACTATTCCGGCTCTGTTAAATAAACTCTATAATCCCGCTTCCTCCGTCATTCATATTGCTGATGAATTTGACTTCCGTACCTTTCTGCCGGCCCAGATTTTCCCTAACAAGGCACAGCCAAATTATCAGTACATGATACAGTTGTTCTATTCGTTCAACAATGAAAGAGCTTATCCTGATAATGCGGATAAACCCATCAGGTCCGCTGAAGAACTGACTATTTTTTATTTAAAAAACAAAGACCTTTTTCGTGACCGTTATCATACCTTTGAAAGAAATACACTGCTGAAAGTTTTTAACATGGCGGGGCTTGTCAATACTGAACTTCCGGACCTTGTCGGCGGTGTGCTTTCAAAATATGCTGAATCTGAAATTCACCCTGAATATATTGCATTTGAAAAAGTATGCCATGTTCATTATTCAATCGTCAGCACCCTTGACGCCTATCTGAAACAAAAAGGCATACAGGAAAAATTTCCATTCAGGGTAAAGGAGGGATTCATATATACAGCCAAAAACATGATGTTTGCAAATCCTGCCGCTCAATCGTTTTTAAGTTTTGTAAAAGAAGAACATAAAGACATCAATTTTTCCGAAGAATCTCTGGAAGCTGCAAAAAAATTGTTTATTGCCCGGCATAAAAAAAACTTCATGCTGAACAATAGTATATTCATAGCAGCCTTCGTGTTATCACTGGCAATGGTATTGTTGATCCTGCTTCAAAACATCAAATAACTGATTTTTAGTAATTAACAGGGGGATAAAAAGATATATGAGCGGGCCAAAAGTTATCAGGTATACCTTGGATGCATTTAAAGGCAGCCTGAAGGATCTAATGCGGTTACAGGTAAAACTGACCAGTTTAAGCATCGAAATTCAGAAGGCCGTCATCGATGAGGAAGAATTAAACGTGCATTTTGATTGCGGTGAAAGTTTTAAGAAAATTTCCGCCGACATAGAAAATGCATTAAAAACAATGGTTTTTGATTACCAAGGGACTTTCGATGCGAAAACATACGGGACGATAGCCGCCCGGATCAACAAAAGAGCAAAGATGTTATCTGAAACTATTGAAAAATGTGAAACCATTCTTTCAGATTTTCATTCAAAGCAAAATGATTGTAAAGCCTATAAGGATTATAAACAGTTTGTTATAAACGCCCGTGAGTCTTTCAAGAAGTTCAAAACCGATACTTCGGACAACCTGGATAAAAACTTTTCAAAGGAAAATGCCGCATGGGTTGAAGAGACAAAAAGGAAATACGGCGTCATTGATTATGAGCCTGAAATTGTAAAATTTAACTGGGGATTTGATAAGCAGTCGGCTGATGAGAAAGACAAGGTCATGGATCAGGTTAGCGAAAAAGAAAACTTTGTGAAAAAAATCAGGCTCGGGCTGATGGATAAGATCATTAACACTGATAATATGCAGAGTCCTGTTAATGAAAAGAAAAAAGTGAAAGATCCGTCGCTTTCTGAAATTGACAGGGTGTCTCAAAAAATTGATTCTCTTATCAGAGATTGTGATGATGCCGCTTCCGGCAGTATATATATAGAACAATTTAATAAATTGAAGCAGAGCGAAAGCGTGAACAGTTTGTTTTTTTATCAGGAACTGCACGACAGGATACTGGAACTTGAATCATCACGCAAAAACAAATTGATTATTAACGATATTATAGCTCATCTTAATACCTGCCGGATTGACAAATCACTGTATCATGACAAAGAACGCTTGTTGAAGAAATCCTTAAAACTTTTAAACAATACCAAAGTATCCGAAAAAGAATTGAGCGCCCTGAAAAGCGATACAGAGTCGTTATTTGTCAGGAACCGGGAATTAGAAGAAGAAGCGGCTATAAAAAAGAAAGAACATCTTTTTATCAAGAGCCAGATCATTCTAAATTTCGAAAACCTGGGTTATGAGGTGATGGAAGACCTTAACGTCATTGATTTTGAAAAAAACAATGATTTTTATTTAAGAGCGCCCGGGCAGGAAAACCTGCTTAATATTAAATTCAAAGATGACGGCTCTTTCAGGTACGTTTTTGAAATACCTCAGAAAAAAAGCGAGCTGAGCGTAGAGGAGCAAAAAATGAAACTGCACGAAATGGAAACGACCTGCAGCGATTTTATGACCGTGCTGGGAGATCTGAAAAAAATGGGTGTCACTATTGACCTGGAGAGCGAAAAACCGGTTTGCCCTGATTCGATGATCACCATCCCTGAGGCCATAAGTGCTGCGATCAAAAAGGATCACCAGCAACAGCAGCGAAAAGAACAAATAAAAAAATTATACTTGGAATAACATGGAAACAAAAGACATTTTTCCGGCATGGTTGCAGGAAGTCAAACGATTTCAGGCGCTGAAGTCACAAATTTTTCTTTTCGGAAATATTTATGATTGCTATTATTTCCCCGTCAATTACAAAGAAGCCAAAGACGCCTCTGAACTTAAATATGCCAAATTCAACGATATAAGGGAGTTGTTGCAGAAATACCTGTTGTTAGAGAATTTTGAATTGATAAGTTATTTTGATGTCGTAGATGGTTTGACACTGATTTCCTCAGATAACACGATTACCACCGACAATGTCTGCAGTTCCCTGAAGCTTAAAAACCTGGATGCCGAAGCCTATCTGAAAAATGCCAGAGCCAGAAAACTGGATGATGCCGTGGCCTTTTATCGTGAGCTGATGGGCAACACCAATAAGCTGACGGCCTGTATCCTGAATTTTGCCTCCCGTTTCACTTCCAATCCCAATGCCCTGGAAGAAACTATAAAACCCACTTTTCTGAAGATGGTCAAGGCGGCACAGGAGTCGTTTGCTTTTTCCGATAAAGAAGGGATGCGCAACATCATGATTTTCATCTGCGACAAACTGAACGATATTCCGGCCTGGATGCTTATTGAAAACCCGCTGACTAAAGAAATCAATATCTGCCGGCCGGGCAGGGAAGAACGTGAACGTTTTTTCTGGCAGCGTCATCATTTATTTTATTCCGAAGGACAAGAACCCGACCTTAAGGAAATCGGAAAAGTGTTTCCCGACCTGACCGAAGGTTTTCCCAACCGCGAACTGGAAAACCTGATAACCATTTCGAGGCAGGAGAAAATGCATATCAACCGGATGAAAGAGATCGTGGAACTTTTTAAGTACGGCGTCAGGGAAAATCCGTGGGAAAAACTTGATTATTCCAGAGTTGAGGAAGCAGGGAATGAACTCCGTAAAAGAGTGCTGGGACAGGAAAAAGCCATTGAAAAAGCTGTGGAGATCGTGCGCAGGTCGAAACTCGGGATGGATTCCATCGATAAAACCAGACATTCAAACAAACCTAAAGGAGTATTGTTCTTTGCCGGGCCGACAGGAACCGGCAAGACCGAACTGGCAAAGTCTCTGGCCGAGCTGATATTCAGCGATGAAGATGCCATGATACGTTTTGACATGAGCGAATACAACGACAGCAATTCCGATGTAAAACTTATCGGAAGCCCACCCGGATATGTCGGCTATGAAGCCGGAGGCCAACTTACCGATGCGGTCCGCAAAAAACCTTTCAGCATTATTTTGTTCGACGAAATCGAAAAAGCCCATCCGAAAGTTTTTGATAAATTTTTACAGATTCTCGATGATGGGAGGCTTACAGACGGGAAGGGCGAAACGGTATATTTTTCACAGGCATTGATCGTGTTTACGAGCAATCTGGGGATGTTCAAAGACGACGGCTCGGGTAAACGGGCACAATATGTCCTTTATTCAGACGATTACAAGACTATTGAAAAAAAGATCAAAGATGAAATTAAGTCGTTTTTCGGCAGCACGCTGGGCCGCCCCGAAATATTCAACCGCTTCGGGGATAACTTTGTTGTGTTCGATTATATCAGGCCGGAGATCGCAGTGAAAATCATTATAAAAAACCTGAACGTGATACAAACCAACCTGAAAAAAAGCAGGAACATCGATTTTGCCTACGATGATGAATTTGTTGAAGAATTTATGAAACAGTGTGCTGATGATAACCTCGAAATGGGCGGTCGCGGTATCGTGAACAGGATAGAAACTTATATAAAGAACGGTCTTACCAATTTTATGTTTGAGAGCCGCAAGACCGAAAACTGCAATATTTCGGTGAAGTTTAAGAATGCAAAAATAATCTTCGAATGAAATGGCAACTGAATAAAATTCAGTACCCTGTTTATAATCTTGGCCCCGGAAAAAGACTGGGGATATGGGTGCAGGGCTGTTCGATCTGTTGCCCGGGCTGTATCAATAAATCCACCTGGCCCGAAAACAATGGAAAATCACTGGATATGCTCTCTGTAACACAGATGGCCAGTGAAATCTGCAGGGATTATGATGGTATTACCATCACCGGAGGGGAACCGTTCGATCAGTACCCGCAACTTATGGTTTTTGCGTCGATGATAAAACGCAGAACGGCGCTGAACCTCCTTTGTTATACAGGATATTATTTACCGGAACTGGAGCAGATGTTTCCTGATAAGTCATTCATGAACTGCCTGGATTATATCATCGACGGCCGTTATGAACAAAACCTGCCGTCAAACAGTTCTTTGAAGGGGTCGGGAAACCAATCGGTATACCAGATCGCTGAACATAAAGCCCGTAAAGTTGATATGGCGGATCCTGATAAAAAATGGTCGCTGAATATTGAGAGAGATGTTGTGTACATGGCCGGCATACCTGCCAAAGGCGAAATAGAAACAATGGTAACTAATTTGTCATCTGTTAAACCCGGTTTTCGAATAGTATAAATATTGTTGATATTATGTTTCAGATCATTTGTCCGAACTGTTCCAATACAAACCTTTTTGAAAAGGCCGAATCCAGGCCGGCGGAGTGTTCTTTTTGTTTCACAACCTTTGATGATACTGTGGTGTCTGAAGAAGTTACTGATGAAAGTAAGGGAACGTTGTGCGGATTAAAACTGATATATCAGCAAAATTCCGGGACGATTGTAATTGACGGGCCATACTGCATTCTGGGCCGGGAAAATACCGGATCGCAATTGCTTTCAGGAATTATTGTCAACGGAAAAAATGTCATCAGCAGAAAACACTGCTCGGTAAAACTTGTTGACGGCCAGTATTATCTGAAGGACGAAGGCTCACTGAACGGTACATTTTATGGCGTGAATAAAATTGATTGTTCAAAAGAGCCGCAGAGGATAGAAAACAACAGCATCCTATTTCTTGGCAAAGAGGCTTTTCTGGTGCAATACCAGTACGAAGAAAGTGGAAATGCTGAAATGACGGGCGCTGTCAGCGAACAGGCTGATGCACAGATTCACCGCAGGTATAAATGTAACGAAGGTTGTGGTTTTGAATCGGAAACCTATTATGAAATATGTCCGAAATGTATGACAAGTAACAGCATGGTGGAAATATCAGAAACTAAAAAAGATCTTTAAACATCGGTGTTATGAAATTCAATATAAGCGGTTTTACAAACAAAGGAACAGGTAAATATGTATCAAATGAAGATAATATCCTGGTCAATGGGGCGCTGATCAACGAGGGTGAGATACTGTTAACAGAAAATGAAAAATGCCTGTGTTTTGTTTCCGATGGCGTCGGAGGAAACAATGCGGGCGGCTTTGCTTCGGCATTTGTATTATCGGAACTGTTAAAACTTGTACCCGAAAATTTTAAGGATATCAGCGGCATTTTATATAATACAAACAGTCAGCTGCTTGCTGTATCGGAAAGTGATAATTCAAAAAAAGGTTGTGCCTGTACCTTGTCCGGAATGATCGCATTTGACGATTTTGTCGACTTTATACAGGTCGGCGACTCTGAAATATGGCTGCTTCGGAATGATATGCTGTTAAAAATCTCTTCGGATGAAGTCAGCGATGAAAATAAAACAAACAGCCCATTGATCAATTATTTCGGTGGAAACAACAATATTTTAAAAATCAATACGGATTGGGTCAAACCGGAATTACTGAAAAACGATATTTTTCTGTTATGTTCCGACGGCTTGTTTAAATCGCTGAACATAAAAATAGTGAAATCCATACTGACCTCATCCCGGAGCCTGTATGAAAAAATAATAAAGATAAAAGAAAACTGCCTTGCCTTTGGCTCCGATGATAACATAAGCGCAGTGGCTGTTGAATTCCTGGGGATATAAACAACATAAATAATTTATAGATGAGCAGAATTTCAAAAATTACGGAATTATTTCTTTTTATACTCCTGATATTAGTTGTTATTTACGCTGTTTTTTTTATTCAGAACCGCACCGCTTCCTATCTGATATTGGCTGCATCACTGGTGGTTTTCGTAGCTGTTATTCTCTTCGTAATCTTCAGAAAAAGAGCAAGGGATAAGGAAGAGTTAAAAATTATTAACGAAACACCTAAGGTTAAAGCCGGAATTTTGGCTGTAAAACCGGCCGGCGCCCGCTATACGGTATTACAACTGCTTGTCGGCCATCCCGACCGGGAATATGTTACGGGTATTACCATAAAAAATACATTTGAAAACCAGAACGTCTACACCGTTGGCCAGAATATCAATGTACATATAGATCCAAAGGATCAGTATCATGTTGTCATTCCTCAGACCATACGTGTTGCCTCCGGAAAATCGAAAAAAATCAACTGGTTTCTGCTTATTTATGTACCGATAATATCTTCTTCTGTTGTTTTGCCCTTAGTTATCAATTTATTTGATACGTCGGACAGAAGGTTCAATGATGTACAATTTATAAAAACGGACGAAAACCCGGGAAATATCTGGGAAGTCCGCTGCAAATCGTCCGGTAAGCTCTTTATCAATATCTATGATCCGCTCACGAATAATAAGGTCAAAGCCATTAAGGATAAAAAAGCTAATGTTGACAACTATTCTGCAAATTTCTATATCCATCAGCAAGGTAAAAATGTATATATCGTCGGCATTGGTGAAACACCCGTTATGGATATATATGATGCTGTTAACTTCAAAAAAATATCAGATATTCAAACATTCCAGAAAACCGATGCCATTTTTGCCAAAGGTATTTCCGAAATACAAAAACAATATACAAGCAACAAATTCAGCACGGATGATATGTATGCGATAACTACAAACGACGGAAATAAATGTTATTATGATATATTGAAAAATAAATTTATTTATACAGAAGATGAGTTGTATAAATATTCCCAGGAAAAAGCTGACCGTTTTATTAAAGACAACAAGTTCGTTTTTGCTCTTTCAGCCGTTCCGAATTCCGTTGAAAAACATCAGTTGTATGTAGTCAGGACGGCAGATACCAATAGCTTCAGAACGCTCACAAACCTGGCGGGAGCAAACAGCCTTAATGCTGGATATTATTTGGATAAACGAAATAATTATGGATATGAGCATTTTGATCTTATTCCGCTTTGCAGTGATACGTATTTCCTGAGCGCCAATATCATGTATTTCGATGAATCTCTTGTGATCGTCATGCATCAAACGGCGATAAGCAAGGATGCAGAAGTACTGATAAGCGGTATAGATGTTACAGGAAGAACTTTGTTCACGATCAGGCAGCATGATTTTCCGAATATTGACGACATGATAGAAAACAATTATTACTTCAATGATGCCAGATATGTTAAAATCACAAGGTCAGGAAACCAGATCATCTTCTTTTTTGGCGAATATGGCGGAATATGTATAGATGTACAAACCGGAAAAACAGTCTGGAAATTTGAATCCTGAAAAATGCTGTATTACAGGTTAATTTGACAAAAGTAATACGTTGCAAAAGGAATTGACAGTCATACGGGGACGAAGAGGTGATAAAAAGAATATTGTTTTTTGGTTAAAATAAAATGTGTATTTTTGCAGCTCTTTAAATAGAGGTAATAAAATAGACTTCGGCGGGGTAGCTCAGGTGGTTAGAGCGTCGGATTCATAACCCGAAGGTCACGAGTTCAACTCTCGTCCCCGCTACTAAAAATGGCCTGTAAACATTGATTTTACAGGCCTTTCATTTTTTTGAGCAGCAGAATAATAACATAAATTTTTTATCTTCATTCCTGTTTTTTATCTTCATTCCTGCTGGCCGCCCCCGGTACGCGCGCGTTCGCAACGCGTGCAATAAAACAAAAAACACTTTATAAATGTTGTAAAAAAACCAGTCGTTCGTAGTTTGTAATACGAACCGTTTTCTTGTTTGCTTGCGTTTGTAACCCATA
>ENA-UOWO01001209-UOWO01001209.1-activated-sludge-metagenome-genome-assembly--contig:-NODE-1209-length-35217-cov-8.716797_pt1 | contig 35217 bp, 22 predicted proteins | sample MGYA00238148_ERZ761564 | MGnify/ENA primary metagenome ERZ761564 (study PRJEB28885, sample SAMN05720194) | activated sludge metagenome | isolation source: Anaerobic digester | place: USA... | reverse complement strand
TCTCATGCTGCTGCCCCTGACGGTCGCCCTCCTATTCCAGGAGTGGACTTCCGTGCTTCATTTCGCCATCACCGGCGGCCTCGCCTGGTGGATTGGGCGATGGTGCGGCAGCCTCGTGCCCAGTCGCAGTTTCGACGACCTGGACCGTCTCGAGGGAATGGCGGTGGTTGCCTTGGGATGGTTCGCGATTTCCGTTTTCGGTGCCATTCCCTACCTGTGCAGCCGGCTTTCCCTGATAGACAGCCTGTTTGAGTCGATGAGCGGTTTCACCACCACCGGGGCGACCGTCTTTACCGATTTTTCGATCTTCAGCCGCTCCCTGTTCTTCTTCCGCGGCTTCACCCACTGGGTCGGCGGCATGGGCATCCTGGTGCTGTTCGTCGCCATCCTGCCCCTCTTTTCGGTTGCCGGCCGGCAGTTGTTCTTCGCCGAAACCTCGGCCGCATCGAAGGATAAACTGACCCCGCGCATTCGCGATACCGCCCGCCATCTCTGGGGGTGGTACGTGTTTCTGACCCTCCTCGAAACCGCTCTGTTGATGGCCTGCGGCATGTCCGCCAACGATGCGTTCTGCAACTCGATGGCGACCCTTGCCGCAGGCGGATTTTCCCCCCACTCCCAGAGCATCATGGGCTACGGAAGTGGGACGGTCGAGTGGATCATCATCGTGTTCATGTTCCTCGCCGGGGCCAACTTCACGCTTCAGGTGCGCGCCCTGCGCGGAAACGTGCGCGCCCTCTGGGAAGACGTGGAGCTGCGCGGCTACCTTGCGATCGTGATGGGATCGACCCTTGTCCTGTTTCTCCTGCTGGGAGTCGATCCGGCCGTCGGCGGGTGGTCCCTCGGGACCTTGCGGACGGCGCTGTTCCAGAACCTCAGCATCCTGACCACCACCGGATTCGGCTCTGTCGATTTCAGTCTCTGGAACGAGCGGTCCAAGGTGGTGCTGGTCTTCCTGATGCTGATCGGCGGCTGCTCGGGGTCGGCCGGCGGCGGAGTCAAGGTCATCCGCATCCTGTTCCTGATGAGGTTTCTTGCCCGTCAGGTCACCCGGGCCATTCACCTGAGGGCGGTGATTCCGATCCGGCTGGGCCGCCGGATCTTCCAGGATGCCGAACTCCAGCCCATCCTCGGCTTCATCGCAGCCTACTTCGCCCTCTTCCTGGTGGGGGGGAGCCTGGCTTCCGTGCTCGAAAACGACATGAGCATCGGGTTCCTCGGAGCCCTTGCCACTCTGGGCAATATCGGTCCCGGCTTCGGCCCGATCGGTCCGATGGGCTCTTTCGCCGGCCTGACCACCCTCACGAAGGCGCTCTACTTCTTTCTCATGTGGGCGGGAAGGCTCGAAGTCATCACCCTGTTCGTGCTGTTCGAACCAAGCCTCTGGCGGGGCGCCTTTACACGTCGGGAAGGCTAAACCCCCTCCTCTGCGTGTCGTTCCCCGTGTCCTGCCGGGAAAACGCTTCTCAGGAGTGATAGACGCCTTGGGTGAGGCCTGACAAGGCCGCAACGCCCCCGCTGCCGCTTACCGTCTCTCTTCCGGCCAGGCGGGAAGATCGGCGATTTCGCGTCGGGCCGATGCCGATACAGGGACGCCCCACCGGGCGAAGTGCGGGGAAAGGTTTTTCCCAGTCGCCCTGCTCATCCGGATCAGCCACTGGTCGCGTTTCTCATCGTCCGTATACCGGGACTGCCCGGCGGATACGGGATACCCGGCGAATACCGTTTTGAATGCATCCCAGCCGAACGCGGTCTGGAGTTCGACGAACGACAGCAGCCCGATCGCCGGATCCTTCTTCCAGACCTCGAAATCGGGGTGGGCAAGATACGCGCGCATCTTCTCGGGATGATCCGAAAACCAGGGATGATCTTTCGGTTTGATGCCGCGGATCTTCTCCTCCACGTATAGCGAGAACAAGTTGCAGGTGACCTCGGTGGCCCCGGCGAAGGTCCATTCCGGGCGCTGGTGGTTGTGCCCGATCTCGTGCCAGAAGCCCCAGGCACCCTCGACGTCTCTGGCCGGGTTCGACAAGCCCTCGAGATTCACGAGCTTGCCCGATACGGCGATGTTGCCCATGATCGGATACCCGGCATGGAGCCAGCCGTTCGAAATCTGCCGATCCGTCACGATGCGCTGGGGCCGCCGGTCGAGCGGGCGGCTTCCGAGCTCGGGATACCACCCGATCACCTTGTTCCAGAACTCCATGAGCGGCTTCGGGTCTTCGAGATCGCGGATTTCGGCGGACGGCACGGTGAGCGTGATGCGGTCGCACTGGAGCTCCGCCCAGGGGGCGGGCGCATCGCGAAGCCGCTTCCACTCGGCGGCGCTCGTTTTCCCGAGGGTGTAAAACGGTGCCTCGACGACGCTTCCGGCAACACGGATCGTGGCATGGCCGGGATGCGCGGTGTCGGGAAGCCGGGGAATTTCGAGATAGAGAAGCCCCCCGTGCGGATTCACGACGCGGTTCGGGCCCTTCATGGCGGGGAAGCTGCGGGCGATCTCGGGATGCCGCTTCCATTCGGGATTGTTCCAGAGAACGTCGGTGTGACAGCCGATCCGGATCCGGAATCCCTCTCCGGAGCTGGATTCAGGCAGGGTGATCTCGGCAGGTTTGCCCGCGAGCACCCACAGGCCCGTGCTTGTCCAGCCGGGGACGGAGAGGTCGACCTCGATCTCGCGGGTGGCGAGCGGAGCGCCTTCCGGGGGAGCGCCGGGAAAATCCGCTGCCGATGGTGCCGGGTGTGTATCAGATGATATATTTATGTACGTGTCGAACCGATCCGTCAACAGGGCGAGCCGGGGAAGCGGATCATCCGCGCGGATCGGCAGGTTCTCGGTCGGGACGACCGGCCGGGCCGCCCGATCGACAAGGGCATGTACCCGGTCGCGGAACGCGGACTTCCCCTGGGGGAGCCAGCGATACGCGCTGGAAACGACGGCGAGCGCCTGCTCCACCGCTTCGCGTTGCTCCCCGCTTCTCTGCGATTCGAGCAGCGCGAGGGCATCGAACGCGTTGCCGCGCTTCACCCATGCGGGATCGCCGGCCTTCAGGGGCGGGATCTCGTCGATGTATCCGTCGACGAAGGCGAGCCCCATCGGCTCCAGGACGCGGTTCAAAGAATAGTCTTTGATATAATCTAACGTGGAATACACCTGCATCCAGCCCCAGGCGAGCCCCGTGGCCAGATACCCGCCCCCGTTCCGGATGAACGAGGTGAGGGCCCGCTCGTGCGCTTCGTCGGCCGCGATGTTGTCCCCGACGAGAAGGTCGATTCCCTCGAGCTGGTCCTTCCAACCCGGGCACCGGAGAAACTTCACCTCGAACCCCGCTTCCTTTAGGGGCTTGGCGATATCGAGCGTGAAGATCAGCCCTGCAACCGGCTTTGCCTTCCCGGCGGGGGGCGTCCGGACAGCCCAGCGTGCCGCGTTGACGATGAACCGCTGCGTGTCCCCCTGTTTCAGCCCTTCATCATTCAGCATCCCGCCATGCCCGAACGCGACGACGCGTCCCGCCCCGAACCTGGCCGCCGCGACGACCGGTTGATCCTTTCCCTGCGATTTCCCGAGAACCACGGGAAACGCATCCGGCCCGACGCACGCAATGGGCCCCGGCACCCCCGTCTTGGCAATCTGCCGCACCCCCTCCGTGAGGCGGGCGATATCCTCCGGAGTCGGGGAGGCGGCCCATGACGGAATGGTCAGGGTGATCGCCACGCAGGCGAAGGCCAGGGACAACAACATGTATCGGAAGGAAGAGAGGCCGGATCCCGGTCTGGGGCGGGTGATCGGCAGGGGGCAGGAAACAGACATCATCGTGATTCTCCTATGCATCCCGATCAGCATACAGGATCCAAATCCCGCGGACATCCCGGGAAAAGGAAACGGCCCCGAACAGGTCCGTTATGGACGTTCGGGGCCGTCGATGGGTTCTGGATTATTCGGCGGTTGTGCCGTGGGCTTTGGTGAAGTTGGCGTGCTGGTCGAGGAGGCGGTGCAGGGCGCGGCCGACGTTTTCCTGCTGGTCACCCATCTGCACGAACTCGTCGGCGAGCTTGCGGGCGGCGAGCATCTCTTCTTCGGTTTTGATGCCGGCAACGATCGCCTTGACCTCGGCCTGAGCCTGGAGCATCGTGTTTTCGGCTTCCACGGGGCCAACGGGCGGCATGCCGCCGTGAGCGGCTTCATCCATGAGTTCTTCCATCACGGCCCAGGTCCACAGATGCTTCGACAGGTCCTTGACCGATCCGGCGAACGCCGAAACCGCAAAAACCATCAGAAAGGCGATGACCACGGCTGCGAGCTTCCTGGAAACCAACATCGTTGTTCCTCCGTGTGATTGAGTTTGCCCTACTTACGCAGGTTCCGTGCCAAACCGGGAAGTTCGGCCCGAAGCTGATTTGCCCGAATGCCGGGCCCCTATCTGCCGGATTTTATGTACTCAGACGGCCGAATTTCGGTCACCTGAACACGGCCCGCCCCCGGACCCAGAAATCAAGACTCCCGAAGGCCGGAAGGGAAACGAATGGCGCTCAGGGCCTGGATTCCCGGGCCACGCCGCGAAAGGTCAGGCGGATTTCGGTGACGCCCTTCAGGCCGTCCTGCACCAGCCCGGCACGTTCGGGAACCGGCTCCCACGCGCCGTCGGCAATGCGGACCAGGCATCGGCCGGTGCGGGGCCGGATGTGCCCCTGGAACAGCGGCGGAAGGCCTTCCTGAGACGGCCCGCTGGGCAACAATGGCTTCACCACCATCCAGGCGGGGATGATTCCCCAGACATAGTCGAGATTCGGCTCCCGGGCATGGACCGAGGGGATGATCTGGAACCCGCCGATCTCGCCGGGTTGAGAAGTGGAGATGCACAAGACGCCCGGATGATTGGCCCGGACCTCCCCGCGCCCCGCATACTGCGAGCCGCCGAACCGCCCCGTGGCCCCGACCGGCCGCTCGACGCAGCCGATACACCGCGCCGTGCCGTCGGAAAATGCCGCGAATGCCAGCCCGCCGGCACGATTGACGAATCTCAGCTCCGTCAGCTCTTTTGCCGGCCGGAGCGAGGCCACGACCAGGAGATCTCCGATGCGGGGCGTATAATCCGACGGAAGGCGGATAAGGTAATTATTCTTACTGATATATACGGCGTTGCCGAGCCGCGGGGCATACTCGGAACCGAACAACAGCCGGCCTGCAGGAATGTCGGTGAAGATCGAGGTCGGGTTCGAGAAATACGATTTCACCTCTTCCGCCGTCTTGGTGAGCAGTTCATGGGGCTGCAGGGTGAAGAGAACGGCATGCCGCTTCCCCTGGCGCACCTTGATGTGAATCGCGTTGACAGCCGTCGCGGCCACGGCTCCGCCCTGCGCCCAGTCCGCCGCGGTGAACCCCTTGTCGTCCGTCTCCTGTGTGTGCCCCGCGTTGGGCTGCAGAACCGTTCCGATGCGCTTCCAGGTCACTCCGCGATCGGTCGAGACGGCGATCTCCCCGTGCAGCCGGTTCTCGATACGCACCCGGCACTCCTCGATCCCCTCATCCAGAGCGCATGCCGGCCGCATGAAGGCGAGCAGCAGGAACAGGCCTGCGAGAAAAAGGTTCGAATGGCTTGATGTTCGCATGATCATGCCTCGAATATACTCCTGCTGCCGGCCCTCGGCACTCACCGTTTGATGCGGCTCCGGCCGGTTGCGCTTGCGTGGGGAGTCTGATTGATGCAGAATATCCCTCCTGTCGGGTCATGCCCTTTCACACCCTGTCTTTGACAACTGGAGCCCTTCATGAAACCGTCATCTTCGGCATTCATTCCCCGCGAACGACGCCGGGTCCAACTGCTCCAGGCCATCCTGGTCGGCGGTATCGCCGGCCTCCTGGGCGTTGCCTTTCAGTGGGCGCTCTTCGAGGCTGACCACATCCGCTCCCGCCTTCTTCCGAGGTTTCTCGAAGGCGGGTGGTGGACGATCCCGTTGATCCTGGCTGCCTGTGTCCTCGTCGTGACCCTCGTGGCCCGCGCGACGGCCCGCTTCTGCCCCGAAGCCTCGGGAAGCGGCATCCCGCACATCAAGGCCGTGCTTCTGAATCTTCGCGACCTGTGCTGGGGGAGGCTGCTGCCCGTGAAGTTTTTCGGCGGCGTCCTTGCCATCGGGGCGGGTCTCTCGCTCGGGCGGGAAGGCCCGACGGTCCAGATGGGCGGCGCCGTCGGAAGGATGGTCGCCGACAAACTCGGGCTGCCGCCCAAGTCGGCCTCCCTCATGATCTCGGTCGGCGCCGGCGCCGGTCTCTCGGCGGCCTTCAACGCGCCGCTCGCCGGATTCCTGTTCGTCGTGGAAGAGCTGCACTACGAGCTGACGTCGCTTCCCTACATCACCGCTCTGGCCGCCTCGATCACGGCGGACACGGTCGCGCGGGCCGTTGCCGGCCAGCTCCCCTCCTTCCGGGTGTTCACCCATGCGACGCCCCCGCTGGAGATGCTGCCGTGGTTCCTGCTCCTGGGGCTTGCGACCGGACTGATGGCCCTCCTCTTCAGACGGTTGATCATCGGCGGCATCCGGCGGGAGGGGCCGATGAAATATCTGCCAGAATATATGAAACCGGTTCTGGCCGGTCTCGCGGCCGGAACGGCGCTCGTCCTCCTTCCGGAGATCACGGGGGGCGGCCATGGAACGGCGGAAATGATCCTCAACGAGACGAACCCCGGAAGACTCGGTCTTGGCTTCGTGCTCCTGTTGCTGGCCGGCAAACTTCTGTTGACGCTCCTCAGCTATTTCGCGAAAGTGCCCGGCGGCATCTTCGCCCCGATGCTGGCGATCGGCAGCCTGACCGGGTATGCCGTCGGCCTGGGCGTTGCCTGGGCCGCCCCCGGCGGCGGTGTGTCACCCGCCCTGTTCGCCGTCGTCGGCATGGCGAGCTTTTTCTCGGGGGTCGTGCATGCCCCGCTCACCGGGATCGTTTTGATCCTCGAGATGACGGCCAATTTCAAGCTGCTGTTCCCGATGATGATCGCGTCGCTCGTTGCCTACAACATCTCCGAGTGGCTCGGCGGGAAGCCCATCTACGAGGCACTTCTGAACGAAGATCTCCGGAAGGGCGGCCTTCCTCCCGTCCTGTTCGGCGAGCCCGCGGAACTCCATCTGGTCGTCGAAGAGGGGGCCGAGATCGAAAACCGGGAGATCCGGTCGCTGAACCTGCCGGAAGGCGTTCTGATCGTGAGTATCCGGCGGCTCGGCCACCGGTTCGTGCCATCGGGGACGACGGTCGTCCTGGCCGGCGACAGCCTCGAACTCCTCGTTTCCGGGGACGTGGGCATCTTCGCTCAGGAGATCCGGGAAATGACCGTGAGAGCCGCGAAACCGACGGGCTGAGACACGCCCTGCGGGCCCCATGCCAAAGAAAGCGAAGGCAGGGACGGGATGTCCCTGCCTTCGCCGTTATCGGGAAACGGGGGATCAGTCGTGGATCTGCTCGCGCATGTCGCCCATGATGGCGCGCGGAACCGGCAGGTCGAGCATGGTGTGCAGGCCGGGCTTCGCGTTGATGACCTGCGGGATCATGTTGATGCACATCGCGATGGTGCCGATGCCGCCGGGAATCTCGGGCTTGTTCGCCAGGTTGACGTTCGGGGTGCCCTTGATGACGACGTAGTCGCCGGTGTCGGTGCCTTCGAGCTCGGGCTCGATCTGCTGCGGATGGATCATCTCGACCGCGAGCTTGCCGTTCACGTAGCCGAAGCCCTTCATCGTGCAGCCGGCCACGTTGCCGGGCTTCACTTCGGCATACTTCGTCTTGCGCAGCACCTTCGAGACGATCGGGGCCATCGTCTGCTCGACCGGCTTGTCCAGCTTCCAGCCGATCGCGTCACAGATCATGTTGACCGACTCGTTGAACCCGACGTGGCCCGCCAGGTGGCCGGCCTTCGACTGCTTCTCGAACTCGTCGAGCGTGATGCCCACGCCCTGCTCCTCCATGACGGCCGGGCCGAACGGCGAGAGGCTGTTGACGCGCTCGGCCTTGACGAACTCGACGTCGGTGCAGGCGCCGGTCATCAGCACAACCAGCAGGTCCATGATCAGGCCGGGGTTGATGCCCGTACCGAGGATGCTGACACCGTTCGCCTTCGCCAGGCGGTCCAGTTCGGCGGCCAGCTTGGGCTCCTTGGCCTTCGGATACGCCATCTCCTCGGCGGTCGTGATGACGTTGATGCCCAGCTCGACGATCAGCTTCATCTTGTCGAACGCCTTGCTGGTGAAACTGTCCGTCGCGAGCAGCACCAGATCGGCCGACTTCTTGCTGATGACCTTGTGGATGTCGCTCTGGATGATCACGTCCTTGTGGCTGCCGCGGGGAGCACCGAGCACCTCGAACATGCTCTTCCCGGCCCGGTTCGGGTGGATGTCGCACACGCCGACGATCTCGACGCCCTGCTTGCGCAGCAGCACTTCGGCCATGCCGCTTCCCATGGCCCCGAATCCCCAGATGGCGATCTTGACGTTGTCTTTCTTCACACCATTCCTCCTGTCGTTGCTGTTGTTCCTTGCCTTGCCCTGTCCCGGGAACGCGCCGGCAGACTGCCGGAATAATATTTCTATATATACTTCGCTGCCGTCCGGCGGGGTTTTCCCGAAACCGCCCTGAGTATACATCGTCACCCGTCGCCGGCCAAGTTCGGCACATTTCTCCGGCCCATTGCGCAAAGGTCACGGACGAGTGCATCATGCGGGGTGAACGTGAAGCCTGGAGGGAGATCGGATGACCACGAAAACCACGGCCTCGGGGGACCTCGTCGGGCGGTTGTTGGTGGCCGTTTCGGAAGGGCGCGAGGATGACGTGGCCGAGCTGCTGGCTGCGGGGGCGAACCCTGACGGAACCGATGCGGACGGCATTCAGACGCCTCTGCTCAATGTCTCTAAAACGAAGCACGAGGGAATCGCCCGCCGGCTGCTGGCGGCCGGGGCATCGGTGAACAAGGCGAACGTCGATGGCGTCACACCGCTCCACTGGGCCGCAGCCAAGGAAAAGCTCCCCATGGCCCGCCTGTTCCTCGACGCCGGGGCGTCGGTCCATGCCCTCGAACGGGACGGCTGGACGCCGCTTCACTGGTCTGCCTTTCGCGGGCATGTCGAGATGACCGGCCTGTTTCTCGACGCCGGAGCGGCTCTGAACCTGCCGGACAAGGACGGCTGGACCCCGCTCCACCTGGCGGCCCAGCAGGGGCATGCGGCGGCCGTCCGATACCTGCTGGTGCGAGGGGCGGACCCCGCGCTGCGGGATCTGGACGGCCGACGGGCGGTTGACCTTGCCGAAGGCCGGGGGTACCATGAGATCGTCGGACTGCTGAAAGATCGTTGACGGGCCGGAATCCACATGCCGGGAGGCGTTCCATGATAAACATCACGGTGATCAAGAACCCCGCGGGCTGCACGATGTGCGAGGAGACGGCCCGCATCGTCAGCGAGGCGACGACGAAGTTTCCGGGCGAGGAGATCAAACTCGATCTGATCGCCAGCGGTACCCCGGAGGCAACGGGCTTCGGCATCATCACCACCCCGGTCGTGGTCATCAACCGCAAGATCTACTCGATGGGCAAGCCCGTCATCGCCGAAAAGGTGGAAGGCTGGATCCGCAGGGAACTCGGCCGGTGATCCCCGGAATGACCGCCTGCCCTGCTTCCAGGGGAAACGCCCTGCCATGAACGGCGTGGAGTTTCTTGCCCGGGAAGTAAAAAAATATCGAAGTATATGCTATTACCCGTCCGCAGGAACGGATCTGGGCGACATCGACTTTTTCGGCTCCGGCAGGAAACTGTGGCAGGAACGGAGGGATGGCGGACCGGCGGCTCCCGGCTCGGATGACGATCCCGACCTGTTCATCCATACCGATATCAATTTTTACCAGGAGTTTGCCGCCGGAACCGATCTGTCACCTTCCGAGTGCGGTATCCACGGAGCCTGCGAGGTGGTGTCGTTCCGAGAACTGCCGGCTCTCGAGGCCCCGAACGCGATCTGTGACAATTATGAATATAGTGGGAAATGTTTCGAATACCGGCTGCGCGCCTGGGGTGTGGAGACGGCGAAAACGCTGATCTTCTGCCTCTGCGAAAACGAGGCGCTCGTGGCGAAGGTCTTTCTTGCCCATGGCATCCGCGTCCCATTCGTCTGGTCCCGTAACTGGGCCGGCGGGAAAACCCAGGGAACATGGCTGGCGAACGTGCTCGACAGGCTCGGCACGCACAAACTCTACACCGACTGGCTGTGCATCCCCGGGTATAGGGGGGAGCCGCGCAACGGCCTGGTCGGCGAGAAGTATCCCGAGCTCATGACGCCTTCCCGCGTGAAGCTCGTCAGGAACGACGACATCCACTGGATCGAAGAAGGTTCTCACGGCTGGCTCGAGGAATACGATGTCGTTTCCCGGTCGGATGCCCCACGAGAATCTCAGAACGGATAGAAAACACAGATGAGACAAACCGCACCCTGCAAAGCCGAAACGGAACTGCTGGAGCCTTTCGACGGGATTCCCGCGGACCGCATCTCCACCCCATCCCTGCCGGAACAGTTCGCGTCGGCCGTGGCCGAAATCCGCTCTGCCGGGGTCGTCGGATTCGATACCGAGACGAAACCGGTTTTCGCGAAGGGCGTGGTCAGGCCGGGGCCCGACATCGTCCAGTTCGCCACCGAAAACAAAGCGTTCATCTTCCAGCTTCAACGGCCGGAATGCCGGCCGTTTCTCGCCGAAATCCTGTGTGCCGCCGATGTGCTCAAGGTCGGTTTCGACCTGCGGGAAGACCGGGCGCTGCTCCGCCGCTGGTGCGGGTTGGAAGCGAAGGCGGTGCTCGATCTCGGCTCCGTGTTCCGGAAGAAGGGCTACCGGAACACGGTCGGCGTCCGGGCCGCCGTCGGCATCGTCCTGCGGCAGAATTTCCGCAAGGCGAAGCACGTGACGACCTCCGACTGGTCCCGTCTCCAGCTTTCGTCTTCGCAGCTGGCGTATGCGGCCAACGACGCCTATGCCGCTCTCAAGGTCTGGGCCGCCCTGGAAAGGGCTTGATCAGGCGGGAAGACCCCGGCTCAGATCTGGGCAGACAAAAATCCCCGGACATCCATTGCAGATGCCCGGGGATTCTAATATATCCGTAAAACTATAGAATAGGGATCAGGCGGCGGTTCCGGCGGATTCCGCGGCTGCCTGCTGGCTGCGCTTCCTCTCGAAGACGACGTCGTAGGCGAGCATGCCGAGCATCGAGAGGATGCCGACGGCGGCGAATACGAACCAGATCCGCTCGGGGTGATAGGTCGAGAAGAGGAACTGCGTCGTCTCCTGGACCGTCTGATGGTTCAGCGCCTTGCCCAGCGTCGGCAGGACCTGGTCGACGGGAAGCTGGGAAACGGTTTCTTTGGCCATGTTCAACTGCTCGACCAGATACTGCCGCGCCAGCGTCGTCTTGTCGCCGTAATACTGGTAGATCGGGCCGGCCAGGCTGCTGCCCAGCATCCAGCCGATGCCCTGGGGGAAGTTCACGTAGCCCATGTAGAGGCCTTTCTTCCCGGGCGGGGCGAGCATCGACAGGTATTCGCTTTTACGCGGGCTGGCGATCATCTCGCCGATGGCGAAGACGAAGATGCCGAGCGCGCAGATCCAGACGCTGCGGGTGTAACCGGCGACCACGAGGCCGGCGCTCGCGATGAAGATGCCGAGGATCATGCCGGCCACGGGCCGCATCCTTCCGAAGATCCAGCCGATCGGCAGCATGAGGAAGATGATCGCGAACGCGTCGAGATTGATCAGCCACTCGGCGGGAATCTGCTGGCCGCCCTGGCCCAGGGTGACCCAGTTCGCTTTCCCGAGCAGGTTTCCGAAGAAGGTGACGGCGGGCGCCGTGTCGACCCAGTCGGTGATGAAGTTCGGCAGCAGGTCGAACAGTTGCATGAACATCAGCCAGAAACCCGAGAAGACGGCCAGGAACATCATCAGCGGCGGGTCGAACAGGTTCTTCAGCGAGCTGAACAGCACCTGCCAGAATTCTTTGAATATTCGTGCGAATTTATCGCCGAGGCTCTTGTCGTCGTGCGCCACCGGCGTGTGTCCGCGGTCGGGCTCGTCGAAGAAGAACAGCGTGAGGAAGTTCAGGGAGTGGATGCAGGCGCTGGTGATGAACACGTATTTCCAGCTCATGAGGCGCAGGTAGCCGGCGATCAGCGGCCCGGTGAAACCACCGATGTTGACGATCATGTAGAAGAAGCTCCAGCCGAGCGTCGCGTTCTCCTTGGTCGTCGAGTTGGCGAGAATCCCCTGGATCCCCGGCTTGAACACCGCCGTCCCGGTTGCGACCAGCATGCAGGCGAAGAAAAAGGGCCAATACCCGCTCACCAGCGCCATGCTGATATACCCGATCACGGAAATCGCGATCGCGAACGCGACGGTGCGCTTGTGGCCGTAATGATCTGCGTGGCCGCCGATGACGGTCGGCAGAAGCGATTGGAACGCCGCCCACCAGAAGAAAATGTTCGCCTTCTGCAGATGCGAGAACTCGAGCCCGCCGACGGTGGCGGCTGCCACCATGTAGACGGCGATGCCGCCGCGCACACCGTAGTAGGCCCACCGTTCGAGCAGCTCGATGACGTTCGAGCACCAGAAGGCGCGCGTAAAGCTGGTGAAGATCTGGAAAAAACTTCGTGGGGCATCCGCTTGGGTGGCTGGTGTCATGGCATATCCTATCTGGCAAATGATGCCAGACTATACCCCATCCGGAGACCGGCCGTCCACCCGCAGGGCGGCCGCGGCACCCGCGACCATCAACCCGTCCGTCCCTCAGGAACCCTCATCATCCTCGCGGGAAAAGATGACTTTGCGGGAGAGATGCTCCCTCAACCGTTTGTCCCGAAGATACGCACGACAGGCGAAAAGGGCGAACACAACCACCAGCATCAGAACGAAAAGGAGAAAAAAGATCACGGGAACCTCTCATGGGAAATCTGTTCGAAGCCATTGTACGGCCGGTAGCCTGGATATTTCAAGATATGGGATATGCCGCTGGGAAGAGATCTGCTATTCTTGAGTGTATGCTGAAGCGAAGTTTGGTGACTCTCGGGGTGTTTCTCGGCTTGGCTTGCTGGAGCGCGCCGGTGGCCGGCTCAACGGGGACGGGGAACGATCCCGTTCCGCCGATGCCGTTCGAACCGGTGGACTGGGGGGAAGCTGCGGCAAGCTCCGATGCCCCGGCGAGAACTGCGCCTGCGGATCGGCCAGATGACCCGTTCCTGCTGAAACAATACTGGCTCGAGAATCTCGGTCAGGCCGATGACAAGGGCAGAACCGGGTTCCCTGGCTGCGATCTGAAAGCCTTTGACGCCTGGAAACGGTACAAGCCGAAAACGAGGATCATCCTCGCGATCGTCGATTCGGGGCTGGATCTGACCCATGAAGATATCGATCCGGCCTGTCTCTGGACCAATCCCGGCGAGTCCGGCACCGACACGGACGGTCGCGACAAAGCGACGAACGGCATCGATGACGATGGAAACGGGTATGTCGATGACGTTCACGGCTGGAACTTCATGAAGAATTCCCCCGACGTGCAGGAGGACCAGTATCACGGCACGCATGTCGGGGGCCTGCTCGTCGCCCGCTCCAATAACCGCGCGGGTATCGCCGGGGCGTATCCCGGCCTCGAGATCATGCTGGTGAAGGTGTTCGGGCTGGGCAATTATCTGTCTTCCGAGAAGTTCGCCGAAGCGATCCGGTATGCCGCGGACAACGGGGCGAAGGTGCTTTCCAACAGTTACGGCACGCCCTCGTATACGAAGGCGATGCACGACGCGGTGCGTTACACCCTGTCGAAGGGGGCGCTGTTCGTCTGTGCATCCGGCAACTCTCGCAAGAACATGGATCTCGAGGAGGACCGGGACTACCCCTCCTGTTTCGGGGTCGAGAACCAGCTCGTGGTGGGCGCCACGAACAACCGGGACTTCTCGACGTTCAGCAACTACGGTTCGATGGTCGGGATCGCGGCACCGGGCGAGGCGATCTTTTCCCTCATGCCCAAGAATATGTATCGGTCACTATCCGGCACGTCGCAGGCCTGTCCGCTCGTGGCCGGCGCCGCCTGCTGGGTCTGGGCCATGAACCCGGAGTTCACCTGGCGGGACGTGAAGGCACGGCTTCTCGAGAGTGCCGACCAGGTGGCCGGACTCGGGCTCTGGGTGCAGGGCGGCCTGCGGCTGAACCTCGCGAAGGCATTGGCCGGCAAGCCGGGAGAACGGCTTCCCGTCGAGGATTTCAGCCGGTGGCACGAGGAGGCCCGCCTCATCGAGACGTCGCACCCGTACCAGAACGGCGCATCACGCACCTGGGACATCGGTATCCCGGGTGCGAAAAAGATGCGGCTGCACGTTGCGCGCCTCGGAATCGAGCATTTCAACGACACGCTGATGATCGAGGATGGGGCCGGCCGCGAACGGCAGTTTTTCAACGATTATCGCACCGACTTCTGGACGGATGTGATCCCGACCGGAACCGCCCGCCTCGTGTTCCGCTCGAACGACACCTCGACGGATTACGGGTTCACCATCGACCGCATCCAGTGGGCCGATTGACGGGCACCGGCCGCCCTGAGGACGGTGAAATATGCCTAGTGATATAAAACTCGTTCCTGCCGTGTCCTGAGGGGGGATCATCCGCCCAGAAGCGTCTGGAACCGGTCCAGGAACCGGGCGACGTGCAGGCCGTCGACCAGCCCGTGATGCACCTGGATCGAAATGGGAAGCATGTCCCGGTCGCCCTGCCGGTGGAGTTTTCCGAACGTGATTCTCGGCACGGAATCCTCGGAACGAAGCGACTTTGAATAGGTGAGCCCCGTGAACGACTGCCAGGGAATGCTCGAGTAATAGATCTGATCGACCCGGCCGTTCTGGTCGATGCACATGCCGGAACGCGCTTTCGTCTCCGACATCCGCACGGCCGCTTCTCGGGCGAATGCCGGAAAATCCTCGAAAAACTCGATGAAGCAGCAGCCGAACGTTTCGTCCGGCCGTAACACTGTCGCTGAGCCGTGGATCCGGTCGAAGCACACGACGCCGCCGTCGACGATGCGCATTCTCAGCTCCTCGACCCCGTTCGCCGCGATGAGCGACGCGTGCAGATAGCGCAGGAAGAACGACTCCCCGCGCTCTTTCGCGGCCCGCCAGGCCTCCGTGCCGTCCACCGCCGTCGACAACCCCCAATACGGATCGTCGAGGCTGCAGAAGTGCTGAAAATGCTCTCTGCGTTTCCAGGTATCGAGATTGATAACCTTCATGAACACCGCCTTTGAAGGATCACGGGCGCCGGCTGGCAGCTCCCTGCCGCCGGGGCTGCGAAATTTCGAACTCCCCGGTGGCCTTCTGAGGATAGTGTACGGAGCTCCGGTTTGGCAAAGGTCTCCGGTAAATATCCCCTGGCAATCCGGCAGAGGCTGTCAGGGAAGCCACGCGGCTTGCCGGGGCTGGCATCATGTTTTTCCGACTCCCCGGAGGAACTCTGATATCATGCGCGGAGATAACAACATGAGAGGAGGATCCCCATGAAGAGATGTACGTGGTTTCTGGCTGTTTTGATCGGTGTCGTCCTGATGGCGACGGCTGTGTTCGCATCGAACGATGTGCGCAAAGGCGGCAGCCTGTGGGCAGCAATCGAGGATGACGGCACGATCCGTATCGAGGGCAGCATCGCCGGTGCCTTCGAGTCCGACGGGACGGTGCGGAAAAACGGAAGCATCGTCGGCGCGGTCGAGGCCGACGGCACGATCCGCATGAACGGTTCCCTTTTCGGGAATGTCGAGAAGGATGGGACGCTCCGTAAGAACGGATCGTTGTATGGCAGTATCGAGGACGGTGGAACGATCCGGAAAAACGGCTCGATCTGGGGCTCGGCTGAGCAGGCCGACACGTTCGACCGGAAACGGGCCATTGCGGCTCTGCTGTTCTTCTTCTGCGACGAGTTCTGATCGGAAGAATATCTTGTGCAATACCTTTGCCGACGGCGCATCCGCATCCGGCGACGGTGCCTCGCCCGCCTCGTGCTGGGCGTCCTGCACCTGGTCCTCGGCGGATTTCCTCTGATCTGATCGGTGTTTGCGAAGCCGGCCGCCCTGTTCGGGGCGGCCGGCCTTCTGTTATCGCTGATTGGGAGCGGGCGCCGAGGCCGTCACACCAGGCCGGCGTTTTTCAGTTCGTCGCGGAGGATGCCGTACTCGACCTTCGAGCGATGCCGCAGGTCCATGGGGATGTCGGGATGGAAGATCACCTGATCCACCGGAATCCCGTTCTTGGTCATGATCCGCCGGATCTCGGCCTCGCGTTCGGCGCAGAGCTTTTTGTTTGAAATGTCGGCGGTGTCCTTCGGGGCGATCACGCAGACGGTTTTCTCGCCGAGCTTCGCGTCGGGCACGCCGAGGTAGGCGGCCAGCCGGGTGTAGGGTTGGCGCTTCAGCACGACTTCCGCCTGCACGGGGAAGAGATACGTCCCGGCCCGCTCGATGGCGTTGTGGATGCGGCCGACGATCCAGACGTTCCCCTTTCCGTCGAGGCGCCCGAGATCACCCGTTCTATGCCACACGATATCGTCGTGGTCGCGGATCTTCGATTTTTTGAAGGCTTCGGGGTCGTTGTAATACGCCCGGCAGACATGTTCTCCGGCGACCAGGAGTTCCCCGACGCTTCCCTGCGGCACCTCGAGCTCGGTCCACTGGCCGGCGGAGGCGATTTCGATGGGGCCGCGCACGATCTTGATGAACTTGTACTTCAGTCCGTCGGCGAAGTGGCCCACGTTGACGCCGGCGTCGACCAGCTCGGGATCGTCCTCGGTGACGCTGCGCTGGGCGAGCATCTCCTTGCCCGTGATGTGGGTCATCGGCTCGGCCTCGGTGGAACCATACATGACGACGAGGTCGGCGTTCGGCGCGATCTTCGTGAACTCCTCCACGACGTCGCGCGACACGGCGGCGCCCCCGGCGGCGACCCGGCGCAGTCCGGGAAGGGTCACGCCCTTCTCGAGACAATACTTGTTCAATCCGTTGAGCAGCGAGGGGTTCAGCGTGAGCGTGGTGAGGCCCTCCCCCTTGATCTGCGTGTAGAGCACGTACGGATCATTGGCGGCCGGCTCCGCCACGTTGATGGCCGGCAGAACGGTGGTCACGCCCGCCGCGAGATTGTTCAGCGAGAAGATCGGGAAGACCGGCAGATCCAGGTCACTCTCGGTGTACGGCAGACAGGCGTCGATGGCGTAATGCTGCGCGGCGAGGAACCGGTGGGACCGGTCGGCCCCCTTGGGCGTTCCGGACGAGCCGGTGGTGAACGTGATGAGCGCGGTGTGCTCCTGTTCGACCGGGACCGGCTCCGCGACCTCGGGCGTTTTGAGAAGTTCTTCGAAGCGGGCCGTCCAGGTTTTCGTGCAGGGCCCCATGTTGATCTTGATCGGAATGGCTTCGAGAGCGGGTTTCCCCTCACCCATGCCGAAGCCGCGCTCGCCCGACAGCCAGACCTTGGGCTTGCAGAGGTTCGCGACGAATTCGAGCTGATCGGCCCGGGCGAAGGAGTCCAGGAAAATGCAGGTGGCCCCCAGCATCTGGAACGCGAACATCCCCGTGTAGAGCCACGGGATCATGGGCACATACACCAGCGCGAGATCGCCTTTCCCGATGCCGAGCTTTTTGTAGCCGGCAGCCACGTGGACGACCATAGAATAAATGTCTTTATACGTGAAGGGGTCGTGGGTCAGGGTCCGGGCGAACGGGTTGTAATCGAACCAGATCTTGTTCTTCGTGTTGACCCACTTCATGCAGACCCGGTCGGGATGCTTCTCGAAGTGCTCCTGGAGGAAGCAGAAACAGTTGTTCCGCAGACTCTCTTTGCCTATATCGTACCCAATCTTTGGAAGTGCCACGTTCGACTCCTTACCGGGCGATGAGAACCTCGATCACCCGACCGATATCCTGCATCTGGGGCCGCGCCGGGGAATTCGCCCCGGCATCGATCCCCGCGACTGTCCTCAGAAGGATACCATATGCGTGGGCGCAGTCGTGATAGAGTGCAGAGGTCACACGAAGGCATCGATCGGGAAGGGAATGGGCGGCTCGTGATTCTGCTGAAAAACCATACGCTCGAAGAGCTTCTGGAACAGCTCGCTCCGGCAGGGGTCCCCCGGTTTATGGCGCAGAAACTCCAGGCGGCGGCCGTTCGGGAGGACAGGTGGCTCCCCGGGGGCGCGGGGCTTTCGCCGCATCTCCTGGCGCATGTCCGGAGCATCGCGGAGATTCCGCGATTGACGCTCCTGGAGAAGGTCGTCTCACCCACCGACGGATTCGCCCGCTATGTCTTCCGCGGGGAGGGGCCGGAACCGTTCGAGGCCGTCCGGATCCCCCTTTCGAGCGAATCCGGGGCGACGCATTACGCCGTCTGCGTCAGTTCGCAGGTCGGCTGCGGCATGGGATGTGTCTTTTGCTGCACCGGGCGCATGGGCTTCAGACGGAATCTCTCGACGTGGGAAATCATCGACCAGGTCGTTCGCATCAGAATGGATTCTCCTCACCCCATCCGAAGAATCGTGTTCATGGGAATGGGCGAGCCCCTGCTCAACTATGACGCGGTCATGCGTGCCGTCGGCATTCTCACCGAATCCTGCGGCATGGCGATGTCACGCAAGGCGATCACGGTTTCCACCTCCGGCATCGTTCCGGGAATCCGGCGTCTCACCGCCGAGAAAAACCCGCCCAAACTCATCGTTTCCCTTTCCTGCGCCGACCCCCGGCGCCGGGGGACATTGATGCCCGTCGAGAACACGTGGAGCACGGGCGAATTGATGCAGGCCATCCGGGCCTATCACGAAGCGACGAAGAGCCTGGTCACCCTTGCCTGGACGATGATTGCCGGCGTCAACACCACCCCCGGGGATGCGCGGCAGCTTGCCGAACTGACCCGCGGCCTGCCCTTCCGGCTCGAGCTGATCGATGTGAACGACCCGAGCGGCCGCTTCAGGCCGCCCACCCAGACCGAACTGGACGCCTTCCGCGACGCCCTGCGGGCCGAGCACATCGAGCTCGTCACGCGCCGCACCAGTGGCGGCATCGACATCCGTGCCGCCTGCGGCCTGCTCGCGGGCGGAGGGGACCACGACAGGAACATTCTCGAACGTCGACGGACGGTGTTCGGGAGTTCTTGACGTGGATGGCGGGCCTGCTTCCTGGGCGGCCATGCCTTTGAGAATGGCGATGGCACCAATCGGACAAGCCCGGGCACAGGGGCGGTGGAAAAATGAGGGGAAGCAGAGTAACTGTGATACGATTTGTTTTTCCCATCCCATGCCTGGGGAGAATTTATGCGGTGGTTGAGACCAAGGCGTTTCGAGCTTTTCACCGGTATTCGAGTCCGCTTCGGAATGCTCGTTCTGGGTATTGTTCTTGCCCTTTATTGCCCGCCCCTGATGACCGGCTGCCGATGAAAATTGAATCTGGAGAGGAATTGAGATGAAAAGATTTCCTGCGGTTCTGCTCATTACCATCCTGCTCGTTTCGAACTTCTTTCATGCGAATATCCTGTTCGCATTGGATCTGTCCCGGGAAGGGATGGAATATATTGAAGTATGTAATGAAAAGAACGAGCGGATCAAATTCTCGAGATTGATCATGGGAACGGACCATTTGGCCCAGGAGGACTGGTATGGGCCAAACTCCAGGAAGATATCCGAGCAGGAGATCAACAAGGTGCTCGATGAAGCTGCCCGCCTGGGAATCAATCTCTTCGATACGTCCCCGATATATGTCGGCGATATCGAAAACAAGCTTGGCAAGTGGATGGAGTCCTACAGGCAGCAACACCCGGACAAGAAAATCTATGCGCTTTCGAAAGGCGGTTTCCCCTTTGATCTGTACTGGTCGAAACAATTGCCGGCAGGGATCAACTCCAATTGTCTGCAGGAGATGTTGAAGACAAAAGGAATCATGGCCGAGGGAGATACGTCCCTGCCGAATGCTCCGAACGGAACCTATGCCAGCCGCCTATTCGGGAGCAAAAACGAGATAATCGAGAGAATCAGTGAAGAACAGGCGAACACCCTGAAAAACCTGAGGGTGAACCCCACGGTTTACCTCATGCACCGGGATGATGGAGATTTCATCAATTTCGAGCCGATCAAGAGGAGCCAGAATTCCGTCAAAACGATTATGGAGGCCCTCAGTTCGAACGAAATTCGCGACAAATACACATTCCTTGGCTGGTCAAACTGGAAGCCCCACCGGATCACAAGATCACTGACGTTGGCGAAGCGGCAGTCGGGGTTGGCCAAGCCGGTTTTCAATAGTCCGTATTTTTCTCTCTTCGAGATGTCTGAAAGAGCCATTCATGCCGGTGGCGTGCAGGTAACCCATGAGGAAATGATGGATGAAAACTTCCTGAAGGGAATCAATATCATGCCCTATTCTCCCTTGGGAGGTGTCAGCATTCTCGATCGGCCGGAACCCTGCTGGGAAAATGCCAAAAAAGAGGCGAGAAGAAAATATTCTCAGAGTGATCCATATTGGAAGAATGTCTATCATGCCATTTTCACCTGCGCCAACGAGGAACGATACAACAGGGTTGTCAGCTTCACGAACGCGTTCAACAAAAAGCACAAGACTTCCTACACGGTTGATCAGATGGTCAACGCGTATGCGCTGGCTCACAAGCGGACGAACTTTCTCGTGATAGGCCCTATCACGGTCGAGCAACTGAGAAGAACCGTCGCCTCCCTGAGGCTGTCCAAAATGCTTTCAAAAGAGGATCTGGACTTTCTCTACTATGGCAACGAGTGACATGATGCCGAAGATAGAGAATACCCGGCGACAAACTCCCGTTTCGAATTCGGATCTGGTAGCTCTGGCCAGGGAAAACGGCGTTCAACATCCCGAGCCGTTTTGCGCCGTCATGTCCAGATCGTATTTTGAAAACTCCTTTGCCAGTGATTTCAGGCATCACGAGCTTTTCATTGAACACTTTTACAAGAATGAACGGAAGAAGTGTTTGCTGCGGTACCAGGGGGAAATCAACGACTTCATTTTTCACGACTATGATATTCCGACGTTGCTGGAGCAGATCGAGAGCATCACCTGGGCCTGCCGCGACAACAACGTCATGTATCGCACGTTTGCGAACAGGGACGTGGGCTTTCTGCTTCACTCGATCTATGTAGACGAAATCATCGGAGACAGAGCCTCGGAATTCAATATTCCCGCATTTGCTTCGTCCAGGGCTTCGTTTTTCGATGAGCGCGGCCTGATCAGGCGGCATCTGGTCATCGAGTATGACGATGATGCGCAGATCATCGAGATCCGGTGCATCAACGTCGCCCACAAGACGCTGCTCACCAACCTCTGGGAAACGATCGAGTTGCATCATCTGAACGTCGATTTCGTCGAAGTATGGCGAAAACTGCATGAGACCGAGAAGGTGAATTCGTTTCACGTCGCCAGAATCCACAGTGCTGACCGCATCGAAGCCGAGGAACTGCAATCGCTGACAGCGGATTTCGAACGATATATTCAGCAATATACCATTCCGATGAGCATCTTCGACCTGGTGGGCCCCGCCATGGTTGGGCCGTCCAGCTCCCATACGGCCGGGGCGAACCGCATCGGACAGATTGCCCGTAATATCATTCTGGCCAAAGTCGAGCAGGGCGAGACGGTTCAGAGCGTCGAAATCAAGCTGATCGGTTCATTCAGGGACACCGGAGTCGGGCACAAAACGCCATTGGCGCTTGCCGGCGGACTTCATGGTCTGACGGCTGACGATGAAACCATGCTCAGCCATGGCGAACCGGAGTATCTCAGGACAAACGGTTTTGTGTTCGGTGCCGGCAAGGCCCGGTTCATCGGTTTTACGCGCGGTCTCCCGGAAGACGACCTTCGCTATGCCGACGAAAAAAACAACAATGTTGCGGAAATCATTTTCACGACCGATTCAGGCACTCACACCATCACCGGTTTTTCGATCGGAGCCGGAAACGTCGAGATCAGGTATTTCGACACGTTGCTCGAGACGCCGATCACGGGAAAGCGAGACTTCTACCTCGACGGCGATACGATCGTGGCAACGCAGAATGCCGCAGGCACGCTGCCGGTGATTCGTGGCATTTTCGATCACAACGAGCCGGAGACCGGCTACGTCATGCGGTTCAACACGCTCGAAGAGCTGATCGGATACTGTCGGCGGGAACAGAAAAGACTGGTCGATGTCGTGATTGACGTGGAATCCGGCATGTATGCGATGACGCGCGAAGACATTTTCGAACAGATGCGGACCTACTGGAAAACCATGGAACAGTCCGCGAAAACCGGGGTTGCCAACCGGAAAATGTCGATGCTGGGCCTTTCGGGAGACTCAGGATTCAAACTCAACGGCTATGTCGCCGGGCATCCGCTGTTCGACAACATTTACGGAAGAGCGGTTGCATACGCCACCGCGGTGAACGAAGTGAACGCCAGAAGCGGTGTCATCGTCGCCTGCCCGACCGCCGGATCCTGCGGAATTCTTCCGGGTGTGCTGCGGGCCTACGCCGAGCTTGCGAATCCTTCTGAGGAGCGGATTCTGGAATCGCTGCTGGTCTCGGGTTTTCTGGGAATGCTGCTCTTCACCGACGTGTCGATGGCCGGAGCCGATTATGGCTGCCAGGCTGAGGTCGGCTCCGCCGCCGCGATGGCCGCCGCCGCCCTCTGCTATCTGGAAGGCGGAGATGTCGAGCAGGTGATCGCCGCATTCACGCTGGCGATCAAGAACAGTCTCGGGCTGATCTGCGACCCGATTGCGGGACTGGTCGAAGTGCCTTGCGTCAAGCGCAACGGCGTCTATTCGTCACTCGCCATAAGTGCCGCGTTGATGGCGCTGTCCGGCATAAAATCCTACGTATCTCCCGATGAAGTGATGCTTACCATGCGCGAGGTGGGCGAGCGAATCCACTCTGATTACAAGGAAACGGCCAAAGGCGGACTCGCCAGAACCCGCGACGGCAAACACGTTGAAAAGATGTTCACCGGCGAGCTCAAAAAGTTCTTTTCCCGATCCTGACGGCTTCCTCTATCCGAACGCCGATCATTCCGAGAAGCGTTGGTATCATGTCGATCGTCCGTGCGGCTCGGATCCGGTTGGGATGAGCCCCAGGCTGCTTTCCCGCTCTCGTCCCGGCCCTTATTCTCAGGGCTCCTTCATGCATTCATCGCACGTTTTGGCCAATCGCCATTCGATTTGCTGAACTTTCTACGTGCCCGTGGTCCGGATTTCGGGGATACTTACAAATTCTCGATAAAGGGAAGACGAATTCTCGAGTAGCGTTTCCATCAAGCGTTTCCGTTTTGTGCTGCAATTCCCAATTTCTATGCGACCATGCCTTCATAGAATGGTGACGGCACCGTTGGATAAGCACGGAACACATGGACGAAAACTGCTTCTGTTTTCTCCTGAATATCCGCTTCTGAATACGTTTCGGGTAAGCCGGTTTCTTCGTTCCACAGATAATCCTGAATTGCCAGTCGGACGGCATCCCGCGTTGATTCCTTTTCACGCCAATGATCGACCTTCAGCTTTTCCGTCTTGAGTTTTTCGAGGAGTTCGACCGCGACCGCCTTGATTCGCTTGATTTCACCGGATGACAAATCTGGCTTTTTCAACAAGTCGAACACGGCCAGAGATTCTTCGCTGAGGCCCTCCCGCACGGCCCGTCTCTCTTCATCGTTCATCTCGTCCATGATCCGCAGGAGCGCCTCGAAGGTCTTTTCGATCGTCACCCGGTCCTTCTCTCGATTGTATTCGGCGACGATATCCTCGTAATGCCGCTGGAAATCGGTGCGCAGGGGATTCTGCCGGAGCAAGCGTTGGAGACGTTGTTCGATGACGTTTTTCAGATTCTGCACGGTGGTGCGTTTGGCCCGGCTGCGCTCGAACTCCCGGCGAAGGCGGTCAAAGTCGATTTTGCTGATGTCATAAGGTGCCGAGTCTTCCGCGGCGGCTGGGTCGGTTTTCGTCTCGATCGCCGCGTCGACGACTTCATGCAGCTGACGGATGATATCGGTGATATCCGCTCGTTCCCGATCCTGTTGCAGGCTCTTGTAGACGATGTTGACCGCTTCGTAATCCGGGCGGTGAGCATGGATTCCTTCGATCGTGATACAGGCCTTGAACTTTGAGAATACGGCCCGGCACATCACTTCGAATCGTTTTCGAGTCTCATCGTTCTCGTTCGCCGCTTCCTTGGCGGCAAGAATCGCTGCGTTTCTGGCAAATCCGGTCTGCCGGACAATCGCGTCCAGTGAGGCGTTCCGGTCGGCCAGAAACGCCCGCACAAGCGCGATCGCTTCGGCCAGATCGCCCAACAGTTCCTCATCCGGCTTGGCCGGCTCGGTCTCGCCGCCGTCCCCGCCGTCGGCCTTCCCGGCGAAGGTCGACAAGGCCTTGCGCAGGTTTTTCAGAATGCCGCAATAATCCACGATCATTCCGTTGTTCTTGCCCTCGTTCACCCGGTTCGCCCGCGCGATGGCCTGCATCAGGGTGTGGGCCTTGAGAGGCTTGTCCAGATACAGGGTGGAAAGGCACGGAACATCGAACCCGGTCAGCCACATCGCGCAGACGATGGCGATGCGGAACGGGTGTTCCTCGGCTTTGAACGCGTCGTCGAGTGCCAGCCGCTGCATATTCTGAAACCGCGGCTGTTTTCGCAAGGTCTCGGGAAGAGTGAGCCCATCCTTGATCAGACGTCGGTGCGGCGTTATGTCCAGGTCCCATTTGCGGAACTTCTCGACCTCGCCCTGTTCTTCGCTGATCATGACCGCCATTTGCGTCTGTTTCATCCACGCGATCTGGCGTTTGCGGTACTGCTCTTCCTGTTCGTCCGCGGCCGAAGGGGTCTGCTGTTCCAGTTCGCGGATCCTTTCGTGCCAGTAGAACTCGATCAACCGGTGCATGCGAACGCAGGTGACCTTGTCGATGCATACCAGCATGGCTTTGCCGGTTTCCCATGCCGTGGAATAATGCCTCACGAAATCCCGGGCTATCTGATCGAGACGTTTTCCGGCCGTGATGATGTGATAGTCGCGCTGGAGCTCCCGCTCCAGGCGTTGCTCCACATCGATGTTCCCTATCTCCAACTCCTCCAGTTTCTCGGCGATGCGCTCGTTCAAATCGCCGATCGCCACCCCGAGTTTGTCGCCGCGCGCGTCGTAATAGAGCGGCACCGTGGCCTTGTCCTCGACGGCCCGCTGGAAATCGTAGGTGGAGACATACTCGCCGAACACGCGCCGCGTGATCTCATCATCCTTGAACAGCGGCGTTCCTGTGAAGCCGATATAGCCGGCGTTCGGAAGGGCGTTGCGCATGTTGAGCGCCAGGATTCCATACTGGGTGCGATGCGCTTCATCGGTGATGACGATGATGTCGTCCCGCTGTGTGTAGGCAGCGTCGGCGACGACCGCCTGGTTGAATTTCTGGATCAGCGAGAAGACGTGCGATTTGTGCAGGGCCAGCAGGCGGGCAAGGTGTTCGCCGCTCGCGGCCCGGCAGGGGTCTCGGTCGTTGTCCGCCACGCCGCACCCGGCAAAGGTTTTATAGATTTGCGTATCGAGATCGTCGCGGTCCGTCAGGATCAGGAACGTGAAGTTGCCGCCGAGCTTGCGGTGAACCTTCCGGGTGAACATCACCATCGAATAGCTTTTGCCCGAACCCTGCGTATGCCAGAACACCCCCAGCTTGCCGTTGCGCTGCTTCCGGTCGCGAACCGCCTCGATGGCCCGGTTGACGCCGAGGAATTGGTGGTTTCGCGCCAGGATCTTCCTGGATTCCCCCGCCGAATCATCGAAAAGGATGAAGTTCTCCAGCAGGTCCAGGAAATTCGCCTTGTCGCATACTCCCTTGAGCAGCGTTTCCATGTCGACAACGCCCGCCTGTTCCTCGGCGAGCCTCTTCCACTCGTGAAAATGCTCGAAACGGCTGGTGACCGAACCGAGTTTGGCCTCCACGCCGTTGGCCAGGACGACCAGGGCATTGTGATGGAACAGGTGGGGAACGGTGTCTTTATAGTCGAGGAAATTGTGTTCGTAGGCGGCGCGAATATCCTTGTTGATATTTTTCAGCTCCACGAACAGCAGGGGCAGGCCGTTGACGAACCCGACGATATCTGCCCGGCGGCGATACAGATCGCCGCGCACCCACAGCTCCCGTACGCAGAGAAAATGGTTGTTCTCCGGATGATCGAAGTCGATGACCCGAAGACGCTCGCGGATCCGCTCGTCTTTGGCGTTCCGGTAGGTGACCGGCACCCCGTCCTTGATCAGTTCATGCTTTTCCCGGTTGGCGGCGGCGAGGCTCTGCGAGGCGGAAACGGTGACGATCTGGCGGACGGCGTCTTCATACGCCGCGGCGGGAAGGCCGGGATTCAGCTCTTCGAGCTTGTTCCGGAGCGTGCGGATCAGCACCGTCTCTCGGTCCGATTCCCGGCCCAGCAGGCTGCCCGGGCCGAAATTCTCGTTGTTGTGGGCATAGACCGACTCCCAGCCGAGTTCCCGGTTCAGATACTCGGCGGTCGTCTGCTGAACGAGGGTATCTTCGTTGTAAGGAGTCGGTGTCATTTCAGCCGGGATTCTCTCGGAGGATGTTCTTTTTCATCATGGTTCAGCTCGAATCAACCCTGCAAACTGTAAATTATTATACGAAATTGTATATATTTCCGGCGGAAGGTGTCAAGATGTTCATGCCGATACTTCCCCATTCATCAGTTTGGGAAGGAGGAGATCGCGGGCTTTGACAAGTTGGTCTGACTGCCGAACAAGTGTTGAGATCTGCCGAAAAAGCGAAAAGACTGCATCATCAAACTGTTCGAGAATCATCTTCTTTGGTAAAGGAACAATGAACTCGTCAAAACATGCAGGTTGCACCCTTTGCCGACCTGAGGAGCCAATCATGCTTTTTATTGCCGTTTCCCGGAAGGAGTGAGTTCTTGCAAGACAATAGGTAAAATATGGGCTCACAAGGCGTCCTCGCAACACTATGAACTCTGTCGAGCCACAAGCGATCTCATCTGCTCCTAAAAAATCAATAAAACCAGTTTTGCCGTTCTCAAGGCAGGGTGTAATTCGAGCGAGTAGAACATCGCCGTTTCGGAAGCGAACAGAAGTCGGTGTCGCTCGCATTTCAGATTCAGTTAAGTCAATGGTCATATCTGTGGTGGAAAGCCCTGCCATGGGAATGTAACGAAGGACCGCGTCCTTTTGGATTCTCTCCGTTGGATTAATGCTGATTATTTCGGGAACATAATTACTCACCCATCCATCGGGTATGCCGTCAATGATTCTGGTGTGTTCGTGGCCGGGGAAGCGGAGGTGGACGAACCATTCCTTGTAGAGCAGTCTCGCGGCCTGTTCCAACAATTGAATCCGCCGCCGGTTGTTCTCGATCAGGTTGTCATACGGGGACAAGATAGAAATGATTCGCTCTTGGGTTGGATGAGGCGGCACTGGAATTTCTACAAGAGCAAGTTTCTCACGAGGAAGATGCTTGATGGTTGAGCCGGTGAAGAGAGAAGACAAATGGCCTGCTCGGCCTTTATAGAGGAAAAAATAGTAAAGGAATTCTGGAAGCAAGCAATCGTGGGGGCGAATTCGATGAAGCGCCTTTTGGATCATCATGTTCGACCGTTGATCCTTCCAGATCGCACAACGACCCGGTTCACCACCTTCGCACATTACGATATCGCCATTTTTCAACCCATATCGATCCAGCTCATGTTGCTCAAAGCGCATTTCTCGCAGATCAGCCAAATCGAATTCACCCCAGCGAACATTGATATTGGCGAGATAGGGTAACGGCTCACCACGGTTTTTCTTCTGGTCCAGCATTTTTCCGAGACAAAAATCTGCAACAGACTCCAGTTTTTGGGTTTTCCAGCTCATACCCCCTCCTCCAGAATTCTGGTGATTTGTTCGGGGGTGGGGAGTTGGCCCTTGAGGGCCTTGGGGAGACGTTTGACGATCTCGTAGGTGGCCACGCCGATGGGCTTGTCGGCGGCCATGAGGGCGTATTCGACGATGGTGCGGTTCTTCTCCTTGCAGAGAATGATGCCGATAGCCGGATTCTCGCCTTCTTCGCGCACCTGCTTGTCTAGTGCGGTGAGGTAAAACTGCATCTTGCCGACGAACTCGGGCTCGAACTCGCCGATTTTGAGTTCGATCGCGACCAGGCACTTGAGCCTGCGATGGAACAGCAGAAGGTCGATGAAATACTCCCTGCCTTCGATCTCCAGCCTGAACTGGCTGCCCACGAAGGCGAACATGCCGCCCATGGCCCGGAGAAAATCCTCGATCCGGCCGATCAGCGCGCGCTCCAGTTCTCGCTCCGAATGCTTTTCCCCGAGCTCCAGAAAGTCGAACGTGTATTCGTCCCTCACGGCGAGCTTGGCCTGGGCGCGCAATCGGGGCGTGAGAGCCTTGTCGAAATTGGTTTGCCCCAGGAGACTTTTCTCGTAACTCTGGTTTTCGATCTGATGGACGAGAACGTTTTTCGACCAGCCGTATTTGCGGGCCATGCGGAGATAAAACTCCCGTTCCAAGGGATCCTTGCACCGGGACATGATGATCAGGTTGTGGCTCCAGGCAATTTCTCCAACCAGCGGTTGGAGTTTTGGCGACGCATGATATTCCTGGAAAAACTGCCGCATATACCAGAGATTCTGGACGGAAAAGCCGCCTACGCCGGGGAATTCCCTCTGCAAGTCGCCCGCCAGGGTTTCTACGACGGCCTTTCCCCAGCCTTCGGCATCCTGACGTTCGACGATGATCCGGCCGATATTCCAATACAGCCCGACCAGGTGCTTGTTGACCGACCGCAAAGCGGCATGCTGGGCTGCCCTGACATGCTCCCTGATCTCGGCGAAAGCCGATGCGTAGCTTCCAGGGCGCTTGCCATCACCTGTGGAAGCCGAGAGCGGTCGGGCGTGCGGGATTTTTCGCGAGCTCATATTCCCAGCTCTTCGAAGTTCTTCCTGATCGTTGCGGCGAGTTGTGCGGCCTCGGTGTTCAGGTCGTCCAGTTCGACGTGGATATCGCGGAGCGCCTGCTCGAAGTCGAAATCCTCGTTTTCTTCTTCGGGGGCGACACCGACATATCGGCCGGGGGTGAGACTCCAGTCGTTGGCCTCGATCTCGGCCCGGTCTGCCAGCTTGACCAGCCCTTCCACATCGCGGAGTTTGGCTTCCGGGAAACGCTCGGTCAGCCAGTGGGCCTGGCGCCAGAAATACCGGACCTGTTTGAGCTGTTCGACGGCCTTGCCCCGGGCTTCGTCGGCAGCCTTCCGAGCCCGGGTGATCTCGCGGCCTGCCCAGGCGTTGCTCTCGCGGGCGGCGCATGCGGTTTCGCACGTTTCGATGAGGCGGCAGGCGAGCTTGTAGAGCAGGTCAGACTGCTTCGCCAGATCGCGGCTGGTCTCGCTCAGCGTGGAGAGCCGGTCGACTGCTTTCTTCAATTCCCCGTTGGTCGTCTTCTGTGACTCCCATGCCGCTTGCTGTTCGGAGAGGGCTTTTCGGAAAGCGGCCACGTCCGCCTTGAACGTCGGGATGCCGTTGTCCAGCTCTTCGAGCGTTTCGGCATGGGGCGCATCCTTGGCAAGGTTCACGAGGAACGGTTCAACGGCCTCGCGAAGCGTTTCCAGCGAGGAGATGAACGTCGGTAACGGTCCGATGGCTTCCTGTTCATCGGTCTGAGCGGTGAAGCAGGCCGCGCCTTCGGACAACATGCGTTGGCAATACCCCGCCACAAGGCCGAGATAGCGATCGATCTGGCCTCGGTAGAGCCAGACGATGGCCAGAAGATTCTGTTCCTGCTCGGGGGAAAAGTCGTAGATCTTGCGAGTGACCTTGCGGTAGATATTGCGCGCATCGATCATCAGCACCTTGTCGCGGCGGGCTTCGGGTTTGGCGCGATCGAGGAACCAGAGCTCGCAGGGGACGGTGCGGGTGTAGAAAAAATTCGGGCGGATGGCGATCATGACATCCACGTCACCGGTCTCGACCAGTTTCTGCCGGACCTTGGCCTCGTCGCGCCCCGCGCTGGAGGCTTGTGATGACATGACGAACCCGGCCCGGCCCCGTTCGTTCAAATAGCTGTAGAAATAGCTGATCCAGACGTAGTTTCCGTTCGAGACTTTTCCCTTCTTGTTGATGCCGGGCAGGCCGAAGGGAAGGCGCGGATCACCCTTGACCTTGTCGGCGTCGATCTCGTCGACGTTGAAGGGTGGATTGGCCATGACGAAGTCGGACTTGCGCAAGAGCTCGTGCGGGTCTTCGTAGTAGGTGATCGACTTCTGGATATCGCCTTCGAGGCCGTGAACGGCGAGGTTCATCTTGGCCAGGCGGATCGTGGTGGCGTTCTTTTCCAGGCCGTAGAACGTGAGCTTCTCGGTGGGATTCTCGTGGCGGCGTTCGACCACGCGGGCACTCTGCACGAACATGCCGCCCGAACCGCAGGCCGGGTCGAGCACGGTGCCGCAGGCCGGTTCGATGACGTTGGCTATCAGCGAAACCAGCGAGATGGGGGTGAAGAATTCCCCGCCGTCGTGGGCTTTCTGGTCGGCAAACTGGGTCAGAAAATACTCGTAGATGCGGCCGAAAACGTCGCCGGAAACGTGTTTGAGTGCCTCGGGGTTGAGGGCGCGCAGGAGCTGGCCGAGTACGTCGTTATCCAGTTCCTGGTATTCGCTCTTGGGCAGCACGCCGCGCAGGGTCTCGTAGTCGGCTTCGATCGATTCCATGGCTTCGATGATGGCCCTGGCTCGATCCGCACTATCGGGAAGAGCCACGAGCTCATCGAATTGTGCCTTGGGTTGCAGAAAGATGGCGCTTTTCTGCGAAAAGTCTTCCTTGGTCAGCGGTCGGCTCTTGCCGCCACGTTTGGGAAGATTGGCCTCGATACCGGACTTGACGGCAAGATACCGGCTGTAGGCATGTCGAAGGAAAACCAGACCCATCACGGGCAGAAAATACTCGTTGCTGGCGTAGTTCGAGTTTGCCCGCAACGTGTCTGCTGCGCTCCAGAGCCGTTTTTCGATGACTTCGATGTGTTCGAGCTGGGCCATGTCTGTCCTTCCCTTGCCTGATCAAGCTGTGTTGAGCTGTATTTGTTCAGCGCCCCCTGGTGCCTGATCTCCCTCCTGTTATGTCACTCAGAAGAGGGGGAAGTCAACGGCAAGTCGCAATATCTCGAATTTTGACCGAGAAAGAAAAATCCTCGAACGTCGGCGAAAGACGTTCGAGGATTCGTGCAGTGGAGGTGGTCCACATCGGGGTAAATCCTCGTGAGAAGATCTCTTTTGGGGTATCCCTTCAAGCTTCCCCCGGTTGATTCAGTTCTCGTCTGTAAGCATTGCAAGACAGGACTGATGCCATTCCCGAATTAGAACGTTTTCAGCCCCAGACCGGCCAGATATTCATATGTATCGTTATAGAATGATGGAATTCTGGTTGGATCTGTGGAATCCCCTTCGGGGACAACGATGACCATTCCCTGCCTGGCGCGCGTCAGCAGGACGCGATACGCGTTCTTCTGATAGATCTTTCGGGAAGCACTTTTGATGTGTTTCCATCGATCACCACAAAAGGACCAGTGTTCCCAGCCCAGGGGGGTATAGCGAAAGTCGCCGTCCCATGTTACGCATGCCCAGTCGAGTTCCAGACCCTGGACCTGAAATTCGGTTCCGACATCTTCGAGATAATAGGAAGACCGGACATCGTCTTTTCCATCGAGGAACCAGTGCACCGGGTCGATCTTGCTTCTAACGTCGATGGCATAGGGCTTGAGGCGCTGCGCTTCAGAGGAAACCATGATCCCATACCGCTCCGAGCCTCGCGCACGGCTTTTGAGCCAGTTCTTCGCTTTCGTTATGTCCCGGGTGAGCATGACTGGATACCGAGTTCGAATCTGTTTGAAGGTTTCCAGGGCCGAGTCTCTCTCCAGATCGAGCAGTTCCCCAACGAATTTCGACACATGTTCCGAACGAAAAGAGCGCATGGAAACGGAGAGATGGAGTTCATCCCTATAGTGTACCCGTTCCGGTGTGAAACCTCGACTCAGAAGGTCATGGACAGCGAACTCCGAACCGGTGAGATGTGGGGAGATATAGATATCCCAAGTCGGAAACGAGCGTTCCAGCGATTCAAACCATTCGCGAATACCAGCCTCGCCAGTATTGATCTCCTGACCGCCGCCCACAAGGCAGATGATCGTTGCCCAGGTATCGTGCCGATCGAGACAAGATATGAGATATTCGGGCTCTGACTGGATGAAACCCGCCCGCTTCTTCTTTTGGCGCATGAAATTCGACGTTTGCTCGAGATTCCATGCGCGCTGTGCCTCGTCAAAAATCGCCACGTGCTCGATGGGTGGAGAATTCGAGTCGATCAGGCATTCGTCCCGGAAATGGTGGACGTTCTGGATGAACATCTGGACTTCGCTTGCCGCTTCCTTCTTCGATATTCGCTGTCCATCGGCTTTGCACTTCGCAACCTTGTCGCGTGACAGCGCCTCGCGCAATACGGACACGAGCGGGCCGTTTCCGGAAAGGAAAACGCTGTATACATCCTGGCTTCTCTCTTGATGTTGAGTTGCGACATTCAATCCGACAAGCGTCTTCCCGGCCCCCGGAACTCCGGTCACAAAACAGATGGATTTGCGGGAATGCTCTTTTGAATATTGTATAACATCAGAAATTGATTGAGATGTTCTGCTCAGATTGATGGCGCACGCGTCACTCCGCGATATCTCGTGAACGGAGTGGCCGCGATAAAGTGCCATGGCTGCTTCGATGATCGTCGGCGTCGGCGCATATCGCCCGTTTTCCCATGCGTGCGTGTCGATCGTTCGATGGGAGAGAGAATTCAGTATTTTATCCATGATCACCGGGAGGGAATTGGGGGTTGCCTTCACCGGAGGGAGAATGCGGTCGTTTTCGGGCCAGGTCAGTTCGGGAGTATTTCGTTCATTCGCTTCAGTGGCAATGAGAATCGGGGCAATAGAGGCTTCGTGACTTGTTTCGTGAAAATTCTTCAGGTCGAGGGCGTAGTCCCAGACCTGATCTATGGCTTGTGGCTGAAAATGCTTCTCGCCGATTTTGAACTCGAGCACGAAAATGACCGAGGTTGTGACCAGCACAACGTCGATGTATTTTCCCAGGCGCGGAATGGAAAACTCGAAATGAATCGTGCCTGGAATATGTTGCAGAATGGGTTGAAGAATGTTGATTTCCTGCAACCAGGCATCCCGCTGGGATTGTTCGAGAGAAAAGGAATACCGCGCCGCAATTTTCCCGAGAATTTCTTCGCGGGATGTTCGACAGAAGGTCTCTATAGAATCTGAATATAGTGCACGATTCATTGTTTGGCGACCATCATTGCCAAACGTGTCTTCAAGGCAATGCTCTCAGACGGATACGCTTTGCTTCCACGACGGCAAAAAAGCCCGCCCAGTCATCTCTGGAGCAAATGACGTCAACGATGGCTTTCATAGCAATTTCAGGTGATTCCAAAGAGCATCTGAAAAGAATGACTCCGCAGGATGCAGGAAGTCGGGAACGAAAAGCCAGTTCTCCAAAATCTTTGTCGAATGTCAGAAGAATTCGTGATTCTGAAACTGCTCTGGCAAGAACTTCCTGGTCTTTGCTTCCAGGCGTGTCAGCGCAGATCCATGCCACGTCATGCCCGGCGTTTTTTAATAGATAAACTGCCCCGCCTGGAAAATTCTCATCTGCGAGAAACCGCATCAGGCGACCTTGGATGACGGTATCGGGAAAACCTTTTCGGATTCCAAAACTTCCGAAGCATATTTCAAGCAGGCAATAATATCTTCCTGGGTCACCCGGGGATAATTCTTTGTGATGTCTTCATACTTCCAGCCCTGAGCGAGCAAGCCGATCACAAATTCAACGGTGATCCGGCTTCCCTTGATAATCGGTTTTCCAAGTAAAATATCCTGATCTACAATGATTCGGCTGGTCATAGCGGACCTCTCACCAAACGAATTTCCATTTCTTCTTTTTCTCAAAAACGCGCCATAAGAGCTAAGAAGAAAGGTGTTATGACAAAAGGTCCTCGAACATCCGTTGAGAGCAATGTTCGAGGATTTGCACAGTGGAGGTGGCGTCAACCTAACTGATGGCGGTAAGACCGCTCTAGCAGCGGATTTTTCCGATGAAGAAACCCACCGATACCCCCAGAAATACCCCCGCGGAGTCGTTGCTTGCCACCTCTGGAATTGTCAAAAGAACATCGATCACCCTCATGATACCACACACGACGGCCGCCACCCAAAAAGAACGGCCCCGGCTTACCACGCCGGCGGACAGGAACCGGCCGCCACCGGATCAGCCGCCATCATCGCGGCCCATTCACCCCTACCGGCTCCGAGTCGGCACGGCTTCACCCTGACGGGTTCCGCTCGTCCGCCCCGGCCCCGTCCGGGTTCCTCGAGTCGATCAGCTCGAGAGGGTCAGCACAAGCAGACACAAGCCGGATCGGACGGCACGATAGAGCCGATCAGAGACGGAAGCAAGGCGAACGGACTGACTTAGCGTCACATGACGCTATGTCTTCAGGCAAATCTGCAGCCACCGGCCCGGCGGTGGAGAGCAACGGGAGAATGAAAGAGGGTGGCGGCCGTTACATCTCGAACGGACCGGCGGTGGAGGTTGCGCCGGCATACCAAAAGCGCCCACACCGGCATGGATAATTAGCCTCAAGTGAGGCTAATTTATCGTTCGGTCTTCCAGCTTTTCGCCTCTGGTCGCTGTGAGCGCCTTCGGCCCGATCGGGTTATCGTTTGAATTCTGCCCACGGGTCAACGTCGGCAAACGGGTTGTGTGAAAGGTCCTTTCGCGCGGATGCCTCCACCCTCGAACGCGACGCCGGCGTCAACCCGAACTCCACCAGGAACGCCCGCATTTCCTTTGACGCCTTCGTCGCAATGGCAAGGTTGGGATTCTGAGCGAGAACACCATTCTGGAGCGTGATAACCAGCCCTTCCCGCTTTACCGCCTCCATGGCCGCCGTCCAGATCGAATACTGGCCACAGTATGCCGAGAACCCGGCCGCGTCTCCCGCGGTCAAAAGCCCCCGATCCGTCAGCATCGGGAATAACCGGTTCCATTCGTCCCGGCCCGCCTGATCGAGAAACGCCGGCGGTTCGGCCCCCAGCTCGGGGTATG
>ENA-UOWO01001208-UOWO01001208.1-activated-sludge-metagenome-genome-assembly--contig:-NODE-1208-length-35219-cov-8.518599_pt1 | contig 35219 bp, 37 predicted proteins | sample MGYA00238148_ERZ761564 | MGnify/ENA primary metagenome ERZ761564 (study PRJEB28885, sample SAMN05720194) | activated sludge metagenome | isolation source: Anaerobic digester | place: USA... | reverse complement strand
CCATGTAGGTGAACTGCGGTAGCACGGAGCCCCTATAGCCCATGCCGCGCTTGTCGTAGTGCTCGCTGTCGACCGCCACGGTCGGGAAGGGATTCTCGGTGCCGAACGTGGCCGGGTCGGTCAGGTGCGCGATGATGGCCTCGGCGCGCTCCTCATTCGGGATCTCGGCCAGGAGGGGCCAGAAGCCGCCTATCGTCTTCGTGCGCACTTGTCGTTCGGCGGAGTCGACGTCGTAGTAGAAGCCGTCGTCGAGGTTCCACATGAAGTTGTTGATCCTGGTCTTCAGCGAGAAGTAGTTACGCTTGTACTGGAAGCTAATTTCCTTGTCGTTTAGGATGTCGCCGAGCGCCGACATGTACAGCGCGTTGACGGCCATCGCCGCGTTGAAGTCGACCAGATAGGCCGCCCCGTCGCGAGGCGAATTGGCCATGCCCGTAGCGGCGACCGGCACCTCGAAGAGGCCGTTCGGACGCTTGAACGTCGCCTCGAGCCAGGCGTAGTACCGTTGCAGGACGGGCATCACTTCCTTGACCCGCTTCTTGTTGGCGCTTTTATGGTAGAGGTTATACTCGGCCCACGCGAACAGGGGCAGGCTGACGCCTTCGGGATTCTCCGGCGGGAGCACCGGGGCCCCCGAGTCCACGTCGTACTTCCAGCGTATGGCCCCGGACTCTTCCTGCTTGGAGTACAGTGCGTCCAGGCCGTTCGACGCCGCATAGATCCTGTTCGAATAGACGAGGAAGAACGACGCGAACGATTGCTCGAGCTGATCCAGCCGCCGCTCCGGCGGGTAGAAGAAGAATTTTCCGCCGCCTATACCGCTATCGGGGCCGGAGCCGGTCCAATAATCCGCGATCCACGCCCAGGTACGGTCGTAGATATCGACGAAGTCTTGGTCGTAGAAATGTATCCGCGGAAAATCCCGTTTATTCAAGGGTGACACTCCCGTATCGCCTTTGCGCGTTTGATCACTAAACGCAAAGCATTTCAAGCGTTTTCAAGAGAAGGGTGCAAATAGGCAGTGATAGAATATAATCGCGGTCCGCAGTTTTGTCAAATTATTCTATAAAGATAATTGAGATTTTAACAGAGAACGCCCCGTTTCTCCCTGGAGTCCCGCTTGAGTAGTTAGCCCATCCGGTCGATAATCGGGTCGATGATCATCACGCTGTACAGGCCGTCCGCGGAAGGCCCAATCCGCTATTATACGATTCATGACCGTCAGCCGCTTCTGACGGCGCGCTATTCGCTGACCATCGCCTGGAGGACGGGCGAAGGCCGGGAGCGGGAGAAGGTCTACGGCTTCGACACCCTCGCCGACAAGGACAAAAAGATCAAGCAGGTGTTCGCGAGGAAGACCAGGGACGGCTACTCCCTTCTCTACAGCTTCATCCGCGAGATCGTATCCGCGCCGGAATCGATCGCCGTGCCGGAATCCGCCCGCGCAGCAGACGCGTAAGGCATTATCGCCCCCGGCCCGGCTCCGGCTGAGGCCCTTCCATGCCTATCAGCTCCTCGCCGAGCTTCCTGAGGTTCTCGCGTAGCTTAAAGACGCAGTCGGTGATCACGGCGTCGCCCTTGGCCACGTCCTCGGCGAAGGCCCTGCAGCTCGGCGCGCCGCACGAGCCACAGTCGAGCCCCGGTAGCGACTCGGCGATCAGCTCGGTCTCCTCGAGTAGCAGCATGGCCTTGAGCATGTCGGGCGCCAGCGCCAGCCCGGCCCTGGCCGGGACCTCGCGCTCAAGCCGCAGGTCGAGCTCGCCCGCCCTGAAGCGCGGCTCGAGTGCTACAGTAGCTCGATGTTCCATCGAGCGTATCCTGGCCCTCGCAATATAAGGATTCTCCACTGTCAGCGGCCCACCGACACAGCCAGCCGGGCAGGCGAGCGCCTCGATGAAGGCCACGTCCTTCATCTTACCGTTCTCGAGCGCCTCGAAGACGCCAATCACGTCCGCAATGCCGCTCACGCTGATCGCCCTGGGCACCGCGAGCGCATCGCTCTCGCCGTCGATATGGGCCCAGGCCACGCCCCGGGCGCTCGCCCTATGCAGCGGCCGCTCGGTCACGCCGGGCAGGGCCGCGCGCAGAGGCAGGTAAACGTCCTTGATGGCTATCACCCCGTCGACGGACGAATCGGACAGGCCCTGGGGGTAGCGCGAAACCGTTACCTTGCCGGCGCACGGCGATATGAAGAACACGCCGACGTCGTCGCGTCCCGGATAGAGCCGCTCCTTGACGAGGCGCGCGGCGGCCTCCATCGGAGACATGATCGGTACGAGCCGGTCGAGCAGGCTCGGGAAGCGCACCTGTAGCAGCTTGACGACGGCCGGGCAAGCCGACGACAGCCACGGCCCTCCGTCTCCGGTCCGGGCCAGCCAAGCCGCCGCCGCGTCGGATACGAGCTCGGCCGCCTCGGCCACCTCGAACACGTCGGTAAAACCAAGCTCGAGCAGGCCGCAGAGGATGCGATCTATGGAAAAACGCTCGTCGAACTGACCGTACAGGGTGGGCGCCGGTAGCGCGACGCGCACGGCGAACGGCTCCAGCGCCGACAAGGGGTCGGATACGGCCTTCTTGGCGTTGTTCGGGCACACCCTGATGCACTCGCCGCAGTCGACGCAGCGCTCGTCGGCGATATGGGCCCGTCCCTTGCGCACGCGGATGGCCTCGGTCGGGCAGAACCGGATACAGGTCGTGCAGGCCTTGCACTTCGTCGGGTCGAGGGTAACCGAGTGGAAGCTGGCCCCGTTCAAGCCCCGGTTCCTTCGCTCGAGTCGAATTTAACCATGATCGTCACGGTCGTGCCCTTACCGGGCGCCGAGTCGATGCGTAGCTCGTCGGAATTGCGCTTCATGTTCGGCAGCCCCATGCCGGCGCCGAAGCCCATCTCGCGTATCCACTCTGGAGCCGTCGAATAGCCCTCCTGCATCGCCAGCTCGAGGTCAGGAATACCTGGCCCGGAATCCCGCATGGTGACGACGACGCGGTCCGGGCTGAGCTCGGCCTCGGCCACCCCGCCGCCGCCGTGGATGACCATGTTCATCTCTGCCTCGTACATGCAGACGGCGGTACGCTTGATGGCGGCGGGGTTCACTCCGAGCCGGCCGAGCGCGCGCTTGACCTCGCCGCTCGCCTTGCCCGCCAGGGACATGTCCTCACCGGACACCTCGTAACGGAGTTTCATGAGCCTAGCGGATATCTCGCGTCCCGCCGCCGTGGATGCCCGCCTCGTACAGCCGGCCGCAGGCCAGGAACATCGAGTACTTGGTCGCGATGACCGCCATGCCGTTGCGCTCGGCCTCTGCCACCATATCCTTGGGTGGCACCTTGCCGCGGACGAACACGACCACCTTGATGTCCATCAGGTCGGCCGTGCGGATGGACTGAGGATTGACCAACCCGGTCAGCAGTACCACGTTCTCCTTGACGAACGCCATCACGTCGCTCATCAGGTCGGCGCCGCAGGCGGCCTGGATGTCCAGGTCGAGCAGGGCCTCGCCGGTCAAGAGGACTCCCTCGAGGGTAGAAACGATATCCCGAACCTTCATGAATCCTCCAGCGCCCGTTCGTCCGGCGACTGGACGAGTCTAACACGCGCCGCGAAGCCGGACAAGCCGAGAGCCCGCGACCTCTCGTCAGTCGGCTACGAACGGGGCTAAAGGCCGCGAGCCAAACGCCGATAGCTTTAAGTGTGGGACCGCTACGGGACGGAAGCGAAGCGAACGCGCGATCGCCTAGCTCCGTCCACGGGCGGGCTCTATTCGGTTCACGTTCACGGGTGCGGCCCGGAGCAGCGTACCGGAGAAATCGACACGTAAATTTCGGCACGGATGCCGAGACGGCCGTAGGCCGTCGCTTCTATGGAAAGGAGATCGGGTTATGATCATCAATCACAACCTTAGTGCGATGTTCGCCAATCGCTCTCTAGGGGTCACGAACAGCGGAGTAGAGAAGAACATGGAGAAGCTATCGTCGGGGATGCGGATAAACCGCGCCGGCGACGACGCTTCGGGACTCGCCGTGTCTGAGAAGATGCGTTCGCAGATCAGGGGCCTCAACATGGCCTCCAAGAACGCCGCCAACGGCATCTCGTTCATCCAGAGCACCGAGGGCTACCTCCAGGAGACGCAGGACATAATCCAGCGCCTCCGCGAGCTCGCCGTGCAGGCCTCCAACGGTATCTATACCTCGGAAGACCGCATGCAGATCCAGGTAGAGGTCTCTCAGCTCGTCGACGAGATCGACCGCATCGCCAGCCACGCCCAGTTCAACGGCATGAACGTGCTTACCGGCCGTTTCGCCCGCGAATCGGGAGAGAACATCGTCACCGGGTCGATGTGGTTCCACATCGGCGCCAACATGGATCAGCGGGAGCGCGTCTACATAGGCACGATGACCGCCAAGGGCCTCGGCGTCAAGAACGTCGGCGACGATTCCATCCTGAAGCTGTCCGATCCGGACAGCTCCAACAGGTCCATCGGGGTACTCGATTCCGCCCTGAAAACCGTCAACAAGCAGCGCGCAGACCTGGGAGCCTACCAGAACAGGCTCGAGCACGCGGTACGCGGCATCGACATCGGCGCGGAGAACCTCCAGGCCGCCGAGAGCCGCATCCGCGACGCGGACATGGCCAGCGAGATGGTCGAGTTCACCAAGAACCAGATCCTCGCGCAGGCCGGCAACGCGATGCTCGCCCAGGCCAACCAGAAGACCCAGCAGGTACTGCAGCTCCTCCAGTAGGCCGTGGCCGCGCGGACGTGACGAGGGCCGCCCTTCCGGGGGCGGCCCTTTTTTTTCGGACCAGCACCGCTCGCTTGAAGAGCGTCCGAGAGCCGCGTATAATGCCGCCAGATGGAAGATAGAGCCCGGGACGAGATTCGCGACGATATACTCGAGCGCGTCTTCCCAGAATTACGCTTCGGCGAGGATCCGGACATAGAGCGCTACTTCGAGCTACGAGCGTCGGGGCGCATGCTTGACGCGCTCGCCGTCTACCGAAGCCGCCTCCGCCCCCGCTACCCGGACGACGCCCAGCGCGTCGTCCTCCTCAAGCTGTACAGGATCAAGTCCCCGGCCTTCCCCGAGTATCTACGCGGCCTCATGCGCGCGCGGGCCGACGATATCATCGCCCGCCTACGCGCCAACATCGACGCGCTACTCGAGCCCCTGTCCGGCATCAAGCTGGGCAAAACCTACGCGGTGCTCAAGGCCGTCGAGCGCATGGCCAGGATGCTACCCGACGACCCGGAGCGGGCCAGGCAGGCGGCCTGGGCCTACGCCGACTACGCGAGGATACTGGGCTACCGGCGCGCCGAAGCCGAGCGAGCGTCCTACCTACTCGGACAGTTCTACGACCAGGCGACCGAGGACGAAGGCGCCGACTTCATAGCCGCGAGCGTCGCCACCGAGGAACGCAGGCTCAAAGAGCGACGCGAGGAGAGCGAGAAGAACTTCTTCGACCTATCCAAGATAGAATTCGACGAAGAGGACGTTCGGCGCATCGAGATCCCGGCCGGCCTCGAACGCGACGAGGATCTCGTGCTCGCCTGGTGCCACAAGTATTGGCTCAGGGTCGACGACCCGGCCTTCGAGCGCATCGTATGGCTCTACTCCAAGAAATATGGCACGAAGCACTACGAGGTGTTCAAAGCCATCAAGACCGGCCGTCACCGGAAGTACCAAGACGACGATATACTGACCATGGTCGCCACGACCATCGCAACCCGCTACAGTTACACCGTTCAAGGCGACCTGTACATGCAGTCAGCATGGCGTCGCGTCAAGGCGTCCATGTACGGACAGGTCCCGCCGCGTAGGCCGGCGCAAACAGAAACCACCGAGAGAGAGCCCGCCCAGCGTAAGCCGCGGTCGGCAAAGCCCAGGCGAGAGCGTAAGGCGGCGACGCCCCTCGTCACCCAGACCCGACCGAAGCCCGACGAGCGGCCGAAACTTCGGCCGGCGGCCGCTCCCGCCAAGGCCATAGCCATACCGGACGACCGAAGGCCGACGGGCTCCATCAGCGACAGGATCAGGCGGCTTTCTGGTCGCGCCTATGACGTATATCGGGATATTTTCCTCGCTAAGGTACGCGTAAGCATACGCGAGGAACTCGGTAAACGTCGAACCAAGCCGGGGATATCGCGTGAAGCGTTGAACGAGGCCGAGAACCTCGTCTATGAGTTCATGGACAGGAACTACGCCAACGCGTACATGGACTGGGAGTCGTCAGAGCATCGGAAGCGCGTCGCAGCGCTCGGCTTCTCGCTCGACGGCCTCGACGAGGTCGTCGAGGCCTGTTACCGGAGGCTGGGCTCCTAGAGCGCGACGCGGCCGCGGAACGACCTGGCCAATGTCAGCTTGTCGGCATATTCCAAGTCGCCGCCGACCGGGATTCCGGTCGCCAGGCGCGTCACCCTCGCCCCGCAGCCCTCGAGCACCTTCTTTATGTAGAGGGCCGTCGTATCGCCCTCCACGGTCGGATTGGTCGCTATGACCACCTCGGCAACACCCTGGTCGCGCACCCTGGCGACCAGCGTATCGAGCCTGAGCGCATCGGGGCCTATGCCGTCCAGCGGCGAGATCAGGGCGCCGAGCACATGGTAGACGCCCCGGTACTCGCGCGAGGCCTCGATGGTCAGCACGTCCTGCGCCTGCTCCACCACGCAGATCAGGCTTCGGTCGCGCATCGGCGAGGAGCAGACCTCACAGGGGTCGTCCTCGGCGTACGAACCGCAGACGGAGCAGAAGCGCACTCGTTCCTTAAGCGAACCGATACGTTCCGCCAGGAGCGCAACGTACTGGTCGTCAGACCTGAGTATATGAAAGGCGATCCTGGCGGCGCTCTTCCGACCTATGCCCGGCAACCTGGCCAGGATACCGACGAGGTCCTCGAGCGCCTTCACCGGCCCAGGCCCGGCATCGAGCCGAGGTTACGGGCGACGTCGGCCTGTAGCGCTTCCTTGACTCTGTAGGACGCGTCGTTGTGGGCTGCCTTGATCAGGTCCTGGAGCATAGCCGGGTCGGATGGGTCTATCGCCTCGGGCGCTATCTCGACGTTCAGGAGTTCCATGGTCCCGCTCAGCGTGACGCGGACCATCCCGCCCCCAGCCGAACCGACTGCGCTGATGGCGGCCATGCGTTCCTGGGCCTCCAAGGCCTGGCGCTGCAGGGCCTGCGGATCCTTCAGCATCTTCATGATATCGCTCATGTCCATGATTCGCTCCGTTCGTTGCTCGCCGGCGCCGAGACGCGCCGGCCGCGGAAAACCTTCTCGACGATGCCTACCGGATCGACAGGCCCGTCGTCTCCGTCGTCCGAGTCTTCGTCGTCGCCCGACCTCGCTGGAGGCGTCGGCGCCGGGGCGGGCTCTGCCGCTCGAGGCTCGATACGCAGGGGCCGACCGGTAATGTCCAGCGCCTTTTTGGCCAACAAGCCGGCGTCGGCAAGCACGGCGCCGGCGTCGTAACCGTTCAGGCAATGGATGACCAGCTTGTCTCCGTCCACTACCCAGTCCCCGGAACGCTCCAGGCAGGTAGACAGGACCACCCTGTTCTTGCCGACGGCCGCCAGTAGCGAAGCCCTGAGCGCCACGGTATCGATGCCGTCGACGTCCAAACCCGGCGTGGCCGACCCCGGATTCTCCGCCGGAGGCTCGGCGCCGGCGGCGGCTGGATCGGGTCGCTCCGCCGCCGCGGCCTCGATGCGGGGCGAAACGGCCGACGCTTCGCGAAGCGCGGCCCCTACGGCCGCCGCGCCGGGCGCCCGGCCCTCCACGATGGCGGCCTTCATGCCGCGAATGGTCCTGGACAGCTCGGCCGACGAAACGTAGTCGCGAATGGCGCAGAGCCTCGAGACGGCCAGCTCGAGCTCCCAGCGCGGGTTGACGCTATAGCGCATATCCCGGTACAGGTCGAACAGGCCGGACAGCGCTCGCTCCAGGCGCGGCGCGTCGAGCGCCTCGGTCAAGGCGGCCGGGAACGACGATCTGGGGGCTCCCAGGAGGCTCTCCCGCTCGATCCCACTCGCGACGAGCAGCAAGGATCGGATGTAGGAGACGGCGTCGGAAGCGAACTGCTCCACCGACACGCCCGAGTCGAGGATGGCGTCGAGGGTCTCGAGGGCGCCCTTCCTGTCCCCGGACACGCATAGGCTCATCAGGGCGCCCATGCGCTCGCTACCGACGAGGCCGAGCTTATCGCGGATCTTGGCGGCGGTAATACGCCCGTCGGAGAACGAGGCTACCTGGTCGAACAGCGTATATGCATCGCGCATCGAGCCCGTGGCCTCGCGGGCTATCCATAGGAGCGCGTCGTCATCGGCCTCGAGCCCCATATCGTCCGCGGCGCTCCGCAACAGCCCTTTGATCACGTCCAGCGAGAACAGCCTAAAGCCGAACTGCTGGCAACGACTCTTGATCGTAGCGGGGACCTTGTGAAGCTCGGTAGTCGCGAAGATGAAGACGATATAGGGCGGCGGCTCCTCTATGGTCTTGAGGAGCGCGTTAAAGGCGCTATTGGACAGCATGTGTACTTCGTCGATGATGTAGATCTTGTACTTCGACGAATTGGGAGGAAACAGTACCTCATCCTTGATCTGCCGTACATTCTCCACCGAGGTGTTCGATGCTCCGTCAATCTCTATCACGTCGAGCGAGGAGCCCTTGGCGATGGACAGGCACGAGTCACAGGCTCCGCAGGGCTTGTCGGTAGGGCCGCGCTCGCAGTTAAGCGATCTGGCCAGTATTCTGGCGGTGCTCGTCTTGCCGCAGCCCCTCGGACCCGAGAACAGATACGCGTGAGCTATCCGGCCGCTCGCGATGGAAGCCCGGAGCGTGGTCGACACGAATTCCTGGCCGGCCAGATCGTCGAAGGTCTGGGGTCGTTTTCGAGTGGCGGTTATCTCGTACGGCATGAGCGGAGGATAGCACGGAGGGTTGCGCGAGGCAAGCCGCCTAAAAACCTCGAGCGCTCGTAGCCAGGCTGACTACGGCACAACGGCCCACCGCTTACCGTTGCTTCCTTCCGGACCTGGCGGAGTTAGGCGGCGACCGATAGCGTAGGGCCTGGCTACCAGCGCTCGAAGACGGTCGCCTCTTAGCGTTCAAGGCGGCCGGTATCTACAACGGAGAGAGGGGGATTCGGTCTCCTCGCGCGCGTCCTACGCGCTTCGTCGACCCGCCTCGTCCCTCTTCCGGCGCCATCCTGGCGCCTTTTCCTCGCTCCGCTCGGCGGGGACTCGGTTCGAATCCCACTCTCACAACGGAAAGGAAACAGTCGCCGCCAATCGCTCTCGGCGGCCGGTATCTACAACGGAGAGAGGGGGATTCGGTCTCCTCGCGCGCGTCCTACGCGCTTCGTCGACCCGCCTCGTCCCTCTTCCGGCGCCATCCTGGCGCCTTTTCCTCGCTCCGCTCGGCGGGGACTCGGTTCGAATCCCACTCTCACAACGGAAAGGAAACAGTCGCCGCCAATCGCTCTCGGCGGCCGGTATCTACAACGGAGAGAGGGGGATTCGAACCCCCGGTGCCTTGTGAGCACGCACGCTTTCCAAGCGTGGACCTTAAACCACTCGGACATCTCTCCAAAGAAACCATACAACCGTTCTTAATTACGAAAGCCCAAAAAAAACCGCCTGCGAGGGCGGTATATCGGAGAGAGGGGGATTCGAACCCCCGAAACCCTCGCGGGTTTAACGGTTTTCGAGACCGCCCGATTCAACCACTCTCGCATCTCTCCAAAAACTAGTGAGGCTAAGAGGATTCGAACCTCCGACCTTCAGATCCGCAATCTGACGCTCTATCCAGCTGAGCTATAACCTCATGTTAAAGACCGATAGCCTATAAGGCCCTCTTCTTACATCAACGGAGAGGGGGGGATTCGGTCTCCTAGCGCGCATCCTACGCGCTTCGTCGACCCGCCTCGTCCTCTTTCGGCGCCATCCTAGCGCCTCTCCCTCGCTACGCTCGGCGAGGACTCGGTTCGAATCCCCCAACGTAACGACTATCGGCGACCAGAAAGGCCCTCTTCTTACATCAACGGAGAGGGGGGGATTCGAACCCCCGGTGCCCTTGAGAGGCACAACTCCTTAGCAGGGAGCCCGATTCGGCCACTCTCGCACCTCTCCAGTTAGCGCCCGAAAGCGTCCGACGGAGCAGGGGGGATTCGGTTTTCTCCTCGGACTTCGTGTCCTCGTTACAACCCGCCTTCGCCCCTTGCGGCGCCATCGTGGCGCCTCCTCCTCCCTCTGGTCGGCGGGGCTCCGATTCGAATCCCCCATGACCAAAGTTCCCGTTCAAACGCGATCGTCTTCGCTAGCGTCCGACGGAGCAGGGGGGATTCGAACCCCCGGTGCCTTACGGCACAACGGTTTTCAAGACCGCCTCCTTAAACCGCTCGGACACCGCTCCAACTCAAGGCACCGAATAGTAAATAAACCGCGCGATTATGTCAAGCTCCGCAGCAGGCCGCGGAGCACTCTCCGATCACCCGACGAGGTACCTACCGAGCTCCCCGAGATCCGGGAAACGGGTATAGACGGGCTGCCGACCGGCCGCGGCCTCCTTGTCGATCTCGACGACCTTGACGTAGAGCCGATTGACCGAATCGGCCAATATGTTCAGGTTCGACGCGAAGTTGTTGACGACCATGTCGCGTAGCACCCTATCCTGGGCGTTCAGCTTGTCGACGCTACCATACCTGAGCGTCTGGGTACCCTGCTTCCTCGCGGCGGCGATGAACCTGGCCATGGCGAGTATCAGGCCGTATAGCTCGTCCAGGTGATAGCCCTGATACCGGTAGTTATCCGACTTCTCGGTAAGCTCCTCGATCTGGTTCCACGTGGCATTATCGAGTACCAGCAACGATAGCGCGCCCCTGGTAAAACGATTCGAGATATTGTTCTTGTAGTGATGCCCTATCGCCTCGATCATCGAGTAGACCTCGGGCGTCTTGATCTGCATGCGCTTAGTATACCGTTTATCTCCCGGAGGCGCTATATGGGTTGCTTCGATTCCGTCAAGATAGTCCGCTTGAGCAAGGCTCGTAGTCCAGGTTACTCTCGACTCATGACGATAGCGATCACCGATAACCCGGCCCTCCGCGCCCTGTTGGCCGCCTGCTGCATCGCCCTGTCATCCTGCGGGCTCGTGGAGCCCCCGGTCGCGGAGCTGCTAACGGACGTCCCGGAGATGGCCATCTACGCCGCGGCCTTCAATACGCAACAAGAGCGCTTCCGCGTCAACGTCTCCTACGACGATCAGGTCGCCGAGACCCTCGAGAAACGAGCCGACAAGCCGTCCCTGGTGATAGGCCGCTACCTGAAGAGCTCACGTTCCCGCTCCAGCTTCCAGGCGCTCGACCACCTCTTCTCCGACCTCATAGTCAACCCCAGCTCCTTCTACGACGGCCTGCTCGAGCTTGGCAACTACGAGGGGCGGCAGATCCTGCTACCGGTGTCGTTCAACCTGCCGCTGATCGTATTCGACCGCGCGCTCGAGCCGACGATGCCCGACGGCTTCGTCATCGACCTCGCCGACCTGGAGACGTTCGGCGCGGGGTTGAACAAATCGTCCAAGGCTTCCGTCACGAACATGGGCTTCGGACCGCGTTGGTCACCGGACTTTCTTTTCTCGGCCATCAGCCTACTCGGCGCAGGCTTCAAGGAAGGCGCTCCACTCAAATGGGACCACGCGGCCCTGGACTCGAGCATCGCCTATATACGCGCCTGGTCGGAGCGGGCCAATGAATCCGCCGCCAAGGAAGACGAATTCCAGTTCAAGTACCTCTACCTGCCGGCCTACCGATCGGTAGAGGAAGGCCGCATTGGCTTCGCCGCGATGAGTTCCTCGGAATTCTTCGTGATCTCCGAGGAACGAAGGGCCTCGCTAGCCATCCGCTGGCTATCGCGTTCCAGCTCGATTCCCGTCGAGGAAGACATCGTCTACGCCGGGATCTGCCGCAAGGGAGAGGGCAGGCAGGCCGCCGAGGCGTTCATCAAGTGGTTCTATTCCGAGGCGAGCCAACGGACCATCCTCGAGGACGCCAAGCGCTATCGTTCGATCGAATCGTCCTTCGGCATCGCCGGCGGCTTTTCGGCCATACGATCGGTCAACGAAAGGCTGTTCCCGCTCTACTACCCGTCGCTACTCGGCAAGTTGCCCCCCGCCGGCTACCTTTCGCCGCCGAACGTACTCCCGGCCCAATGGCCCGCGATGAAAGAGGCTATCGTACTACCCTTCTTGCTCGAGCAGACCGGCCCCACCCCCCCCCAAGGTGACAGGAACCAGGCCCTCGAAGCCAAGCTACAGGCCTGGCTTAAGCGGCGATCGAGCGATTAGGCATCGCCACGCGCGGCCGTAGCGGCCCAGGCGGCGAAGAAGCCGTCGTACTCCGCCAGGGTCGAGCAGCCGACGGCCAGCCGACGCAACTCCGCGCCGCCTGGCACTCCCTTGAGATAGGCGCAGGCCTGTTTCCTGAACTCGACACAGGCCGTCCGCTCCCCATAATGGCGGAGAGACAGCTCCAGGTGGCGCCGCGCGACCGACATGCGCCCGGCGGCCGTCTCGATCGGCTCCGGTAGGCCCTCCAAGGCTGCCCGGGCCCTCGAGAAAATGAACGGGTCACCCATCGCTCCCCTGGCGAACATGACGCCGGCCACGCTACCGCCCGACAGGATGTCCACGGCCGCCTTGGCAGAGAACAGGTCCCCCGAGGCGAACACCGGCACGGGCAGAGCCTCCGCCAGGGCGAAGAACGCCTGTCGGTCGGCGGTTCCGGCATAGCCGCGCTCCCTCGTGCGCGCGTGCAGGGTGATAGCGGCCGCGCCGCCCTCGACCGCCGCGGTCGCCGCCTCGAGGTAATTCACACTGGCGTCGTCCCAGCCCAGGCGAATCTTCACGGTCACGGGCGTCTTGACCGCTCCGGTCATCGCGGCGACGATGGCCCGTATCCTCGACGGGTCGCGCATCAGGGCCGATCCGGCCCCCGTCTTGACTATCTTAGGCACCGGGCAGCCGCAGTTAACGTCGATCACGGCCGGGCGCCAGCGTTCGGCGACGATGAGGGCGGCCGCCGCCATCGTCTCAGGCCCCGAGCCGAACAGCTGGACGGCGTAGTCCGGTTCGTTGTCCTCCCTCGCCAGCAGGACCTCGGTCTTGAGATGGCCGCGGGTCAGGGCCTCGGAACTGACCATCTCGGTAAAGGCCAGGTCGCAACCGAAGTCAGCGCAGATCGAACGGAACGCCGCGTCGGAGTATCCGGCCACCGGGGCCAGGAACAGGTTGCCTCTCGTCGTATACGACCCGACGCGGACAGGTACGTGCAGGTTCATGGTGTCTCCGGGAAGAATGTAGCTAAAAAAAGGCGCCCGTACCACGGGGCGCCTCCTATCGTCGCGGCGCGGCGCGTACGGCCGGCCCACGGTATCATTCGGGCACGCGGAACAGCCTGCAGGCGTTCTGGTAGGTCGCCTCGGCCACATCCTCGACCGGCAAGTCGAGGAGCATGGCCAGGTCGTCGACCGTAGCGGGCAGGTACTCGGGTTTGTTGCGCTTGCCACGGTACTTGGCCGGCACCATGAACGGCGCCTCGGACTCGACCAGGATGCGGTCGAGCGGCAGGGCGCGCACGGTCTCGTGCAGGTTCTTGGCGTTCCGGTAGGTCAGGTTGCCCGCGAACGAGAAGTACAGGTTCAGATCGAGGGCTCGTAGCGCGTACTCGGCGTTCTCGGAATAACAGTGGAGCACGCCTCCAGCCGGGGGCAGGCGGTCGCGTAGCACGTCGAGCACGTCCTTGCCGGCCTCGCGGTTATGAATGATGACCGGCAGGTCGTGCTTGGCCGCTATATCCAGCTGGTCGATGAACAGCTCGATCTGGCTATCCTTGTCGCCGTAGCGATGATAGTAGTCCAGGCCGATCTCGCCCACGGCAATGACACGGGGTAGCTTGAGGGCCTCGTCGAGCTTGGCGCGCCAGTCGCGGCCGGGCGAGGCGACCTCGGACGGCGACACGCCGGCGGCGTGGTACACGTGCTCCGACGTCTTCAGGCTATCGTACACCTGGAAGAAATCCATGAGGCTGTTGCATATGCTGACGATCCGCTGGACGCCGTACTGCTTGGCCTGCTGGCAGGCGAGCAGCTGCTCGATAGGATCATCGAAGATAAGCCCGATGTGGGCATGAGTGTCAAAGTATCGCATCTGTCTTCCATTGGGTTGAGTGATGAGGGAGCCCGTAACCGGGTACCTCAATGTAACACGAGCCTACCGTGCCGTCAAGTTTAGCACGATAAGCTACCGGGACTCCGTCCCTCGGCATGAGGAGGCTACATTCGGAACGTCTCACCCAAGTATATCTGCCTAGCCAGCTCCGATTCAAGTATCGCGTCCCGGTCTCCGGAGACGAGAATCTCACCCTTGTTGATGATATGGGCCTCGTGGGTTATCTCCAGGGTATCGCGCACGTTGTGGTCGGTTATCAGCACGCCGATGCCCTTGTCCGACAGCCTACGGACGATGCTCTTGATCTCGTGCACGGCAATCGGGTCGATGCCGGCGAAGGGCTCGTCGAGCAGCAGGAACTTGGGCCGTATCGCCAGCGCGCGTGCTATCTCGGTACGTCGGCGTTCGCCGCCCGAGAGGGTATAGGCGTATTGTCTGCGTAGCGACGATATGCCAAATTCCTCGAGCAGGTCGTCGAGGGCCTGCCGCCGCGAGTGCGCGTCCAGGTCCGGCCTGGTCTCCAGGATGGCCCGCACGTTCTGCTCCACGGTCATCTTCCTGAAGACCGACGGCTCCTGCGGCAGGTAGGCGATGCCGAGCCTGGCCCGCTTGTACATCGGCAACGCCGACAGGAGGTGATGGTCGAGCGACACCGTGCCTCCGTTCGGCCTGAGGAAGCCGACTATCATATAGAAGACGGTCGTCTTGCCGGCGCCGTTCGGCCCGAGCAGCCCGGTTATCTGCCCCGTACGCATCGAAAAGTCGACCGAACGGACGGCAACCTTGCGGCCGAAGCGTTTATGCAGGCCTCGAGCCTCGAGCACGTGGCCGTCGGCCGAAATCGGCGTCGCGTCGCTCACGGCGCCTCCTCGGGAGCCGCCGGCGGGGCTTCGGGAACCACGCCCTCGCCTTCGCCGTCCGGCCGAGCGTCCGCACCTTCGGTCGGAAGGGCCTCAGGAACCGCGGGCGCGTCGTCCTTCTTGCCGGGCTCTTTCTTGCCGGCCGCCACCGATCCCGATACCGAGCCGACGAGCACGATGTCCTCGGTGTCCAGGTCGACGAGTATGGTCTCGGCGCTATACAGGTCGCCGTCGCGACGCACCGTCGGCCAGCCGGATAGCTCGAGCGACTTGGCTGACCGGTCGTAGCGAGCGAAATCGGCCCGGCACGACAGGCTCTCCTTGAGGATGCGCACGTTCACCTGCACGATGGCTATCTTCCGCCGGTCATCATTCTCGATATAGTCGCCCTTGATGACGACCTTGTTTTGACTGTCCTCCATGACCGAGGGGCCGGTCAGGCGGGACAGCTTGTCGCGCCGATCGTAGAATAGATGCTCGGTCGTCAGCCGCAGGCCCTTATCGTCGTCGACCACCGAAACCCTGCCCGAGCACTCGGCGAACCTGAAGTCGTCTCCGTAGAGCTCTATCCGGTCCGCGGTTATGCGCATGCCGCCGGACACGACGACCGCGTTGCCGACGAGCACCGCCCGCTCGCGTCCCTTGGCCATGGCCCCGGACATCGAGTCGGCTGAGAAGGAGAAGTCGTCGGCCGCGACGGATGCCGCGGCTAGGGCCAAGGCCAGGGCGGCGACGAAGAAGCGCCGGCGGCTCATCGGTCGGGTTCCTCTCCCGAGTCGTACTCGGCGACGACGTCATCGACGGCGACGACGTCATCGACGGCGACGAACCTTCCGTCGGCGCGGTTACCGAACTCGAAGGACCGGCTGGCAGCGTCCGCCGCGAAGCCGGAACCTGTCAGGCCGGAACCATCATCGTCGCGCAGCGTCGTGACGGTATCCGCGCGGCTCGACAGGCGCCTAGCCTCGCCGTCCCACTCGAGGTAGCCCGATTCGACAGTCAAGCCGTCGGGGGCATAGTAGAAACGCACCGAACCCGACAGCTCGGCGCTCTCGGTATCGGTATGGAACGAGGCGTGCTCGGCCCCGCCCTCCGAAAGCAGCTCGACGCCGTCCCGGCCGTACTCTCGGAAGCGCACGCCCGACAGCACCATCAGGCGCTTGCCCTGGTACGACTCGGCCCGGTCCGCTTCGATGCGGAAGCTCGGGAGGCCGTTCTCGACGACGGTATGGGAAAAACCGTGGACGACCGTATCCGGAATATCCTCCGACAGGTCGTTCGCCAAGCCGTCGCCGTAATCGAGGCTACAGCCTACTAGCGCGACCAGCGCGACCTGCGCCGCGACGAACGCGGCGGCCATCGAGCGCGCGCGGGAGGAAAGCCGCTCGGTTCCGCGGCCGGCCCTAGGCATGCGCCTTCTTCTTGCCATACTCGAGCGCCGCCGAGACGAAGGCGGTGAATAGCGGGTGCGGGGCGGTCGGCTTCGACTTGAACTCCGGATGATACTGCACGCCGACGCCCCAGGGGTGGCCGGGCCACTCGAGGCACTCGACCAGCTCGCCGTCCGGAGTCGTGCCGGCGATCACGAGGCCCGACGCCTCGAAGTCGCCGCGGAAGGCGTTCGAGAACTCGTAGCGATGGCGGTGGCGCTCTGAGACCCTGGTCGAGCCGTAGGCCAGCGCTGGCTTGGAGCCGTCCTTGAAGACCGAGTCGTTGCTGCCGAGACGCATCGTGCCGCCATAGTTCTTCACGTCGACCTGGTCCTCGAGCAGGCTGACGACCGCCTTGGCCGCGTCGGGCGCGAATTCCGCCGAGTTGGCGTCGATCCAGCCGAGCACGTCCCTGGCCCACTCGATGGCCATGATCTGCATGCCGAGGCACAGTCCGAAGTACGGCAGGCCGTGTTCCCTGGCCCACCTGGCCGCGGCCACCATGCCGTCTATGCCGCGCTGGCCGAAGCCGCCCGGCACCAGGAGCCCGTCCACGTCGGACAGGATCGCGCCCGGGTCGGCGCCCTCGACCTCGAAGCGGCTCGAGTCTATCCTGACGATCTCGACGCCCGCGTCGTTGCCTATGCCGCCGTGGTACAGGGCCTCCCAGACGGACTTGTAGGCGTCGTGCAGCTCCATGTACTTGCCGACGACGCCGATGCGCACGCGCCGTCTGGGCTCGGTCAGCTTGCGGACCACTTCCTTCCAGGCGCGGAGGTCGGCGTGGCGGCTCTCCACGTTCATCTTGGCCAGCAGGAACTGATCCAGGCCCTGCTCGTGGAACACGAGCGGGATCTGGTAGATCGTCGAGGCGTCCTTGGCGGAGATCACGCCCTCGTACTCGACGTTCGTGAACGCCGCGAGCTTCCGCCTGAGCGATTCGTCAAGGCCGGAGACGGAACGGCAGACGAGGACGTCGGGCTGGATGCCGACCTCCTGCAGCTCCTTGACGGAGTGCTGGGTCGGCTTGGTCTTGAGCTCCCCGCCCGTAACCTCGGGCACCAGCGTCACGTGGACGCTGACGGCGTTCTGCCTACCGTACTCGTGGATCAGCTGGCGGGCCGCTTCGAGGAAGGGTACGCTCTCCATATCGCCGACGGTGCCGCCCACCTCGACGATGGTCACGTCGGCCTCCGGGTCCTTGCCCGCGGCGACGACTCGGGCCTTGATCTCGTCGGTGATATGCGGTACGACCTGCACCGTCTTGCCGAGGAAGCGGCCCTCGCGCTCCTTGTTGATCACCTCTCGGTAGATCTGCCCGGTCGTGATCGAGTTGGCCCTGGAGATGGGCGCGTTCGTGAACCTGGCGTAGTTGCCGAGGTCCAGGTCGGTCTCCGCGCCGTCGTCGGTCACGTAGACCTCGCCGTGCTGATACGGGTTCATCGTACCGGCGTCCACGTTCAAGTAGGGATCGATCTTGAGCATGCGAACCGCTAGCCCGCGCGCCTCGAGGAGGCTACCGATCGATGAGGCGGTTACGCCCTTGCCGAGTGAGGAGCATACGCCGCCCGTCACGAAGATAAGCTTCTTCATGGAAGGCCATTATCGGCCGTCGGCCGCGGAGGGTCAAGCGCCCAGGTACGCGACTACTCGTCCTTGAGGAGGCGCACCACCTCGGAAGGCGTGCGGCAGGCGGCGAGCGAGGCGCAGAACGCCTTGGACCTGGACATCCTGGCTATCTCGGCGAGCGCCTCGATGTGCGGCCCGGCCTTATCCGGCGGCGCCAGCAGCAGGAAGAACAGCCTGGTCGGCTTACCGTCCATCGAGCCGAACTCGACGCCGGCGGCCGAGATCCCAATGGCTATCGTCAGCTCGCGGGCGGCGAGCGTCTTGCCGTGGGGTACGGCTATGCCCTCCTCGAGCGCGGTCGAGCCTTTGGCCTCGCGATCGAGCACGGCTCGGTAGGCGGTCTCGGCATCGAGTATCTTGCCGGCCGAGACGAGCGTGTCGACCAATTCCCTGATGGCCGCGTCCTTGCCGACGGCGGCGAGGGGAACCCTGACGACGCTTTCTTCTATCAAGTCGATCAGTGCCATGTCAGCCTTCCTATTCCAAGGACTCGTACAGGTCCCATATCTTGTCTTCGCCCTTGGCGACGAGCACCGGGCATTGAGCGGTCCGCATGGCCCGCTCCGTCTCGTTGTAGAGTTCGTCGCGACGCGACCGTATCTGGGATATCTCGCCGAGCACGAGCAGGTCGACGCCGAGGGACGCCACCTTGGCCTTGATCTCGACATGCACCGCGCCCGAGGCCTTCTCCGCCGCCACCGGCACGCCCTTGCGCCTGGCCAGTTCTCGCACGTGGTTCAGATAGCGCGAGGCGTCGCCATCGAGGTCGCGCCTGTACTCCTCCTGCTCCGACTCGAGGAAGATCCGCGAGTTGACGAGCTCGGCGAGGGCCCTCGTATCGACGACGTAGAGCGCATATAGGTCGGCGCCGAGCGTCTTGGCCAGCACGATGGCGTACTGGGCCGCCGTGATCGACTGCTCGGAGCCGTCCACATAGACCATGATCTTGCGTATTGGCCTCGTCATCCTTGCGATACCTCCGAATCCGGTCGCGATAGCCTGTCCTTGACCATCTTCATGAGGACGAACATGTCGCGCTCACTCTCTTCCAACCTGTTCTGTATATAATGCAGCGTTTCGTCCAATTCCGGTATCGCTATTTTCTCGAGCGCGTTCACCTTACGTATCGTCTTGCGCACCTCCCTGGCCAGCCTGACGATAGAGACGCGCAGCTCGGCGGACCGGCCGAGCATCGCGAGCGCGTCGCGGAAGGCGGCCACCGCGTTGTCGATGCTGGCGCTCGTATCGAGCGGGCTGTAGTACGGCCCCCCCGCCGCGAACTCGGTCCGGACGACCGGCAACGCTACGCCCATCACGCGGCGCTGCTTGAGCGCAATCGTCGAGCTGACGTCGATGGCGCCGGCCAGCGCCCCGACCTTGAGCCTGCCCATCGCGAGCACCGAGTCCTCGAGGCCGGCGTAGGCCTTGGCCAGCGCCGTGTCGACCTTCTCGTCATACTCGACCGCCTGGTCCACCAGGTTCAGCAGCTCCAACACCAGGATATTGCGCTTCTGGTCCAGGAGCTCATGGCCCATCCTGGCGAACTTGAGCTCGTCCTTCAGGCGTATCAGGTTGGTCTTGGTCGGCGCGACGTTCCTCACGACTGCCCATTCCCGTGGTAGTACGCGTCAAGCTCCTCGTCGGTCACGCGGTGCAGCTCCTCAGCCGGCAGCAGCTTGAGCGCCTCCCAGCCGAGGTCGAGCGTCTGCTCGATGGTCCGATCCTCGTCCCTGCGCTGGTTGACGAAGCGCCTCTCGAAGAACTCGCCGAACTCCATGTACTGGTGGTCGAGCGGCGTCAGCTCCTCCTCGCCGATCACGGACGCCAGGTTGCGCACGTCCTTGACGTAACTATAGGCCGCGAACAGCTGGCTCGCAAGGTGCGGGTGGTCCTCACGGGTCATGCCCCCACCGATGCCGTCCTTCATCAGGCGCGACAGGGACGGTAGGCCGGCGACCGGCGGGTAGATGCCGCGGCCGTTCATCTCGCGCTCGAAGACGATCTGTCCCTCGGTGATGTAGCCGGACAGGTCCGGTATAGGGTGGGAGATGTCATCGTTCGGCATCGTCAGGATGGGCAGCTGGGTGATCGAGCCCTTGACGCCGCGTATCATACCGGAGCGCTCGTACAGCTCCGCGAGATCCGAGTACAGGTAGCCCGGGTAGCCCTTGCGGGACGGTATCTCGCCGCGCAGCGTCGAGATCTCGCGTAGCGACTCGCAGTAGTTCGACATGTCGGTCATCACGACGAGCACATGGAGGCCGCGGTCGTAGGCCAGGTGCTCGGCCAGGGTCAGCGCGGTGCGCGGCGTGATGATGCGCTCGATCGACGGCGCGTCCGCGAGCGACAGGAACAGCGCCACGTTGTCGAGCGCTCCGGTCTCCTCGAACGAGCGCATAAAGAAGCGCGCCACGTCGTGCTTGACGCCCATCGCGGCGAACACCACCGCGAAGTCCGTCGCTCCGCCGCGCAGCTTGGCCTGTCTGGCTATCTGGGCGGCCAGCTCGTTGTGCGGGAGGCCGTTGCCCGAGAAGATCGGCAGCTTCTGGCCGCGGATCAACGTATTCATCCCGTCGATCACCGAGATGCCCGTCTGGATGAAGTCGCGCGGGTACTCGCGGGCGGTCGGGTTGATAGGGCGGCCGTTGACGTCCGGCTCGTCGTCGGCGAGCGGCGCCGGCCCGCCGTCGACGGGGCGGCCGAGTCCGTCGAAGACGCGGCCGAGCATGCGGTCGGACACGCCGACGGTCAGCGGCCTGCCGCGGAACCGCGTCCTGGTACCCGGCATCGTCAAACCGTCGGTGCCCTCGAACACCTGTACGACGACGGCGTCGTCGCTCGTGTCGAGCACCATGCCCAGCCTCACGTTCCCGTCGGCGTCGACGCACTCGACCAGCTCGCGGTAGCCGACGGGATGGGTGCCCCGCACGAACACGAGCGGCCCGTCTATCCTGGCCGCTCCGACGTACTCGCGGCCGGACATCAGGACCCGCCTCTCCTCGTCACGCATAGATAGCCTCCAGCTGGTCGATTCCGCGCTCAAGCCTGGCCATCAGGCGGTCGAATTCCTCGGGCGACTCGTTCGGTATGGTAAATTTCATCTTGACCAGGTCCTGTACGGCCTTTACCCGCTTCAGCTTGTGGAGCGTCACGCCGCGCTTGATGGCCTCCTGCCCTCGGCGCCAATACGCCATGATGGCCAGCAGCATGCGTAGCTGCTTCTCCACGGTGGAGTAGCGGTCGACGTCGTCGAAGGCGCTCTGCTGGAGGAAAGCGTTCTTGAACATCGAGCAGACCTCGATGACGAAGCGCTGACTGTCCGGCAGGGCGTCCGGACCGACGAGCTTGACCACCTGCAGGAGCCGCACCTCTTTTTGGAGCAGCTCCATGATCTCCTCGCGCGCGGTCGCCCAGTCCGGCCCGACCCGCTCCTCCCACCAGGGCCGCACGTCGCCGAGGTATTCCGAGTAGCTGTCCAGCCATGATATGGCCGGATAGTGGCGCGCATTGGCCAGTTGGCGGTCGAGCCCCCAGAAGCAGCGCACGAAGCGCTTGGTGTGCTGGGTGACCGGCTCGGAGAAGTCGCCGCCGGGCGGGCTGACCGCGCCGATGATCGTCACGGAGCCGTCGGCCCCGGACAAGGTCTCCGCGTAGCCGGCGCGCTCATAGAACTCGGCGATCCTCGTCGGCAGATAGGCCGGGAAGCCCTCCTCGGCCGGCATTTCCTCCATGCGACCCGACAATTCGCGCAACGCCTCGGCCCAGCGCGACGTCGAGTCGGCCATGACCGCCACGTGGTAGCCCTGGTCGCGGTAGTACTCGGCGAGCGTCACGCCGGTGTACACGCTCGCCTCGCGGGCCGACACCGGCATGTTCGAGGTATTGGCGATGAGTATCGTGCGCTCCATGAGGCTCTTGCCGGTCCTCGGGTCGACGAGCTTCGGGAACTCGTTGAGCACGTCGGTCATCTCGTTGCCGCGCTCGCCGCAGCCGATGTACACGATGATGTCGGCGTCGCACCACTTGGCTATCGCGTGCTGGGTCATCGTCTTGCCGGTGCCGAAGCCGCCGGGAATGGCCACGGTGCCGCCCTTGGCCAGCGGGAACAGCGTGTCGATCACGCGCTGCCCGGTGATCAGCGGTATGTCGAGCGGCTTGCGCTGCGCGACCGGCCGAGGCTCGCGAATCGGCCAGCGCTGCATCATCGACAGCTCACGCTCGCCATCCGGCCCCGAGACGACCGCGATCGTCTCGTCGACCCGGTACTCCCCGGCCGGCGCCACCGATACGAGCCGCCCGGAAACGCCGGGAGGAGCGCAGACCCGGTGCTCTATCCTCGAAGTCTCCTGCACCACGCCGAGCACCGCGCCCGCTGACACCTCGTCGCCGACCGCTACGCGCGGCTCGAAGGCCCAGAGCCTGGTACGGTCGAGCGCCTCTGCCGAGACGCCACGCTCGATGAAGCGGCCCGACAGGGCCAGGAGCGCGTCAAGCGGCCGCTGGATGCCATCGTAGATGGTCCCGAGCAGGCCCGGACCGAGCTCGAGCGATAGCGGCCGGCCGGTGCCGTACACGTTGTCGAGCGGCGCCACGCCCGTGGTGTCCTCGTAGACCTGGATCGTCGCCCCGTTCCCGGACAGCTTGATGATCTCGCCTATCAGGCCCGACTCGCCGACCTTGACCAGCTCGAGCATACGGGCGTCGCCGATGCCCATGGCCTCGATGACCGGCCCGTTGACCCTGCGCACCTGTCCTATGATCCGTTCGTTCATGCCATCCTCGTCGCCGCCCTAGGAGCGCGGCTTCCCGGCGCCGAGCGCCGTATAGATACGCCTGCGAATATCGGCCCGGTAGCGCTCGAAGCGCGTGGCCGCCCGATTATCGTAGGCCAGCCGGCCGCCGTCGGCCGTCAGGTAGACGCCCTGGCCCAGGACAGGGTCGCCGTCGACCCTGCGCAGGCTCGTCGCCTTGCCGGTCGCCTTGAGCGCCGCGCCCTCGGCCACCCGCAACATCGCGTCGTCTATCAACGGCAAGTCCGCCCTTGAAGCGTTGACCGCCGCCGACTCGGCCGACAGCCCTATCGCCGCTTCCGTTATCCAAGCCAATAACACGTCCCGGTAGCCCGGCGCGCCGGCCATCGCGGCGACCTCGGCTACGGCCCGCTCGATGATACCGGCGGCGAGGCGCTCCTGCGACAGGAGAGAGCGCTTGCGCCGCTCTATCGCGGCCTTGGCCTCCGCCTCGGCGACTATGGCCGCCGCCTGACCCTCGGCCTTGGCCGCTGCCTCGGCGGCTAACGTCGCCGCCTGCTCGCGAGCCCTCGCGGCGGCCTGAGCGGCGTACTCGTCGGCCTCCGCGAGCAGGCGCGCGGCCTCGGCGTCGGCGTCGGCCAGGATCCCGGCCATGATCGCGTCCGCGTCGTTCAAGCTCTGTTCCATCTCTTCATCCTTATATCCGTCGCCTAGCCCAGCTTGATCCCGATGGCCTTGTTCACCATCTCACGCGTCGTCGGGCGGCCGGGCACGCGGCCCCGCCGGTCGGGGATCTCCACGATCAGCGGAAACTCGTCGGAGAACAGGTAACGATCGACGCGTGGCCGTATGAGCTCGGCGGCGCGCTCCGTGACGACGAGGATGCCGACGTCGGGGTCGGCGGTGGCAGCCTCGAAGGCCGCCTCGGCCTCGGCCGCGTCGGAGACGGCCCTGCCGTCGACGCCGACCATGCCGAAGCCGAGTACGGTATCCTCGTCGCCGATCACGTAGTACTTCACGGTCCCTTAGATCTTGCCCAGGATCATCAGCGCGGTGATGAAGCCGAACACCACGAGGCCCTCGGCCAGCGCTATGAAGATCAGCGCCTGGCTGGCGATCTCGGGCCGCTCCCCGATCGCGCCCATCGCGGCAGCACCGACGTTGGCTATGGCTATGCCGGCGCCGATCGCGCCGAGGCCGAACGCGATGGCCGCGGCCATCAGGCCGAACTGCTGCACCTTGGCCTGCTCGGGCGACACCGTCACGGCGCCGCGGGCCTCCTGGGCCGATACCCCGGCTACCGCGCCGAAGGCCAATAGCAGCGCCAACGTCACAACCAGGCTCGCGCCTATCCTCTTCCCGAAACGCTTCCGTACGTCGATCATCTCATCTCTCCTTGGCTATTCAGCGGCTTTGAACGATATTGGACGGTACGCCTTGCCGGTACCGTTGAAATACTTCGAGAAGAACTCGTAATAATTGAGGCGGAGCGACTGGATGCCCGCGGACAGGCCCTCCAGCGCTATGACGAGCGCGTTGCCGAGCACGAGCACCAGGATAGCCGGGATCGAGAACGGCCCCTCGGGCGTTATCATCCTGGCTATCTGGAAGAACGCCGTCATCAGGCTCACGTGCGCTATGCCCAGCCCGGCCACACGCATGAACGACAGGGTGTTCGCGAGGTAGCCGGAGTAGATCTCCAGCACCTCGACTATCCACTCCATGACAAAGTCGACGATAAGGCCCGGCTTGAAGCGCTTGCCCGAGGCTCGGCCGTGGATGACAAATTCCAGGGGAGCCTTGAAGGCCAGGATCATAGTGGGAAGGCCGAGCAGCAGGGCCAGGATCCCGACCGGCGGCAGCTCCCGGTAGTCGTGCCGCACGTAGTAGAACGCGGCCCAGGCGCCGGCGCCGTAGATCCAGCCACCGATGACGCCCGCCTTGTCGAGCAGTAACGTGAACCAGTCCCGCTTCCTGAACAAGTTGACCCAGTTGATCGCGAAGCCGAGCCCGAGCACGACCATGCCGAAGCGTATGGTGAGACCCAGGATATCGTACAGGGTGCGTACCGAGCCCGCGGCCTCGTGGCCGTTGACGATGCCGTGATAGTCGAACCAGAGCGGCGGCAGCCACTGCATCCCGAAGTACGAGCCGAACAACACGCCGGCGACGATGGCCGCGCCGCCGCAGTACGCGATGACGCGGTACAGGTCGCCCGGCTTGCCGGATCGCCTCGCCGAGGCCAGTCCGAGGAGGCCGACGAGCAGCACGACGAGGCCGTGCCCAGCGTCGCCGAACATCAGGCCGAACATGCATAGGTACGCGACCGCGACGAAGGGGGTCGGGTCGACGCTTCCGTACTCGGGCACCGCATAGTTGCGCACGAGGCCCTCGAAGGGCTTCAGGGGTTTCGGGTTGCGCATCTCCACCGGCGCCTCGAGCCTGGCGGCCTCGCCCTTGCCGGGCTCCAGCCACTCGACCGAGCAGGCGCCGGAGGCCGCTTTCCGGATACCCGCCTCGACAGCGGCGGCTTTCTCGGCCGGGATCCAGCCCGAGAACAGCACGGTACGGTCGGTACGCGCGAAGCCCGAGCGGACCGTCGCGATGAGCTCCTCGGTCCTCAGGGCGGCCCACATCGAGCCGAGGCCGGAGCCTATCGACGCGAAATAGGCGTTCAGGTCGTCTACGCAGGCCGCCTGCCTGGCCCGGAGCTCGTCTATCTTGCGGTCTATCGTCTCGAGCGCCTCGGCGTTGCCCTGTCCGGCCGACTCGGGTAGCCTCGCGTCCTCCCAGCCGAGCCGCTCGAGGATGGGCTCCACCCGCGCCGCGTCGCGCTTGAGCGTAACGAGCATGACGCCGACGGCCTCGTGTCGACGAGCCTGCGAGGCGGCCGCGGCGTCCCGCCCGGACGAGGGTAACACCACCGACGGTATGCCCTCGAGGGCCTCGTGGAGGCCGTCCGCGACGTCCGCCGGCATGAGTCCGGCGCGTATGGACAGGAACGAATACGCCGACGACGCGGCCGCCCCGGCCTTGAGGTCGCCGAAGGCCTCGAGCTGCCTGCGTATCTCGCCGAGCTTCAGGATCTGGTCCTGCAGGTCCTTCTGGCGCTCCCGCAGGCCGTTGATGTCGGCCGCTATAGCGTCCAGGCGCTTGCCGGCGACGTCGAGGTCGGCGGGCTCCCCGTCCGCGGAGCCGTCGAGCGACGGCCTGGCCACCGGGGGTGAGGCCATGTCCATGAAGCCCTCGACACGCTTGCGCAGCTCGACGAGCCTGGCCAGGTTGACCTTGGGCTCGGCCTTGCCGAGCCTCGAGGCCCAGTCGCCGGGCAGTTCCTTGATCGATACCATCTCGAGCGCCCCGAGGCGCAGGAGCTCCTTGGCGATGGCGTCCGAATCCGCGTCCAGGACCATCGCCGCGAGCAGTCTCATCGGAGAGGTGAACATCATAGGGAGCTCCGTATCCTTTCTTCGGCGAGCGCGTAGTACTTGGCGTTCAGGACAGTCATTACGGCGCGCATCTCGGCGCGCTTCTTGGTGAAGTACGCCAGCACGACGCCTATCGAGAACGGATAGCCGCAGAGGCTCTTCCCGGCCTCGTCGTCGGCGACGCGCCGTATGGCGGCCTCGAGCACGGCCAACTTGGCCGCCGAACCGCCGCCGCCCATCATCGCGCCGACGCCCGGATACGAGCGGCCGAGTAGGTCCAAGCCTATGCCGCCCGCTCCGCGCGAACCTCGCTCGCTATCCCATACCGCCGCCACGGCCGCCGGCTTGATAGCGCGGCCTCGGGGTATCAGCCTGCTCATGGCGTCTTCGGCGCCCATGCCGTAGAAGTCCTTGAACCGTATCAGCCACGATACGTTCTGTAGGTCCACGTCGACGCCGAGGGCGCGCTCGGCGGCTTCCCGGTCGCGGCCGCCCAGGCTGGCCGCCGCCGCGAAGGCTTCGTCGTAGTAGCGGCGGTCGAGCGCCAGCTCGAACGAGAACACGGAGCGGGACGCCTGGGCCGCGGGTAGCTCGGCGCGCGCTATGGCCGCGTAAGGAGTGCCCGATAGCGCCGCGGCGACGCCCTCGATATCGGCGGCACGTACGATAGCGTCAACATCCATCCGGTTCACGATGGTCCCGCGGAACAGGTAGCCGGACTTACCGGCCACGTCGCGTCCCCGGACGTGGGCGTCGAACCATAAGCGGACGGCGTTCTTGACCTGGTCTATCTCGTAGCGCGCCGCGAGCGCCCGTACGAACGACAGGACCGGCTCGTCCAGGTACCGGAACAGGCCGGTATACAGGCGGAGCTCGCGCTCGTGGAGCAGGGCCTCGCCGGCCCGCAAGTCGCCGGTCGCCGTATAGGCTTCCTCGATCGCCTGGTAGGCGGTACCCCTTAGAAACTGAACGGCCTCCGGGAGCGATCGCGCCTTTATCAGGCGGTCCATCGTCTCCGGAGGCATCGTCTTACTTATCCTGGCCTTGAGCTTGGCGCTCAGGAACCCATAGGTCCGTATCGCGGAGGGCACGGGTCTCACGCCTCCATCACGGCCGCCCGGCGATGACGCCGACGATCTCCGCGACGAGCGACTCGCGCTCCGACGCTACCGTACCGGCGTTCCGCTCGGCCTCGGCGTCGGCTGCCTCGCGGGCCGCGACTATCAGGCGTTCGGCCGAGGCCCTGGCCTGGTCCAGCCTGGCCCTGGTGTCCGCCACCGCCTTCTCCCGCGCCTTGGCGACGAACGCGGCGGCCGCTTCATCGGCGTCGGCCTTGACGGCCGACGCTCGCTTCCTGGCCGCTTCTATCCTGGACTTGGCCTCGTCCTCCGCCCCTAAGACACGCTCGACGATCTCACGCATGATCCGATACTTCCTTATAGAACGTAGCGCCGCTCCTCTGCAGCTAAGGTCGGCGGGTGGGGTCGGCCATGGAGCGGATACTGAAGAAGTTTATACCTTTTTACAAAGAATGTACAGTGCGGGGGGCATTCCGCCCTGGAGTATCACCGGGCGCCCATACCGTGCTACCATGCCCGCGATGGCATACGACGTAAGCAAGTCCGTCAAGGGCGACGATGCGTTCTACACGGTCCGCTGGTCTCCCATCGTACAGGCCGACAAGTACCGCATCATAGGCTCGGTTCCGGCCATGGGCGGCATCGCGGAGCTGTACTACAAGGACGCCGGCGGCAAGCTCAACCTCTACCTGCTCGCGCGCTCGTACTACGGCGGCCTGCGCGCCACCCTGCGCGCGGCTACGGACCCGGAGACCGAGAAGGACGAGCGCAGGCGAGCGGTCCTCGTCGACCACGAGGGCGAGATATACTACCGCTACGCCCTCGTCGAATCGCAGGACGACATGAGCGACGTCATGTTCTTCTTCATGAGCACCTACGCCCCGAAGATCCGCTTCGACCATTCGGGGCGCTACGAGCGCATCTTCCTGACCGAGGTCGACGCCGGGGGCCTCGTGACGGTCTAAGTCCCTAAACCCGGGCGCCTCCGCCGCCGATATAGTAATAGAAGGCGGAGGGACGCGCATGATCAGAGGATGGTATACGGGAGCCAGCGGCATGGCCGCCCAGCAGGTCAGGCTCGACGCGATAGCCAACAACCTCGCCAATATCGACACCGACGGCTACAAGCGCGACGTGACGGTCAGCAAGGCCTTCGCGCAGCTCCTCCTCAGGCGCATGGGCGACGACGGCCAGTACCTGCACCCGCTCGGCTCCGGCGACATGGCCCCGGTCATCGGCAAGGTCGGCACCGGCGTCGAGGCCAACGAGGTGTTCACCGAGCTGGAGCAGGGCGCCCTCAAGGGCACCGACAGCGACTACGACGTGGCGCTCGACGGCGCGGGCTTCATGTGCGTCTCGACCCCCCAGGGCGAGCGCTATACCCGCAACGGCTCCTTCGTACTCGGCAAGGAAGGCTACCTCGAGACCAAGGAAGGCTACCCGGTGCTCGGCGAGGCTGGCCCCATACGCGTCAAGCAGAACAACTTCCAGATAGACAAGGACGGCCGCGTCTGGGTCAACGCCGACTACCAGGACGACCCGCTCGACCTCGTCGGCCGCGAGCAGAACGAGTGGCGGGAGCCGGTGCTCCTCGATACGCTCAAGCTCGTCGACTTCGAGACGGTTCGCTACATAGCCAAGCAGGGCTCGAGCCTCTGGCGCTCCACCGAGGAGTCCGGCCAGGCCGTCGCCCTCGAGGGGCTTGACCGGCCGAAGGTAATCCAGGGCTTCACCGAGGCGTCCAACGTCAACCCGGTCACCGAGATGGTCAGGATGATCGAGGTCAACCGCGCCTACGAGGCCAACCAGAAGACCATACAGACCGAGGACGCGAGCCTCGGCAAGCTCATCAACGAAGTAGCCAAGGTGTAGGGGTAAACGATGGTACGAAGCTTATGGACGGCCGCCAGCGGCATGATCGGCCAGCAGGCCAATATCGACACGATCTCGAACAACCTGGCCAACGTGAACACCTCGGGCTATAAGAAGATGCGCGCCGACTTCGAGGACCTGATCTACCAGACGGTCCGCGTAGCCGGTACGCCCGCCACCGAGGACACCGTCGTGCCGGTGCCGGTGCAGATGGGCCACGGCGTCAAGCTGTCGGCCACCCAACGTGAGTTCGCCCAGGGCAACCTCCAGAACACCGAGAACTTCTCGGACATAGCGATCATGGGCGACGGCTTCTTCCGCGTGATGATGTACGACGGCAGCTACGCCTATACCCGCGACGGCGCCTTCAAGATCGACTCGGAGGGCCAGTTCGTCACCTCGAACGGCTACAAGATGATGCCCGAGGTCGTGCTGCCCCGGGACTTCATACCCGAGACCCTGTCGATCAGCCAGGACGGCCGCATCTCCGTCAAGGTTCCCGGCCAGGACGACCCGGTGGACGTCGGCCGGCTCGAGCTGTACCGCTTCCCGAACCCGGTCGGCCTGACCGCCGTCGGCGAGAACCTGTTCAAGCAGTCGAACGCCACCGGCGACCCCATACCCGGCCGCCCCGGCTTCGACGGCATGGGTAAGACCGTCCACAAGTTCCTGGAAATGTCGAACGTGTCGGTGGTCAAGGAGATGGTCAACATGATCGTCGCCCAGCGCGCCTACGAGTTCAACTCCAAGGCCATCCAGACGAGCGACAACATGCTCGGCACCGCCACCAGCCTCAAGAGGTAACGCTCCGTGACCATCGATAGCGCCACGCTGGCCTACCAGAACCGCTCGCTTCAGGTACCCCGCGCCCCGGCCCAGGGCCTCGGCGCCCGCTCCGCCTCGGGCGGAACGATGATAGACCGCTCAAGCAAGCTGTACGAGCAGTGCCAGGAGTTCGAGTCCATCTTCGTCAACATGATGCTCAAGGAGATGCGAGGGACCGTCGAGAAGTCTGGCCTGATCGACGGCGGCCAGGCCGAGGAGATCTTCAGCGACATGCTCTACGACGAATACGCCAAGGACATGTCGAAGAACGCCGGCTTCGGGCTCGCCGACGCCGTCTACCTCGAGCTGTCCAGGCAATCCTACCGGGCCGGCTGAGAGCCGTCCGTAGCCGCGCTCGCCCGGTCTTTCGATTGACATTATCGATATATTTATATATTATTAGTCCATGCAAGCAGCCCCCGTCGTCATCGCCATCTGTATGGGATCATCGTGCTATGCCAGGGGCAACGCCCGCAACGCCGAGCTGATCAAGGCCTGGTTGGCGCGCGAGGGCCGCGACGCTAGAATAGAATTCAACGGGACCCTCTGCGAGGGCCTCTGCAAGGAAGGCCCCAACCTGCGCATCGGCGACCGCGTCTACCGCGGGGTGGACCCCGTGGCGGTGGAAGACATCCTGGAGCACGAATTCGGGGAGCGTTGACCATGCCCAACTACGAACCCATCCGCACCGAGAGCGCGGCCTGCCAGGACTGCTACAAGTGCGTGCGCGAGTGTCCGGTCAAGGCCATCAGGGTCTGCGAGGGCAAGGCCAGCGTCGTGCCCGAGCTGTGCGTGCTCTGCGGCCACTGCGTCGAGGTCTGCCCAGCCGAAGCCAAGAAGGTGCGGTCGGACGTGGAGCGCGCCAAGGCGTTGATCGGCATCAAGCCGACCGTGGTCGCGAGCCTCGCTCCGTCCTTCGCGTCGGAATTCCCTGAGCTCGAACCCGCCAGGCTGATCTCGTCGCTTACCTCGCTCGGCTTCGCCCTCGTGTCGGAGACCGCGCGCGGGGCCGACTCGGTATCGCGTTCCCTGGCCGCCACCCTCTCGGGCGCCAAGGACTCCGGCCCCGGCCGCGTGATCCTTTCGAGCGCCTGCCCCGTCGTCAACGACTACTTACTCCTCTACAGGCCGGAGCTGACCGGCTTCCTGTCGCCGCTCGCCTCCCCGCTCGTCGCCCACGCCGCCGAGCTCAAAGCGTCGCTCGGCCCCGGCGCCGCCGTCGTGTTCATCGGCCCGTGCATCGGCAAGAAGCGCGAGGCAGACCGTTCCGCCGGCGCGGTCGACGCGGCCGTCACCTTCAAGGAACTGCGCGCCTGGTTCGAGCAGGAGGGCCTCGACCCCTATGCCGCCCCGATAACCGGAAACGAGCGTTTCTACCCCGACAAGGCGGCGAAGGGCTCGCTCTACCCGGTGGACGGCGGCATGATAGCCGGCGTCAAGAAGTACGCGCCCGGCTTGGCGGCCCACTGCGTCTCGTACTCCGGCCTCGGGCAGATCGAGCGCGCCCTGGACGGCCTCGAGGCCTACGACGGACGCTCGCCCATCTTCCTCGAGCTGCTCGCCTGCGAAGGCGGCTGCGTCAACGGGCCCGAGGCCCAGCACCGCGCCGGCTCGGTACGCAAGCGCCTCGCGGTACTCGACTACGCCCGCTCCTCGGCCGATCGCCGCGACGCGCAATCTGCCCCCGTCGCCGAGAGGGTGGCCGAGCCTGTAGCCAATGAAAGCCCCTCCGAGGAGTCCGTGTCCGAGGCGCTCCGCTCGATAGGCAAGACCCGGCCCGAGCACGAACTCAACTGCTCGTCCTGCGGCTACGACAGCTGCCGGGCCTTCGCCGCCGCGATGATCTCCGGCAAGGCCGAGCGCACGATGTGCGTGTCGTACATGCGCCAGCTTGCGCAGAAGAAGGCCAACGCGCTGATCAAGGCCATGCCGTCCGGGGTCGTGCTCGTCGATACCGACCTCCGGGTCGTCGAGTGCAACCGGCCCTTCGCCAGGCTACTCGGGCCCGAGGTCGAGGCCATGTTCGACGCCAAGCCGGGGCTCGAGGGCGCCGACCTCCGCAGGCTCGTGCCGTTCTGGCAGCTCTTCGAGGCGGCCTTCGCCGACGACGGGCTATCGGAGCCGGCCAACGGCAACCGTCGCGAATCGGGTCCTCGCGACGTCAAATTCGACGGCCGCGTGCTGTCGGGCTCGATCTTCGCGGTCGAGCCGGGGCTCGTCGTCGGCGGCATCTTCCAGGACGTGACCGTGCCGTGGATACGCCGGGATCGGGTCGTCTCCCAGGCCAAGGCCGTGATACGCAAGAACGTGGCCACCGTGCAGAAGATAGCCTACCTGCTCGGGGAGAACGCCGCCGAGAGCGAGACCATACTCCAGTCGATCATCGAGTCGTTCGACGCCGGCGACCACGGCCCCGAGAGCCGCGACCGCCAGAAGCGCGGCTAGCCGGCCATGAAGGACTCCTTCCTCGAGCTATCGCATCACCAGGTATCCAAGCGCGGGCAGAGCGCGCCGGGCGACGCGTTCCAGTCGATCAAGTGCGACGACGGCCGCGTCATCTCCGTGCTGTCCGACGGCCTGGGCTCCGGTATCAAGGCCGGCGTGCTCGCCACGCTGACGGCGACGATGGCCGCGCGTTGCGTCGCCGCCGACATCCCGCTCCGCCGCGTCGCCGAGTTCGTCATGCGCTCGCTACCGGTCTGCTCGGAGCGTAGAATCAGCTACGCGACCTTCACCATCGTCGATGTGGCCCCCGGCGGCTCGGTGCGCGTCGTGGAGTACGATAATCCGCCGTACCTGCTCCTGCGTCGCGGCCAGGCTCTCCTCCCGGAAAAGACGGAGCTCAGGCTACCTCGCGGCCGCGGCGGAGCCAAGGGCGACGCGGTGCTCAAGCTGTCCAGCTTCGACGCCGAGCCGGGAGACCGCGTCGTGCTGTACTCCGACGGCGTCACGCAGGCGGGCATGGGTACGAGGAGTTACCCCCTGGGCTGGGGCGACGAGGCGGTCAAGCGCTTCGCTACGGCGGCCGTGGCGGAAGCCCCCGACGGCGTCTCCGCGAGGGAGCTCGCCAGGACTATCGTGCACGAAGCCACCGCCAAGGACGCCTGGGCCCCGAAGGATGACATAACCTGCGGCGTGGCGTACTGGCGCCACCCGAGGCGCCTCCTCGTGCTGACCGGCCCGCCGGTCTCCAAGGACCGCGATCGGGAGATGACCCGCATCTTCGCCTCGTTCGACGGCCGCAAAGCCATAGCCGGAGGCACGACCGCGAATATCATCGCCCGGGAATCCGGACTGGCCATCCGGGTGGACCTATCCAACCTCGACCCGGAGATACCGCCATCCTCCACCATGCCGGGCGCCGACCTGGTCACCGAAGGCATCCTTACCCTCGCGCGCGTGGCGGCCCTGCTCGAGGCGGGCCAGGAGGAGGCGCCGGGCCGGCGCAACGCCGCGACCCGCCTCCTCGAGCTGATGCTCGACTCGGACGTCATCCAGTTCGTCGTCGGCACGCGCATCAACGAGGCTCACCAGGATCCGACCATGCCGCTCGAGCTGGAGATACGGCGCAACGTAGTCAAGCGCATCGCCGCCATTCTCGAGTCCAGGCACCTCAAGGACACCCGGGTCAGCTTCATCTAGCCCGAGCGGCCGATCAGGCTCTGTAGCCCTCCATAGCTGCGGCTGACTTATCGAAGGGCTTCCCGAGCCTGCGCGCGCCGCTCCCGACGCCGCCGCCCTTGCCGTCGACGACGACCCAGTCCTCCTCGTTGCGGATGCCGCCGACGGGCAGCCACTGCTCCGCCTCGGCGTAGTTAATGAAGGACGCATGCCTCTTCTCCGCCTTCCAGGCCGCGATCAGCCCCTCGATGAAGTAGACGCCGGGCTCCACGGTCACGACCAGGCCAGCCTTGAGCGGCTTGGCCAGGCGTAGGCTCTTGAGGCCGAACTCCGCGCTCTTAGGCTGGCCGTCGTAACCGACGTTCACCTCGCCGAGGTTCTCCATATCGTGCACGTCGAGCCCCATCTGGTGCCCCACCCCATGCGGGAAGAAGCAGGAGTGGGCGCCTGCCGCCACGGCCTCGTCCACATCGCCGCGCATCACCCCGAGCCCGGAGAGGCCCTCGGCGATGGCCCGGGCCGCGGCCAGGTGGCAGTCGCGGTACGGCACGCCAGGGGCCATCATCGACGAGCAGGCCTCGCCGGCCCGTAGCACGATGTCGTAGACGGCGCGCTGCCTATCGTCGTAGCGCCCGCCTATCGGGAAGGTGCTCGTCAGGTCGCCCGCGTAGCCTTCTACGGTCTCGGCGCCCGCGTCCAGCAGGAATAGGCCGCCGCTCGTAAGCGTTCCCGGGTAGCCGTGGTTGTGCAGCACCGAGCCCTTCGTCGTCGCTATCGCGGGAAAGGCCGGCATGCCGCCCCCGGCGTACGCCACCCGGTAGGCCTCGGCCATCATCGCCGCCTCGGTAACGCCCGGCCTGGCGGCCGCTAGCACCGCCCGATGCATGTCTATCGTCACATCGACCGCCCGCTCGATGTCGGCGAGCTCCCGGTCTTCCTTTATCTCTCGCTGCGCGACGACGGACGTTACCAAGGCGTTCGAAGCCGCCGCGGACAAGGCTCCGGGAGCGATGCCGAGCGCCTCGCCGAGCTCGATGGCCGCGTCCGCCCGATACGGCGGCGTAAACAGGCATCGACCTCTCGCGGCCGCCAGGTCCGTACCGAACGCCGACCTCGGCTTGACCGCGTCGGCCCCGCAGAGCGCCCGGTACTCGTCGACGCCCGGCCTCGGTCCGGTCCAGACCAGGTCGTCGATCGTCAGAGCGTCGGCGTACAGCGTCGCGCGGCCCGTGCCCAGATCGATCGCCGCGGCCAGGCCAGGCTCGGCCAGGCCGAAATAGTAGAGGAAACACGAGTCCTGCCTGAAGCGGTACGCGTTGTCGGGATAATTGACGGGGCTGTCGTTATTGCCCGGAAAGGCGACGAGGCCGTCCAGGGCGCCTCGCGACGCCAGGGCCGCGACCAGGGCGCGCCTGCGCCCGGAATATACCGATGGTTCGAACATGGAGCCATGCTACCCCTCGTCCGGCGGCGCGTCAACGACGCCGCGTCAACGACGACGCGTCAACG
>ENA-UOWO01001207-UOWO01001207.1-activated-sludge-metagenome-genome-assembly--contig:-NODE-1207-length-35232-cov-21.219717_pt1 | contig 35232 bp, 25 predicted proteins | sample MGYA00238148_ERZ761564 | MGnify/ENA primary metagenome ERZ761564 (study PRJEB28885, sample SAMN05720194) | activated sludge metagenome | isolation source: Anaerobic digester | place: USA... | reverse complement strand
TAGCGATCCTCGTGGTCCAGATCCATCCAGGACGTGTACTCGGCCTGCGAAAGCCTGCCGTCGCCATCGCTGTCGATCCTGGCGAAATCCTGGCCGATGGTCGGATAGGAAATGAGCTCGTCCTTGGTCAGGAAGCCGTCGCGATTGCTGTCGGCCTTGGTCCATTCGGGCGCGGAAACCCTGGCGGCGACGGGATCGGGGGGCTCCGCATAAGCGGCGACCGCGGCGATCGCGAGGACAACGGCAAACAAAGGACTTGAGGCGCGCGGAAATTTCATCGTCATTCTCCTTGAGGCAGGACAGACAGGCGATGTCGCTCAGGGAGGACACAACATCGCCGGTGAAATTTCACACGCGACAACAGACTCGGGCATGAACTGGAGCGTGAACGAATTCGACGTTCAAGGAACCGACAGGTTGCCTTGTACCTTGGGCGAGCGTTTCCCCGTTGGTCGAGGTCTTTTCCCATGACAGTTTCCTGTATGGGATGTGGCGCCGACAAAAAACGACAGCCCGCATTCACGCACCTGAAGGCCATCCTGTGGCCTCGGTAGCAGGGTGCTCTGGTGATTCCGGTCCGCGCGCAGGATTGAACGTGTCGGGCCGAAGCGGATGAGGGACCTTGCGTCCGGAGTTGCAAAGAAATTCCAGTCGCCCGTTGCGGGCTTTCCAAGGAGATTCGTCATGACGCTTTCGACCATTCTGCTGATCCTCTTCATCCTTCTCCTGCTGGGTGCACTGCCGACCTGGGGCTACAGCCGAAATTGGGGCTACGGTCCAAGCGGCGGATTGGGTCTCGTCGTCGTCATCATCGTCGTGCTGCTGCTGATGGGGCGCATCTGAAAAACAAAAAGCCCGCTTCGACGGCGTCGAGGCGGGCTTGGGTTCGATGCGACACGGCATTCAGAATACAGGGGTCTAGCTTGTCGGCGTTTACATCGGGGGATATCCGCTCGACAGATTGCGTTTCTTGGCCTTATGCCGCCTTCGCGCGGTAGCAGCTTGCTTCCTCGACGCGCTTGCGTGCCGCAGCCATCGAGGTATGGAATTCAAGTGCCGGCATCGCATCGGTATCGAGCGAGGTCCACCAGGTCAATGCAAAATTTCCGTCCGGCCACGGGCCTGATACGCCTGCCACGGGAACGTCATCGAGGATCGCAACCTGGAGCAGGCCGTTGTAACGCATATCCCAGATGATCGCAGGCGCCAGAGGTTCCGTTTTTGCAAACCCGATCTGGAGGAGCTGGCCCATTTTCGATCTCCATGTATGGAATGGTAAAAGTCTGAGCGGTTACAGCAAGCCTCATGCCAAAAATGGATGTCTCGCTGTTCCTGGCGCGCCTTTACCGGTCTATTTGCGAGCTGCGTCACACTAATGCCTGCTTTTGAATCGAGATTCAGCCTCGAACGACAGCAAATGGGCCGATAACTGAACGGCGCGCGCGGATACTTTTGACATAAGCAGACAAGTTCGGCGGTGAACGCGGCCGTCTGCGGGAAGCTGAACACTTCATGTGGACTTTTTGTCATTGCGCACTGCAAGGCATGCCTTGCCCGTTTCCCGGACAGGCAGCAGGACGCGGCGAGCTCCGGATCCGCGCAGGACCGCAATCGTGTCGTCATCGGTTCGCCCGGCGGTCGGACATGAACGCTTTCGAAAACCACTGTTCGATTCCGGACGCCCGAGCGTCGCAGCCGTCTGCGGACTTCTGAAAATAATCAATGAAATCATGCGATTGGTGTTGACGATGCGATTGGCACAAGTTGTGCTGAACAACCTCCATGGACATCGCACGCCCCGAACTGAAACTACGCAAGCGCCGCCGCCAGCTCCTGATCGGAGCCGCCCTCGGAATCCTCGTCATCGCGACCGCGATCGGCATCATGGCGCTGGGTCCGGCCATGCCTTCGGTGGAGCGCAGCAGCGTTCTTGTCGATACCGTCAAACGGGGCGAACTGCTGCGCGAGGTGCGCGGGCCGGGCACCCTGGTACCGAAGGAGATCCGCTGGATCGCGGCGGAAACCGCGGCGCGTGTCGAACGCGTCCTGGTCAAGCCCGGAGCGGCAGTCGAAGCCGACACGGTCATCCTTGAACTGAGCAACCCGGAAGTCGACGATCAGCTGCTGGCCGCGACCGCGGCGTTGACGGCGGCGCAATCGGACCTGGCCGCGAAGCGCACCGAACTCAAGTCGCGCCTGCTCGACCAGCAGGCCGCGCAGGCGCAGGCGAAGACCGACTATGAAACCGCGCGCATGCAGGCCGAATCGGAAAAAAGTGTCGCCGAGAAAGGCATCATCCCGGCGGTACAGTACAAGAAGAGTCTGGTTGTGCTCGAACAGCTCAAGTACCGCGTCGACATCGAACAGCAGCGTGTCGCCGAGTTCGAGCGCAACATCAACGCGCAATTGAGCGCCGAGCAGGCCCGCCTCGATCAATTGGCGAACACGCGCGATCTGCGCCAGCGCCAGGCCGACGGGCTCAAGGTGCGGGCGGGCATTGCAGGCGTGCTGCAACGCGTGCCGGTCGAGGAAGGACAGCAGGTCGCGGCGGGCAGCAATCTCGCCCGCGTCGCCCGTCCGGGTGACCTCATGGCCGAGTTGCGCATCGCGGAGACCCAGGCAAAGGACATCGTCATCGGCCAGCCTGCGCGCATCGACACGCGCAACGGCATCGTCGGCGGCAAGGTGCTGCGTGTGGACCCCGCCGTACAGAACGGCACCGTGCAGGTCGACGTCGAACTCGAGGGGGAATTGCCGGTTGGCGCGCGCCCCGACCTTTCCGTCGACGGCACGATCGAGATCGAGCGCCTGGCCGACGTGCTCTACGTCGGGCGCCCCGCATTCGGGCAGCCGGATTCGGAAGTGCGGCTGTTCAAGGTCGATGCCGACGAGGTGGCGGCGCGCGTACCGGTGCAGCTCGGCCGCAGTTCGGTCAACCTGATCGAGATACGCGCGGGTCTTGTCGCGGGCGATCGCGTCATCCTTTCCGACACCAGTGCCTGGGACCAGAACGATCGAATCCGCTTGAATTGACTTCGCCACCGTCGTCCCTGGCGATGTGCCGGATGACACGTTTGATTGATTTCCGATCAGGCTCAGGACGAACGGCCGAGGTGCATCAGGACTCTCCATCAATGCCATCGCCAATCCGCAAGCATCACCTCCAACAGGACAGCAGATCATGAGCTCAGGCAATACCTCGCTGATCCATCTCGACAATATCCAGAAGGTCTTCCTGACCGATGAAGTCGAGACGCACGCCCTGGCTGGCGTGCACATCGATATTGCCAAGGGCGAGTACGTGTCGATCACGGGTCCGTCCGGTTGCGGCAAGTCGACCCTGCTGGCGATCCTCGGACTGCTCGATTCGCCAACCGAAGGCCGCTACACCCTGAACGGTCGCGAGGTCGCCGATATCGGCGCCAGCGAACGGGCGGCGATCCGCAACCAGGAAATCGGCTTCGTGTTCCAGGCCTTCAACCTGATCGGTGATCTCAGCGTGTTCGAGAACGTCGAACTGCCACTGACCTATCGTGATGGCGTGTCGAAGGCCGAACGCCGCGAGCGCGCGGTGTCGGCACTTGAACGGGTCGGCATGGCGCATCGCGTCAAGCACTATCCGGCGCAACTGTCCGGCGGCCAGCAGCAACGTGTTGCCGTGGCGCGCGCCCTGGTCGGATCGCCATCGATCCTGCTGGCCGATGAGCCGACCGGCAACCTCGACTCGAAGAATGGCGAAGCGGTCATGGCCCTGCTCGATGAACTGCACAAGGCCGGCTCCACGATCTGCATGGTCACGCACGATCCGCGTTATGCCGATTTCGCCGACCGCAAGATCTTCATGTTTGATGGCCGCGTCGTCGATGAGGAAACCATGCATCGGCTGCGCCATGAGGAAGACCAGCGCCTCGTGCGTCCTGCGCGCAACGCCTAGAAGTTCGACGCTGTCTTCCCATCTTGATCAGGCCGATCGCCATGCCGGACACCATGCTTCAGGACTTGCGTTTCAGCTTCCGTATCCTCGCCTCGCGGCCGCGCCACTCGGGGCGGTTGTGTTGATTCTCGCCGTCGGCATCGGCGCCAACGTGCTCGTGTTCCATCTGGTCGATGGAATCCTCGTCCGCGCATTGCCATATCGCGATGACAGCCAGCGGGTCTACATCCCAGGACAACATCTCGAAGGAGGCCTCGATCGATGAATGCGCTGCTCCACGAAATGCGTGATGCAAGCCGCGGATTGCTCGCACGGCCCGGATTCTCGATCCTGATCGTTGCCGTGCTCGCCGCTGGACTGGCCTGCGTGCTGTTCATGATGGTCCTCGTGTACGGACTCGTGATCCGGCCACTTCCATTCAACGCGCCGGAGCAACTGCTGCATCTCGGCCTCACCCAGAGCGAGCGGCCGGACCGGATCGGCACGATCAGCGGACACGACCTGGTCCACTGGCAAAGCCGGCTTGCCGAAGTCGCTGATGTCGCGGCGTTTCAGCGGCAGACCGTCAACCTCAGCGACGAAGGGCGTGCCGAACGCTATGCCGGCGCATCGATCACGAGCAACCTGCTGCGCGTCATTGGCGTCCCCGCGCAGCTCGGGCGCACGTTCACCGCCGCCGATGGATTGCCCGGTGCGCCGGCGACGGTGATCCTCTCCGACACGGTATGGCGGCAGCGCTACAACGCGGACCCCGCGATCATCGGTCGCGTCCTGCGCATCAATGCGGGCAGTGCGAGCGTGATCGGCGTGATGCCGGCGGATTTCAGCTATCCGCAAAAGGAGATGCTCTGGACGCCGGCGCCACTCGACGAAGGCGCGACGCGTGACGACGGCGGTGACTGGGTGGTGGTCGCCCGGCTCCGTGCCGAAGCGAGCGCGACCGCGCTGCGCGCGACCCTCGACAACTGGTATGCGGATGCAAGAGCCGAATCGCCGCGCTATTTCGAAACGCGCAGTGTCGGCGTCGAGCCATTGAGCTACCTGATCGTCGATCGCAATACGCGAGCGATCTTCAACGTGATGCTTGCCGCCGTGGTGCTGGTCCTCCTCGTTGCCTGCGCGAATGCTGCCAACCTCATGCTGAGCCGCACCCTCGCACGGCGCCAGGAACTCGCGGTGCGCGCCGCCCTCGGTGCGAGCCGATCGCGGCTTGCGATCCATCTTCTGTGCCAGAGCCTCGTGCTGGCCGGGGTCGCCGCGGCGATCGCGTTGCCGATCGGCTGGGCGGCGGTGAGCTGGGTTGACCAGACATTTCGCAACAGCGAGGAAGGTCCCCCGCACTGGATGCATTTCGATGTGGATGCGCAACTGGTCGGCTTGACCGTCGTTGCGGCATTGCTGACCGGACTGATCACGGGAATCCTGCCGGCGCTGCGTGCCGGCAGCCAGGTCAACGCGACATTGCGCGACGACAGCCGCGCGGTGGCCGGCGGCGCGTTCGCGCGGATCAGCCGCGGACTGGTCATCGGCGAGGTCGCGATCTCCTGCGTGTTGCTGGTCGCGGCCGGCGTGATGGTGCGTGGAATGGATCAGTTCGAGACCAGCGACTTCGGCATCCGCACGGAAAACCTGCTGACCGCCCGGATTGGCCTGTCCGAAGCCAAATTTCCTGCCGATGATGCGCAGCTTGCCGTGTTCGAGCGGCTGGAGGATGCGTTGCGCGAGGAGCCGGGAGTGATCGATGCCGGCATCGGCACGACCTTGCCGGGATTGCTCTCCGAAAGCAGGCGCGTGCTCCGCGATGGCGCGGGTCCGGACGATGCGCAAACCGTCGTCTATTCCGGACGCATCGATGACCGCTTTGCCTCGACCTACGAGCTCGGCCTCGAGGAGGGACGCTTCTTCAACGCCTCCGATCGCGCCGATGCGCCGGCCGTTGCGATCGTCGATCGCACGTTCGCGGACAAGCTCGGCGGAGGGACTTCGGTGCTCGGTCGCCGCTTCCGCATGGACCCGGACAGTCCCGACGGGGCGCTGGTCACGGTCGTCGGCGTGATCCGCAGGATCCAGCTCGATGACCTTGACGATCCAGTGCGACCCGCCTTGTTGCGACCCCTGCGGCAGGAGCCCGAGCGCTACGTCAGCATCGCCATCCGCACGCAGGGCAACCCGCTCGCATTCGTGCCGCGCTTCAACGAAATACTGGGCGAAGTCGAGCCGGACACGCCGGCGTACTGGGTACGCACCTACGATCAGGTCATCCGCGAAGCCACGTTCGGCGAGTACGTACTGGCCCGGCTGTTCCTCGTCTTCGGCGGCATCTCGCTGTTTCTCGCCGGAGCAGGCGTGTATGGCGTGATCGCCTTCAACGTGCGCCAGCGCACACGCGAGATCGGCGTGCGTCGCGCGCTCGGCGCACCCGCCGCGAACGTATTGCGCAGCCTGCTCGCGCGCGGTGCATGGCAGATCGGCCTCGGCCTCGTGCTGGGACTGCTCATGGCCTGGCCATTCGCGCGCGCCCTGGTCAGCAGCCTGAATGGTTTCGACGCCGGCAATCCCGCCGTGTATGGCCTGGTCGTCGGCGTCCTCATCCTCGCGGCGCTGATCGCGATCCTCGTTCCGGCCCGCCGCGCCCTGCGCGTCGATCCGCTCGTGGCGTTGCGCCATGAGTAACGTATTCCTGCATGAACTCCGCAATGCCGTGCGCAGTATCGCGAACCGGCCGGCATTCTCGGCGCTGGTCGTCGGCGTGCTCGGTGCCGGGCTCGCCTGCGTGATCTTCATGCGGACGCTGCTGAATTGTTTCGTGTTGCGACCGTTGCCATTTGCGCATCCGGATGAATTGCTGCAGGCCGGATTCCGCGATGCCGACAGCGGTCTCGGCAATGTGGCTCCGGTGAACAGCCAGGATCTGCTCGGCATCCAGCGTCATCTTGCGGCGACGGCCGATGCCGCCGGTATTGCCCGCCTGGCGGTCAACCTGAGCGATCTCGATGCAGCGCAGCACTACAACGGCGCGTACGCCAGCACCAACCTGTTTCGCGTGCTCGGTGTCGCGCCGATGCTCGGTCGTGATTTTTCGGTGGGAGACGAGCGCTCCGGCGCGCCGCCCGTCGCGATGCTGTCATACACGCTGTGGCAGGACCGCTATCACGGTGATCCATCCATTGTCGGTCGGCAGATCCGTGTCAATTCGCGTCCGGCGACGGTGATCGGCGTGATGCCGGAAAACTTCAGCTATCCGCGCCGCGAAGTGGTCTGGCTGCCGACGACCCTGCGTGAAGGCGACAAGGCGGATGGTCGTTCCTACTGGGTCGTTCTGCGCCGGCATGCGGGAGTCGGCGATGCCGCCGTCATTGCCGCTCTGGAAACCTGGTTCGCCGACGCCGCGCATGCGGACCCCGCACGATTCCGCAACCAGCAACCGCAGATTGAACCGCTCGCCGAAATGAGTGCGGATCGGCCTACCCGCAACATGCTGCCGGTCCTGTTCGCGGCGGTGTCGATGGTATTGCTGATCGCGTGTGCGAATGCGGCGAATCTGCTGCTGACGCGCACGCTGGGGCGCAGCCGGGAACTGGCCTTGCGCGTCGCGTTCGGTGCCAGCCGCCAGCACCTGATTGCCCGAGTACTTGCTGAAAGCCTGCTGCTGAGCCTGATCGCCCTGGCAGTTGCCCTGCTGCTGGCGCATGTCGGCGTGCGCTGGCAGATCGCGATGATGCGGCAATCCGAATATTTTCCGCAGTGGTTGCGCTTCGACATCGACACGACGCTGGTGCTGTTTGTGTTCGGCGCTGCGCTGTTCACCGCGATCATTGCCGGGATCCTGCCCGCCCTGCGTGCCGGTGACATGGCCGTGGCAAGCCGGTTGGGCGAGGGCGCATCCGGTAGCGGCGACGGTGCGTTCGCGCGAATGAGTCGGATTCTGGTGATCGGCGAAGTGGCACTGTCGTGCGCGCTGCTGGTTTGCGTCGGCACGCTGGTGCGCGGTTTTCGCACGCTCGATCACGCCGACCTCGGCATAAACACCGGTCATCTGCTGTCCGCCCGCGTCGCGCTGTTCACCAATACCTATCCGACCGCCGCCGATCAGTTGCGCTTGTACGAACGCCTCGCCGATCGCCTGCGCGCCGATCCCGATGTCGTCGATGCAAGCGTTGGCAGCGTGTTGCCGGGCACCTACTTCAACCGGGCCTACGACCTGTTGCCGAGCGGCGTGGTGCCCGGTGACGGCGAATTGCCCAACGTTTTCGCTGCTGCGACCGATGCGCACTTTCCCGGTGCCTATGGCGCCAGGCTGGAACAGGGGCGCTTTTTTGACAGCCGCGATCGCGCGGACAGTGAACGCGTGGCCGTGGTCGACCGCAATTTCGCCACGCGTTTCGGGGGCGCAGAGCCGGTGCTGGGACGCCGTTTCCGGCTCGATCCGCGCGATCCCGATGGCGCAACGGTAACGGTGGTGGGTGTGATCGGCGCGCTCACGCTCGATACCACGGGTATTGCCGGACAGCCTGCGTTGCTGATGCCGCTGAGCCAGAACGTGTTCCGCATCGCCAGTGTCGCGGTACGCACGCGCGGCGCGGCGCTCGCTTTCGCCCCGCGCCTGAACGCGATCATGCGCGAAGTCGATGCCGATACGCCGCTGTACTGGGTGCGCGACTACCCGGCGGTGATTGCCAGCATGACGGTCGGTGAGCGTTCGTTCGCGAAAAGCTTCGGCGTTTTCGGCATCGTCGCGCTGGGTCTTGCAACCGCGGGCCTGTACGGCGTGATGGCCTTCGGCGTCGACCGGCGCACGCGCGAGATCGGTGTGCGCCGTGCACTCGGCGCGCAGGGCCGACAGGTGCTGCGCGACGTCTTCGGCCGCAGTCTGCTGCAACTCGGCATGGGTCTCGTGCTTGGTGTCGCTGCGGGAATCGCGTTCGTGCGCCTGCTGAGCGCATCGCTGCTGGATAGCCCGTCGCTGCGAATCATCGCGTCAGCCGATCCGCTGGCGGTGCTGGTTGCGCTCGGCGTACTGGTTGCCGCCGCGGTGCTGGCTACCCTCATCCCCGCCCGCCGCGCGCTGCGTGTCGATCCGATGGTTTCCCTGCGCCACGAATGAGGAGTATGCCGTGCTCGTCGATCTTCGCTTCGCCCTGCGTGCATTGATCCGGACACCCGTCTTCACGGCAGTGGCCGTGCTGATGCTGGCAGCGGGCATCGGCCTTTCGATGTTCATGTTCAGCGCAATGAATACGCTGGCCCTGCAGCCGCTGCCGTTCGAACATGCCGATCGCCTCGTCCATGTCGATCGAATCGACATGCGAGGCGATCGCGACGTGTCGGAGCTCGCGTTGCGCGAATACCTCGAACTGCGCGCGCACCAACGCAGCTTCGAGACCTTGTCCGCGTACTCGATCGGCACGATGAATCTCGCCGGGCAGGAAGGGCCGCCCGAACGTCTTGCCGGCGCGTGGATCAGTGGCGATGCACTGGCCACGCTCGGGGTCGCACCAGTGATCGGTCGCGATTTCGTTGCCGCCGACGGCAGGCCCGGTGCACCCGCGGTTGCCTTGATCGGACACCGGCTCTGGGAACTGCGCTTCAATGCGACCAACGATATCCTCGGCCGGCATGTGCGCATCAACGGGCGCGACGTCGAGATCGTCGGAGTGATGCCGCCGAAGTTTGCCTTCCCGCGCGAGCAATCGCTGTGGATGCCCTTGATCCTTGATCGGGTCGTTGCGGATCGGCCCGGGGCCGAGGCGGTCGAGGGTTTCGGCGTGCTTGGCGAATCGGTTTCGATGGATCAGGCCGATGCCGACCTGAGCGGCCTGCTCGCGGCGTTCAACGAAAGGAACGTCGATGCCACGCCAGGCGACGCAGCGGCATACCGCCGGGCGAACATCACGCGCATGGATCGGTTCTATGTGCCGCCACGCCTGTTGCGCAGCACCTCGGCCATGTCGATCGCGGTGATCCTGGTCCTGCTGATTTCCTGCGCGAACGTGGCCAGCCTCCTGCTCGCCCGCTTCAGTCGCCGGCGCCACGAGTTGTCCGTGCGCTCGGCGCTCGGCGCGAGCCGTGGACGATTGATGCGCCAGGTGTTCTGCGAGACCGCCATCATCGCGATCCTCGCGAGTCTGGCGGGATACCTCGGCGCGCGGATCGGCGGGCGGTTGATGATGGACGCGCTTGCCAAGGTCCCCGGACATCTCCCGTACTGGGTCGATTTCGAAGTGACGGTTTCCGACATCGTGTTCAGTGTGGGGATTGCCGGACTCGTCGCCCTGGTCGCCGGCTGGTTGCCCGCGCGGCGCGTCGCTGGCAGCGATCCGCGCGATGGCCTCGGTCACGGCGGACCCGCGAGCATCGGGCCCGGGCGTCGCGGTGGTCGCATGCTGGTCGCGTTCGAGGTCGCCTTGTGCACGGCCTTGCTGGCCAGCGCCGCGCTCGCGATTGACAGCTCGCTGAGGGCACAGCGCTATCCACTCGGGATCGCCAGCGAAGGGCTGCTGACCGGTCGCGTTGGACTGACCGGCACAGCCTACGTCGATGCCGATGCACGTCGTCACTTTTTCGATCAACTGCACACGCGCCTTCGCGAATTGCCGGGCGCCCGCAACGTCGCGCTGGCCAGCAACCTTCCGCTGATGGGTTACGAACGCAGCGGCTACGAACGTTTCGGTGACGAGGAGCAAGCCGGTTCCGTGCGGCCGCGCGCATGGACCGCGAGCATCAACGACGACTTCTTCACCGCGTTCGGCATCAAGTTGCTGGAAGGCCGATTGTTCGATCCGCGCGATCGCGCCGACAGCCCGCCGGTAGCCATCGTCAGCGCCAGCCTTGCCGCCAGCGCATGGCCTGGCCGGAGCGCGCTGGGCCAGCGTCTGCGCCTCGATCCGGAAGACCCGGCCAGTCCATGGCTCGATGTCGTCGGCGTCGTCGCGGACAATCTCATGGGTTCGCCATTCCGCGATGGCGAGAGCAATGTGTTCCGCCCATTGCGGCAGGACGCGGTCATCTCGCTGGGTTTCGCCATCCGTGCCGACACGCAATCGCCGGCACTGTCCGGGGCCGTGCGTCGCGAAGTGGCGGCGATCGATGCGGATCTGCCCGTGTTCTGGATGCGCAGCATGGAGGACGTGCGCGCGCAGACCTTCTGGCCGCAGACCATGCTGACCCGGATGTTCGGCATCTTCGCGGTCTTCGCACTCGTGCTCGCGATCAGCGGAATCCATGCCGTGCTTGCCTTCGAAGTCGCCGGGCGCACCGGCGAGATCGGCCTGCGTCGTGCGCTCGGCGCCGACGATCGCAATGTGTTTTCGCTGATCCTCAACAGCGCCGGCTGGCAGGTCGTCGTCGGTCTTCTGATCGGCATCCCGCTGGCCGCCGGCTTCTCGATCATGCTCGCGCACAACCTGATGCCGGGTGCCGTTGTCGACCCGCTTGCCTACCTGGCTGCCCTCGTCGTCCTGCTGCTGGCGGTCACCCTCGCGGCGGCATTTCCGCTGCACCGCGCACTGCGCGTCGATCCGATGGTGGCGCTGCGCAATGAATGATCCGCGTGAGTCGATCCATCCCGGTCCATCAGAATGCAGGTTGCATCGATGAAACCATCTGCGTGGTTGCGTGGTATTTCCCGTGCACCGATGTTCGCCTTCGTCGTCATCGTGCTCGTGGCGTGTGTGGTCGCGATCAATGCGAGCACGTTCTCGGCGATCCATGCCTTGCGCTGGAAGGCGCTGCCGTATGCCGATGACGACGCCTTGCTGGAAATGCGTGGCGACATGCGGAAGTTCGGTTTCATTGCCGGATTGAACGCGGCAATCCGCGATGCACTGGAAGCGGATCGCACGCATTTTTCCGGCGTCGCGGGATTCACCGGGGCAGGGCAGGAGCGCCTCGATGCGAGCGGGCAGCGCTGGCGCCTGGTCCAGGTGACGCCGCGCTTCGAGCAGGTTCTCGGCGTCGCAGCGGCGATCGGGCGCAGCATCGTCGATGGCGATGCGGTCGACGGCGCGGATCAGGTGATCGCGATTTCGGATCGAGCCTGGCGCGAGCGGTTCAATGCCGATCCCGCCGTGATCGGGCGTCTTGTCGATTTCGGCAAGATGAAGCTGCGCGTGATTGGCGTCATGCCGCCCGGTTTCGCGTTTCCCGATACCCAGGTCGATGCCTGGCGTCCGCATGTTCCCGGTAGCGATGGACGGTCCTTCGGCGATCTCGAAGTCGTGGCAAGGGCGGCACCGGGTACATCGGTCGAACAGGCGCGCGAGCTGCTCGCGGCCTTGATCGCGAATGCCCCGCAGCTTGCCGACCTCGCCGTATCGGCGGGCATCCAGGCCGACGTGCGACCGTGGCGCGAGCGCTATTCCTCGGGCCACGAGCGGGCGCTGGATTTGCTGCAGCTGGCGGCGCTGATCCTGCTGGTCGTCACGGTGGCCAATGTGGTCAACCTCAACCTCGATCACCTGCTGATGCGTCGACGCGAGTTGGCGATCCGGCGGGCGCTTGGTGCCAGCGAGCGCGCCATCGCCCGGGATGTCGCTGCCGATGTCCTGCCGCCCGCGGTGATCGGCCTGGTGCTCGGCCTGGCCCTGACGCCGTTCGGCCTGCGGGTGATTGGCGCGCGTGGCTTGTTGCCGGAATTCCTGCCACAGAGCGCAGGGTTCGGGCCGGCGGCGATCATCGGCGCCTGCCTCGCGACCGTCCTGATCGTGGCGACCGTCCTGCTGGTCGCCTGGCTTGCACAACGGGGTCAGGGATTGTCGAGTCGCGCGGGGATCGCCGGCATGGGACGGCTGCGCCCCGCGTTGCTGGTCGGACAGGTGATGCTGACCACGATCCTGCTCGGCGGCAGCGCCCTGCTGTTGCGCAGCGCGATCAACCTGATTTCGACCGATCGCGGCTTTACCGAGCAAGGCGTGCTGATGACGATGGTCGATCCGCTCGGGGTCAGTGTCGACAATGCGGTATTCAATCCGGATACCGATCGTCCGCGCGTGCGTGCCTTGATGGAACGCATTCGCGAAGCGGTCGCTGCGCTGCCCGGCGTGGATCACGTCGCGTTCGCCGATGCCCCGCCATTCAGCCACAGCGAAGCCGTGTCGACGATGCGCGTGCCCGGCGTGGCGGAAACACAGAGCGTGCGCTCACGGGTCGTCAGCCCCGGTTACTTCACGACGCTGGGCATCGGCCTGTCGGCAGGGCGTGATTTCGCGAGCACGGATTTTGGCGAAGCCGCGCCGGTCATCATCGATGCGGCCTACCAGAAGCGTTATCTGCAAGGAGTCGATCCGCTGGACTCCTTTGTTGAGGTTACCGATCGCGGCGATGTCTACCGCAAGGCGCGGATCATCGGCGTCGCGCATGCGATCAAGCATGAGGCGCTCGATGAAGCGGAGGCCTTGCCGGTCGTCTACGAGCCTGTCGCGGTGCCGGTACCTGTCGCCTTCCTGCTGACGCATACTTCCGGCGATGTTCGCCAGCTTGCCGAGACGCTGCGGCAACGCATTCCTGGCGTCCAGCCGGGCACCGTGATCCTGTTCAACAAGCCTCTGGCTGACAGCATCGCCGAAACCCTCGCGCCGCGACGTGCCCTGCTCGAAGCGATCGTGACCTTTGGCGCAGCGACCCTGCTGTTGGCCAGCATCGGCCTCGCCGCCGTGCTGAGTTTTTCGATTCGGCGCCGCACCGCCGAACTGGGCGTGCGCCTGGCGATCGGCGCGAGTCCGTCGAGCGTGCGCAATCTCGTGCTGCGCCAGGGCGTTATCCTGATCGCGAGCGGTGGATTGCTCGGGCTGTGCATCGGAATTCCATTGGCGCGATTGTTGAGTGATCGCCTGTACCGGGTCGTGTTCACCGACGCGATGAGCTGGCTGGCCGCTGCGGTTGTCGTGCTGCTGATCGCCTCCGCCGCCTGCTGGCTGCCTGCGCGGCGCGCAGCGGCGACCGATCCGATCGAAGCGCTGCGCCATGAGTAAATCGACCGCGACCGCTTCGTTGAAACGTGCCGCCCCGGAGGCTGCATGAACCTCTTCGATCTGCGCTACGCGCTGCGCCGTCTGGCGCGCAGCCCGACTTTCAGCACGACCTCGATCCTGCTGCTGGGACTCGCCTTCGGCACGTTCGCCTGCGTGTTCAGTGTCGTCTACGGACTGCTCTACAAGCCGCTGCCGTACCCCCAGTCCGAGCGCCTCGTCTCCATCGAGTCGCGCATTCGCGACATTCCGTCCGACCTCGGCCTGTCGGTGCCTCTGCGCGACGAAATCGCGCGCAACGCGCGCACGCTGGATGGCGTGGCCGCATTTCGCACGAGCGAGTTGACCCAGCGGGACGAAACCGGCAAGCGCATCGCGTCGATGCAGATTGCCAGCGTCGAACCGGCTCTGTTCGGCCTGCTCGGCGCGCGAGCAGCGCGCGGCCGCCTGTTCGCGGATGAAGACGTCGCACAGGGTGCGGCGCGCAACGCGATCATCTCGTGGGACGAGTGGCAGCAGCGCTATGCCGGTGCCGACGATGCGATCGGCCAGGGCTTGCGCCTGGAAGGCGACGACTACCGCATCATCGGCGTGCTACCGAAAGGGTTCGTGTTCCCGTCGAACCAGACACGAATATGGCTGCCTCTCGGCTTCAGTGCGGACGAGCGCGCGCGGTCGAACGTGACCAGCTTCGACGGTATGTTGGTGCTCGCGCGCCTGCGGCCTGACACCGAACCCAACGCCGCGCAGGGCGAACTGAGAGGCATCGCAAAAGCGATTCCGGAACTCGATGGCGCCTTCGGCGGCACTTTCCGCCTGCTTGTCGAGCCGCTGCGCTCGCGCTGGATCGGCGACCGACGCGAATCGCTGCTGCTGATGCTGCTGGCAGCGTCGATGGTGTGGCTGGTCAGCGCTGCGAATGTCGCCAACCTGTTTCTCGCGCAGGCGCTCGGGCAGCGACACGAAATCGCGGTCAATGCCGCACTGGGCGCCGCGCCGTGGCGCCATGCACGCAACGCCTTGATCGAGGTAGCGATGCTCTGCAGCGCCGGCGTATTGCTCGGCTGTGCACTGCTGCCTGCCGGTCTCGCGATGCTGCGACATTTCGATCTGCTGCCGCAGGGATCGCCGCAAGCGATCGGCATCGACGCGCCGACGATCGTGCTCGTGGCCGCGCTCGCAGCGCTGCTGTGCGCAGCGCTCACAATGACGCGACTTTCGGTGCAGCGTGGGAACCTGCACGACATGATCCGTTGCGGAAGCTCGCGTCAGACGCCCGGAACAGGTGCGCAAGCGGTGCGCAAGACGCTCGTCGTTGCGCAAGTCGCGCTGACCGTCGCCCTGCTGTTCGGCATCGGTGTGCTGCTGCGCAGTTCGCAGAATCTGCTCGCTGAGGACATCGGCTTCCATCGCGATCACCTGCTCTACGCCATGCTGGACGATTTCGTTGCCGCCGACGCGACGCCTGAGCTGCGCGCCGCGCGCCTCGGCGAACTCGCCGAACGTGCGCGCTTGCTGCCGGGCGCCGTGGCGGCGGGACTCGGCAGCATGGTGCCGTTCGGCGGCAGCTACAACACCACTCATTTCACCCCGCCCGGACAACAGGGCGGCAGGACGAGCCCGATCGGCTGGACCAACAAGGTGAACGCCGACTACTTCACCGCGCTGGGCATGCCACTCCTGCGCGGCCGCGATTTCAATGCGGACGAAGTCCGTGCGCACGCGCCGGTTGCGATCGTCGACGAGTTGTTCGTGAAGCGCCATTTCGGCGATACCGACCCGCTCGGCCAGCACTTCGGGATAGGCACTGGTCCGGACACGCCCGATTACGAAGTAACCGTCGTCGGTGTCGTACCGACGCTCAAGCAGAAAAGACTCGACGAGGCACCCGATCGTGTCGCGTTCTACCAGCCCGACCCGACGCCCCCGCACGCGGTCCTCGTGCTGCGCACGACGGTCGATCCGAACGCGCTGATTGCCCCGCTGAAAGTGCTCGGCGAAGGGATCGCGCCCAAGGATTCGATCGGGCCAATCGTCCCACTGAGCGCGCGCATTGCCGACACCTTGCGCGACCGCACACGACTCAACGCGTTGCTCGGCCTGCTCGGCGCGACCGCGCTGCTGCTCGCCGCCGTCGGCTTGTACGCCGTGCTCGCCTATGCGGTGCGCGTGCGCGTGACGGAGTTCGGCGTGCGCATGGCACTCGGCGCAAGCGCTGCGCGCGTGCAACGCACGGTGCTTGGCCAGGGTTTGCGCCTGATCTGCGCGGGCCTGCTACTGGGAGCACCGCTGGCTTGGTTGCTGGCGCATGCGCTGGGGTCGCGTCTTTACCACGTCGGCGCATTTGATCCGCCTACGCTGATCGCAGTTGTGCTACTGCTCGCCGCGATCGGCGTCGCCGCCTGCTGGCGGCCAGCACGGCGCGCCGCGAAAACCGACCCTATCGTGGCGCTGCGCAACGAATAAATGCGATGTCGACACATTGCCGAAAAAGCATCGCCCCCAAGAGGGGCAAGCGGCTGAAGCTGCTCCTGAAAAATCAATGCAAGGAAATGCACCATGATTCATCTCGAAAACATTGAAAAATCCTGGCCGCTGGAAGGTGGTCGCAGCTGGGTGTTGCGGAATATCGACCTGGATATCGCGGACGGCGAATTCGTCAGCGTGATGGGCCCGTCCGGGGCGGGCAAGAGTTCGCTGCTCAACGTGCTTGGAATGATGGATCACGACTGGCAGGGCGGCTACACGCTCGACGGCATTGCCGTCGACGCCCTCAACGGCAGGCAGCGCCAGGCGCTGCAGCGCGAGAAGGTCGGTTTCATCTTCCAGCACTACCATCTGATCGACGATCTGAAGGTCTGGGAAAATCTCGATCTGCCACTGCAGTATCGCGACGTGCCGGCGAAGGAACGCGCGGCGCGCGTGGCCGACCTGCTCGATCGCTTCCAGATCGTCGGCAAGAAGGACCTCTACCCGAGCCAGCTTTCCGGAGGCCAGCAACAGCTCGTTGCGGTCGCCCGTGCAGTGATCACGCGACCGAAGGTCCTGCTCGCCGATGAGCCCACCGGAGCCCTGCATTCGGGCCAGGCGCGGATCATCATGGACCTGCTCGGCGAGCTGCATCGCGAGGGCATGAGCATTGTCCAGGTCACCCACAACGAGACCTATGCGGCCGAGGCGCAACGCATCGTTCGCCTGCGCGATGGCTGGATCGACAAATGATGCAAGGCCTTGCGCGCTTGAGGGCGGGAACGCAGGATGCGTCCATGATGAAAGGAGTTCCCGCGGGAAAGTGCCATGTCTGCGTCTGACAGACCCCACATCCTCATCGCCGATGACCAGCGCGATGTGCGCGAGGCGCTGCGCCTGCTGCTCAAGAGCGAGGGCTGGAACTGCACCGCGGTCGACGGGCCGGCCGGAGCACTCGATGCCGCGCAGAAGCAGCGTTTCGACGTTGCCCTGATCGATCTGAACTACACGCGTGATACGACCTCGGGCGCCGAGGGGCTCGAGCTGTTGCGCGAACTTAAGAAAGGTGACGAGGAACTTCCGGTCGTCGTGATGACGGCTTGGGGCACGATCCATGTTGCGGTCGAGGCGATGCGCCACGGCGCCGGCGATTTCATCGAGAAGCCGTGGGACAACCAGCGCCTGATGTGCGTGCTCGCCAATCAGCGCGCGCTCGCTCGTGCGCGTCGGCGCGGCCAGCGCCTGCAGGTCGAGAATTCACTGCTGCGCGGCCCGGCTGCCGAGGGCTTCATCGCCGAAGCGCCATCGATGCGGCGACTGCTCGAACGACTCGCCCGGGTCGCACCCTCGGACGCGAACGTGCTGATCCTCGGCGAGAACGGCACCGGCAAAGGCGTCATCGCGCGCCTGCTGCACGATGCCTCGAAGCGCGCCGATGCAAGCTTCGTCAAGGTCAACATGGGCGGCATTCCGGAGACCGTGTTCGAGGCCGAGATGTTCGGCCATGTGCGCGGCGCGTTCACCGATGCGAAATCCGATCGCATCGGTCGCTTCGAGTTGGCCGACGGCGGCAGCCTGTTCCTCGACGAGATCGCGAATATCCCGGTCGCACAACAGCCCAAGCTGCTGCGCGTGCTCGAGGATGGCGAACTCGAACGGGTCGGCTCGTCGCGCACGCTGAAGGTGGACGTGCGCCTGATCTCGGCGACCAATGCCGACCTGCCCGCTGAAGTCGCGAATGGCACGTTCCGCAAGGACCTGTTGTTCCGGCTCAACACGGTCGAGCTGCATCTGCCGGCGTTGCGCGAACGCGGCGAGGACATCCCGCTGCTTGCCGAATCCTTTCTCGAACGCTTCGGCAAACGCTACCAGCGCGCTGGCATGCGCTTCTCGCCCTCCGCGATGAACGCGCTTTCCGCGTATGCCTGGCCCGGCAATGTGCGTGAGCTTTCGCATGCGATCGAACGCGCCGTGCTGATGGCGGCCAGCGACGTCCTCGATGCGTCATCGCTGAATCTCGATTCGGGCGCAGTCGCGGTCGGCGCAGGGGCGATGGCCATGCCTTCCGGCAACCGGCAGGTGACGGTCGAGGAATCCGAGAAGCAACTGGTGCGACAGGCCCTCGAGAAAACCGCTGGCAATATCCAGCGCGCTGCCGCGCTGCTGGGCCTGAGCCGACCGGCCTTGTATCGACGCATGGAAAAATACGGCATTGAATAGGCGCGGCGCTGAACGTACAGGCGTTTCCCTTCGTCCTCGGCAGCAGGATGCGTACCGCCAGTGCGCGCAACATCACGCCAGCCATCCTCGATGCCGATTGAGCTGAGCCAGCATCGCGCGCGTACACGTCGCTGGGGCTACGAGACGCGCCTGTTCTTCGGTGCACTGATCGTTGCTGGACCGGCCCTGCTGGCCTTGTTCATTGTGTTATGGAGTAGCGCGCAGGCGCATTCGCTGGCGCTGCCCGTGTCGATCGTCGTCGCTGCGATCACCGTGGTGTTCGCGCTGGAACTGCGCCGGCGCGCGATCTACCCGCTGCGCACCCTGTCGAACCTGCTCGAAGCGCTGCGCGAGGGCGACTACAGCCTGCGCGGCTCGGCGGCGCGTCGCGGTGACGCGATCGGCGAGGTCGTCATCGAGATCAACACGCTGGCGCAGACCCTGCGCGAGCAGCGTCTTGCCGTCGAGGAAAAAAGTGCCTTGCTGGCCAAGGTGATCGCTGCACTCGATATCGCAGTGCTGGCCTTCGACGCGCGCGGTGCGCTGCAACTGGCAAATCCGGCCGCCGAAAAACTGCTCGATCGCCCGTTCGCGACCTTGAGTGGCCTGTCAGCCGCTGAACTGGGTGTTGGTGACTGGCTCGAACTGACCGAACCGTGCATCAGCGAGCGCAGCTTTCCGGGTGGCAGCGGTCGCTGGGAAGTGAGGCGGGCAAAATTCCGCGAAAACGGACGACCACACGACCTGCTTGTCATCACCGATCTCAGCCGCACGTTGCGCGAGGAGGAGCGCCTCGCCTGGCAACGCCTGTTGCGCGTGCTCGGCCATGAGCTCAACAACTCGCTGGCACCGATCCGCTCGATGGCGGCGACACTGGCCAAGCTGCTTGCGGCCGAACCGCTCGCCGAGGACTGGCGTGATGACGCGGGCAGCGCGCTTGGGGTGATCGGTGATCGTGCCGAGGCGCTGGCCCGCTTCATGGCGCGCTATACGGCCTTCGCGCGATTGCCCCCGCCAACGCCACGGATCTTTGCGTTCGCCGAGCTTGTCCAGCGCATCGCGCATCTCGAGCAACGCATGCCGGTCAGGGTCGAGGCGGGTCGCGACCTGGCGATCAACGCAGATCCGGACCAGATCGAGCATGCCCTGATCAACCTGCTCAAGAACGCGGTCGACGCGACGTTGCCGAACGCTGGTGACGTGCATGTCCGCTGGCAGGTGGATGCCGATGCGCTGATCATTGAAATAGTCGATTCCGGCAGCGGCCTGCCGCACAGCGACAACCTCTTCGTGCCGTTCTTCACGACCAAGCCGGGCGGTTCGGGCATCGGTCTTGTCCTGGCCAGGCAGATCATCGAGGCGCATGGCGGTACCCTCGGCCTCGAGAACCGGGATGACGCAAAAGGCTGCATCGCGCGCGTGGTCCTGCCGCTTTGAGCGCTGATCCATGCAAGGGGATCCATGCATGGCGGTGAACGCTGCAGCACGACGACCAGCGAATGCGGTCCGGCACGACACGCGCCTTGCCCTGGCCCTGCTGGCGATCTTCCTGGCCATCTCCGCTGTGCTCGCCATCGCGCCGGCCACGCGCTCGGACTGGCTGCTCGAGAACGTGATCACCTTTCTCGCGCTGATCTGGCTGATTTTCTCCTATCGACAACGGCCGCTTTCGCGCCTCGCCTGCATCCTCCTGTTCGTGTTCGGGGTCTTGCACGAGATCGGTGCGCACTACCAGTATTCCGAGGTTCCTTACGATCACTGGTTCGCGACGATCAGCGGTGGCCGGTCGCTCGACGCGATGCTCGGTTTCGAGCGCAACCAGTACGATCGTCTCGTTCATTTCCTTTATGGACTGCTGATCACGCCGGTCGCCGCCGAGGTGATCTGTGCCCGCGTGCGCTTGCGCGGCGTCTGGCAGTTCCTGTTGCCGGTCACCTTCATGATGTCGCATGCACTGATCTACGAACTCGTCGAATGGTTCGCCGCGAGCGTCTTCGCCGCCGATGTCGGCCAGGCCTATCTCGGCACCCAGGGTGATGTCTGGGATGCGCAGAAGGACATGTTCCTCGCCACACTCGGATCGCTGATTGCACAGCCGCTATGGATGTGGCACCGGCGCGAATCCTGAAGCGCCTGCGTGCGGCTGAGCGCGCGGCATCGCCATTCCGCACTTGAAGCGATCATCGTCGTCGAGTATCACTGCGCAGTCCTGTTTCCGCGGTGACCTCATGATGCGATTGATTTGTGCGATGTGCCTTCTGCTGGTTTCGGTCGGGCCGCTTGCGGCAGAGCGGCGTCCGATCACGCACGAGGACCTCTGGCTGATGCCGCGCGTGGGTGCGCCGGTGGTGAGCCCCGATGGAGTCCGTGTCGTGTTCCCGCTGATCGAGCCGTCCTACAGCAAGGACGAGGTCGTCAGCGACCTATGGCTGGTGCCCAGTGATGGACGCGAATCACCGCGGCGGATCACGTCGGGCAAGGGCGGAGAAGCCGACCCGGTCTGGAGCAATGACAGCCGCCAGGTGGCATTTACCGCCAAGCGTGGCGACGACAAGCAATCCCAGATCTACGTGATGGACATCGTGCGTGGTGGCGAAGCGCAGCGTGCGACCGCGCTGTCGACCGGTGCGGCGAAGCCGCGGTTCTCGCCCGACGGATTGCATCTGCTTTTCGTCAGCAGCGTCTACCCATCCAGCCGCAACGATGCCGACAACGAACGCCTTGCCAAGGAAGAGGAAGAGCGCAAGTTCAAGGCGCGCAGCTATACCTCGTATCCGATCCGGGACTGGGACAAGTGGATCGACGGCAAGCAGGCGCACCTGTTCGTGCAACGGATCGGTGAGCCTGCCGCCCGCGATCTTCTCGCGGGCAGCCAACTGGCATCCCTGCCTGGATTTGCCCTCGTCGAGGATTCGGCACGTTGGTCGCCGGATGGGCAGGCGATCATTTTCGCGGCAAGCCGCAATCGCAACCGTGCCGCCTGGTCGTTCACCCATGACGACCTGTGGAAGGTTTCCGCGCAGGGTGGCGAACCGCAAAGGCTCACCGGCGTCGAGCAACTGGATGCCGCGGATTCGTGGTCGTCGCCGCGTTTCAGCCGCGATGGCCGCTCCTTGTTCGCGATCGTCGAGCCGCGCACGTCGAACGTCTACAACGCGCGGCGGATTGGCGTGTTCGACTGGCCTGCGATGCGCGATCGCGGTCGGATCAGTCTGCCGGATGCACGGGAAATTACGGATTTCGCGATCATGCCGGACGGGGCGAGCGTGCGCGTCTTCGGCGAGGATGCGGGCCAGGTCAAGCTGTTTCGCAGCGCGGCGAGCGGCGGAAGCGCGGAACTGGTCGGTGCGCCTGAGCACGGCATCTACGCAAATCCGAGCATCGGCGGGTCACAGTCCGCGGTGCTGGTCGCGACCTGGCAAAGCGCCACCGATCCTCCTGAAGTGGTCAGCATCGATGCGGGCAGCGGTGTCTTCCGGCGGCTGTCGAACTTCGCCGGCACGCGTCTTGCGAGTCTTGACCTCGCGCAAGCCGAGAGCTTCTGGTTTGCCAATTCGCGCGATCAGCGCATCCACAACCTGCTCGTGCGACCGCCGGGCTTCGATCCCGCGAAGAAGTATCCATTGCTGGTCCTGATGCACGGTGGGCCCTATTCGCAATGGCACGACGAATGGGTGTTGCGCTGGAACTACCACCTGCTGTCGGCCAGCGGCTACGTGTTGCTGCTGACCAACTATGTCGGCTCTACCAGCCAGGGCGAGACATTCGCCCAGGCCATCCAGCGCGATCCGCTGAAGGGACCGGCCGACGACGTCAACCAGGCCGCCGATGAAGCGATCCGCCGCTATCCGTTCATTGATGCGAGTCGGCAATGCGCGGCCGGTGCCAGCTATGGCGGTCATCTGGCGAACTGGTTGCAGGGCACGACGACCCGCTACCGCTGCCTGATCAGCCATGCCGGGCTGGTCAATCTCGAATCGCAATGGGGCACCAGTGATACCTCATTCGAACGTGAAATATCGATGGGCGGTCCGGTCTGGGAGCAGGGTGCGGTCTGGCGCGAGCAGAATCCGATCCGCCTCGCCGCCCATTTCAGGACGCCGGTACTCGTGACGTTCGGCGAAAAGGATTTCCGCGTGCCGTTGAACAACGGGCTCGAGTATTGGGCGGCGTTGCAACGCCAGCGCGTCGAAAGCAAGCTGATCGTCTTTCCCGACGAGAACCACTGGGTGCTGAGCGGCGAGAACAGCCGGTACTTCTACAAGGAAGTCCGTGACTGGCTGCAGCACTATCTCGAACCGGCTGCGGCCGCCGGATCGAGGCAGGGCGACGCACATCGCCCGTAGCGGGATCTGCGCGTCAATCGCTGCGCTTGCGGCGGACGTAGAGCTGCTTGCGCACGCGCGCGATGGTTTCGCCTGCGGCGTTCTTCACGTCGACCTGAAACCAGCGCAGGGCCTTCTCGCCGTTGGCGGTTGCCGCGCGGATTTCCTCGAGTGCCGATTCCTCGACGAGGAAATCGGCGAACACATCGCCGCGCCCCGGTGCGACGAACTCGATCTCGGCAGCCTTGTCCCAGACGATGTAGTCGCGGCCGAGGCATTCCATCACGAGGATCATCCAGTACGGATCGGTCATCGCGAACAGGCTGCCACCGAAATGGGTGCCGACGTAGTTGCCGTTGTACCAGTGCTTGCGCAGCACGATGCGCGCCGAGCGCCAGTCCTCGCCAATCGCGAGCACGCGGATGCCGCTGAACAGGAACGGCGGCCACAGGTTCATGAGGCGCTTGAGCCGGCCCGGCTTGCTCATGCCGATATCCCTCAGTAGAGCAGGGACGACATGCGTCGGCGAAAGCGCCCGACCAGGTCGGCATCGTCGATGGCGAGGAAGGCGGCAATCAGACGCTTCCTTGCTTTCCCCTCCTGCCAGTTGCGATCGGCCTGGAGGATCGCGAGAAACTGTTCGAGGCCGGCCTCGGTCTTGCCGTCGACGAGCAAGCGCACGCCGAGCAGGTCGCGGGCCGCATGGTCAGCCGGATCACGCGCGATGCGTGCCTCGAGTTCGGCGATGGGCGGCGCGTCCTTGAGCAGGTCGGCGAATTCGAGCTGGTTGCGCACACGCTTGGCGCGATCATCGTTTTCGAGACTCGCCGGCAGCGCGTCGAGTTCGGCGGATGCGGATTTCGCATCGCCCGACTGCATGAAGGCCACGGCGAGTTCGAGCTTGAGTTCGGCGCGCTCGGGGGCCACGGCGATTTCCTGCTGCAAGCGTGCGATGGCCTGTGCCGGCGTCTCTGCCGGCTTCGCCGGATCACCCGCCGCATCCTCGTCGACGCCCGGCGGCGGTGGAACGTGGCGAGCGAGCAGTTCGCGGATTTCGGCCTCCGGCAAGGTCCCGGCAAACCCATCGGCAGGCTGGCCTTCGCGCATCAGGATCACGGTCGGGATGCTGCGCACGCCGAACATCGAGGCCACCTGGGCCTCGTTGTCGACATCGATCCGGGTCAGCGTGAGCGCGCCGCGATAGTCACCGGCGATCTTTTCGAGCACGCCGGTCAGTGCAACGCTGACTTCGCTGCGCGGCGTCCAGAAGATCACGAGGACCGGCCGGGTCATCGAAGGCGTCAGCAGCTCGGCCTCGAAGTTGGCGCTGCTGATGTCCACGGCCGTGGTCGCGGAAGAGGGCTGCAGATCGGGCACGACGACTCCTGGGTCGACCAACGGTCGGTGGAACACGGGATGGGGAAACTCGGGACGGGCGCAAGGATATCAAGGCTCGTCAGTTTCCCGAGAGTTGACAGCTTTGCATGACATTATGTAATGTATGCATTACATAATGTCATGAGATTATTACATCATGAAAGTTCGCTCTCCCGCCTTGTTCTGGCTGATCGCGCCGGCGTCGATGGCCCTCTGGCTGATCCTCGTCACCCCCACGCATTGGCTTGGCTTCGAGACCGGAGCTGCAGGAACCGGTCTGCTGGTGCTGACCGCGTGGCTGGGTCTGTGGTTCTCGACACGCATACCGGCAGACAGCGATTCGACGGTGTCGCCGGCGGAAGTCAGGAATGGCGTCGCCCTGTTTTTCAGCGTCGCGATCGCCGCATTTCTCGTCGTCAAATCCGCAACCATCCTGCAGGCGCAGTCGATTGTCGACCTGCAGGGAATCGGGCGCACGTTTGCCATGCTGGTGATTGGCTGGGCCATCTTTTCCTCGATATTGCGCCAGCGTGCCAACGCGGGCGTGCAGGAAGACGAGCGTGATCGCGCCGTGCAGGTGGTCTCGGACCAGTGGTCGCACAGCACGACCTGCGTCCTCGTAATTGGCATCGCCGTCACCCTCGGCTTGTCGCCGGCGACCCATCTGGACTGGGCAAGGCCGATCGTCCTTGCGCATCTGCTGATCTTCGTCCTGGTCATCGCCAACCTGGTGGGATGCCTCGTTGGCGCCTGGCAATACCGTCGGGCCGGCGCGTGAGCGCGACACCGGTTGGAAATCATATCCGCCGACTGCGCTTCGAAACCGGTGAAATGACCCAGAGCGATCTCGCCGCGAAGGCAGGCATCACGCGACAGACCGTGATCGCGCTCGAAGCCGGCAAGTACGCGCCTTCGCTCGAACTGGCATTTCGCATCTCCCATGCGTTTGGTCGACCGCTGGGGGAGGTGTTTTTCTGGACGGACAATTGATCCGTCCCGTGAATACCGTTTGTCCCGAGCCTCGTCGAAGGGCTTGGCCCGAACCGATCTCAAGCCATTTGAGCGCCCGATCAAATGGTGCGCAGGCGCCATCGATCGTCCGCTTGCGGAAAGCCACGAACAAGCTGGCGTCGCGCGACCGCGCGCATCCGCGGGAGCCAGCAGTCCGGCAGGACTCGATGGTCGGACCAGGTCGCTGCATCAAGTACGTCGCGCGTGCTGACGTTCCGCACCGATGTGCTTTTACCAAGCGGCGTTGACGTCAAGGCGCAGCCGATGGGTATGCTCGTCGAGCCCGTCGCGCAGTTCGCGGAATCCGGAAAGGCGCAGGCTCCATGTCGGGTCGATCCCGTAGGCGATCCAGGCGAGCTGGCCGCGCAGGTTGCTGTGGAACCACCAGTCATCGGAGTTGAATGCGGCGAGAACCGCGTCGCGCTGGATGCGTTCGATCGCGACACCGAACTGCAGGCCGCCGGGTTGTCGATGGTCGCCGGCGCTGAGACTCAGGCGGGCTCCGTCGCGCGCGAGGTCGGCACCGAGGTTGCGCACCAGATCCAGATGCAGGTCGATCGGCCAGTTGCCGAGTTCGGTGTGACCGGCAAGCTGGAGGTCGAGCAAGCGGTAGTCGCTGAGGTAACGACCGTTCGCCACGCCATTGGTGCGGGCCAGTCCCTGCGCGCGAAGCTCGCCGAGATCGGAGAAGTCGAGCCACGACACGGTGATTCCGCCGCGGGTCGGCGCGCCTTCACGCCAGTTCCACGCGACCTGCGCCGCGGCGATGCGCGACTCGTCGCCATACAGATGCTGGCCGGCGAAGTAGCCCGCGGCCAGGTGCAGGCGATCGAAATCGCCCAGCGCTATCGAATGCGTGTAGGCGGCGCCGGCCGGGCGCAAATCGGGATCCCACAGCATCGGCGACAGATCGAGAGGCAACGGCGCCTTGCCGAACTGCAGGCTCGCGTGATCGCTGGCGCGCCAGCGCAGCAGGATCTGGTCGATGCCGAAACCGTCGCTGCGCTCGTTGTCGTTGTTGCGCCGGTTGTCGCGATTGTCGTCGCTGCCCTGGGCGATGCGCGCGCTGGCGACGAATTCCCAAGCGGGAGAGAAGCTCCCGGCGATGCCGGCGCGAAGCCGCCCACGCGTGCGATTGATCGCAGTGCGCCCGTTCGGCAAGCCGGAGACATGATCCTGGTCGAGCCAGAGATCGCCGAGGAAATGCGTGCCGCTGGTCGTCGCTTCGGCAGGGGCGGACAGCAGCGCGTCATCGGACGACTCCTGAGCACGCGCGCTCGACGTGATCGCCAGGCTCAGTACGACCAGGCCCGTGAAAAGCATCGGCAACGGTTTTTCGATGATCTGCATGCGCGACTCCCCGTGGTGTGGCACCGGTGTGGCTCGCCTCAGCTGCGCAGTTGCGACAAGGCCAGGCCGAGTTCGCTGGCGCTCGCGAATCGTGCTTCGGGCGCGCAGCGCAGGCAGCGCAGGATCACCGCTTCGAGCTCGGGTGGAATTTCGGCCCACAGGTTCGAAGGGCGAACCGGCGTGTCGTTGACCTGGGCCTGGTAGATCTCCATCGTGTTCGCTCCGACAAACGGCATTCCGCCGCAGAACATCTCGCTCATGACCACGCCGCAGGCGTAGAGGTCGGAGCGTTCGTCGACTTCGCCACCCGAAAGCTGCTCGGGCGAGCAGTAGTCGGGCGTGCCGACGAAGGTGCCGGCCTCGGTATGGCCAGGCGTGCTGCGGCGCACCGGTCGCGCGATGCCGAAATCCATCAGCTTGGCGTTGCCGTTGGCTTCGAGTATCAGGTTTTCGGGCTTGATGTCTCGATGCAGGACGCCGACTTCGTGCGCGGCGGCGAGGCCGCCGGCCAGCTGGCGCGCGATGCGCAGCGCGGCCGAGTAGGGCACGCGCTTGGCTTCGCTGAGCAGGTAGCGCAGGGTCAGGCCGCGAACATATTCCATCGAGATGTACGGGCGTCCATCAACTTCGCCGAAATCAAACGTGCGCAACACATTCGGGTGGGTGATGCGCCGGGCCAGCTTGATCTCGCTCTTGAGCCGATCGAGCTGTTCGGCGTCGACGAGGATGCCGGGGCGCAGCATCTTGAGTGCCACGACGTCGTCGAGCTCGATGTCGTGGGCCTTGTAGACGATGCCCATGCCGCCGGCGCCCAGCTGCGAGATGACGCGATAACGGCCGCCGAGGATCGTGCCTGCGACGATCGGGTTGCTCGTCCCGGGCTTCGACGGGCGAGCCGGTGGCGCGATCGTGGGCTTCGCGCGCGTGACGGCGGCCTGCGCACTCAGCGCAGGCAGCGCGTGTGCGGCAAGGGCATAGAATTTCTTGCCGCTGAAGCTGCCGGCAACGACGCTCAAGGCATCCGCGGGAACGCTGGCCTTGAGCACCTCGCCGGATCCGCGCGTGAACAACAACTGTCCCGGATCTGCATCGCAGAGCAGGCGATCACCGTGCGCGACCGGAGTGCCGAGCGTCATCGCGTGGTCAGGCATGTCGAGGGTGCCAAGGGCGCGGACCAGCTCGCCATCGACCAGCGCACCGGACGGCAATGGAACCTGCAAGGCCTGGCAGTCGCGGATCAGCACGGCCCAGATTCGCGCAGCCTCATGCAGGCGTTTGCCGCCGGCAACGACGAATCGCCAGCGAGCGCCATCCATCGGTCGCAGTTCAACTTCTTCGGCTGCGGCGATCGACGCCAGCAGGTCATGCGCGCCGGTCCACGCGTCGGCGCGACCCTGCGCTGCCGTATCGGCATCGACCGTGCCGAGCAGATGGCGGAACTCGACTTCGAGCAGGGCCACATTCTCGCGCTGTGGTGCCATGCGCGGCGTGGCGAGCGGCGAGTTCGTCGTGATCGCCGCATCGGCAGCCGGTTCGGGCAGGAAGCGCGCCATCTGTCCGACATAACCCTCGATGTCGTTTTTTTCGCGCAGGTCGGACAGCAACGAATCGAAGGCACTGGCCAATCTACCGAGGACATCGCTGCCTTCGCTGCCGACATGCGTGCGGTAGTCGCCAGCGGCCGCGGCTTCCGCGGCGATGGCCATCCGGCCGATCGGGCGGAGGATGCGTCTGGCGAGAAATATCGACAGCACGATCGCGACCAGCATCGACACCAGCCCGGCAAGCACGACACGGTTGAGGATCGCGCGATAGCTGCCGGTGATCTGGTCGGTGGGACTGATGATCGCGACCGTGCCGAGTTGCCCTTCGCCTGCGGCTGCGGCCGGTACGAAGCGCGCGCTCCACTCCTGCCCCGAAAAATGCATTGGTACGTGGTCGATCGAGCGTCCGCTCTTGAACGCCGGCAGCCATTGCGCCTTGTTCGTCGAAAACAGGCGGCCCAGTTCGGTCGCGGCGGTCGCGTCCAGCGAACTCGCGACGAGGACCGCGTTGTCCGAGGTCGGCAGCCAGAATGCGATTTCGGCGCTGCTGACCTTGGCGACCGATCGCGAAAGCGCGTCGTTGACGTCGAGCGCGACGAGCAGGAAGCCGAGCAGGTCCTGGTCGCGCGCGAGCGGCATGACGGCCGCCTGATACAGGCGATCACCCTGGCGCCAATAACCGCTGAACGGCGCCGCATCGCGGATCGCGGGAGCGACCAGCGGGTCCTCGACCATCGATGCGGCGAACGCGTCGTTCTCGTCGGTCCGCGCGAGCACCTCGCCGGAGGCGTCGAGCAGGATCGCCAGGTCCATGCCGAAATCACGCTGACGCTCGGCGAGCAGGTCGCGCATCGATCCGGTATCGCGGGTCTCCGTCTCCTCTCCACCGAGTCCGGGCAGATCGCCCGAACCCGAGGCATCGGCGATGTACTTGACGAAGCCGGCATCCGCGGCGATCAGGCGCACGGCCAGTTGCAGCTGGTCGAGTCGACGCTGTTCGAACTCGCGTTGCACGGCGGCACTGGTGTTGACGGCCTTGTCGACCGCCTGGCCGGCGATTTCGCGCCCCTGCACCCACGTGATCAGGACCGCGGCGCCAACCGCGAACACAATCAGCAGGGCCATGCCGAGGAACAGGCGGACCGCCAGCGGCAGCGTGATCCGTCCGGTCTGTCGATGCCAGTCAATACGATGCACTGTCGCTCCTTCCATAGGGCTTGCCGAACTTGTTCATGTGCTGCGGGATGCGCCGCAGGTTCAGGTCAAGGGTTACGTCGGCGGCCGGCGTCTCGCCTGGCACGGCCTTGATGTGCCAAGGCTTGGCGCGGTCATGCCAGATCACGAGGTCGCCGCGACCGGCCGGCAGGTCGGCGAGACTGAAACGGCCTTCGCTATCAGGATGGGTGAAGTAGGGCGTATCGAGCACGAGGATGTGCCCGATCATCGAATGATGCACATTGCAGTAGACGCGCACGTATCCGGCATGATTGAAGGTGACGGAATGTCCTTCGCCGGCGGCATACAGGCCGACATCGAACGCGTTCTCGCCCGAGGTCGAGAATGCGTTGTGCAGGATCGGGTCCTGGTTCGGAAAGCGGACCACGCTGCCGACCACGATCGGCAGGATATGCGGGACGAACTGCTTGCGCTGGGTGCTCATCGTGTACTCGGTGTTCGACGGCACGAGCGGACCGGGAGCGGCCGGTCGAAAATAGACGACCGCTTCGGCGGCCTCTTCCGCGCGCAACGGCTTGCCGTCGACAACCAGACTGAGCCGGCCTTCGAGGCCGGCTGCCCACGCGAACAGCGGAGCCAGCAGTATTGGCACCAACAGGAGACTGCGCATGTGTCGATTCCCTACACCCTGCGCGGATGATACGGCACGCGGCATGGCCAGGCGCAGCCGGCTGGCGGGACAGGCAGCCGGGCTATCTCCCCGTCGGCTTCGCCTTCCTGCCGGGTGGGGATTTACGTGCCGGTGCCGACGCCGCCTTCGGTGCCGGCTTCTTTGCGGGCGCGGGCCGGTCTTTCGCGGCCTTTCTTGCTTTTGCGCCAGGCTTGGCGGCGGCTGCGGGTTTCCCGCCTGGCCGCGGTCCGGCCGGTCGCGTCGTTGTCGGCGCGGCTCCTTTCAGCAGATCCGGAAATGCCCACGGGGCCGGTGCGGCGGCGTTGCCACCCAGCGCCTCGGCGGATTGCTTCTGCCATTCGGCGAAGGCCTGCTTGAGTCCTTCGGCAAACTCGGCCTGGCTGCGAACGGCCGATTCGACCGTGCCCTGCAGCGGGCCTGCGCCGGCACGCAGTGATTTCCAGAATTCCTCACCGGGCATCGCTGACAGGGTGCTCCAGTCGGTAGTCGTCAGCATGCGCTCGGTCTGCGCAAGCGCGTGCTCGATCGCCTCGCTGGTTCCGGCGCTGCCGGCCTGCGCCCAGCGGCGCCGATTTTCGTGCAGCAGTGCGCCGATGCGCAGGACGAGTTCGAGGTTGGCCTTGTACAAGGCCATCGGTGTCCTTGTGTTCATGGTCATGGCAGTCTCCTGTCGAGGGATTCAGCAATGCCGGTCAAGCATGGCACACGGCCGCTGCGGTCGCATGTGGCGGCCAAGGCCCGGTCAATGATCGACGGCGTTGCCGCCCTGCTTGTAGACCACGCCATCCTTCATGACGAAGTCGACCTGCTGCATGAGCTTGATGTCGCTCAGCGGATCGCCTTTCACGGCGATGATGTCGGCGTACTTGCCGGGCTGCAGCGAGCCGAGATTCTTCGACTGCCCGAGCAGTTCCGCTGCATGCGAGGTCGCAGCCTGCAGGACATAGGCGTTCGGCATGCCGGCCTCGACCATGTATTCGAGTTCCTTCGCGTTCTGTCCATGCGGATAGACCCCGGCGTCGGTGCCGAACGCGATCTTCACGCCTGCCTTGTAGGCGCGGCCGGCGGTCTGCTGGATCACCGGACCGACCTGGAGCGCCTTGGCGGCGATCTGCGCAGGATAGTAGCCGGGCACGGCGGCCTTTTCGGCGACATAGCGGCCGGCGATGATCGTCGGTACATACCAGGTGCCGCGTTCCTTCATCAGCTTCATGTCCTCATCGGTCATGTAGGTGCCGTGTTCGATCGAGTTGACTCCGCCGAGTACGGCGCGACGGATCGCTTCGGCGCCGTGCGCATGCGCCGCGACAGTGAAACCGTAGTCATGCGCGGCGGCGGTGACAGCCTTGATTTCGTCCAGGGTCATCTGCGCATTGTCGACGCTGCTGCTTTCATCGAGCACGCCGCCGGACGGCATGATCTTGATCAGGTCGGCGCCATCCTTGTAGTGCTGGCGCACGGCTTTCCATGCATCGTCGGGACCATTGATGATGCCGTCCTTCGCGTCCGGGTCGCCCTGGAGATCGGCGCGATAGCCATCGCTGTCGTCGGCATGGCCGCCGGTGGTGCCGATCGCGCCGCCCGCCGCGTAGATGCGCGGGCCGGGCACGACGCCCTTGTTGATCGCGTTGCGTAGCGCAATCGAGGCATTCGCGCCATCGCCGAGGTTGCGCACCGTGGTGAAGCCGGCGTCGAGCGTGCGCCGCGCGTAGACGGTCGAGCGGATCGCGTAATCGGCAACGTTCCAGCGGAACTGGTCGGTGTAGCCGGTCGGGCTGGTCTCGCCGGTCAGGTGCACATGACTGTCGATCAGGCCCGGCAGGCAGGTCATGCCGGGAGTGTCGATGCTTTCTGCACCTTCGACGGCGACGTTGCCGGCCTGCATCGACTTGATCCGTCCGCTTTCGATGACGAGGGTCGTTTCGCCGCGCATCTTGCCCGTGGTGGCGTCGAACACATGCGCGCAATGCAGGGCAATCGGGCGTGAGGTTGCCTCGGCAGCCAGCGCGTTCGCGCCGAGCAGGCCAAGGATGGCGGCGGAGATGAGGCGCAGTGTCATGGGTGTTCCCCTGGATTGTCGTGACGTCGAAGCGATCACCGAGGCCGGGAAATTCCGGCTCGCGCGGCGATTCGCGCACTCGGTTGGTCGTGCGTTTCAGCTTATAGCGCGTGTGGCTCGGTCGGGTAAACCTGACCTCCGGCAGGGGTCGCGCGTGACCGCGCGCGTGGCGCTGGATCGCACGCTGCGCTAGTCTGGCGGACATTTTTCAAAGCCCGGTCGACTCCGGCGCAACCCTCAACATGACCGAGAAAACCTACGATCCGCAGGTGGTGGAAGCCGCCGCACAGAATTTCTGGACCACGACGCGCGCCTTCGAAGTGGTCGAGGATTCGACCCGGCCGAAGTATTTCTGCCTGTCCATGCTGCCGTATCCGTCCGGCGCGCTGCACATGGGCCACGTGCGCAACTACACGATCGGCGACGTGATCAGCCGCTACCAGCGCATGCAGGGCAGGAACGTTCTGCAGCCGATGGGCTGGGATGCATTCGGCCTGCCTGCGGAAAACGCCGCGATCGCGCGCAACACGGCGCCGGCCAAATGGACCTACGCCAACATCGAGCACATGCGCACGCAGTTGCAGGCGATGGGCTATGCGATCGACTGGTCGCGCGAGTTCGCCACCTGTCGCCCCGACTACTACGTGCACGAGCAGCGCATGTTCACGCGGCTGATGCGCAAGGGCCTGGTCTATCGCAAGAACTCGATCGTCAACTGGGATCCGGTCGACCAGACCGTGCTCGCCAACGAGCAGGTCATCGACGGCAGGGGCTGGCGTTCGGGCGCGGTGGTCGAGAAGCGCGAGATCCCGCAGTGGTTCCTCAAGATCACCGACTATGCGCAGGAATTGCTGGACGGCCTCGACGCGCTGCCGGGCTGGCCGGATTCGGTCAAGACCATGCAGCGCAACTGGATCGGTCGTTCGCAAGGCCTCGAGATCCAGTTCGCGATCGAAGGCCAGGATGCGCAGCTGACCGTGTTCACGACACGGCCGGATACCCTGATGGGCGTCAGCTTCCTTTCCGTCGCCGCCGAGCATCCGCTGGCGCAGCAGGCCGCGTTGAGCCAACCCGAAGTGGCAGCCTTCATCGAGGAGTGCCGTCACGGCGGCACCGCCGAGGCGGACATCGAGACCCAGGAAAAAAAGGGCGTCGAGACCCAGTTCAAGGCGATCCATCCGATCACCGGCGAAACCATACCGGTCTGGGTGGCCAATTTCGTGCTGATGAACTACGGCACCGGCGCGGTCATGGCCGTGCCCGGTCATGACCAGCGCGATTGGGAGTTCGCGACCCGGTACGACCTGCTGATCCGCATGGTCATCGTCAGCGAAGGCGTGCGCGATGCGATCCGCGAATTGGGGCGCGATGCGGCGGGCAACAAGGACGCGATGTCGGCTGCGCTTGGCGAAAGCCGTGCGATCGATGTGGTCGAGCCGGCCGGTGAAATCGATGTGCTCGATGACTTCGAGAACCGCATCATCACCGAAGGGGCATTCACCGAGTACGGATTCCTGGTCAATTCCGGCGAGTTCGACGGACTCGATTTCAAGTCGGCCTTCGATGCCATCTCGGCGCGCCTCGAAAAGGAAGGCAAGGGCACGCGTCGGGTCAATTTCCGCCTGCGCGACTGGGGTGTCTCGCGGCAGCGCTATTGGGGCTGCCCGATCCCGGTCATTTACTGCGGCAACTGCGAGGCGGTCCCGGTGCCGGACGCTCAATTGCCCGTGGTATTGCCCGAGGATGTCGCCTTCACCGGGGTCAAGTCGCCGATCAAGGCCGATCCGGAATGGCGCAAGACGACCTGCCCGCAGTGCGGCGGACCGGCCGAGCGCGAGACCGACACTTTCGACACCTTCATGGAATCGAGCTGGTACTACGCGCGTTACACCTCGCCGGGGGCCAGCGACATGGTCGACGCGCGTGCGAACTACTGGGCGCCGGTCGACCAGTACATCGGCGGCATCGAGCACGCGATCCTGCACCTGCTGTACTTCCGTTTCTATCACAAGCTGCTGCGTGACTGCGGCATGGTCGACAGCGACGAACCGGCGATCAACCTGCTCTGCCAGGGCATGGTCATCGCCGAGACCTTCTATCGCGAGGATGCGCAAGGCCGCAAGCAATGGATCAATCCGGCCGAGGTCGAGATGCAGCGCGACGACAAGGGTCGCGTGGTCGGCGCGTTGCTCAAGGCCGACGGTCAGCCGGTTTCGATCGGCGGCACCGAGAAGATGGCCAAGTCGAAGAACAACGGCGTCGATCCGGAGTTGATGGTGCGCAAGTTCGGCGCCGACACGGTGCGCCTGTTCTCGATGTTCGCCGCACCGCCTGATCAATCGCTGGAGTGGAACGAGGCCGGTGTCGAGGGCATGTCGCGCTTCCTCAAGCGGCTGTGGCGCGAGCTGCATGCGCATGTCGCCCAACCCGATCACCCGATGATCCGATCGGCGAGCGCAGCGGGTACAGATTCCCTTCTCCCGCTTGCAGGGGAAGGTGCCGAAGGCGGATGGGGGGACGTGATCGGAGCAGTCGACCTGTCGAAGCTCGACGCCGCGCAGAAGACCCTGCGCCGTCAGATCCACGAAACGATTGCCAAGGTCTCCGACGATTTTGGCCGGCGCCATGCGTTCAATACGGCGATCGCTGCATTGATGGAACTGCTCAATGCCGTCACCCGCTTCGATGACATGAGCGATCCGGGCAGGGCGGTGCGTCACGAGGCGTTCGAGGCGCTCGTGCTCCTGCTCAATCCGATCACGCCGCACATCTGCCACGCACTTTGGCAGGCGCTCGGCCATGGCGAAACCCTGATCGAGGACCGGTCCTGGCCGATCGTCGACAGCACTGCGCTGGTGCGGGATGCGGTTACGCTTGCCGTGCAAGTCAACGGCAAATTGCGTGGCACGATCGAGATGCCGGTGTCGGCATCGAAGGAAGACTGCGAGCGCGCCGCGCTGACCGAACCGTCGGTGGCGCCCTACGTCGAAGGCCAGGCCATCAAGAAGGTCGTCGTCGTGCCTGGCAAGATCGTCAATATCGTTGTCTGAGATCGGCAATCCGGAATCGGGAATCGAGGCAGCTTTTCCTTCTCCCCTTGTGGGAGAAGGT
>ENA-UOWO01001206-UOWO01001206.1-activated-sludge-metagenome-genome-assembly--contig:-NODE-1206-length-35250-cov-6.289217_pt1 | contig 35250 bp, 31 predicted proteins | sample MGYA00238148_ERZ761564 | MGnify/ENA primary metagenome ERZ761564 (study PRJEB28885, sample SAMN05720194) | activated sludge metagenome | isolation source: Anaerobic digester | place: USA... | reverse complement strand
CAAGCTTGGCTGCTTTTTCATCGTAACGTGGGGTAGTGTCATTGTTGAAGCCATGTTGTACATCGGGATAAATAAAAGCTTCATATTTAATACCATTGGCTTTTAAGGCGGCTTCATATTTTGGCCAGCCTGCGTTTACACGTTCATCTACACCCGCGTAGTGAATTAAGAGCGGCGCTTTAATGTTGGCAACATCGGCCTCTTCAGGCTGTCTGCCATAAAAAGGAACTGCGCCGCCCAAGTCAGCAATGCGTGTTGCCAAGGTGTTAGAAATAGCTCCACCATAACAGAAGCCAACTACACCCACTTTGCCATTGCCACCGGGCAAATGTTTAAGAACATCGGCAGCTGTCACAAAGTCCTCGGTGATTTTAGGTTGGTCGAGTTTAGAGAATAGCTCGCGCGCTTTTTCTTCATCGCCGGGGTAGCCGCCCAAGCTAAAGAGTGCATCGGGAGCAAACGCAATAAAATTATCTTTCGCCAATCGGCGTGCAATATCTTCAATGTGCGGATTTAGGCCACGGTTTTCATGCACCACTAAAACTGTGGGTAATTTTCCTTTAGCTTTAGCCGGCTTTACTAAGTAGCCGCGAATTTTTCCGGTGCCATTGGGCGAAGGGAACTCTTCGTAGCTTATTTTAATGGATTTATCGCTCGGGCTTACTTGTTGTGCTTCTGCAAACCGGGGGCTAAGCGCATCCAATAAACCTGCTGCGGTAACACCTGCGACTGCATATTTTGCTGCACCGGTTAAAAAATCGCGACGCGACGATTGACCGTGAACATATTGGTCAAAAAGCTTTAATACTTCGGGATGAAAATCATTAGCAGTTTTGCGAGTCATGGTGTAACTCCATACATATAGATTTTTGGTGGCTTTAACCCTAAGAAATTAAGGGGGTTGTTTAACAGGATATGTTGTACGGCCTTTACAGCCCTGTGTAGTTGTTTGCTATCACCACTTTCGAATAGCTCACTAATCTACAAAGTGCACAAAAGCGTTTAGGCCGAATAAATCCAAGGGCGCGGCTTCGAACCGATTGTATTCTAATTTTTCAGGAAAGAATTAACACTGCAAAGCCAAGTTTTGCAAAAATGGCTGAAAATTTCAGGATAAAGTTTTAATCATCAATGCCGCATGCCTATAAAGTCGTTTGGATGTGCAACCTAGGGATATAATGCGCTCCTGAAGCAACTCCAACCCAACAACAAAAAATAACCAAAGTGACCCCAATGCAAACACCAAAGCCCTCCAACTCCCCATTCCGAGTCCTCTTCGCCAGCCTAATCGGCACGACCATCGAGTTCTTCGACTTCTATATTTATGCGACTGCTGCCGTCTTAGTATTCCCCATATTATTCTTTCCTCAAGGTGATCCCACTATTGCGGCTTTGCAATCGTTGGCGACTTTTGCTTTGGCGTTCTTTGCGCGACCTATCGGCTCGGCGTTGTTTGGGCATTATGGTGATCGCATCGGCCGCAAGGCGACCTTGGTGGCGGCTTTGATGACCATGGGTATTTCCACGGTGGTTATTGGTTTATTGCCTACCTATGAATCCATAGGGATCACTGCAACCGTGTTGTTGTGTTTGTGTCGTATAGGGCAGGGGATTGGTTTGGGCGGCGAATGGGGCGGGGCGGTGTTGTTGGCCACTGAGAATGCGCCAGAAGGCAAACGCGCGTGGTATGGCATGTTTCCGCAGTTTGGTGCGCCCATTGGGTTTATTTGTTCAACCGGTGTCTTTCTATTGTTAACGCACAATTTAAGTGATGCGGATTTTTTAAGTTGGGGCTGGCGTATTCCGTTTGTGGCGAGTGCGTTGTTGGTGATTGTGGGGTTGTATGTGCGTTTGAGTTTGGAAGAGACGCCGGCATTCCAGCAGGCAATTGACACCGATAAGCGTGTGCGTGTTCCTATGGTGACAGTGTTGACGCAACATATGCGCGTTACCATTTTGGGTGCGTTTTTGGCGATTGCAGCTTTCGCAGTGTTTTATATTACGACGGTGTTTTCCCTCGGTTGGGGAACCAGTAAATTGGGCTATACCCGCGAAGATTTTTTAATTCTGCAATTGTATGCGGTCTTTGCGTTCATTATTACCATTTGGGTGTCTGCGTTGATTGCCGACAAAATTGGCCGTCGCGCTATGTTAATGATGTCTGGATTGGCGGTGATGGTGTTTGGGGTGGGTTTTGCGCCTATGTTAAATTCTGGTTCAAGCCTTGGGGTGTTAATTGCGTTGTCGCTGGGTTTTGGGGTAATGGGTTTGACCTATGGCTCACTCGGCACGGCGCTGGCAGAAATTTTCCCTACTGAAGTGCGTTACACGGGTGCGTCACTGAGTTTTAACGTGGCGGGCATTATAGGCGCGTCTTTAACGCCTGCAATTGCGAGCTGGTTAGCCACCAGCTATGGTCTTTCATTTGTGGGTTATTACATTTCAATTGCAGGTGTATTAACGCTACTTGCTGCTTTCGCGTTATCAAAATCCTTGGGTAAATAATCATGAGTCACAAACCACAGCTAGATGAATTTGAGTCTGTATTGACGCGTAAATTTTACGTTGCTGACTGTGAGCTCATTCATTTTTCAGCAGACAGAAAAAGCCCCTCAGTAACACTAAGTGCTGAAGGGTGCGCAACCTTGGTGTCTGGTGATATTGAAGTGGAATTTAATTGGATTGCCGTGGGCAAGGCGTCTAAAGAAGGTGAGTTTAGATTTGATGTGACCTTGGATGACGTTGATCCAGATTTTGATGTCATCGGCCTGAGTGATTTATCGGCAGAGGTAGAGAGTCATCTCTGTAAAAAAATACTGGCAGCGTGTAATTGGCAAGCAGAAGTGGCAGAGTGTCTGCCCAAAAATGAAACTGAATTGGCATCCTTGTGATGCCAATTTTCTAAGGCTCTTTCGCTGAAACCCGAAGTGGCCACGCGCAATTTAAACGTCGCTTTTTAATAATCTCGCTTAAATACTCACCCATTCACCTTCGAACAATTAAGCACTTAGGCATAGTCTGTGAGTGCAACCCAGCCGCGAATTTTTCCGTTGTACACAAACGCCATTCCAAGATTAGTGACATAACGCGCGTCGCCAGTGGATGGAGGCTCGTATTCTTCTAAGCCTTCAAGCGCCAAGCTGCTGACCAGAGGGGCTTTCCATTGCATTGTTTGTGGGCTGGAGGGCATGCTTAATTCTGTATCTGTCCACGCTAAACCATCGCGTTCAACGGGTGAAGCACTTGCAAAATCGGCGGGTATAAAGATGGCGGAGGTTCCGGCCATTTTTTTGTACATGCGTTGTCTCATGGATAACTCCTATTGATACCCTCGCATTAAATCAGTTGCTGACGTTGCAATCTTGATGCGGGTCAATAGAGTTAAAAAAATACTGCTAAATTCAATTCATGGCACTGAGCCGTTGATTGAATCGAGCAGTATTCATTTTGGTTTTACTATTTAAACCGACCCTAGGGTCGAAAAATATTAAAACGAAACATTTACACCCACTAAACCACTGCGACCAATGGCTGGGAAGCCGATGTCGTTGAAGTACTCTTCATCGGTAATATTTTCAAGACGAACGTGGATGTTGAGGTGAGTATTGATTGTCCATTTTGCACCAAGATCTAAACGATTATATTTATCCAAGGTTTCAACTACGCCATCGCCTGTGTAGCGGCTGGCAGCAAGGCGATCATCTACCCACAAATAGTTGGCGTTAAATTGCCACTCATTATTGAGTACATAAACGGCGTTTGCGCCCGCTTTCACTTGCGGTCTACCCATTAATGGATTTTCCGCATCAATATCCGCATAGCTTGCATGTGCGCCAAGTTGCCATTGATTGTCTTGTGTGTGCCAATGAATTTCTGTTTCAACACCACGGGTATCCACCAAATCGCGGTTCACGTTGGTAAATAGCTCGTTATCAAAATCAATTAAATCTTTATAGGTGTTTCTAAAGAAACTGAGGTTGATAGTGGTGTTATTTGCAGACCATTCCACACCGGTATCGCGTGTGGTTGATAACTCTGGTTTTAAATTTTTGTTGCCGATTAAACCGTGGCCGAGTGCCAAGAAGCTGGGCAATTTAAACCCTTTACCCGCATTGGCAAACCAGCTCAAGTTTTCGTTAATTTGATAACGCACACCACCTTGGCCGCTGTCTTTTGCGCTCAGGCCATCGGCATCATCGCAACGTACGCTGGCTTGAATTAAGAAATCGGATGTTGCGTACATGTTCACATTAACAAATGCGCTGTTAATACGGCGATCCAAATTGAAATCTGTTGGTAGTGGGAAACCAAAATCGACATAGCCTACGCTATCACCTGTTTCGTGTTTGGTTTCTAGGCCGATGTTCGCCCAGAGCTTTTTCTCATCGCCGATGGTGTTTACCCAGCTGAAATTTTCGCGGGTGAAATCAGTAACTGCACCGTTTGCGGGAACGGCATTAACAACACCCGGTGATGTTAAATCTTCTTCGCGATTAAACCAGCTTGCTTGGACTTTGCTGCGCCACGCGCCAGTCACTTGCCATTGCCAGGCGAGTGCTGCGTTTTGATCGGTAAAGTCACTCATATCAAGGTCACGGCCTACGGCGAACAAAGGGCCACCGCTTTGTTCGGGGAAAGTAGTTTTTTCGCCATCAAAATAACGGTAAGAAAAATCGATGCTGTGAGCATCTGCTTGCCAATTTAATTTGGCGAGAGCTTCTTTATTTTTTGCGGTGCTGCCTTCAATCGCATCGCCACCGTCTTTACTTTGTACTTTTAAGGCGTAACCGAATTGATCAACGGAACCTGAGGTGCTGATGCTCGCGGTTTTGTAGCCGTCTTCACCTACGGTAACAGACAAATTGTGTTGTGCTGCTTTAGTTGGCTCTAGGGTGATGATATGAATTACACCTGCGAGGGCATCTGAACCATAAATGGCTGATTGCGCACCGCGAATAATTTCAATGCGTTTAATAGAATCAATGTTGATGTTGTTTACATCAAAGGCGCCGCCGCGCGTGTTTGTTGGGTCGTTAAGTTGTACGCCATCTAATAGTACTAATGTGTGGTTTGCTTCGGCACCGCGCAGTGCTATGGCAGTGAGGCCACCCGCACCGCCTTGTTCTTCGACCCAAATGCTGGGCACTTGGCGTAAAGCATCAACCAAGCTGTGGCTGCTTAATGCTTGAAGTTGCTCTTGACTAATCACTGTAACGGATGAGGCCAATTGTTCCGTGGTGGCGGGGCTGTAGGTGCCGGTAACAACAACTTCGTCGGCAGCAAATGCGTGTGTTGCAATAAGTGAACTGATGATGAGTGATAATGTTTTGAACTTCATGCGATAACCTTTTGATAAAAATAATGGCCACTTTTTAGGGTGGCCATAATAAACAGATACAACAGCGTACAAATTTTATTTTGCGAATTTATACAATGTGTAATAAGCGTGCAATTGTGCGGCAGCGGCATCTTTAAACAGTTTTTGATTGTTTAAGGAGATGTGATACACGCGCGCCGTTTGTTGCGGATGAACAGATGCATGGCCTAACTCCGCGAGGCTCATTGTAATTTGTTTGCGATCTGCACTGATACTGATGTTTGTAATTCTTTCCATAGCTTTACCTAACTCATCAGAACCATAGTCTGGCGCATCGCGATAAACCCATGATTCAACAGCGAGTAATTTTTGTAAGGCGGCAGAATCAATTGAATCGCTCAGTGGTTGCGTTAGTTTTAATGTAAAACCGTTGCTAGTGGCGTGCGTACTTTGAATGGCGGGGGAGACTGTTTTGCCATCCCATACAATGCGTTGCATACTCGCGACGTGGCCGCCTTTGGCTTGCCAGCCGCGACCGGTTTGGCCAAGCAGTAAGCTACCATCAGGCAAGAACACTGGGCGCATTACGCCTGATTCCAAACTATCAATGAAAGGCATAACGCTGCCTTGTTCAACGCCATCAACCACTTCGGTATTCACTCGCAATAAATTTGATTGGGTTTGATCGCCAATTAACATTTGCCCTGCATAAGCACCGAATTTTCCTTTGGTGGTATCCCACGCTGGGTTGCCCGGTGAGTTAGCAACGCTGTTATGCGGTAAAAGAATCGCTGCTTTTACTGCTTTATCAGCATATTTTTCCCACGCAATTTCGGGCGAGTCAGGTGTCATGCCAGGCAAATCGACGAGGCTTGATGGATGGCCGTAAAATTTATTTTGCTCGATCACAAAAATTTTAGACGTTCCCATGTATTCGCCTTGGTTATCGGAATACCAAAGACGGTTGTCGGGGCTCAAACCTAAGCCAGCAGGGCTGCGCAAACCATTCGCCCAGAGTGTAAATTTACCGAGGTCATTTTTATTGCTTGCATCTACACGAATATTCCAGCCAGCAAAGCCGCCGCCACTGCCCATATATTTACCACCGGCATTGTAAGCAGAGCCATCGCTACCATCGGCGAGGTTAATACTCACGTAGTAAGCACCATCAGCACCGCGCACGGGGCCGTGCATGTAAGAGTGATAGTTGCCGTGATAAGAATGCGCATCAAATAATGTGGCATAAGTATCTGCAATGCCATCGCCATTAGTATCGCTAATACGCGTTAATTCTGCTTTTTGGCCAGCGACAACGGTGAGACCTTTTTTGTCTTCTGCGACTACGCCAAGACTATCGAAGGTGCCTTCCGCAAATAATTGCCACTCTCCTTTACCTGATTTGTCTTTCACTAAACGCCAAATACCTGCAGTGCGAGTTGCAACTACCAAAGTGCCATCTGCTGTTAAGGCAATTCCGAGTGCTTCAAATAATTGTTCGCGGCCAAAATTATCTTTAGGTGGGTAATAACTTTCAATGCTATAACCCGCTGGCATATTTGCTTTAGATTCCAAAACTTTCAGCGATTGTTTGCGACTATCAAACGTCGATTTTGGCGCGTGCCACACGTTACCTGACAACCCAATTTTTGCCGTAAGAGTTGCGTTTACTTTTCCAGCAGGCAAGGTCAATAGATCATTTTCTATTTTGCCTGCAGTTGTTTTTGCACCTAACAATGTGCCGGCGTTGAGTGCAAATGTTTGCGCGGTTTTTAACTCGCCAGACACATTAATACTTACGCTACCATTTGCATCAAAAGTAGTTTGTACGGCTAAAGTGTTTTGGCCAATGCGATAGCGGAAACTAGGCGCTTGCGATTTATCTTTTGAGTTGCGTGTGTAACCCAAAAATTGCGCATCCACTGCAGCTAATTGTGTGAGGTGATCTTCTTTGCTGTTGAAAGATTGCTTAATGGTTTGTGTATCGCCAAATTTCGCATCTTTAAAGCTGAAGTCTATGGGTTTTCCTGCGGCGTTTAATGGCGCAAACAAATACTCTTTATCGCCCAAACTAATTTCGCGACTTTCATAGCCAATTTTCAAACCTTTGCCGCCACGATTGGTAAGTTCGCCGGTCATATCCAAGAAACCACCTTGCCAAATTTTGGCAATCGCGAGAATGCGTGGGTCAAACGAATAGTTCACACCATTCACTAAACCGACATGAATTGCACGGCCAGAAACGCCTGTCATCGGCCCGCGTTGAACGCGCACTTGGTCGTCTACTAATAATTGCAATCTATCGGCAATTGGGTCGTATTTCTCAACGGGGCCTTGCTTCATAAGTTGCACAACGGGGCCTTGGTTTTGCGGTTCGTTGAGTGTTGCTAAATAAGCGCCTACGGCATTAATTTGCGTATCGGTAATAACTTGCGCGTTAAAGGGCGGCATTATGGGTGGATAAGCTTCGCCTTTTTTTGCACCTTGTTCGGCAACAGCAATTTGATCTGTAGGTGCGCGCACGCTGCGGTGTAAATAGCCGCTATCTGCTTTGATATTAAAGCGATGTCCTTCACCGCCTTCTACTACTTCACGTGAGCGTGGTTCGCTGGTAAATAAACCAAATAAATTGGGGCCGGTAGTAACTGTAGGGTCATTTTTTGCAGTGGAGTGACAAACGTTACAACCAAAAGATTCAAAGGTTTCTTTACCAAGTGCAACATAATCTATGAGTTCTGCTTCATTAGTCGCACCGCCAGTTTTTTCAGGCGGGGTAATGTTGGCATAATCCGCGGGCTGCGCTTTGAAGTTGCGAAATGCAAACGGGCCTTTGTCGGCGAGAATTGTGGTTTGGCCTGCTGGGCTTTCCCAATTGGTGAGTGCATTTTCGCTGTAGGTATTAATGATTTGGTTGTTGCTGACAACTTCGCCATTAATGCGAACTTCTAATAATAGGGCGGGCTGTGCTTTTTCAGAGGCTTCATTAAAACGCGGTGCGCGAAACTTAACGCTTAAGGTTTGCCACTCGTTATTTTTGCTTTTAGTGTTGGTACCAAGTTCAATGGCATAGTGGCCGTGTATGTACACTTTTGCAGTTGAATCCTGCGGCAGCAAAAACTCCATGCTTACTAACGTATCACCAAAAGAATGTTTGCCAACGAGATGTTTGCTTTTTGCGCCGTCGCCATTGTTGACGAGAATAGTATTTTCTTCAGGCTGTTTTTTCTGAATTTGAAATTTTTTGCCTACTACACTGACGGCAGCGGCCGATGACCATTCGGGGCTTTCTTTAAACGATGCCAATGGGTTCTCTTTAACAGCCGGACTTTCGGTTCCCGCTGCAAAAGCTGTTGAGGTTGTGCACACTAGCGCAATGCTAGCAATTAATTTTTTAGAGAAAGACATGATCTTAGCTCTCGCTGTGAAGGTATGTAAAAGTACGCCGCACTATTTCTGCATTGAATGAGAGAATAGTGCGGCGCGGGATATTTAAAATTTCGATAATTAAAATTAAAGTTTTCTCACCCAAATATTGCGAAAGCTCACTGGGTTGCCATGATCTTGTAAGCGCAGCGGTGCACAACCATGAGCGGTGTAAACCGGTTTGCCAATCCACGCGGTTGCACCTTGAATTTCAACATTGTTTTGTACGAGTACACCGTTCAACAACACGGTAACGCGACCGGGTGATGTAAGTTTTTTATCGTCACTGAATTTCGGTGCGGTAAAAATAATATCGTATTCCTGCCACACGCCAGGTGCGCGAACGGGGTTTACCAGTGGAATATGTTGCTTATAAACGGAACCTACTTGGCCGTTGGGGTAGGTTTTGTTGTTGTAGGAATCCAATACCTGAACTTCGTATTGTTCTTGTAAGAAAATACCGCTGTTATGGCGGCCTTGGCCTTCCAAGGTTTTGCCGTCATCGCCAGTGATTTTAGTAGGAGTCATCCACTCAACGTGCAATTGCACATCGCAAAAGGATTCTTTGGTTTTAATGTCGCCCGTTTTAGGCGCAACGGTGAAAGTGCCGTTTTGAACTGTCCACTTGGCGTCGCCGCTTTCAGCGCCTTGCCATTGGTCGAGCGTTTTACCATCAAACAACACAATTGCATCAGAAGGTGGTGTGTTCTCGTTAGCTGTCACTACGGCGGGTACGGGTGACCAAACTTCAGATGCCTCAGCGAGCTTCCAATCCGGTACTTTACTAGAGCTGCTGGATGCTGCCATTAGCGGTAGCGGTGCAGCGGCTATGAGGGCAAATGCGAGTAAGTTGAGTTTTTTCATTCTATTCTCTCAATTATGCGAGTTATGGATTTGGCGTGTGCAAATCGTGGTTGGGGATAAGCTAAAGTGTTGTCTTGGTTCTAATACCGCTTTCCGATCTAAGTCGAGTTTGTGGCTGGCAACTAAGGTTAGCAGCAAAGTTGGGTGGTAACCATTCAACGGAACCAGTGCAATGTAACCGATTGTAAGCGAGATGTTCGAGCCTTAAACCTCGGTTTTATAAAAAATCGGCAGAGAAAATAAACTGCTTTTCGGGCAAAGCCTAGATAAGAAAAGTTAACGTACTTATCCCAATAATGTGATTTATGGGTGAAAAATCGAAAGATCCCTATTTGACAGCATGGAGTAGCTTTATATGACTAAAGTCAGGATGCTGTTTTCAAATATAAAAAAATTGCTGCAGATGGTTTTGTTTGGGCCAATTAAAGCTATATATGGGCTTAAATGCTTTTTCGCTGGTCACGAATACAACTCCCCATACAAATCCAAATGCGTTAAGTACAAACGCAAATCAAATTCATACTGGTGATAATTAGGTTCCATGTGTCTACACAGTTGATAAAAGCTTTTGTCATGCTCTTTAACTCGAAAATGAGCAAGTTCATGAACTGTTATCATTTTCAAAAAAGCTTCAGGTGCAACACGAAACAAGCTGGCAATTTTTATTTCATTGACGGTTTTGGTCTTATTGCCCTGAACGCGCGTAATGTAATGGTGTTGCCCCAGCGCGTGCTGAATCACTTTAATTTTTGAGTCGTAGCAAGCGCGGTTGAGCGGCTGGGCCTTGCTCATGTACTGGTTTTTCAATTCTACGGCGTAGTCGTAGAGCTGTTTATCAGTGCGCACGCCGTGTGTTTGCGGGTATTTCTTCAGCAGAATTTCGCCCAAGCGTTCATCCGCAATAATCTGCTGTACTTGAGCGATGGTTTCAGCGGGGTAGCCATTGAGGTATTTGAGGGCGGTCATAGTTTCCGATTCAGGCGTATGAGGATCAGAGCGGGTGTCGGCAGCATTCTAGGGGACATTATATAGGTAGGGAACATCGTGAATCAGATTCTCGCACCACATGAGTTTTTTGCATGGCAAGAATTTGGCCGCTTGATGTACAATGCGCGCCTCAATTTTCCCTCTTCCCATTAATTCGGCAACGCCATCCAGGTAATTGCTGGTCAGCCTATAGGACTCTTCTATGTTTGATAAAAACCAAACTATCGCTTCTTTCGATCCTGAAATTTGGGCCTCTATCCAAAACGAAGGCCAACGCCAAGAAGAACACATCGAGTTGATTGCCTCTGAAAACTACACCAGCCCAATGGTGATTGCTGCCCAAGGCACTAAGTTGACCAACAAATACGCCGAAGGCTACCCAGGCAAGCGCTACTACGGCGGCTGTGAATATGTGGATGTGACTGAATCTCTGGCGATTTCGCGCGCTAAAGAGTTGTTTGGTGCTGATTACGCCAACGTGCAGCCGCACGCTGGTTCGCAAGCTAACCAAGCGGTTTACGCTGCACTTTGCGCTCCAGGCGATACCATTCTAGGCATGAGTTTGGCGCACGGCGGCCACTTGACTCACGGTGCCAAAGTGAGCTCATCAGGCAAGTATTACAACGCTATCCAGTACGGTCTGAACCCCGCAACTGGCTTGATCGATTACGACGAAGTTGAGCGTCTGGCGCTGGAGCACAAGCCTAAAGTTGTTGTGGCGGGTTTCTCGGCATACTCTCAAGTGGTGGATTGGCAACGTTTCCGCGAGATCGCGGACAAAGTAGGTGCCTACCTGTTTGTTGATATGGCGCACGTTGCTGGTTTGGTTGCCGCTGGTCTGTACCCTAACCCAGTGCAAATTGCAGACGTAACCACTACCACCACGCACAAGACCCTGCGCGGTCCACGTGGCGGCCTGATTCTGGCCAAAGCGAACGAAGAAATTGAGAAAAAGTTGAACTCAGCCGTATTCCCCGGCGGTCAAGGTGGTCCTTTGATGCACGTGATTGCTGCAAAAGCGATCAGTTTCAAAGAGGCTATGAGCCCTGAGTACAAGGCTTACCAGCAACAAGTGGTAAAAAATGCAAAAGCCATGGCAAAAACGTTCATTGAGCGCGGTATCAATATAGTATCGGGCGGCACGGAAAACCACCTGATGCTGGTTGACCTGATCGGTAAATCCTATTCAGGTAAAGATGCCGACGAAGCCTTGGGTAAAGCGCATATCACCGTGAACAAAAACGCAGTACCTAATGACCCACGCTCACCTTTTGTGACCTCTGGTATTCGTGTTGGTACTCCGGCGGTGACTACCCGCGGTTTCAAAGAGGCTGAATGTGTGCAATTGACCAACTGGATTTGCGATATTTTCGCCGCGCTGGAAGCGGGTAATGCCGATGAGGTGATCGCTAGCGTAAAAACCAAAGTGGCTGCGCTTTGCAAAGACTTCCCGGTTTATGCTGACTAAATTGATATTTTAATTTTGTGATCTAAAGAAGCAGCCCAAGTGGCTGCTTTTTTTATGGCGTTACGTCACCGTTATGTTTGTGTGGCTACCTTGTGTCAATTTTACGGCTCATACGGCAGCGATTTTTACCATGAAAGCTTTGTGATCCGACCGTCATTAGAACTTAATTTATCGAATATAAACCATCTTAGATTTTCTTCTGCAATAACCAATAAAAAGTAGTGATACTTAATTTGATGATCTATTTTTGCATAAGGATTTCTCGTTGTGCTCATGGTTATTTTGGGATTTGATGGCTCGTGTCAGAAACCCTCAGTTTTTATTACTATCTGTTCTGAGTCCCGCTTATGAACTTGCAAAAACTTACGCATTCTCAAAAAAAGGTAGGCGCTGTGGTGTTTGCGCTGGCGGCAGGAGTGAGTGTTTTATTTGCCGTGCAGCTTATGAATGTGCCGCCATTAGTGGTAACTGACAGCGGAGTTATACCTGTTGCGCGCGCAGAGCTGCCTCCTTCTGAATCGATCGATTCCGGGGGTGTATCTCAGCAGAATTCCAAAACTGTGCCCATAAACGCTGTTCCGTTTAACCGTGCTTTTAATCATTCTAGTGAGGCCCCAGCTCGGTTGTCTTGGCAAATGGCTGATACGAAAGCGGGAACGCCACTAATTCCGTTAAGCGAAAAAATTTCTGATTTCACCATCGTAAAATTGCCAGAAGAAATTGCGTCTGTCCCTGGGCTAGGTGAGCAGATTTCAATGCCTTTGCTGCAGGGGAAAAGCTATGTTGCTGCGGTTGAGTCTGTTAGCAATTTATCTAACGGTGATTATTCTTGGAGTGGCCACATAGAGGGTTACGGTACAGATTACCCCGTGGTAATGACTTATGGCGAGCACTCTGTATTTGCCACGATCACGACGCCCGAGGGCAGCTATACCATGGAGTCTGTGAATGGTTTGGGTTGGCTCTATAAAAACCCTGCAGAGATTGAGTTGTCTCATCCCGGCGCTAACGATTTTTTAGAAATAGACGCGCAACCCTAATTTAATTTTTTAATAAGAGAATATTTTATGAAAACATAAAAGATGTGTTCTGGCTTTAATGGATGCGCGCAAAATTTTGTTAATCACGGAGGGTTTTAAGTAAAGTCAATCGAGAGAGCTCTCTATGAATATTTTTCTAAAGCAACTGCTATCTGCTGTAATAGCGTTGATCTGTTTAAGTTTTTCTCCCACGCTTTTAGCCGCAAATGCTGTAGTCGATGTACTAGTGGTTTATACCAAAGGTACAGCGGATGCTTATGCTGGCAACCCGAACACGCGTATCAATCAACTCTTCCAAGTTACCAATCAAATATATAAAGACAGCGGCGTTAATCTTGAAGTGCGGGTTGCAAAAACGATGATGGTGAATTACACCGACGATAACTCTGCTGAAACCGCATTAAATGATATTACTTTGGCAAAAGATCCTGCTTTTTCAGGCGTTGCTGCTGCGCGCGATCAAGCCATGGCAGATATGGTAATTTTGTATCGTCCGTACAAAGCAGTGCAGGCAAGCTGTGGTTTGGCCTGGATTGGCGGGCAGGGAACAAATGGTGATTTTTCCAATTCTTTATATAAAAAATATATGTTCGCTCACATTGCCATAAATGCTTGCGGTGATTTTGTAACGGCGCATGAGCTAGGGCACAACATGGGCTTAAAGCATTCGCGTAAACAAGATGGTAGTGGTGGTACTTTTCCTTATGCGTTGGGGCACGGAGTTGTTAATCAATTTACCACCATCATGGCTTATCAATCTGAATTTAATGTAGATTACTGGAGCGGCAAACTTTACAAATTTTCAAACCCAGATTTGGTGTGTAAAAATTTACCATGCGGTGTTAGCCGTACCGATGCTGTTAATGGTGCGGATGCGCGTTACGCGTTAAATATTGCTGGCCCACAAATTGCGAAGTTTTATGCGGCACCGGTATCTAGCAGTGCGTCATCTACAGCCAAATCCAGCTCAATCTCGAGCGCGAAAACATCATCATCCCTCAGTTCAAAAGCAGCGTCGTCAGTAGCGAGTTCAAAAGTAGCTTCAGTGGCAAGTTCAAAAAAATCGTCTTCGGCAATAAGCTCTAAGGCTTCCTCTGTTCCAGCGGTGGGTGTTGTTTCATCGAGTAGTAAATCCAGTCTCGCCAGCAGCAGTGCAAAAAGCAGTTTAAGCTCAGTTGCCAGTTCTTCTAAGGCCGCCGCTGTTGTGTTTAAACAGGTGTTGAATGTTGCGCAATATGGCGGTGCAAATTGGGCGAATGAGATTCGTCGCGATAAAGCCTTAACGCTCGCTCAAGCCAAAGCGATTGCAGCGGCTAATCCAAAAATTACTTATTTCTTTATCGCTAAAGCTGGGCAAATGTCCTTGGGTGCCAAAGGAGTATTTCGCGCCGGAGATGCTGTGTTTTTCTCGGGTAAGCCTTGGTATGGATCGGCCATGGGTTTAGCAGATGCTTATGAAAAGTAAAGTTTGTGCGTTAGTGCGTTTCAAGTGTGTGTTAGTAAGGTAGTAAATCAACGTTAGTGTGTGACTCCTTTATACCCAGCTTCGGCTGGGTTTTTTGCTATTTGCGCAACGAGTTGAATGCGTAAAAATGGTTTACCGGTATGCTAAGATGCGCGCCTTACTGAAGAAGCTTAGGGTTGCAGACAATGCATTGTCCTTTTTGTAGTGCCGAAGATACCAAAGTGATCGATTCCCGCCTTGTGGCTGAGGGCGACCAAGTGCGCCGCCGTCGCGAGTGTTTATCCTGCCATGAACGCTTTACTACTTTTGAAGTGGCCGAATTGGTGATGCCGCGTATCATCAAACAAAACGGCACCCGCGAACCCTTCGACGAAAACAAACTGCGCGCCGGTTTATTGCGCGCACTGGAGAAGCGTCCGGTCAGCATTGAATCTATCGAATCCTCCATCAATCATATTAAGCATTTCTTGCAGGCTACCGGTGAACGCGAAGTGAAATCCATTGCGGTGGGTGAAAAGGTTATGGAGCAACTGCAAAAGTTGGATGAAGTTGCCTATGTGCGCTTCGCGTCGGTGTATCGTCGCTTTAAAGATTTGAACGAATTCCGTCAGGAAATCGACCGCCTCGAACAGCAGCCAGACAATTCCTAACCGCTACTTCTAATAGATTCCCTTAAGCATGCCGATTACCTCAGCTGATTATCCTTTTATGGCGCAAGCGCTCCGGTTAGCAGAGCGTGGCCTCTACACGACTATGCCGAACCCACGGGTAGGCTGCGTGTTGGTTAAAAATGGCGAAGTGGTCGGTGAAGGCTGGCATATTCGTGCAGGCGAAGGTCATGCGGAAGTGAATGCTTTGGCTGCTGCTGGTGAAAATGCGCGCGGTGCTACTGCTTATGTCACGCTCGAGCCCTGCAGCCATACCGGTAAAACGGGTCCATGCAGTCATGCTCTAGTCGATGCCGGTGTGGTGCGTGTTGTCTTTGCGATGGAAGACCCGAATCCACTGGTAGCTGGTCGTGGTTTGGATTACTTGCGTGAAGCCGGCGTTCAAGTCGATGGCCCTTTATTAGAAGACGATGCCCGCGCCCTTAACCCCGGCTTTATCAAGCGCATGGAACGCAAGCTGCCCTTTGTGCGCTGTAAAATGGGCATGAGTTTAGATGGCCGCACCGCTATGGCGAGTGGCGAAAGCCAATGGGTCACCGGCAAAAAAGCCCGTGGAGATGTACAGCGTTTGCGCGCTCGCTCCTGTGCCATTATTAGCGGTATAGATTCGGTGTTGATGGATAACTCATCGCTTACCGTTCGTATTGAAGAATTAGACTTGCTCAATTCACAAGACGCCGCTGCTAAACAACCTTTACGTGTAGTGCTGGATTCAAAGCTGCGCCTTGGTCGCAAAGCTAAAATTTTAACGCAGGAAACGCCCATTCTGTTGGTTCATAATGGCAGCGCTGAAAATGCAGACAAGCTCGCTGATTGGCCCGCGCATGTTGAATTGCTTGCATTGCCTGCGGCAGATGGTCGCATCAATCTAAACGCACTCTTGAGTGAATTGGCAAAGCGCCAATGCAATGAGGTCTTAGTAGAAGCGGGCGCTACCTTAGCGGCAAGTTTTTTACGGCGTGGCCTGCTCGATGAAGTTATTATTTACATGGCGCCCAAACTGCTCGGCAGCAGTGCGCGCCCCTTGTTTGATCTCCCCTTAAACACCATGTCCTCTGCCTTGCCGCTTAAAATTAGCGATATGCGCGCAGTGGGCACAGATTGGCGAATTACCGCCACGCCAGATACGGAATATTAATGAACGATTCTCAAGAGCCTAATGATTTTCAACCTAAACCCAGCGCGCCTATGGATAGCACTGCGAGGGACAACACTGCTGCCTATCACAAACGTTTTTTAGCCTTTGCGATTGATGTGTTTTTGTTGCTGTTCGGCATGATGTTTATGATGCGTTACCTTGGCCTTGAGCCTGCTAATACAGCGGATATGCAAGCGGCTTACCTAGAGCTTTCTGCCAAAATAAATGCGCTGACTGATGGTAATAAAATGCTCTTGGTCTTTGCGCCGCAGCTTATATTTTTTGTTTTACATGGCGCATCGCTGTATCAGCGAGGGCAAACCATCGGTAAGCGTATTATGGGTATCGCCATTGTCACGCTCGGCAATCAAAAGCCTGCATTCTTACCTTTAATCGCCCAGCGCTATATGTCGCAATGGCTAATGGGCATGGTGCCTGTCGTCGGCCCACTGTTGCGTTTAGTGGATATAGTGTTGATTTTTCGCACAGACAAACGCTGCCTGCATGATCTCATTGCTAAAACCAAGGTAATTGATTTGAAAATACCGGTAGCGGCATCGCCTGATAGTTTTGTCGCCTGATTTTGAAAGAGCCGCAAATCCAATTAAGTTTTTTGATCAAAGCGCACTAAAAACTGTCTCGAACTTTAGTGTCTCTACTTATACACTCTGCGCCACACTGATTTGCTCGAACGGCTACTTATGGGAACGTCTTAACTATGTTTACCGGAATCATCGAGGCCATTGGCGAAGTCGTAAGCCTGCAGCCTAAAAATGGCGACCTGCGTTTGCGCATTAAGACCAACGGGTTGGATTTGGCGGATGTACAATTGGGCGATTCCATCGCCACTAATGGCGTGTGCTTAACCGTGGTAGATTTGCCTGGCGATGGCTATTGGGCAGACGTATCCCGCGAAACCCTCGATAACACCAGCTTGCCCGCATGGAAAATCGGTCAGCGTGTGAACTTGGAAAAAGCACTCACCCCGCAAACCCGTTTAGGCGGCCATATCGTCAGCGGCCACGTGGATGGTGTTGGTGAAGTTGTCAGCCGCTTTCCAGACGCCCGTTCCGAACGTTTCCGTATTCGCGCACCTAAAGGCATTGCTAAATACATCGCCCACAAAGGCTCCATCACCGTGGATGGTACTAGCCTCACGGTGAATAAAGTCGATGGCGCAGAATTCGAATTAAACATAGTCCCCCACACCTTAAAGTGGACGATTATGGACAGCTACCAAGTTGGTACTAAAGTAAATCTAGAGGTAGATGTGCTCGCGCGTTATTTGGAGCGTCTCATGCTCGGTGATAAAGCCGCCGAAAGCGAAGGGCAGAGTGGTGTTACCTTGGAGTTTTTGACTCAGAATGGCTTTAATAAATGACGCGACGCCACAGAGCTAAATCGCGTCTATCATGATTGGATCTCAATACAAGAAAGGATGATTTATGAAGTTGAAATACTTATTAGCAGTGCTGGTTTTTGCGCAATGCGCAGGTGCTGATCAAAGCGGATCACAGTCTAGTGAAAGTATTGTTAATAGTGATGAAAGTATTTTGCGCACTAATGCTGCGTTGAAAAGCTACAAAGAAGAATATCTTCTCCAACAGCAAAATAAAGCTTTTGCACAATCGCCAGATGGTCATTGGAATTGGCGTTCGGATCGCGTAACTGTCGAAATGGCAAAAGAGGATGCGCTTGCGGGTTGTAACAGGCATACCAAGAAAGATGGTCAAGCTTGTGTCATCGTTAATGTGAACGGTGAGTGGGTCAAGCCAAAGCAGTAACCAAAGTGTTTAATGAGAAATTATATGCAACTCAACACCCCGCTTAATACTATAGAAGAACTGATTGAAGATATGCGCCACGGCAAAATGGTTATCCTGATGGATGACGAAGACCGTGAAAATGAAGGCGATTTGATTATGGTCGCGGAGCAGGTGCGCCCAGAAGATATCAACTTTATGGCGACCTACGCGCGCGGTTTGATTTGCCTGACGCTCACCCAAGAGCGCTGCAAACAACTCGATTTGCCGCTGATGGTGACGGATAACAAATCCCAGCACACCACGAATTTCACCGTATCCATTGAAGCCGCCGAAGGCGTAAGCACAGGTATATCTGCAGCAGATCGCGCCTTGACCGTTCGCGCTGCCGTTCGTGCTAACGCCAAGCCAGCCGACGTTGTTCAACCTGGTCATATCTTCCCGTTAATGAGTCAGCCCGGCGGTGTAATGAGCCGTGCAGGTCATACAGAAGCGGGTTGTGACCTTGCACGTTTGGCCGGTTTTGAGCCAGCAGCGGTGATTGTTGAAGTTATGAATGCCGATGGCAGCATGGCGCGCAGACCAGATCTTGAGCAATTTGCTGAGCAACATGGCCTAAAAATCGGTACCATTGCCGACCTGATTCACTACCGCGCAACCAAAGAGAAAACCGTTGCCTGTATTAACAGCCGCAAAGTAGAAACGCTCTATGGTGAATTTGATTTGTGCACCTACCGCGATTTGGCGCGTGGCGATTTGCATTTTGTGATGGTGAAAGGTGAAATTTCCGCTGAGCCAACACTGGTTCGCGTACACGTGATGGATTTAGCGCGGGATATTCTGAGCTTACAGCGCCCGTCGATTGCCGGCGGAAAAGCATGGTCGTATCAAGACGCGCTCAAGCGCGTAAGCGAAGAAGGAAAAGGTGTTGTCTTGCTAATTTGCCACGACGAATCCACCAGCGAAGTTGAAGAAAGCATTGATTGGTTGTTGAGCGGTAAACAACAACGCCGCAGCCCAGAAGTTTTGTACAAACAAGTCGGCACCGGCTCACAAATCTTGCGTGATTTGGGGGTGCGTAAAATGCGCGTTATGTCTGCCCCTATGCGCTACTCGGCTTTGTCGGGCTTTGATTTAGAAGTGGTTGAATACGTTTGCCCTGATGCTTAACCGTCTGGAAAATTTTTTAATTTTTAAAGAGAAAACACTATGAGCAACATTAAAGTTATCGAAGGCGATTTCGCGGCATCAAAAGGCAAATATGCGTTGATCGTGAGCCGTTGGAATAGTTTTGTGGTTGAAAGCCTAAAAGAAGGCGCTTTGGATACTTTGCGTCGTCACGGTATTAAAGACGAAAACATCACCATTTATTACGCGCCGGGTGCATTTGAATTCCCAATTACCGCACAAAAAATTGCTGCCAAAAAAGAGTTCGATGCAATTATCGCCTTGGGCGCTGTAATTCGCGGTGGAACCCCGCACTTTGATTATGTTGCGGGCGAATGCGTAAAAGGTTTGGCGCAAGTTTCGTTGAACGCCGGTATCCCAATTACTTTTGGTGTCTTGACCGTGGATTCTATCGAGCAAGCGATAGAGCGCTCTGGTACTAAAGCGGGTAACAAAGGCGTTGAGGCTGCATCCACAGCGTTAGAAATGGTTTCTCTTATTAGTAATATCTAGTCTTATTTTTCGTCATCCCCGAAGGGGATCCAGTGACTTTTTATTTCTTTTAAGACGCTGGATGCCCAGGGGCATGACGAAAACGGTTTGTGCAAAGTTCTCCAATTATTTTTTGAGCCTGAATCTATCAGTCTCAGCTCTTTATCAGTTTTCGTTTTTATCAGGTAAATGCAATGACTTCTCCAAATAGTTCTGGCCAAAAAGGCTCAGCTCCAAAAGGTCAGACGGCAGCCACTCGCCGTATGGCTCGCCACTACACCATGCAAGCACTTTATCAATGGAAAATGGCTGGTTCTAGCATTAATGCCATTGAAGCGGAGTTTCGTGTTGACAACGACATGACCAATGTGGACGTTGAATACTTCCATGAAATACTGCACGGCGTACCTGAGCATCTATCTGATATCGAAGCTGCTTTTGAACCCTTCTTGGTTGAACGCTCGCTGCTTGAATTAGATCCAGTGACTCAAGCTTTATTGCGTATGGCAACCTACGAATTAAAATTCCGTATCGATGTGCCTTATAAAGTTGTTATTAACGAAGCTGTTTCGCTCGCGAAAAAATTCGGTGCGGAAGACAGCCACAAATTTATTAACGGTGTACTGGATAAAACATCCGCCGTTGTGCGTGCGCCTGAAGTAAAAGCCAACAGAGGCAGCTGATCGCTAGCTGCTAATCAATCCTTATGCGCGAATTCCAACTTATCCAACAATTTTTTCAGCGCGAGCAAGCAGACCTTTTGCTAGAAGAAAAGGCGCAAGCGAGTGTGGTCTTGGGTATCGGCGATGATTGTGCGCTCTTACAAATTCCTGCAAATAAGCAACTAGCGGTTTCTGTTGATACGCTAGTTGCGGATGTTCACTTTCCTGCCGATGCCAAGCCTGAAGATATTGCCGAACGCGCGCTGCGCACCAATCTCAGTGATTTGGCGGCAATGGGAGCAGAGCCATTGTGGTTTACGCTTGCATTAACGCTGCCTAAAAATTCTGAATATGTGAGCGAAGAATGGCTGCGCAGTTTTAGTCGCGGTTTATTTCGCACCGCTAATCACTACGAAATTGTGTTGGTGGGTGGTGATACAACCTCTGGCCCTTTAAGTATTACCATTCAAATTATGGGTGCCGTTGAATCCCATCAAGCTTTGCGGCGCGATGGCGCCAGCATTGGCGATTTTGTCTGCGTTACCAATTATCTGGGAGATGGCGCTGCGGCTTTAGCGGTGATTCAAAATCGTTTAGAACTTAATGATGAACATCAAACCTATTTGCGCGAGCGTTTTTATCGCCCTATACCGCGCTTGCTGGAATCTAATTTATTGCGCGGTATTGCTGGCGCAGCGCTCGATATTTCCGATGGTTTAGTGGCCGATTTAAATCATATTTGCGAAGCCAGCGATTTAGGTGCGGTTATCGATGTGGAAAACTTACCGCTATCGCCTGCGTTAATCGCCGTAAGTGATTTACAGCAAGCGCGTAGGTGGGCGCTTAGCGGTGGCGACGATTACGAGTTATGTTTTACTGTATCGCCCGAAAAAATGCCTGAGCTTGCCATGTTAATTGCCGAAGGAAAAATTCACGCCAGTGTAGTGGGTGAAATTGTTGCTGGCAGCGGTGTGCATTGTGAATTAGAAGGCGAGCTATTTGAATTGGCTGTGCAGGGTTACCAGCATTTTTAATGGTTACGTTTTTATTTGATATTGTTTTTAAGCGTTTAGGCACATGTTATGACGACTTCTAAAAATATGAATACGCCCAGCTTTAAACAGCTCCTGACCAATCTCGATCATTTTTTTGCATTTGGTTTCGGCAGTGGTTTAGCGCCTAAAGCGCCGGGGACTTTTGGCACCTTGGCTGCTGTACCTATTTATTGGTTGATTCAAGATTTGTCTTGGCCGATTTATGCCACATGGTTAATCGTAACTTTTGCGTTGGGTGTTTACTGGTGCGATCGTTCCTCCAAACAATTGGGTGTGCATGATCATGGCGGAATTGTGTGGGATGAATTTGTCGGCTACTGGATTACCATGTTTCTAGCGCCAGCAGGGTGGCTTTGGATGCTGCTCGGTTTTGTGCTGTTTCGTTTCTTCGACATTATTAAACCTTGGCCTATTGGTTGGTTAGACCGCAAAGTCGGCGGCGGCTTTGGCATTATGATTGATGATGTATTGGCCGGAATATACGCGTTTATTGTATTGCAGGCTTGCGTCTATTTTTATCCCTATTGAGGTCATTCAGTGACAATTCGCTTTATAGAATCCTGCAAACTGCCAACACCCTTTGGTATGTTTGTGATGCACGGTTTTGAAGATGACAAAACCGAAAAAGAGCATGTGGTGCTCACCATGGGTGATATTCATGGTGATGAGCCGTTGCTCGCGCGTATCCACTCAGAATGCTTAACGGGCGATGCGCTGTTTAGTTTGCGCTGTGATTGCGGGCCGCAATTGCAAGCCGCTATGCATAAAGTAGGTGTAGTGGGGCGCGGTGTTATTTTTTACTTGCGGCAAGAAGGTCGGGGCATAGGTTTGGTCAATAAAATTCGCGCTTACTCTTTACAAGATTGCGGTGCGGATACGGTTGAGGCAAACGAGCAATTAGGTTTCGGGGCAGATATGCGCGACTACAGCATTCTGAAACCTATGCTGGAGCATTTAAATATCAAAGCACTGAAATTGCTTACCAATAATCCGCGCAAAGTAAAAGCACTGCAGGATATGGGGATTAATGTAGTGGAGCGCATGCCGCATCAAACTGGCCGCAATCCACACAATGCAAAATATTTGGAAACAAAAGCGGGCAAGCTCGGGCATTTGTTCAATGCTGCGGATGAAGAATAATTTTTAAAGAGAATTTTATGACAACACGTATTGCAATTGCCGGCGCTGCTGGCCGCATGGGTAAGGCATTAATTGATGCAACCACTAGAAATGCTGAATCCAGTTTGACGGGCGCTATCGTTCGCTCAACGTCTACTTTGGTAGGTGTCGATGCCGGTGAGTTTGGCGGCGTTGGTAAATTGGATGTCAAAATTGTTGGCGATATCGCGCAAGCAATTGATGACTTTGATGTGTTAATTGATTTCAGTTCCCCCACTGCGACTTTAGAAAACGTAAGAATTTGTACTGCGCATAAAAAACCTATCGTTGTGGGTACTACGGGTTTTAGCGATGCAGAAAAAGCGGAATTGCTTTCTTATCAAACCCAAATTCCGTTACTGCTTTCTGCCAATTTTTCTACCGGCGTAAATTTGTGTTTTAAATTGCTTGATATAGCCGCGCGAGTTTTGGGCGATGAATACGATGTGGAAGTTTATGAAGCTCACCATCGCCACAAAGTAGATTCGCCTTCGGGCACTGCAGTGCGTATGGGCGAAGTTTTGGCGAATGCATTGGATCGCGATTTAAAACAAGTTGCTGTTTATGGTCGCGAAGGCCAAATCGGCGCACGCCCACGCGAGACCATTGGTTTCGCAACTGTACGTGGCGGCGATGTAGTGGGCGATCACACGGTAATGTTTATGGCCGATGGCGAGCGCGTCGAAATTACGCACAAAGCCTCCAGCCGTTTAGCCTTCGCCAATGGCGCAGTGCGCGCAGCCATATGGCTACAACAACAAAAGACTGGCTTGTTTGATATGCAAGACGTTTTAGGTTTGCGTTGATCAATATTCACGAATAGGAATTTTTATGGCCGGTTCCAGCTTATTACTACTTCTTGATGATATCGCTGCCGTTTTAGATGACGTCGCGGTTATGACCAAAGTCGCCGCTAAAAAAACGGCGGGTGTGTTAGGCGATGATTTAGCGCTTAACGCACAGCAAGTATCCGGCGTGCAGGCAAGTCGCGAATTGCCCGTGGTTTGGGCGGTCGCCAAGGGTTCTTTTGTTAACAAAGCGATTTTAGTTCCGGCAGCTTTGTTGATTAGCGCATTTGTCCCTTGGCTGATTACACCTTTGCTGATGATTGGCGGAGCTTATTTGTGTTACGAGGGTGTTGAAAAGCTTGCACACAAATTTTTGCACAGTGAGGCAGAAGAGCAACAGCATCAAAAAGAATTGGCAGAAGCCGTCGCTAATCCTGCCATCGATATGGTTGCCTTTGAGCAAGAAAAAATCAAAGGCGCAATTCGTACTGACTTTGTTTTATCTGCTGAAATTATTGTTATCACCTTGGGTGCGATTGCCACTGCAAGTTTTACAACTCAGGTGGCCACGGTTATCACTGTCGCAATTCTGATGACAGTTGGCGTCTATGGTTTTGTGGCTCTTATCGTGAAGTTGGATGATATGGGTTTGCACCTGCTGCGCGCGCATGGGCAGGGAGCCTGGGTCTCTATCCAACACAGTCTGGGCAAGGGGCTGCTGTTAACCGCCCCCAAGTTGATGAAGTTTTTGTCGGTAGTGGGTACAGCTGCCATGTTTTTGGTGGGTGGCGGCATTCTCGCCCATGGCATTTCCTTTATGCATAACCTTGAACACAGCTTGCAACACCATTACGGCAGCCTTGTCGCGGGTGTTGGCGGTTCATTGGCCAATATGATTTTGGGGATTATTGTCGGGGCAATCGTGTTGTTGGTGGTCTCTGGAATAAGTAAGGTATTTGCTAAAAAATAAGCGCCTTCCGGGCATCAGATCCCTTTGCGCTAGCTTTTTTACCTTGCGTCGCGCGCTAATTAATAGTGTTAAACGGGAATTTCCAATGGACACTTTAGCCCTAACCCCGTACAATTCGCGGTTAATTGCGCTCGGCACTGCCGCGCTTGGTTGAGGTAAATATTGGCTCCTACTGAATAGATATTGTAGTTCGTAGTGATAGCCCACGAACAAATTGTACAGAAGCGAGATGGAATTCAGTTTCATCTCGCTTTTTTACAACCTGCAACCAAGCAAACTCACTTTAGCCCTGTAACTCAACTCGATTTTCGCGCCTTTGCCTGTGCGACTGTCTTTTTGAGCCTGAAGAAAGTGAACTTTGTTGAATTGCGCACCAGCTTTAGCTTTAAAACCACTGCCAAACCCAGGAGGTTTACTTGAATACTCGGGACTCTCAACCCGCTCTCACGAAGAGACCAGCACTACTCGTACTTGCAGACGGTAGCGTTTTTCGCGGCACTTCTATTGGTGCAGAAGGCTTATCTGTAGGTGAGGTGGTGTTTAATACCGCCATGACCGGCTATCAGGAAATCCTCACAGATCCTTCCTATGCACAACAGATCGTCACCCTTACTTATCCCCATATCGGCAACACCGGCACTACCAGTGAAGATGCAGAATGCGACCGCATTTGGGCATCCGGCCTAGTGATTCGCGATTTGCCTTTAATTGCCAGCAACTTCCGCAATGAGCAAGACCTTTCCAGCTACTTGAAAGAGCGCAATGTAGTCGGTATCGCTGATATAGATACTCGCCGCTTAACTCGTATTCTGCGTGACAAAGGCGCTCAAAACGGTGCCATCGTCGCCGGTGAAATAGACGAAGCCAAAGCTCTCGCAGCAGCCAAAGCCTTCGGTGGTCTGAAAGGTTTGGATCTCGCCAAAGAAGTTACCACTGCCGAATCTTACGCATGGAACGAAAGCAGCTGGCAATTGGGCGAAGGTCATAAAGTATTGACCGGCGCCAAAAAATTCAAAGTTGTTGCCTACGATTACGGCGTTAAACGCAACATTTTGCGCATGCTTGCCGACCGCGATTGCGATCTGATTGTAGTGCCTGCGAAAACCACCGCCGCTGAAGTCTTGGCGATGAATCCCGATGGTATTTTCCTATCGAACGGCCCTGGCGATCCAGAGCCATGCACCTACGCTATCGAAGCCATCAAGTCTTTCCTTGAAACCGATATTCCGGTTTTTGGTATTTGCTTGGGCCACCAGCTTTTGGCCTTGGCCTCAGGTGCTAAAACCTTAAAGATGAAGTTCGGTCACCACGGCGGCAACCATCCCGTACAAGATTTGAACACCAAGCGTGTGATGATCACCGCGCAAAACCACGGTTTCGCGGTAGAAGAGTCGAGCTTGCCAGCAAACTTGGTAGCAACTCACAAGTCACTGTTTGATGGTTCTTTGCAAGGTATTCACCGCACCGACAAGCCCGCTTTCAGCTTCCAAGGTCACCCTGAAGCGAGCCCCGGTCCACACGATGCCGATACCTTGTTTGATCACTTTATTGAATTGATGCAGGCTCGTAAGAGCTAAACCTCTCCCAGCAAAGCCTTTTTCAAAGATGTGGAGCATTGACTCCCTCCCTTTGAAAAAGGGAGGGCTGGGGAGGGATTTTAAATCTCCCCTAACCCCTCTTTTTCAAAGAGGGGGACTTAGATCTTCCCTATTGGGAAGGTTGTGAGTAGGCGAAAAACCGGAGCAGACATGCCAAAACGTACAGACATAAACAGTATCTTGATTCTCGGTGCAGGCCCCATCGTTATTGGCCAAGCTTGTGAGTTCGATTACTCAGGCGCTCAAGCCTGTAAAGCCCTGCGCGAAGAGGGTTACCGCGTTATTCTGGTGAACTCAAACCCCGCTACCATCATGACCGATCCGGCCATGGCGGATGCCACTTATATCGAGCCCATCGAGTGGCAAACAGTAGAAAAAATCATTGAAAAAGAACGCCCCGATGTAATTCTTCCCACCATGGGTGGCCAAACTGCACTCAACTGCGCCTTGGCGCTGGCTAAACACGGCGTACTCGAAAAATACAATGTCGAGCTGATTGGCGCCAAAGAAGAAGCCATCAACATGGCGGAAGACCGCAATTTGTTTGACCAAGCCATGAAGCGTATTGGCCTTTCATGCGCGCGCGCGAAAATTGTTCACACCTTTGAAGAAGCGAAAGAAGCCCCGAAAGAATTTGGCTTCCCTTGCATTATTCGCCCATCTTTCACCATGGGTGGTTCAGGTGGCGGTATCGCTTACAACTGGGATGAATTTGAAGAAATCTGTACGCGCGGGTTTGATTTGTCGCCAACTAACGAATTGCTCATCGACGAATCGCTGCTCGGCTGGAAAGAGTACGAGATGGAAGTTGTGCGCGACAAGAACGACAACTGCATCATCGTCTGTTCTATCGAAAACTTCGACCCGATGGGTGTGCACACCGGTGACTCTATTACTGTCGCGCCAGCGCAAACGCTGACCGACAAAGAATACCAAATCATGCGTAACGCCTCGATTGCGGTATTGCGTGAAATCGGCGTGGAAACTGGCGGTTCTAACGTGCAATTTGCCGTGAACCCAGTTGATGGTCGTATGGTTGTGATCGAGATGAACCCACGTGTATCGCGTTCATCTGCACTCGCGTCTAAAGCAACTGGCTTCCCGATTGCAAAAATCGCAGCAAAACTCGCTGTGGGTTACACCCTCGACGAATTGAAAAACGATATTACTGGCGGTGCAACTCCAGCATCGTTTGAACCGTCTATCGATTATGTTGTTACCAAAGTTCCGCGCTTCACTTTTGAAAAATTCGGCGAAGCAGATGCACGTTTGACTACGCAAATGAAATCCGTTGGCGAAGTTATGGCGATTGGCCGTACTTTCCAAGAATCACTGCAAAAAGCCTTGCGCGGTTTGGAAGTAGGTTCGGCTGGCTTTGAATCTAAAGTGGACGTGACCACAGAAGAAGGTCTGGCTAAAATTCGCAGAGAGTTGGCGACTCCCGGTGCCGAGCGTATCTGGTACGTGGGCGATGCTTTCCGCGCTGGTTTGACCGTGGAAGATGCGTTTAATCTTTCTAAAATTGATCCATGGTTCCTCGTGCAAATCGAAGAATTAATTAACATGGAGCAAGCGCTGCGCGGTAAATCTCTCGCCAATTTAGATGCGGATGCGATCTTCGCTTACAAGCGTAAAGGTTTTTCCGATAAGCGTTTGGCGCTCTTGCTCGGTGTGACCGAGAAAGATGTGCGTCACTATCGCCAAGGTTTGAATATTCGCCCAGTCTACAAACGCGTTGATACCTGCGCGGCAGAATTCTCAACCTCTACTGCTTACATGTATTCAACGTACGAAGAAGAGTGTGAAGCTAACCCGAGCGACAAGAAAAAAATTCTTGTTATCGGCGGTGGCCCAAACCGTATTGGCCAAGGCATCGAGTTTGATTACTGCTGTGTACACGCCGCTTTGGCGATGCGCGAAGACGGTTACGAAACCATCATGGTTAACTGTAACCCCGAAACCGTTTCTACCGATTACGACACGTCAGATCGCTTGTTCTTCGAACCAGTAACCTTGGAAGACGTGCTCGAAATCGTTCAAAAAGAAAAACCTGTTGGCGTAATTGTTCAGTTCGGCGGTCAAACTCCGCTGAAATTATCGCGCGCTTTAGAAGCGGAAGGTGTACCGATTATTGGTACTAGTCCAGATGCTATCGACAAAGCCGAAGACCGCGAACGCTTCCAACAAATGATTGAAAAGCTCGGTCTGTTGCAACCGCCAAACGCGATTGTGCGCTCGTTGGAAGAAGCCTTGCTGGCGGCTGATCGTGTAGGCTACCCATTGGTAGTTCGCCCATCCTATGTATTGGGTGGCCGTGCGATGGAAATCGTCTACAAAGAAGATGAGTTGCGCACTTATATGCGCACTGCGGTACAAGTATCTGAAGATGCTCCGGTACTGCTCGATCACTTCTTGAATGCAGCAATTGAAGTGGATATTGATGCTGTGTCGGATGGTAAGCAAGTTGTTATCGGCGGCATCATGCAGCACATTGAACAATGTGGCGTTCACTCCGGTGACTCAGCCTGCTCATTGCCACCTTATTCGTTGCCTGCCGATGTGCAAGACGCTATGCGCGAGCAAGTTAAGATCATGGCGCTTGAGTTGGGCGTTATCGGCTTGATGAACACCCAGTTGGCTTATCAAGACGGCAAAATCTATGTGATCGAAGTGAACCCACGTGCATCGCGCACTGTTCCTTTCGTATCCAAATGTATTGGTGTGTCTTTGGCGAAAATCGCTGCTCGCTGCCAAGCTGGTATGTCATTGGCTGATCAAGGTTTCACTAAAGAAATTATCCCAACTTACTTCAGTGTGAAAGAAGCGGTATTCCCCTTCAATAAATTCCCTGCAGTAGATCCAATCCTTGGCCCAGAGATGAAATCAACCGGCGAAGTCATGGGCGTGGGTGATACTTTCGGTGAGGCCTATGGCAAATCGCAGTTGGGCGCTAACAACCGTATTCCAACATCAGGCACGGCATTTTTAAGTGTTCGTGATATGGATAAAGCAGGTATCGTTGGCGTAGGTAAAGATTTAGCCGAGCTTGGCTTTAAATTGGTTGCCACCCGTGGTACTGCTGACATTTTACAAAAGGCGGGCTTGAATGTTCAGGTCATCAATAAAGTGCAAGAAGGTCGCCCACATATTGTGGATATGATCAAAAATGACGAAATTGATTTGATTCTGAATACTGTTGAAGGCCGTCAAGCTACCCGCGATTCTTCATCAATTCGTCGCAGTGCAGAAAACCATCGTGTGTACTACAACACAACCTTGGCCGCTGCCGAAGCTGTGTGTATGGCCTTGAAAGAGGGCGAGCATATTGAAGTTCGTCGCTTGCAAGATTTGCACAAAAGACCCCATAAATAAAAATTTTTCAGTAAGGAAATATAATGAGCACTAAGTTTCCAATGACTGCTCTTGGCGCTGAAAAATTAGCGGCTGAGTTAGAAGACCTTAAGAAAGTGCAGCGTCCACGTATTGTGAACGCTATTGCGGAAGCGCGTGCCCACGGCGATTTGAAAGAAAACGCCGAGTATGCGGCGGCGCGCGAACAGCAAAGTTTTTGCGAAGGCCGCATTCAAGAAATTGAAGGCAAGCTTGGCAATGCGCAAATTATTGACGTCACTAAAATCCCGCACTCGGGGAAAGTTATTTTCGGTACCACGGTTACTATGGTAAATCTGGATACTGACGTTACTGTCACTTATCAAATCGTGGGCGACGACGAAGCTGAAATTAAAGCCAACAAGATTTCCGTCAACTCGCCTATAGCCCGTGCGTTGATTGGTAAAGAAGAAGGCGATGTAGTTGTGGTAAAAGCGCCGAGCGGCGAAGTGGAATATGAGATCGATAAGGTCGAACATATTTAAAAGCTGAGCATCTTTCATCACAATCCACAAACAAGAAAGCCGCCAAATTTGGCGGCTTTCTTGTTTCTAATGCTGACTGTTATCTGTGCAAATTAGAAAGCTTTGGATTTGCTTTTTTATTGGCGCGATAAAGAATAACTACTTTGCCAATCTCTTGAATCAGTTCAACATTAGGCAGTGCGATAATTTCAGCGACCAAAGCTTTACGCTCATCGCGATCAGCAAGGCCCAGCTTAACTTTGATCAATTCGTGATCGTCGAGGGCGCGGTTTAGCTCAAGCAATACACCTTCGCTCAAGCCATTGCCGGCGATAGTAACTATAGGGTTGAGCTTGTGGCCAATGGTACGAAATGATTTTTTGCGGTCGGCGCTGATGGGCATAAAACTTACCTGAGAATGGGATATTAAAGAATGAGATTAAAGAGATGGCTGCTATTGTAGCCCACTAAGTATCTCTAGCGTTAATCTGTCTTAAGGAGGTGATTTATTTCATCCTGCCTATTCACTGCTAGAGTTAAAGAACAAGTGTCAAAGAACGAGAGTTAAATGACAAATGTGTAGACTTAACACGCGGGGCTTGTAATTCACTATTCACTCCCCAATTATAGAGCTGTACCTAAGTCCGTATTTTAGATTTTTCACGCTGTTTTATGTTTTTATGAGGACCTCTCCTTGAACGATATCACCAAGAACCTCCTGATTTGGCTTGTTATTTTAGTCGTCGTAATCAGTGTGTTCCAAAGCTTCGGTAAGCCTGCTAGTGATGACACCATCGCTTACTCCGAATTTATTACCGCGGTAAAAGAGAATCGTGTCAAAGACGTTTCTATTTACCCCGATAGCGTTGAAGGGGTTCTAAACGATAATCGTAAATTCAGAACCATTCGCCCCTTGGTGCGTGACGATAAGCTGATTGATGATCTCTACAATCACAATGTGAACTTCGAAGGTCGCGAACTCGATAAGCCCGGCTTCCTCTATCAGCTGCTGCTTTCAATCGCGCCAGTCTTGATTATCTTGGCGGTATTCTGGTTCTTTATGCGCCAAATGCAAGGCGGTGGCGGCGGTAAAGGTGGCCCTATGAGCTTTGGTAAAAGCAAGGCGCGCCTCTTAGGTGAAGACCAAATTAAAACCACCTTTGCCGATGTAGCCGGTGTGGATGAAGCCAAAGAAGAAGTACAAGAACTTGTACAGTTCCTGCGCGACCCCTCTAAATTCCAGCGTTTGGGCGGCATGATTCCGCGCGGCGTATTAATGGTTGGCCCACCCGGTACCGGTAAAACCCTGCTTGCTAAGGCGATTGCCGGTGAAGCCAAGGTGCCATTCTTTTCAATCTCTGGTTCTGACTTCGTAGAAATGTTTGTGGGAGTTGGTGCGAGCCGCGTGCGCGATATGTTCGAGCAAGCAAAAAAACAAGCACCGTGCATTATCTTTATCGATGAGATTGATGCTGTAGGCCGTCACCGTGGCGGTGGTCATGGCGGTGGTCACGATGAGCGCGAGCAAACCCTAAACCAATTATTGGTAGAGATGGACGGCTTTGAAGGCAACGACGGCGTAATTATTATTGCTGCTACCAACCGTGCCGATGTATTGGACAAGGCCTTATTGCGCCCCGGTCGTTTTGACCGTCAGGTGTATGTTGGCTTGCCGGACATACGCGGTCGCGAGCAAATTTTGAAAGTACATATGCGCAAAGTGCCGCTGGATGAGCGCGTTAGCGCCTCTGTTATTGCTCGCGGTACACCCGGATTCTCGGGAGCTGAGTTGGCCAACCTTGTAAACGAAGCTGCTTTGATGGCTGCTCGTGGCAACAAGCGTTTGGTGACTATGGAAGATTTCGAAAAGGCGCGCGACAAAATCATGATGGGCGCTGAGCGCAAATCAATGGTGATGAGCGAGAAAGAAAAAGAAAACACGGCTTACCATGAAGCTGGCCACGCGATTATCGGCTGCTTGGTGCCAGAGCATGATCCTGTGCATAAAGTAACCATTATTCCTCGTGGCGGTGCCTTGGGTGTTACCCAATATCTACCAGAAGAAGATAAATACAGCTGGAGCAAGCGCTCGCTTGAGTCGCGTTTGTGCACCTTGTTTGGTGGCCGTATCGCCGAAGAAATGACGCTGGGTGTGGATGGTGTTACTACCGGTGCATCAAACGATATCGAACGCGCAACTAGCATGGCGCGCAGCATGGTAACCAAGTGGGGCTTGTCCGCAAAATTGGGCCCATTGCACTATGGTGAGGAAGAGGGTGCTTATCCGGGCATGGCAACTCAGCAATATTCTGGAGAAACCTCTCGCCAAATTGATGAAGAAGTTCGTCGGATCATCACGGAATGTTACGAGCGTGCGACCAAAATTCTGGAAGATAACCGCGATATTTTGGAAACCATGAAAAATGCGTTGATGGAGTATGAGACCATCGATTCCGATCAAGTGGCGGATTTAATGGCGCGTCGTAAAGTGCGCCCGCCGCGCGAATGGAACGACGATGATTTCAATAGCCATCTAAAAAGCAAAGATGCTGGCGAAAAGCCAAGTGATCCGATTGGTGGCCCAGCAAATACGCATTAACGTTAAACATTGAGACTGTAGTGATGGAATTCAGCAAAAAGTTTAAATGGTTGGTTCTGTCGTTTTTAATGGCTGGCTGCATTCTTTGTTATATCATTGGGTTCAGAGTGGGTTTCGTTGCGGCCCTTGTGTTAGGCGTAATATTAGAAGCTTGTTTTTGGATTGGGCTGTTTAAGATCAAGCCTTATTGGCCTAAGTGAACAATGTGAATGCTTAACCTAAATAACCCCGAGCTTGCTCGGGGTTATTTTTTTATCCCTATCTTTATTAAATACCACAGAGTTAAGTAGGTTTTATATGTTCCTAGAATGCGGCACCCATAGGCTGGATCTTTCGACGCCAAAGATTATGGGGATTCTCAATATCACTCCCGATTCTTTTTCAGACGGCGGCAGCTACCATCAAGCCGGCCATTTATCACTTGATTTGGTGCTCAAACGCGCTGAACAAATGTTTGCGGAGGGTGCCGATATTTTGGATGTGGGCGGTGAATCCACTCGCCCAGGTGCCGCAATTGTTTCAGAGCAGGAAGAGTTAGATCGAGTTATTCCAGTCGTTGAGGCCCTCGTTGAAAAGCTGGGTGCATTGGTTTCGGTGGATACCAGCACTGCGAGTGTGATTCGCGAATCGGCTCAAAAAGGCGCAGGCATTATTAATGATGTACGCGCGCTGATGCGCGATGGCGCCTTGGCTGCTGCGGCTGAAACAGGCTTGCCGATTTGTTTGATGCATATGCAAGGTCAACCGCAAACCATGCAACAAGCTCCGCAATACCACGATGTGGTTGCAGAAGTGCTGACGTTTTTGCGAGAGAGAATGGCTGCTTGCAACGCGGCAGGCATCACAAATGAGCGCATTTTAATAGATCCGGGGTTTGGCTTTGGCAAGACTCTCGCGCATAATCTCGCCCTCTTGGCGCGCCTGCCAGAACTGACTGTCTTGGATGCTCCCATTTTGGTAGGTTTATCGCGCAAATCACTGTTGGGGCAATTGCTCAATCGCGGTGTCGATGAGCGCTTACCCGGTAGTTTGGCGCTGGCCTTAGCTGCAGCCGAACGTGGAGCAGCCATTATTCGAGTGCATGATGTAGCGGCAACTAAGGATGTTCTGTCTGTCTACAATGCTGTAAAAAATATCGCCGTAAAAATAGCACCGTAAAAAATTCAACCTAATTTATTAACCTAACGGTCAGCGTTAGAGAGTGGAGTAAGGATCAATGTCGCGTAAATATTTTGGTACAGATGGTATTCGTGGTTTGGTGGGTGAAGCGCCAATTACACCAGATTTTATGCTCAAACTTGGCTGGGCGGCTGGCCGTGTATTGATGGATCGCTTTGACGGTTCCAATCTGATTTTGATCGGTAAAGACACGCGCATCTCCGGTTATATGTTTGAATCAGCCTTACAGGCAGGCTTGATTAACGCGGGTGTAGATGTTGGTCTGCTCGGCCCAATGCCAACCCCCGGCGTTGCCTATTTAACCCGTACCTTCCAAGCGCAAGCGGGTATCGTCATTAGTGCTTCACATAATAGTTACGTCGATAACGGCATTAAATTTTTCGGCGGCAGCGGTACTAAATTGCCTGATGAGTTAGAGCGCTTGATCGAAGAAGAATTAGAGAAGCCCATGGTGACGGCGGAGAAGCTGGGCAAAGCGCGTCGTATTGGCGATGCTTCCGGTCGCTATATTGAATTCTGTAAGGGCACCATGCCCTGGGGCTTTAACCTCAAAGGTCTGCAAATTGTGTTGGACTGCGCCCACGGTGCAACTTACAACATAGCACCAGACGTATTCAGCGAGTTGGGCGCAAAAATTATCCCCATGTTTGTTGAGCCAAACGGCACCAACATCAACCGCAGCTGCGGCTCAACCAAGCCAGAAGCGCTGCAAGAAAAAGTCATCGAAGTAGGTGCGGATTTGGGTATTGCCTTTGATGGTGATGGCGATCGCGTAGTGTTTGTGGACCACAAGGGTGAAATTGTCGATGGTGACGAGCTCCTCTATATCATTGCCAAATACCAGCAGGAATATGCCGGTGGTTGCGATGGTGTTGTGGGTACTCTCATGAGTAACTTCGGTTTTGAGCTGGGTTTAAAAAAAATCGGTGTACCTTTCGCGCGCGCTAAAGTGGGCGATCGTTATGTCATTGAAATGATGCGTCAAAACGGTTGGCGTTTGGGCGGTGAAAACTCCGGTCATATCGTTTGCAGCAACGTAACCACTACAGGCGATGGCATTATTTCCGCGCTGCAGGTTTTATTGGCGATTACGACCTTTGGTGAGTCGCTCTATAAAATCAAAAAAGGCATGAACAAAATGCCGCAGGTCATGATTAATGTTCATATGGCCAAGCGAGTAGATTTAAGTACGGATCAAACTGTACAGGCGGCAGTGAAAGCAACGGAAGAAAAGTTGGCTGGTACTGGTCGCGTGCTCTTGCGTCCATCGGGCACTGAACCTGTTGTGCGTGTTATGGTAGAAGGTGAAGATAAGAGGCAAGTAAAAGAGCTGGCGCAAGAACTCGCCAAAACCGTTGAGCTGGCGTTGAGTTAATCACTAAGCGATAGATCTCGCTCTGAGGTTTGTTTAAAAACTGCTCAGGCTTAAGTTTTCGGGTTATAAGTTGCCATTTTTTGGTCAAGCTATAGCCCGAAAACTGACAAAAAGACCAGAAAAATCAGGGTCTAAACCAAGATTTGGTTGTATGTTCAATTCATCTTAGCTACCATGAGCGCCCGCTTTGGGGGAGGTATTGCTGTTGAACAAAACCAGTCAC
>ENA-UOWO01001204-UOWO01001204.1-activated-sludge-metagenome-genome-assembly--contig:-NODE-1204-length-35267-cov-7.101641_pt1 | contig 35267 bp, 36 predicted proteins | sample MGYA00238148_ERZ761564 | MGnify/ENA primary metagenome ERZ761564 (study PRJEB28885, sample SAMN05720194) | activated sludge metagenome | isolation source: Anaerobic digester | place: USA... | reverse complement strand
TAACACCTTCCTGCTCTCCAGTGATAAATGTATATTTTGGGAAGAAAAAAAGGCCCTCATACTCAGCGATCTTCATTTTGGTAAAACAGGGCATTTTCGTAAAAATGGCATTGCGGTACCGCAAAATGTTTTTAAAGAAGATATGCAGCTTTTTATGTCTCTGTTGCAACAATTTAAGCCAGACGGTGTAATCGTGATAGGGGATATGTTTCATAGCCGGGATAATAAGGAACATGAGCTTTTTGTAAAGTGGAGAAAGGATTTTGAACAACTCAACATACAATTGGTAATGGGCAATCACGACATATTACACCGCAACTGGTATCAAAATGCGGGTATAGAATTAATTGATGACTGCCACCATATAGATGAGATCTGTTTTGTACATGATGTGGCAGATACTGATCTGAAAGAAGGTAAATTTTATTTTAGCGGCCATATCCACCCCGCCATCAGCATTTACAGTGGTGCAAAACAATCCGTACACTTACCTTGTTTTTATTTCACTGATCAGTATGCAGTTTTGCCGGCATTCGGAAAATTTACCGGTACATATCCAGTTAAACCCAAACGTGGTGACAATGTTTTTGCCGTTATGCCGGTTAATCACCATAAACAAGAATTGGGCGGATTGATAAAAGTATTTTAGTAACCGCCGTCCAGCAGTTTCTTCACATGAGCAAACAACTTCGAATAGCATACGACCCCATCTACGCACATCCGTTGCCAGAAGGACACCGGTTTCCCATGCTGAAATATGAATTGATCCCGGAACAGTTGCAGTATGAAGGGACTATTACAGGAAGTGATCTTTTTTCGCCCCAACCCTGCCCGGATGAAATTGTTTTATGTACACATGATCCATTGTATGTAGATAAACTGCATCAACAGACGTTGTCACCTAAAGAACAACGTCATATTGGTTTTCCTCAATCGCCCCAATTAACACTAAGAGAATTTATCATTACACAGGGAACAATTGATTGCTGCAGTTTTGCAATAGAGCATGGTGTGGCATTTAATGTTGCCGGTGGCACACACCATGCTTTTGCCGACCGGGGTGAAGGTTTTTGTATGCTCAATGATATGGCGGTAGCATCGAATTACCTGCTCAGGAAAAATTTGTCAAAGCAAATACTTATTATCGACCTGGATGTTCACCAGGGTAACGGTACGGCCAAATTATTTGAAAATGACAAACGCGTTTTTACTTTCAGTATGCATGGAGAACACAATTATCCTTTTCATAAAGAAAAAAGTGATTGGGATATTCCATTAAAGGATGGCACGGATGATAAAATTTATTTACCATTACTTCGGTCAACATTAGCCAGACTGCTGGATGAAGTAAAACCGGATATGGCATTTTTTCTTTCGGGAGTTGATATTTTAGAGACGGACAAATTTGGCAAACTCAAAGTAACGTTAGAGGGCTGTAAGGAGAGGGATGAGATTGTTTTCAGCATGCTGCACAAAAGGAAAATACCCTGCGTGGCAGCAATGGGCGGTGGATACAGTGCCGATATCAAAATTATAGTGGAAGCACATTGCAATACTTTCCGGGTGGCAAAAGATATTTATAACCTTTAACTATTTCTTCCACTCATATTTATCCATCCACTGGTAAAATTCTTTTAGCTTATCCTGGTTGTTGCTTATCCATTGTACATTTTCTTCATTGCCCGAAGTGATGGATGCAATGTGCGCAAATGCTTCCAGCAGATTTTTCTGTTTCATCTCAATAAAAAAAGGTACGTAGGTTTTCCAGTAAATACCTTTTCCTTCTTTTTGCCCGGCAACAAAAGTTTCGGTCATTATTTGCAAAGCTGATAGTAACTTATCTGCGCCACTTTTTGTTTTCGAGGTATCTATTGAGGATGCAGCAACAGACAAGGCCAATCCAACCTCAACTGTTCTGAAATTGTCAAGTTGGTTGTCTCCCGGCTTATCCATCGAAATGCTGATGGTGCTTCCGCCATCCTCATTTTTTTTTACATAAGTATTCAACAGGTCAATAACATAATTATAAATACTTTTAGCCCTTTTACCTTCTGGCTCTGCGGCCAGAAACACAAGGCCGCTGATAATAGCCGCCACTTTATTTGATTTCTCTTCCAGCAGGGCTGCATAGTATAAAGACCCGGCGTGGGCAGGTTTCAATTTCAGGCTTTCGGAAAAATCAGCATAGGCATCCTCCCATTTTTTTTGCCTTGCATGAGTAAGCCCTTTGTTGAACCAGAGTAAATGAAAATCGGGAAAGGATCGCAATCCTTCATCATAAGCGATGATGGCGCTGTCCGCATTGCCTTTGTCATCATAAGCACTTCCGAGATTTATATAAGCACCTTTCACCGCAGGTTCAGCTTTGTAATTTTCGATAAGAAATTTACAAAGAGAAATGCTTTCGTCAAATTTTCCTGCATACAGCAAGGACGAGGATTTTTCATAATTGGCGTCAAAATCATTGGGGTCAAGTATCAGTGCCCGGTCAAATTTTGCGATGGCCGCATCATACTCACCCTTTTCGTGCAGGGCAATGCCTTCTTTCAGTAGCTTGATTACTATTTCATTTTGTTGCGCCCCGCTACTAAAAGTAAGGGTACAACATACCAGCAACAGGAGCAGTCTTTTTGTAAGTTGTATTATGCAGGTAACACTTCTCAGCATTGGAATCATTTATTTTCTAAATATAGTATCATTTATCCTTATCATTTCTTAAAAAAAACAAGCGCTGGGGAATAGTTGTATTATATATTTGCATGGTTATTTTCCTCCATAAAACGTTCAAAGTCATGCCATCTACCCAACAGTCTGAGCTTCTTGACGAGAAAGAAAAATTTGAGGCATTGTTCCAGCATGCGTCTCTCGGGATTTTAATTGTTGATAACAGGGGCAGTATCATTTTGGCGAATAATTTTTTATTAAAGCAGTTTGGTTACAGTGATGCCGCAGAGCTCATTGGAAAAAAGATTGAAATACTGATACCCAACAGGTTTCATAAGCATCATTCGGGTTATCGTGAAAATTATACTCAGCACCCTCAAAGCAGGCCCATGGGGTTAGGAATGGACCTGTTCGGAGTCAGGAAATCCGGGGAAGAATTTTCTGTGGAAGTGAGCCTGAGCAATTACAGGAACAAAGAGGCCAATTTTGCGATTGCATTTGTAAATGATATTACCAAACGAAAACAGATTGAGAATGCCATGCTCCAGCAGCAAAAAGAGTTGGAGGAAGTGAATGAAAAGGTGGAAAATATGAATGATGAACTGGAGCAAAAAGTGGTGCTCCGCACCTGCCAGCTGGAAGAAGCGATGAAGGAACTGGAAAGCTCAAAAGAAGAATTGTCTGAAGCACTTAGCAAAGAGAAGGAGCTAAGTGACTTAAAAAGCCGTTTCGTTTCAATGGCATCTCATGAATTCCGGACGCCCTTAAGTACGGTTTTGTCTTCTGCCTCTCTGCTTGCAAAATATACACAAGGCGAAGAGCAGGAAAAAAGGGACCGGCATATACAGCGTATTAAGTCATCCGTACATAACCTTACTGACATACTCAATGAGTTTCTTTCAATTGGTAAAATTGAGGATGGTAAAGTGGTGACACATTACAGTAGCTTTAACGTGCAGGAATTGCTGGCCAGTATTTGCAGCGAACTGCAGGGAATTGCGAAAAAAGAACAGCAAATAATTTATCAACATACAGGCGATACGAATGTGTGTCTTGATATAACTTTATTGCGCAATATATTCATCAACCTGTTGTCAAATGCCATTAAATTTTCTGCAGAGGATGGAGTAATAGAAGTGACCAGCAGTGTGGATGCCCATAATATTGTTTTAGAAGTAACTGATCATGGTATGGGTATTTCAAAGGAAGACCAGGATCATTTGTTTGAACGTTTTTTCAGAGCCAAGAACGCCACTAATATCCAGGGAACCGGCCTGGGACTGCATATTGTGGGTAAATACGTGGAATTGATGGAAGGCCAAATTGTTTGCAAAAGCGAACTGGAAAAAGGTACTACATTTACCATCACTTTAAAAAACGATACATTACAAGCATGAAACAACTACTGCTGATTGAAGACAACGATGACATTAGGGAAAACACTGCTGAAATACTGGAACTCGCCGGTTACAATGTTGAAACGGCAGAAAATGGTAAAGTGGGAGTGGAAAAAGCCCTGGCAAACAAGCCCGACCTGATCGTTTGTGATGTAATGATGCCTGTGCTGGATGGTTATGGTGTGTTGCATCTCCTGAATAAAAACCCCGACCTCAAAGGCATTCCTTTTATTTTTTTAACGGCAAAGGCTGAACGAAGCGATTTTAGAAAAGGCATGGAAATGGGCGCAGATGATTATGTAACAAAGCCGTTTACAGATATCGAATTAATGAGTGCAATTGAAAGCAGGCTTAATAAGGTGGAGTTACTAAAAAAGAATTTTGAATCCACTGCGGAAGGCATGCACCAGATGCTGCACGAGGTAAGCGGTAAAAAAGCGCTGGAAGACTTTACCAAAGACCGGCACTCCAATCATTACAAAAAAAAGCAAGTGATCTATTCGGAAGGTAATCATCCGAATAAACTGTACTATATAGAAAAAGGAAAGGTGAAAACCTTTAAGACGAATTCTGATGGCAAGGAATTCACAGTGGGTCTGCATACGGAAGGTGAATTCATTGGTTATATAGCCATGCTGGAAGGAACAGTATATAAAGAAACTGCAGAAGCCATTGACGATACAGAAATAGCCATTATACCGATAGAGGAATTCAGGGGTTTGATAGAGAGCAATAAAGAAGTGATGCAGAAATTCATCCGGTTGCTGGCCAGGAACGTTGCAGAAAAAGAAGAGCAGTTATTGGGACTTGCTTATAATTCACTTCGAAAAAGAGTGGCAGATGCGCTGATGACATTGCAACAGAAATACCGTAAAGACGAAAAAGAGAAATTCTCCATACAGATATCCAGGGAAGACCTGGCAAATATCGCCGGCACAGCCACCGAATCACTTATCAGGACCTTAAGTGATTTTAAATCTGAAAAGCTGATCGATATCCAGGCCGGGCAGATCATCATACAAAATGAAAAGAAACTTGCAGCCATGCTAAACTAGCCTGTTGCTGACAAACATCAGTCTTTTTGCCTTCAACCGTCATACTAAACTGTCAGGTGAATAACCATCTTGCATTATGATGCAGGAAGCAAAGTTTTTTGATACAGCCATAAAATATCTCCAGCTGATCATCCTGGTTTCGCTGCTGTTTTATTTTGGCAAACCATTGTTAGTGCCTTTATTTTTTGGACTGCTCACTGCCATAGTGATGTGCCCGGTGAGCCGCTGGCTTGAGAAAAAAGGCAGCTCAAGATCCATTGCGGTTTTTATTTGCCTTTTGATAGTAACCCTGTTGATTGCTGCATTGGCTATGCTGATGATATGGCAGGTAAACCTGTTAAGAAAAGATGCTCCGGCGATCATTGAAAAAGCAAGTGTTTTTATCCATAACCTGCAGCGGCAGGTTGCTGCCAGTTTTGGTATGGAGCAGGTGCAAACGAATTGGGGTGAAAGGCTGATCAATGGCGCAACCGGAATGGCCGGGGCTATTTTTAATGCTGCATCATCCACGTTTTTTATGCTGTTTATGATCCCTGTTTATGCAGCCTTGTTTTTGTATCACCGCCATGTATTTGTATTATTCCTGCAATCAATAGTGCCAGTAAAGTACAGGGCCCAACTCGACAAAATACTCAACCAAACCATACACACTTATTTTAGCTATATAAAAGGCATGGTGCTGGTGTACATTATCGTAGGTATTCTTAACAGTATCGGGCTGCTTGCCCTGGGTGTTCGTCATGCCATTCTTTTTGGGATGCTCTGTGCCGTTATGACCATCATCCCTTACCTGGGTATCATTATCAGTTCGCTGGTGCCTATTACTATTGTGTGGATGGATACCGGTAACATGTGGTTTGCGGTGGGAGTGGTGGTGCTGTTTACAGTGGTGCAGTATCTGGAAGCCAATGTCATCTTCCCCAAGGTGGTGGGTACGCAGTTAAATGTGAGCACATTTGCCATCCTTATTGCCGTTATTACCGGGGGAATTGTGTGGGGCGTTTCAGGTATGGTGCTGTTCATCCCATTTGCTGCAATTTTAAAGATCGTCAGTGATAACATAGAAGAATTAAAGCCACTGAACATTTTGCTTAGCAGGAAATAGTACTGCATTTCTTTTAGCCAAACCATCATTCAGGGCCCTTCGCCTGGTTCCGGTTCTTCGTAAGGAGGCGTTAGAAATTCATCCTCATCGGGAATGACATCCGGGTCATTCGTATCCGGTAATATGGGTTCATCCGGATCAACAGGGGGTGCCGGTACAGGATGTACAGGAGGTTTGGGCGGTGGTACCTTGGCAGGCAGTTTTTTTTGAGGCATTTCTTTCCGTTTTTGGTTCTATTCAAAGTAGTAAAGACCATTGATTTCATTGCTGATAAATCTCATCGTTTTTGCTGATACAAGTCGTTGAAATTTGCCCTGTACCAGGATAGATTTGTTCTGTAATAATTATTTTCAACTTCTAAAATACATTTTATGGGAACACAAGCATTAGCAAAAGGCACAGCTAAAGTGCCTGTAGTTTTTGACGATTTTTTCAAACCATGGAATGAGTGGTTTGGCAATGACGGCTTTGCTGGCCGTACAATGAACGTACCTGCTGTAAACATTACGGAAAATGAGAACGGATACATGGTGTCGCTGGCGGCACCGGGTTTAAAGAAAGGTGATTTTAAAATTGATGTGAATGGCAATATGCTCACCATCAGCAGTGAAAAAGAAGAGAACAAGGAAGAGAAGGATAAAAAATTTACCCGTAAAGAGTATAATTATTCTTCTTTCAGCCGCAGCTTTACCCTGCCCGATGAAATCAACAGGGAAAAAATCGAAGCTAAGTATGAGGAAGGCGTATTGAAGATCGAATTGCCTAACAGGGAGGAAGTTAAAAAGCAAAGTGCAAAAGAAATTACCGTAAAATAGCTGATGCTCTGTTATTCAGTTTGGCCCCGTCATAAGTAAGGCGGGGCTTTTTTTATGAGTATTTGCCTTTTGATATCATACCGGATTCCTGTAACCAGTGCCAATACATCCCGGGATACAGCTTCAGCAGAAAGTACAGTTGTGCTTTATTTTCAATTACCCTTGGTACTAACCCGGCTTTTATACACTTCAAACCACATTACAGCAGCAAATGCAACTGCCAGGCAAATTAAAAATGCATTGACACTGATATGTGCCAATTCGAAAAGGTTTGTTACTGGTGGCAGATAATAAAGCCCTGCAAGAAACACTGCTGAAATAATGACAACAAAGGGTGCCAGGTTATTTTTAAACCGGATCGTATGCAAAATTGTTTGACTGAAAGAGCGGTTGGCAAAAGTGAGGAACATGTTACTCAATATGATGGTGGTAAACACAATCGTTCTTACTTCATCAATGCCCGAACCCTTATGCATAAAATAATAATAAAGTATTAGTGTACATACGGCAATAACAACACCTTGTACGATGCTTAGCAGCAGTTCGTTCCGGGTAAATAGCCCGGTCATCCTGTTCCTGGGAGCTTGCAGCATGAGGTTTTCTTCTACCGGTTCTCTTTCAAAAAAGATAGAACAGGTGGGCCCCATAATGATCTCTAAAAAAATGACATGAACCGGAGAGAAGATGTTGGGAAACTTCCAGCCAAGAATTAATGGTACAGACGCTATCAAAATGATGGGAATGTGAATGGAGATGATGTACCGTACTGCTTTTTTGAGGTTGCTGAAAATTTTTCTGCCCTCACTAACGGCAACCATTATCTTATCAAGATTATCATCCGTAAGCACCAGGTCTGCTGCCTGCCTGGCGATCTCTGTTCCTTTTTTACCCATGGCAATACCAATATCAGCCGCTTTTAATGCAGGCCCGTCGTTTACGCCATCCCCGGTCATCGCTACAATCTCGCCATTTACTTTTAATGCCTGCACTACTTTTAGCTTGGCATCAGGAAACATACGTGCAAAAATGCTGCAGCCGCGTACTGCGGACGACAGTTCAGCTTCGGTCATTTTTATTATATCATCTCCCGTTAAATATTTTTGATGGTGATCAATTCCTGCCTGTGATGCGATGTTAAGTGTGGTGGCGGGATGGTCACCAGTAATTATCTTGATGCTGATTTTTGCCGCCTTGAATTTTGCGAATGTTTCTCTGATGTTTTGTTTGGGAGGGTCGTACAATGCCAGCAACCCTTCAAAACGCCAATTGAAATCATCCTGTTGCCCGGGAAAATTTTCATCCTTTTGTTCTGCACTGGCTACTGCTATCACCCGGTACCCCTTTGACGTAAAGGCAGCAGCCACGTCCTCAGTTTGTTTTTTATCAGTGTCGCTCAGCCTGCACACTTTAATGATCCTTTCCATGGCACCCTTTGCAGTGGCTGTTACTATATTGTCAATCCGGTATACATGGGTCATCATCGGCGGCCGGCCTTCCAGCGGGTATTCATGTATCATTGCCAGCCCCTTACCACTGCCGTTTCCATTTTTAGTGTATGCCTCCCAGATAGCTTTCTCCATAGCGTCAAATGGATCCGTTTCACTGGCCAATACTGCATGGTAAATAACCAGGTTATCGCCGGTTGGCTCATTTACTGCATTATTACTGAAATTATACACAGCTTTCACCTGCATTTTATTTTCTGTGATGGTACCGGTTTTATCAAGGCAAACCACTGTTACAGCGCCCAGGTTTTCCACTACCTGGCTTTGCCGGGAGATGATGCCAAACCTGCTCATCTTATAAGCGCCCAGCGCCATAAAGGATGAAAAGGCCACTGGTATTTCTTCCGGTATGGCTGACATTGCCAGTGTCAATGCGAATAGTAAACTCGTAACAAATTCCTTGTGTATAGAATAATTGACAAAGAAAATAACAGCAAACGCAAGCAGGCCAAACAACGCCAGGTTTCTTACAAATTTCCCTATTTGCATTTGCAGGAAAGTTTTGGGTGGCCGGTACATTCCAACAGCCTTGCCCAATTTGCCCAGTTCTGTATTGTTGCCTGTGGCAGTAACTTTTGCTATGGCTTTTCCACTGTTAATGGTAGTGCCCTGGAACAGTATATTTTTGCCTTCGCTTATGTCCTTGTCGACCGGAAGCGATTCACCGGTTATAACGGATTCGTTTACACTAAAATCATTTTGCTGTACTGTAACAGCATCTGCCGGTATGTTCATTCCCTCTTCCAGCTCCATAATATCGCCGGGTACCAGTTCTTCTGCAGTAATGGTTATTTGAATGCCATCTCTTACAACAGTTACTTGCGGCTGCGTAAACTGCTGCAGCGCTTTGATGGCATTACTGCTTTTTACATCCTGGTAAAGGGAGATGGCTACTACAAGACCGGTAGCGCCAAGCATCATAAAACCTTCTGCAGCCTCGCCTAATATGAAATACAACGTGGCTGCCACCACCAGCAGAATGAACATGGGTTCTTTTACTATATCAATCAGTATGTGATAAAACTGCCGTTGTGGTTCGGAATAGAAAACATTCTTTCCATATTGTTTTTGTAATACTGGTATTTCCTCTGAAGAAAGGCCTTTGAGTGGGGGAACTAAAATATCAGGAGTGGGCATCTTTCATTTTTTAGGATGCCCGCTTTACAAGGCAGGGCATTTATTTTTTAAGGATTTTTTTAAATTTTTCATCCGCCACATCAGCTAACTTATGCGCCAGCAGGGTTAAACCATAGGTAAAAGTACTTTTTAATATGTTTCTATCATTTTGTTTTTCTGCAGAAGCCAGGTGATTTAATTTACTAATTGCTTCCGAGGCAAGATGAGAAGGGTAAAACTCTTCTTTCAAATTATTCCAATGGAGACGTACATTTTTTTCTGCCTGCAACCGGCGGGCAGTTAATACGGCTTTTTGTTCCCTTAAATGTCCAAGGTTTTTAATCTTCTTCATTGTCTTTATTGTCGCTGAATAATTGTTTTATGATCGCATTCATTACAGGCACCTGTATGATCCGCTTCCTCGCCGACCATATGATGGCTGCATTTATCAGACAAACAGCTGCCATTATCATAAAGCCCGCCCAGGGTTTCCCTATCCATTCACCTATCAAAAGAGCCAACCCGGCTGCCAGGAGTACAGCAAAAAATATTAATGCAATCACCACCGCCATTCCCGCAGCAGCGTTGGCAACCACCAGGGAGGTTTTTTCTGCAACAGCAAGTTTGGCGGATTCAACTCTTATATCCACATATTCCTTTACATCATCTACCAGTTCCTCGGTTTTGGCAAATAGTCGTTCCATAAAAAATGGTTTAAGAAAAGTTTTCGGTTTTTTCTTTAACAGCGTTTTCAATACCGGTTTTCAGATCCTTTATTTTTTGTTCTGCCTTACAAAGTTTTTCTTCCAGGCCGGTGGATAGTTTTTTGGCTTTGTCTTTTATTTTTTCTCTTGTATCGCTTCCTTTTGCTGGTGCAAACAAAACACCCAGCAAGGCACCGGCTGCAGCACCTGCAGCAAATGCGGTGATGATCTTAGCTGTTCTGTTCATAAAATATATTTGAATGTTAATTAACTGGAAACAAGTTACAACTAATCAAGTGTTAGCTAAATGACTTCACTCATAACTGCCAGTGAAGTTTATCACTGGAAATTGCCTGGCTGGCGCATCACTGGCGATTACGATATGCGTCTTTTTATAAACGATCAATAAATTAAGAGGCGGGCAGTATGTATTGTAAAAGAAGCCAAACCCTTGTGCCGGCAAAAGCCATCGGGCACTTTACTTATTTATCCGAAGCAAGTATAGCATCATACAGCATGGCTGCATCTGAAGGGGTACATAATTCGGTGCCGGGATTGATGGTGGCAGCCGTGCCACAGGCCACGCCAAATTGCAATGCCTTTTTTAATGTTGATTGTTGAGACAGGCTGAATATGATTCCCGCAACCATACTGTCACCTGCTCCAACTGTACTTTTTCGTTCTACCGGCGGCGCCACTACTTTGTATGTTTCGTTTTTTGTAAACAGCATGGCCCCGTCAGCACCGGCAGATACTACCAATATTTCTACAGGGTACCGGTACAGTACTTGTTTTGCAACCGTTTCCAATTCAGTGATCTCAATGGTTTTTTTGTCAACAAGTGATGCCAGTTCACCAAGATTGGGCTTTAATAAAAACGCTCCTGTTTCAGCAGCTTCTCTTAGCGCATCCCCGGATGTATCTGCAACAAATTTGGCATTTTTTGTTTGGGCTATTTTGGCAAGCTGGGAAAAAATAGTTGTGGGAACTCCAGGAGGTAAACTTCCACTGGCTACAATAAACTCTATGTCAGCAGCGTATTCAATCACTTGTAAACACTGTTTCCACTCTGTTTCTTTCAAGGCTGTACCTGGCATTCCAAAACGGTATTGATTGCCCGTGCTTTCGTCGAATACTATAATGTTTTCCCTCGTTTCATTTTCCGTCTCAATAATGCTGCAGGGAATTTGTTCTTTTTCAAGAAGATAATTGAAATGTCTGCCTGTGTAGCCTCCAGAAGGGAAAACGGCCATAACATCCGCTCCTAGTTTTTGAATTACCCTTGCCACATTGATGCCACCACCACCCGGCTCCAGTTTTGGATTGGCACACTGCAATTTTTTTTCAGGTACTAATGCAGGTATCGATGTGCTCTTGTCAATACAGGGACTAAAAGTGATGGTGATAATGCGGCCCATGTTCAGTTTTCTTTAATAGTCCATAAATCTACGAAGATGCAATCGTAATATACTTTTTTGCTTCGTTGATGTTCCCGGCCATTTTAACTGGTACCTGCATTTAAATAAATTCATGGATATGATTCTGAACAGCATACTGCTTTATCAGCTTATTCATGTACAGCCAGCACCGGTACATGAGAATGCAGTACGAGTTGTTTAGAATGACTTTTGAAAAATAGATTGTGGAGCAGATTATGTTTTTTGGGAACCACTATCAGCATATCCAGTTTGTTTATTTCGGCAAACTGTTCAATACCTTTTTCAATATTGTTATTATTGATAAGATGATATTTTGGCTGGATGTCAAAAAACATTTCCTGGAGCCAGCCCGATTCTTCAATAGTATCAGCTTTGTATTCCTGTTCGGGATCATCATGCACATGCAGTACATGCAGTTCTGCCTTAAATTCTTTTACGATTGTTTTTATTTCTTCTGCAGGAATAGAGTGCAATACATTTTTAAAATCGCATGCCAGGCCAATTTTCCTGATGTTTGAATAGTGAACATCTGCAGGAACTATGATCACAGGCCATTGCAGTTCTTTCAGCAGTTCTGAAGTAATGGCAGCACCCGCCAGCTCGCCAATCCTGCCAACAGTTTCTGGTCCCACTACAACTGCATATGGATTGAACAGTTTGCAGGCTTCTTCTATTTTTACCAGGATATCCCCCTGCTCAGTTTGTGAAATGATCTTTATCCTGTCTCTTGTTCTTAATAACAGTTCGGACCGGAGTTTATCCACTTGTTCTTTCTGGTATTCTTCACTGTCATCAATACCATAAACAGGAACCGGCACTTCTCCCGCCATAACTGGCAAAGGGTACACATGCAGCAATAACAGTTCACAACCTGTGGAGCAGGCCATATCTGCAGCATAATTCACTGCATTAACAGAAAGAGGAGAAAAATCTGTGGGTGCAATTATTGTTTTCATCGTTGTAGTTTTACTGTGAATGATACAGTAAGGTATAGGCTTGCCCGGCAGCAAAGAATGATTTGCGTCAGTACTCAAACTGACAGCACTCACCGTATCCTGCAAACAGGATTATGGCAAAACTGCGCCTTAAAAATCGATGTATTAAATGGTGAACTTCCTATGGTGAAATTGCCATTGGGATAATCATGCAGGATATTCACTTTGCAGAGGCATCAATAAAAACGGGCTTGCTGGCACAGGTAAACAAGGAACTATTCAGTGAGCAGAAAGTTCATCAGGATTTTTTATCCTGCTGTTCATTAAAAAATACACGATAAAAATTGGTCCTCATTTCTGAAAAATCCCTTTCAAGGTAAGCAATTTCGTTTCTTAACTTCTCCTGTGGTTTCATCCACTGCCTGTCGGTTGGATTCTTTGATAAAATTTCACCAAGTTTTTTTTCATGGTTTTTTGTATCGGCGGCAATATCCCTGATATATTCATCTCTTACAATAAACAGGTTATGAAAATTCTCAGCTTCTGCCAGCAGCGCTTTATCGGTAGTATTGTCTAACGCTTCACTCAGTTTTGATTTCAATGCATAACTTTCCTCTTTTAGCAGGTTAAGCGTGGCAAGCCATGCCGAGCACTCACTCAAAGCGTAGATTATTTTTTCATTGTTATGTAATACATCGTGATGCATATATTGATATGCGTTAGTTCTTTTTATTTGATTAAGGTTTTGCACAGCAGCTTATCTTTTTTGCAGCGGTATTTTCCGCCGGGCTTACATAGGGTATCCCTAAACCCATTCCTCTTAAAATAAGTAAACAGGCCATCAGCATCATCATATAGGGATACATCTTCCGGATGCGTTGCCTGATACTGATATTGATGAAATTTCCCCAGAAAGCAATGCTCCACATAACAGGTAATGTACCGGCGCCAAATGCTGCCATAAACAATACCGCATCAGTTATTTTTCCGGTTGCAGCAGCACCTGCTATCGCTAAATAAACAAGCCCACAAGGAAGCAAGCCGTTAAGAAAACCAATGGCAAATAAGGTGGACTGATTTTTTTTGAAGAACAGCTGACCGAATGTGTGCCTTAACTTTTCAAAAAATTGGCCGGAAATGTTGGTATTCCTGAACACCCCGGGAAAAATTTTAGGCAGCAGTACGAGTAACAGTATCAATGTTCCAGCCCCGATCGATAGACTTTGCTGAAAGCCAAAAAATGAAAAACTCTGACCAATACTGCCAGCTGCCATTCCCAACAAAGAGTAGGTGATGATTCTCCCGCTGTTGTACAGCAGTGCACCCGTGAATTTTGAAAACAGGCTGTCATCTTTTAAAGGCAGTGCCAACGCCAGCGGACCACACATGCCAATGCAGTGAAAGCTACCGATGACGCCCATCCCAAAACCCGTTAGTGCTATCTGTAACATTTTTAATTATTGTTCTGACTACAGAAATAAATTTTCTTCAAAATAATATGCATGTCCATCTGCCACCCAGTTTAATTGCAGTTGATACGACCCACTTGCAGTTGCCGGGATTTTTATTGTGATTGATCTGTTGCCTGTTGTAAAATCTTTATTTACGTCTTTGCTGTTATCGGCCGGATAATACAGCATCACGGTGCCACTGGCTTCTTTACTTTCAAATTCTGCTGGCAATAAAAGGGTAATGGTCTGATCCTTTACTTCATATGTTACTTTTGAAGTAAGGGCACCCGTTCTTTTAACAGCATCGATCCGGTCCTGGTATTTCAGCTCTTTTGCATAATAGTCTGTCGTTACCAGGTCTATCTTTTGCGTAGTAGATTTATACACCATTACAGCAATGCCTGCCACAAAAATCAAGTACACGATCAATATTTTATATCCCCAGTTCATGATATTTTGTTTAAAGTTTAAAAGTTTAAGGTTTAAGGTTGTTGACTGACTCAAACGGTTTTAAAATCTAAAGCAACCTTAAACTTTAGACCTTAAACCTTCAACGGCTATTCGTACACCTCCGGTCCAATGAATTTTGCCTCGATCGTTTTTAATTTTTTTCCGTTCTCGTATAATCCAATGTGCATTATTTTTTTCCAGCCCTTCACATCCTTCCTGTTGAGTTTTACAAAGAACTGAAGGTTGGTATAGTCCTCTTTTTTTACGATCATTTGTCCGCTGCCAACTGTTGTTATTTCTCCTTCCACATCTTCCAGCTTAAGTGTAAAAGGAATGTCGATATGTGTTTTGTTTGCCAGTTTCAGGTTGTAGAGGTTGGCTATACGCCCGTCAGGGAGTGACGTATACGTCATACCGGAGGTACGCATAAGCCTGGCATCCAGGTCTGTTCGGGTAGTGATCAGCGTTACCAACAGGCCAATTAATAAGAACAGTACAACCGAGTAGGCTTTTATGCGGCCTGTAAACTTTAACTGTACGCCATCCTGGATACTTTTTTCAGAGGCATAGCGGATAAGTCCCTTGGGTTTATCCACGCTGGTCATAATGGCATCGCAGGCATCTATACAGGCTGTACAGTTCACACATTCCAGTTGAGTACCGTTCCGGATGTCTATACCGGTGGGACATACCCTTACACAGGCAGCACAATCAATACAATCGCCCTTGGTTGGAAACATAGCGGCGAATTTTTCTTCAATATTTTTGCAAGCACCATCATTTTTACAATCCGTACATTTACAATCATGTGCCTCTTCTTTATCATGCTTCGAAAACTTGCCCCTGGGTTCACCACGTTTGTGGTCGTAAGCAACCACGATTGAATTTTTATCCAGCAGCACACCCTGCAGTCTTCCGTAAGGACAAACAACAATACAGGCCTGCTCCCTGAACCACCAGTATACAAAGAAAAAAACAGTAGTAAAGCCAAGCAATGATACCAATGTGCCCACATGCTCTGCAGGCGCTTTGATATAGCCTAACAATTGGTCCATGCTTATCAAATAGGCAAGAAAGAAATTGGCAATGATGAAAGACAACAAAAAGAACACAATGAACTTAAGCGTTCGCTTCGCTAATTTTTTTGCGTTCCATGGCATTGCCCTCAACTGTTTTTGCTGAGGAGCATCTCCATCTATCCAGTATTCAATTTTCCGGAATACCATTTCCATAAAAATGGTTTGTGGACAAGCCCATCCGCAGAATATCCTGCCGAATACTACGGTAAACAGGATCACAAACACAATGAAAGTGAGCATGGCGATGCCAAAGATGAAAAAGTCCTGTGGCCAGAATACCAGCCCGAATATGATGAATTTTCTCTCGAGAACATTCAGCATCAATAGTGGCGCTTCATTCACTTTTAAAAAAGGAAGCGTAAAGAAAACAACCAGGTAAAAAATACTGAACAAAGTGCGCCGGTTATAAAACACACCTTTCGGTTTTTTCGGGTGTATATAATTCCTGTTGCCCTCTTTTGAAATGGTAGCCACAGAATCCCTGAAAACCTCTTTCTGTCCAATTTCTTTTGTCTGATTTGCAACCGCCATTTTTATTGTGTTTATTATTTGGTTTTTGCTGTTGATTTATCTGCTTGCATTGGCAATTTGGTAGAATCTGCTGCTGGTGCTGCCGCTGTAGAATCGGAAGCAGGCGCATCGGTGTAAATGTCTCCCTGTGGCGCTTTGGCATTTGCAGGATTAGTGCCATGCAGTGTTTTGATAAAGCTGGCAATATGGCTGATCTGTTTTGGCGTAAATTCTTTAGCCCACGACTGCATTCCTTTATCCTGGTAGCCAACTTTTATGCTTTTGTATATATCATTTAAAGAACCTTTGTGAATCCAATAGTCATCAGTAAGGTTTGGTCCGGCACCACCTTCACCGGCTTTACCATGACAAGCCCAGCATTTGGCAGTGTACAGGTCTTTACCCTCTGTAAGGCCAGATGCATCGGCCATAGGAACATTACTCTCATCCACTTTATCTTTATTGTTGGCTTCGTATGCTTCTTTTTCCATTTGAGCCTGCTCCATTTCTGCGGCATATTCCTGCGTGGGATTTTTACCATCACCTGACACATGGAATAGAAAAATGTATACAAATGCCACTACGATCGTGATATAAAATCCATACTTCCACCATGGGGGCAGTGCATTGTCGAGTTCTTTTATTCCATCATAATCATGATCAAGCATTACATCAGCTTCCTTCTCCACTGGTATAGCTTTGGTAAATATTTTTTTATCCAGCGAACTCCACCATTCTGCCAGTTTTGATGTTTGTGCAGCTTTTACTTTTTCAGGCAGCAGCTCCTGGTATACCCTCCGAATGGAAAAAGTAAGAAACAGGATAGCCGCAATTTCTATTGCCAGTACAAATACAAATGCATAATAATTATTCGCCGACAAACCGCCATAGTTAGGCGCATCAGCAGCAGCGGTTACAGCAGCATCTGCCGCCTGCGCCATTCCTGTTTGTGACGAAAGGAGTAAACCCACCATTAGTAATGTGGTGAGCATTTTCCCTGCGTTTTTATGTTTTTCTAAAGCAAGCCTGCTAACACTGATTAATACCTGGCCAAGACCGCCGACGATAAAAGCAAGTACAATAGCCACAATGGTCAGCAAAATGGCGAGAAGATTGCTTTTTTCTTCTGGCACAGCGCTGGTAGTTGCATTTTGCGCTGTAGCCAGTAATGCTGCAGGCATCAGTAAAGCTGTGCTGTATATTTTTTTCTTTATTGATTCAAAGCGTTTCATAAATGATATTTACAAGGTTGTATTAGATAATTCTTCGGACTGGAGCGGCAGATTGGAGAGCTCATCCACTCTTTCTTTTTTCATTTTCTTTACCATTACCAGTAACACCACAAAAAACACGAAGAAGATGATGAGTGAAATCAATGGATATAACTCTATGCTCTCAATTTTCTCTGCGTATTGTTTAATAAATTTGAACATAGCTTTTATTTTTGTGCGTTTGCGGTTTTTGAAATATCAGTTCCAAGTCTTTGCAGGTATGCGATCACCGCAATAATTTCCCTGTTGGGTGCAATCCTTATACTGTCTGTCTGCAATGTTTTTACAATGCCGTTGGCCTGTTCCATTAAATCACTGTTCGCCTTTTTTGCGTAGTCTTTTTCGTAAGGAACACCCAGGGTGATCATGGCATTTATTTTGGGTGCGGTACTGGAAGTATCCAGTTCATTTTCCAGCAATGCCGGGTAAGCAGGCATTATAGAACCCTCACTCATGGATGATGGCTCTCTCATATGGCGGAAATGCCATCCATCAGTTTTCTTCAGGTTGCCTGCACCTTCTCTTGCCAGGTCGGGCCCGGTACGTTTGCTTCCCCACTGGAATGGATGGTCATAAACAAATTCGCCCGCCTTGGAGTATTCTCCATAGCGCTCTGTTTCACTTCTAAAAGGACGTATCATTTGTGAGTGACAGGTGTAGCAGCCTTCTCTTACATAGATATCACGGCCCTGCAATTCAAGCGGCGTATAAGGTTTTACGGAGGTAATAGAAGGTACATTTTCCTTGATAAGGAATGTGGGAACCATTTCAATAACACCACCGATGATCACCACAACTAAACTTACTACCATCAGCTGTACTGGTTTTCTTTCTATCCATCTGTGCCAATGTTCACCCGCATGTTTTACATATACTTTTTCAAGCGGAGCAGCTTCAGCAGCTTCATCAGCTACCAGTTTACCGGCTTTTACTGTTTTGTAAATATTGTAAAACATGATAAACACACCTATGAGGAACAATGTTCCACCCAATGAACGCATGGCGTAGAAGGGTTTGAGGTAAGTGACTGTTTCAAGAAAAGAATACTTAAGTGTACCTGCTGCAGTAAACTGTTTCCACATACTGCTTTGTGTAAAACCTGCCCAGTACAGGGGTACTGCATAGAATATAATACCGAGGGTACCTAACCAGAAATGCTGGTTGGCTAATTTTTTTGAGTACAGAGTTGTATTAAAGATCCGGGGAATCATCCAGTAGATGATACCGAATGTAAGCATACCATTCCAGCCCAGAGCGCCTACGTGTACGTGCGCCACGATCCAGTCGGTAAAGTGAGCAATGGCATTTACATTTTTTAAGGAAAGCATGGGGCCTTCAAAAGTGGCCATACCATAAGAAGTAACCGCCACTACCATAAATTTCAGAATAACATCATCTCTTACCCTGTCCCATGCTCCACGAAGTGTAAGCAAACCATTGATCATACCGCCCCAGCTTGGGAAGATGAGCATAAAGGAGAAAACCACACCCAGCGACTGTGCCCAGTTGGGCAATGCTGTATATAATAAGTGGTGCGGACCAGCCCAGATGTATAGAAATATCAAGGCCCAGAAGTGGATGATGGAAAGCCTGTACGAGTACACGGGCCTGTTAGCCGCCTTCGGCATAAAGTAATACATAAGGCCTAAATAAGGCGTTGTTAAGAAAAAGGCCACTGCATTGTGACCATACCACCACTGTACCAGGGCATCCTGCACACCTGCATACCAGCTATAACTTTTAAACAAGGATACGGGCAGTTCAAACGAGTTTACAATATGCAGCATGGCTACTGTTACAAAAGTGGCGATGTAAAACCAGATGGCTACATACAAGTGTTTTTCCCTTCTCTTGATAATGGTGCCAAACATATTCCAGCCAAACACAACCCAAATGAGTGCGATGGCAATATCAATGGGCCATTCCAGCTCCGCATATTCTTTACCCGAGGTCATTCCTAAGGGAAGTGTAATGGCTGCAGCCACAATGATCAGCTGCCAGCCCCAAAAATGAATTTTACTTAATACATCACTAAACATCCTTGCTTTGCACAAGCGCTGCAGTGAATAATACACACCCATAAAAATGCCATTGCCCACAAAGGCAAAAATTACAGCATTGGTGTGCAGCGGCCGGAGCCTGCCAAAGGATCCATACTGGGTAATGTTAAGCGAGGGAAATACGAGTTGTAAAGAAGCCCATAAACCTACCAGCATACCCACAGCGCCCCACAAAATGGTGGCGTATGTAAAGTTTTTGACGATCCGGTTGTCATAATAAAATTTTTCTGCCTGCATATAGATTTTATTTATTTTGGATTTTGATTTCAGAAGTTGTGGTGGCGTCGGGTATGAGTTCGTCGTCAAAAAGCATTCTTACAGAGGGGGTATAGTCATCGTCATACTGGCCCGTTTTCACACTCCACAAAAAGGCGGCGAGAAAGGAGCCTGCTACCAGTATACTGATACCGATTAATAAGAAGATTGCACTCACGTTGTTTTTTTAATGTTGACAAAAATATTAGCGCAGCGCCTGACAAACCGTGACCGCCATCAAGCCAAAATATGATTGAAATCAGTTGCTGATGCACAACAAAACAGAAGCATTAATTTCCCTATATATTTGGTACATATAAAACGATTGTTATGCAAAGCCAGCCTTCTATAGATACAGGTCTGATCCGCTCGTGGGTGGATGAGAAACTTAATCCCGACAATGTGGAAGCCCGGCTGAAGTCGATGCAATTGCCCGAGGAACAAATAAGCGCCTACCTGAAGGAGTTTAAAAAGGAACGCTACGCCGGGCGGAGAATGAACGGTTTTTTATTTGCAGGCTTAGGGGCTGTTATCGGGTTTATCAGTTGCCTGCTCAGCATTATTAATCCTGTACCCGAATTGTATAACCTTATTTTATTTGGCCTTACCTCGGTGGCAATACTGCTGATCTGTTTGGGCTTGTATTTTTTGTTTGAGTAGATTTTGGGATAACAACATTTGAGGATAGATAAAATAAGATAATATCTCAATTTTTAATACAACGCACAGAAAGGCCATTTAGTTTATCGTTTGCAGCCCTGGGAACAAGTGTGCTATTATAATTGAGGGCTCGGCACCATACTGTAAAACTATCTGCTTCTGTAGCACTCCACATATAAGTGAAGTTCCCTAAACTACCGAAGTTGCCAAAGCTTACACGGGCACCTGCAGGCAGCCCCGTAAAGCCACTACTGTTAGTAGCACCTGTATTTGGACTATTCCATAGGTAGGTAGCTTTCAATTTACCTCCAGCATCTGTTGACGACCCCAGATAATTAATCAGTGTACTCCATTCCGCATCGGTTGGTATATGCCATCCCTGTGGAGCCAAACCTCTTGGATCATTCACTGCAAACCAGTTGTATAGTTTTCCATAGAGGATACCATTTCCGCTATCGTTAAGATAATAGCACCATGCACCAGTTGTAAGGGTACCCCATTGACTCGGGTCTGTAACTTCTGGAATAGGATCGCCATTCCTGTATACAGATACGTCAAGATTTTTTGATGACCAAACCTGTGTTCCTATTGTAACACTGGTGGAAGGAGCCGCAACACCTCCTCCTGTATTTGTCCATTTTATTCCATTGTAAACCTGCAATTCTCCATTAATACCGCAATCAAGACAGTATACCATCAATCCAATTGCGGGGTTTCTTATACTGTCTCTTTTATCAGCATTCATACGCGGCAGCAGAAAGCCTTGCGAAGTGGAGGCAATTTCGAGTTTCGCACTGGAATCAGGATTACTAGTTCCTATTCCAATATTCTGCGAAAAACCTGTCTTGCAAAAAAAGAGTACAAAAAAAAGCCGGAAGATTACTTTCATAAAAAATTCTTTTCATAAATGTATAGTTTACCATTTTTTTTGCAAAAAGTTTCTTTCAGTTTGATTGCTTGAATAGTCTAGACTATAATCCTTTCCGTTTTGCGGTTATCGAAGAAAGGAGCGTCACCAGCAACACTATACTGATACTGCTGGCCGGCATCAGTATAGCAGCCACCATGGGAGAAAGCAGGGCTTGTGTGGCAAAGGATAATCCTACTATATTGTAAACAACAGAAACGATAAATACAGCGGTTACGATCTTTTTCCCGGCACGGGCATAAGACAGGAATTTATCCATCAAATGCACTTTCGTTCCATCCAGTATAGCATCGCTGGCGGGGGTAAACTGAGCGTGGTTATCACTAACTGCAATGCCCACCTCACTTTGTTTTAATGCGCCGGCATCATTCAATCCATCACCCAGCATCATTACTTGTTTATGCTGTTGCTGCAGTTGTTTAATGTATTCCAGTTTTTGCTGTGGCTGCTGTTCAAATTTTATTTTTGTGCCGGTAGTAAACAGATTTTCCAGGTTTTTTTTCTCCGCCTTATTATCCCCGGATAATATAAACTGATCATATTCTTTCTGCTGAAGGTTCACCGACATTTCTTTTAGACCCTCCTTGTACTGGTTGGCAATCGTAAACCTGCCCATGTGAATATTGTTCAGTACCACCTGTACATGCGGGCCGGTTTCATAAGTTGGCAAAATAGTTTCTTCTTCGTTGATAAAATGAGCACTGCCCATTTTTACCGGGATGCCATTCACCAATGCCTGTATACCCTTGCCGGTGTATTCCCTAAAATTGGTGATGGGTAAATGGATACTTTTATTTTCTTCGATAGATGCAGCAATGGCCTTACTGAGCGGGTGGGAGGATTGTTTTGCAACAGCCCTCACTGCGTATAATTCCTTGGCGGTGAGGGGAGTGCCTTCATAAGCAACAGCTGCCGTATGGTTATGGGTGAGTGTACCGGTTTTATCGAATACAATGCTGTCAATATTTGCCATCGCTTCAATGACAGAAGCATTTTTTAAATACAATTTATTCTTGCCAAAAATGCGGAGCATATTGCCGTAGGTAAAGGTTGCAGTGAGTAATAGAGAACAGGGACAGGCAACAATTAAAACAGAAGTAACTGCCGGCAGAATTTTTGACGTGTCATTGAACCACCAGTATACAGCAGCAGCAATGGCTACAGAAAAAAGCGCCAACGTAAAATACCGGCTCCAGGGATGGATATAAGATTTCTCCCCATTCTTTTTATTGCTGAATACATCATTATTCCAGAGTTGAGTGATATAACTCTGCGATGTTTCATTTACTACTTCCAGTTCTATCACGCTGCCTTTTTGTTTGGCCCCTGCATAGATCAGTTCACCCTTTCTTTTTTGCAATGGCGTGTTTTCACCACTTACAAAACTGTAATCAAGATTGGCGTCGCCCTTCATCAGCACAGCATCGGCTGGTATCATTTCCTCGTTGCGGATAATGATGCAGTCACCTTTTTTTAATTGCGTTACCGGTATGTTTTTTTCTTCATTATCTTTTATTACAGTAACGCCCAATGGAAAATAGGAGAGGTAGTCCCTGTCGAAGGAGAACGAATCATAGGTCTTATCCTGGAACCAGCGGCCTATCAGCATAAAAAATACAATGCCGGTTCCGGAATCCAAATAACCTGCACCCGTACCCGAAATGATCTCGTAGTAACTTCGAGAGTAAGTAACAATGATGGCCAGTACGATCGGCGCATCAATGTTCAGGAATTTTTGTTGCAGTCCTTTCCAGGCAGATACAAAGAAACCGCTGGCAGAGAACAGTAGTACCGGCAGCGATAAAAATAAATTAAGCCAGGTAAATGTTTCCTTAAGCCCATTTTCGTCAATATTTCCTGATGAAAAATATTCAGGAAAACTCAGCATCATAATATTGGCAAAAGCAAAACCGGCCACGCCAATTTTGTAGATCCTTTTTTTATTGAACCTGGGCGATTCTTTTTTCCTGGTATCATTCAGACTTATGTAGGGTTCGTACCCGATAAATGACAACAGTTCCACCACTTTCCGAAGGGAGATCTTTTGCGGATCAAAAATGACAAAGACTTCTTTCCGCTGAAAGTTGGCCTGCGACTTTACAATACCTTCGTCGATCCTATGCAGGTTTTCCAGTAAAAAGATACAGGAAGCACAATGCATCTGCGGTAACTGGAACAACACATTGGTTTGTGTGTCGCTGCTAAACTGAACCAGTTTTCTCTTTACAGTTTCATCATCCAGGTAAGCAAACTTCTCAGATAAAAATTTCCCCTTGGCTTTTATACCAGGGTTTTTGTCAAAACTGTAATAACTGCACAGGTTATTTTCGTTCAGTAATAAATAAACCTGTTTGCAACCCTGGCAGCAGAAATTTTTATCTTCTTCCACGATGATGTCTTCGCAGTTTTCCCCGCAATGGTAACAGGCAGTTTGTATGATCGGTTCCTTGATAATGTCTGAGTGATTTATAAAGTATGAAAAACAGCCATGGTGGTCGCCACGGCTGAGTAAATTAGTGAACTGCTTTTTTTATTTTGCAGGTGCTGATGCCGAAGATGCCGTACAGCGGGCAAAATGAAATGGCACCGGTAATCAAAGGCACCACAGCCAGCAAACCCCACCAACTTCTGAAGTATACGCCTGCGGCAAGGATAATTACTGCCAACAGTAAGCGTATGCTTTTATCGGTTTTTCCAACATTAAGTGTCATAACAGTAAATTTTACAAGTACAAATTTGCCTTGTTATAAGTTACTGTATAATGATGCCTGTCAAAGCTAATTATGACCTTTATCAGCAGGCTTATCCTTCCAGCAGCCAGCGGAAAGGTCTTTTTCTTACGGTTTCCGGTTTCAATTTGAACTTAGCGATGGTGTTTTGTTGTATGAATTGTACTGCTTCTTCTACGGAGTCGGTAACAAGGTATAGTTTGTCATCATCGGGTGAAATGGTGCCTTTTTCCTTCATCAATGCTACATGCTCCAGGAGGTCTTTGTGAAAGGCTTTATCAAATACAACAATGGGAAACTGTTCTATCATTTTTGTTTGGATCAGCGTCATGGCTTCAAAATATTCATCCAAAGTACCAAAGCCACCGGGCATCACCACAAATGCATAAGAGTATTTTATCAGCAAGGTTTTGCGGACGAAAAAGAATTTAATGTTCACCCATTTATCCAGGTATGGATTGGGGTGCTGTTCATGCGGCAACACAATATTGCAGCCCACACTTCTGCCACCAACATCCCTGGCTCCTTTGTTTGCGGCTTCCATTATACCGGGCCCGCCTCCCGTCATGATCGTAAACCCGAGCTGTGCAATTTTACCGGCCAGTTCTTCGGTCATTTCATAATAAGGATGACCATCTTTAAAACGGGCGGAGCCAAAGATGGTAACACAAGGCCCTACAAAATGGAGTTTCCTAAAGCCTTTGATAAATTCCAGCAGCACTTCTATGCTAAACTTTAATTCTTTCCAGCGGCTCTGCGGCCCTTCTAAAAATTTGATCTCTGATTTTGTCATATGGCATCTTTTTCAAACCCCTTCGGCGGCTCAGGCCCCGATGGCGGTTGGGTATAAATTAAACAATCCTATTGTCAAACCTACTTGAATTATAAATATTGTAACAAAGAACTTTGGTGAACGTTTGATTTTAATTTTGATCATTCAAAACAGCTGCATCATGCTCAATAACCGAACGGTCGTTCTCCTTTTATTTATCCTTGCCAAGTTTGTATTGCAATATTCATTAATTGATAGCAGTTACGATCTTCACCGGGATGAATACCTGCATCTTGACCAGGCAAAACACCTGGCCTGGGGATACGACTCTGTGCCGCCATTTACCTCCTGGATATCCTGGATCATATTGCAATCAGGCAATTCAGTTTTCTGGGTTAAATTTTTCCCGGCACTGTTTGGTGTATTAACTATGGTGGTAGTTTGGAAGATTGTTGATACACTTGGTGGAAACCTGTTTGCACTGGTGCTTTCAGCTACAGCTGTTTTACTCTCTGTTATTTTACGTCTTAATATTTTATACCAGCCCAATTCATTTGATGTGTTGGCATGGACCTTTTTTTACTATTGTTTGATAAAGCAGGTGCAGACGGAAGATAACAAATGGCTTTATGCAGCCGCTATCACATTTGCTGTTGGTTTTCTGAATAAATACAATATCGCCTTTCTTTTTATCGGGACTATTCCTGCTGTGTTGCTTACACCCTACAGGAAGGTTTTTTTGAATAAGCACTTATACTTCGCTTTGTTGGTTGCATTGCTCATTGTAATGCCCAATATCATCTGGCAGATAAGTAATGGCATACCTGTCATCCATCACATGAACGAGCTGACTGATACACAATTGGTAAATGTAAACCGGGGCGATTTTATAAAAGAACAGGTACTGTTTTTCCTGGGCTCCCTCTTTGTGATCATCATCGGCTGCATGTCATTTTTTATTTATCCTCCACACAAGGAATATCGGTTTGTATTTTGGTCATTTGTATGTACGCTGGCATTGTTTATCTATCTCAGGGCAAAGGGTTATTATGCCATTGGTTTGTACCCGGTTTTGATTGCCTTTGGTGCCGCCTATACGGAAAGACTGCTCAGAAAAGGCTGGCTGCTGGCACTGCGCCCACTTGCATTAGCGATCCCTGTGTTGTTATCCATCACTTTTATCAGGATTGGTTTTCCCACAGCTCCACCTGCAGTAATAGTATCAAAATCGGCTTTGTACAAAGACTTTGGTTTGCTGCGTTGGGAAGATGGTAAAGATCATCATCTGCCCCAGGATTTTGCGGATATGCTTGGCTGGAAAGAGTTGGCAGCAAAAGTTGATTCGGCTTATTCCCTGATTGCTGATAAGGAACATACATTGGTATACTGCGACAATTATGGGTTAGCCGGGGCCGTAAATTATTATTCCAAATTTAAAAATATCAATGCTGTTTCAATGAGTGCGGATTATGTTGACTGGTTTCCACCGCCTGCCAAAGAGCTCACCAACCTGGTACTTGTAAAAGACATTTACGAGGAAGATCCAGAGAGAAAAAAAGAGCAGCCATTGTTTAGATCCGTTAGATTGTTTGGCAAAATTGAAAACCCTTATGCCAGGGAGTATGGTTCCTGTATCTACCTGTTGCAGGATGCCAAAGTTCCCATCATGCACTTGTTAGTAGAGGAAATTGCTGAGGTGAAAAAGGAGCGGTCTGCATTCCAGTAAATGGAAAAACCGTTTCTGAACTGGACAAATAGCAGGCCCGATTTTCGGAAACCCTTGCCAGCACTGGTTTTGTAATCTGGCATGGCAATAGTAATCTCCCTGTCAAAATATATTTATTATGCAGGAAGGTTATCCAATGCGGATTTTTTTGGTTGATGAAGACATGTTCAGCCTGGCCATTTATGAGCAGCATTTTAGAAACATGAAATGCGATAAATTCACCTCCTTCAACAGCATTGCCCAATGTGTGAGCCGGTTTGATGAAAAGCCGCAGGTGATCTTTCTTGATTACCGCACCAACCCGGAAAAGGGGTTGAAAATAGTAAGTGCTGTTAAAAAAACTATCCCGGATGCATATGTCATTTTTATTACCGGGCCCAGTGGCACATTAGAGTGCCTGTACTCCTTGCAGCAGGGCGCTTTTGAATACATCATTAAAGACAAGTCTTATCCAGGTCATTTGGAAAGTGTGTTGGAAAGGATCAGTAAAATGGAAAAGATCGTTTACAGGAAGCCGTAAATAATAAATCCCCCGGTCATCGGGGGATTTATTTAAGATTTTTTACCAGCTTCCACTTGCGCCACCGCCACCACCGCCGCCGCCGCCAAAGCCGCCGAAGCCACCTCCGCCACCACCACTCCAGCCGCCACCACCGCCTCCACCTCCACCAATGGGGAAGATAAATGGTCCGGTGAAGCCACGGTATCCACGCCTGCTCATAAAAGAACCGCCACTGCCTCCGCCGCCAAATATGGACAGTAACACGATGATAAGAATAATAACGAAAAGTATCTTACCAGGGTTGAGCCCTTTGTCTTTGTAGTAACCTTTCGGTGCCTTGTATTCGCCCTGGGTGGCTTGAATAATGGCATTTACTCCCTCGTCAAGTCCATGGTAATAATCACTCCCTTTAAATTTAGGTTTGATGTTATGGTCAATGATCTGTTGGCAGGTGATATCGGGCAAGGCTTTTTCAAGACCATATCCAGTGGAGATATTCAATTTCCTGTCGGTGTAAGCCACCAGTAATACCACACCATTATTGTTCTCTTTGCCGCCAACACCCCATTTTCTCAAAATCTCAGTTCCTACTTCGGCAATATCCCTGCCTTCCACTGTTTGCACAATTACAATCGCAATCTGGGTAGAAGTACTTTTGTCAAACGCCACAACTTTAGCTTCCAGTTCCGCCAGCTGTGCTGCTGTTAATACAGCAGCATAATCATTTACCAGCTTTGGAGGGGAGGGAGGATTGTTGATTATTTGATCAATTGTCAGGTTTTGATTACCCTGCGCACTTACCTTCACCAGCAAAGGGCACAACAGCAATAAAATTATCAGCAGTTTTTTTATCATCACCAGGTTCATTTACCAAATACAATACTATCCGGCAGTTCATTCCTGTCTGTGCCGGGGTCGTATGGAAATTCTTTTTTTAATGTTGCGCCGATATGGTTAAGGCAATTTGTGATGCCCCCTGTTATGTCTTCGGTTTTAAAATGAGAAAGCATCTCACTCATTTCATTTTCCCAATACACACCGCCTGCTCTTTTATAAATGCCTTCATCTGCAAACAAAGCCACTTCATGGTCTTTGATGGCGAGATAAAGCAATACAGCGTTGCGTTCGTCTGTTTCCTGCATCTTCAGTTTGTAAAAGATCTCTGCAGCCCTGTCTAAAACTTTCACCATTGGGTTCCTGCTTTCCACGTACACCCTTACTTCACCGCTGGTTTGCTTTTCAGCATTGCGTATGGCATCAACAATTTGCTCCATCTGAACTGGAGTAAAAGGCTGTTTCGGTTTACGTAAAAAAGAAAACAATCCCATGTGATTAGAATTTTATTTCAACAGCTTTATCAGCACCTGCGTCTGATTGAAAACTTGTTTTTGTTTGAAAACCCAACATGCCGGCTACCAGGTTAGCAGGAAAACTTCTTACGGTTCCATTGTAGGCCTGCACCGCTTCGTTAAAATCCTTCCTGGCAAACTTCACCCTTCTTTCTGTTCCCTCTAATTGCGTTTGCAATCCCCTGAAAGCCTCTGTGCCTTTCAGGTCGGGATACCTTTCAACAACAGCAATAAAACGGTTGGCTGCAGAAGCCAGTTCATTCTGTGCGTTGTTGGTAGCATTGATATTTTCAGCCGTAGGTTCACCTGTTGTTGCAATGGCTGATGATGCTTTTGCCCGGGCCTCTGCAATTTTCTCCAGCGTGCCTTTTTCAAAATCCGCCTGGCCTTTTACAACATTTACAAGATTCGGCACCAGGTCGAGCCGGCGTTGGTAACTATTATTTACCTCACTCCACTGCTGTTTTACTTTTTCTTCCTTTTTTACAAGGCCATTATAAGTAACCATCACAAAAATCCCCAGCAATACAATGATTCCACCGGCGATATAGCCAGCATAACTTTTCTTATTCATCAAACTTCATTAGAATTTTACTTCGGGAGCTTTTTCTGCACCTGGATCTGCTTTGAAACCTTCTTTGGCAGAAAAACCAAACATACCACCAAGGATATTCATTGGGAAAGAGCGTACTTTAGTATTGTACTCATTAACGGCCTCGTTAAATACTTTCCTTGAATTTTTAATGCCATTTTCAATCCCTTCCAGCTGCCCCTGCAGTTTGGTGAAGTTTTCTGTTGCTCTCAACTGGGGATATTGTTCTACCGTAACAAGCAGCCTGCTTAATGCACCGCTCAACTGTCCTTGTGCAGCCTGGAACTCCGCCAGTTTTTCCGGTGTAAGATTTTCAGCATTTACATTTACGCTGGTGGCTTTTGCCCTCGCTTCAATCACATCTACCAGCGTTTTTTGTTCAAAGTTGGCAGCACCTTTTACCGTGTTCACCAGGTTATTTACCAGGTCATTCCTGTTTTGATATTCCGTTTGCACATTGCCCCAGGCTTTCTTTACATTTTCATCCTGCTTTACAAGGCCATTGTAACCATTGCAGCCCATAAATCCAATGATAACTAAAACTCCCAGCACAATTATTAAACCGATGTTTTTCATTTTGTTTGTTTTTATTTTAGAAATAAATGTACCCTTTCTTTTTAATTAAAGATATTATTCTTTAACAGCGGCAATACCCGGCAATTCCTTTCCTTCAAAGTATTCCAGCATGGCGCCGCCGCCGGTGCTCACATAACTTACTTTATCTGCCAGGTGAAACTGGTTTACTGCCGCCACACTGTCACCGCCACCTACAAGACTGAAAGCGCCTTTAGAAGTTGCATCAGCCACGGCTAAAGCGATTGATTTTGTTCCGTTCTGAAATTTATCCATTTCAAACACACCCATCGGGCCATTCCATAAAATGGTTTTTGATTTGCCAATGATCTCACTAAATATGCCAACCGATTTGGGCCCGATATCCAGTCCCATCCATCCGTCGGGTATGGCATCGCTGGGCCTTGTTTCTGTATTGGCATTGGCATCAAACTTATCTGCTATCACCGAATCTTCCGGTAAATGAATGCTTACATTTTTCTCCAGCGCTTTTTTCAAAATATCTTTGGCTGTATCAAGACGGTCATCTTCACAAAGAGAGTTGCCTATCTTGCCGCCTCTTGCTTTCATAAAAGTATACGCCATGCCGCCACCAATGATGATATCGGTTGCCCGCTCTAATAAATTTTCAATGATCAGTATTTTGTCGGATACTTTTGCACCACCAATAATTGCGGTGAATGGTTTTTCACTTCCGTGCAATACTTTTTCTGCACTGCTTACTTCGCCATCCATTACAAAGCCAAACATTTTTTTATCACCCGGAAAGAATTTGGCGATCACTGCTGTGGAGGCGTGTGCCCTGTGCGCTGTTCCAAATGCATCATTGATATATACATCACCCAGTTTGCTGAGTTTTTCTGCAAATGCTTCATCACCTTTTTCCTCTTCTTTATAAAAGCGCAGGTTTTCTAACAACAGCACTTCTCCACTTCGCAGCATACCGGATGTGGTTTTAGCCTGTTCGCCAATACAGTCATCCGCAAAAAACACCTTGGTTTCGACTGCTCCTGAAGAAGCATCAGCATTCAATAACTCATGCAGGTGTTTTACCAGGTGCTTTAAAGAATATTTATCTGTCGGACCATCTTTTGGCCTTCCCAGGTGACTCATTAAAATGACCATACCGCCATCTGCCAATATTTTTTTAATGGTAGGGATCGTCGCTCTCATCCTGGTATCGTCGGTAATGTTGAAGTCAGCGTCTAAAGGCACATTAAAGTCAACACGGATCAGTGCTTTTTGTCCTGCGAAATTGTGTTCGGTGAATTTGCTCATGATTAATAAAAATTATTTCTGGTTACCTTATTGATATTTTGCCTGCTAAAGATACTACATGCAAAAAAAAGCTTCCTGAAAATTTCAGAAAGCTTTGAATTTATTAGTTCCCTTTTGGTATTTCCCTGTTTTTGCGGGAGGGCCTGAAGAGTATTATTTGCTTATCAAACCAGCAAAAAACTGTACTGTACGTACTAACTGGCTTACATAGCTCATTTCATTATCGTACCAGGCAACAGTACGCACCAATTGGGTATCACCAACGGTTTGTACCCTTGTTTGGGTAGCGTCAAATAAAGAACCGAAATGAATGCCAATGATGTCAGTGCTCACGATCTCGTCTTCGGTATAACCAAAACTTTCGTTAGAGGCAGCTTTCATAGCAGCATTTATTTCCTCTACGGTTGTTTTTTTACCCAATACCGCAGTCACTTCTGTTAAAGAACCCGTAATGGTTGGTACACGCTGTGCACTTCCGTCCAGTTTTCCTTTGAGGCTTGGTAGTACAAGACCAATTGCTTTTGCAGCACCGGTGCTGTTAGGCACAATGTTTTGTGCTGCAGCCCTTGCACGGCGAAGGTCACCCTTTGCATGCGGGGCATCCTGCGTGTTCTGGTCGTTGGTATAAGCATGAATGGTAGTCATTAAACCATTAACAATACCACCTAATTTTTCTTCCAATACCTGTGCCATGGGCGCCAGGCAGTTGGTGGTACAGCTTGCGCAACTGATCACTGTTTCTGTTCCATCAAGGATGCTATGATTTACATTGAAAACAACCGTTTTTAAATCACCGGTTGCAGGTGCAGAAATAACAACTTTTTTTGCCCCGGCAGTAATATGTGCTTCGGCTTTTGCTTTATCAGTAAAAAAGCCAGTACACTCTAATACCACATCCACATCGTGACTGCCCCATGGAATTTGCGCAGGATCTTTTTGTGCATATATCTTAACGAGGTCGCCGTTTACTGTAATGGAGTCTTCTGCTGCTTTTACGTCTGCATTAAAACGGCCCTGGGCGCTGTCATATTTTAAAAGATGTGCCAGTACTTTAGGACTAGTGAGGTCGTTGATAGCAACAACATCGATACCCTGCATATTATAGATCTGGCGGTAAACCAAACGGCCGATACGTCCAAAACCGTTGATGGCAACTTTAACTGTACTCATGGTTATAATTTTATTTAGTTTGATTAAGAGGGTGCAAATGTAATAATAGTGCAATAAAAAAGCCCCATAAATTATTCATGGGACTTTCGTTACTGGTAAATTCTTTTAGAATAGTCTACGCAAACGATATAGTTTTATTCGGGCTTATAGAGTTTTTCATCAACAGGCTTATTGACTTCTATTTTGTCAAACGTTGTTCCGCCGCCGCCCCTGCCTTCACCTCCCTCCGTTCTTGATTCGATACTATGGGCGAAAAGAACGCCATCCACTGCTTTATAATCTTTGTATAAAATGAAGGTCCTTACACTGTTTGTTTGCCCCCCTCCCTCTGAATTTCCTCTTCTTCGCCCGCCCATCATGCCGCCGGTTGGTGTTGACTGAACCAGCAAATAATTATCGGCCTGTATCCAGTAAGTGATGGATTTACCAGCTTTGGTGGTTAGTTTTATTTTATAACAGGTCACATCGCCAACATTTTCTTTTCCTTCCAGTACTGCGGTATGCCCTTTTGCCGTATAATCAACCAAAGGTCCGGCAATATCTGTTTCAACCTGCATGGCAGCCAGCAGGGAATCTTCTGCTTTTTGTGGGGCATCCATCCGCATGGGGAAATAATTCCAGGCGCCTTTTTCTGTAATTAAATTAAAGCCATTAGTGCTGCCCATTTCAAAATCAGTACGGCTGAGTTTACCTTGTTCTTTGGTGATTTTTACGGTTACCTCATTGCCCATCATCTCCCGGCTTCCTTCCATATAAATGGTTTTAATGGCGGTGAGTTTTTCCTTTCCACCCCTGGCGGCTATGTATTTGTCAATAACTTCATCAACAGTTTGTGCACTGGCAAATTGTACACTTACGAGAAACAGTACAAACAGGCCAATAATAATGAGTGTTTTCATTTTTACTTATTTGAAAATTAAAGATAGCTGAAAAACAAGATTGGGTCCATTACATTTGTATCATTCAAAAATTGCATCATGGCTCAAAAGATTACAGGAAAGATCGTTGATATTCGTAATAAGAAAATATTTGATGGTGAATTGGTTTATGATAAGGGTACAATAATATCGATCACTCCTTTATCCTCCTTTTCTACTGCTCCTCTTAGCTATATTCTACCTGGTTTTATCGATAGCCATGTGCATATTGAAAGCAGTATGCTGGTGCCTTCCGAATTCGCAAAACTGGCAGTGGTGCATGGCACAGTAGCAACCATTAGTGATCCGCATGAAATTGCCAATGTATGTGGAATGGAAGGAGTGGAGTTTATGATTGAAAATGGCAGGACAGTGCCATTTAAATTTCATTTTGGTGCACCCAGTTGTGTACCGGCCACCATTTTTGAAACTGCTGGTGCGGCATTGGATTCAAATGATGTGGACAAGCTCCTGGAAAAGCCGGAGATCAAATATTTGAGTGAGATGATGAATTTTCCGGGTGTGTTGTTTAATGACGAAGAAGTGATGAAGAAGATAGCTTCTGCAAGAAAATACAATAAACCCGTTGACGGTCATGCGCCGGGGTTAAGAGGGGAAGATGCAAAAAAATATATTGAAGCAGGTTTGCCTTCCGGACAGGTGGGCATCAGCACCGATCATGAATGTTTTACAGCAGATGAGGCGCTGGATAAACTCAGCTATGGAATGAAAATTTTGATAAGAGAAGGAAGTGCGGCCAAAAATTTTGAAGCATTGATCGGTTTGATGGATGAGCATTTCGGGAAGATGATGTTTTGCAGTGATGATAAACACCCGGATAGTTTGGTGGAAGGTCATATCAATCAGCTGTGTGCAAGGGCTGTTGCAAAAGGTATTGATGTGTTTAAAGTATTGCAGGCAGCCTGTATCAATCCTGTGGAGCATTACAAAATGGACGTAGGAACATTACAGCCGGGGGATGATGCAGATTTTATTATAGTAGAGAACCTGGTGAATTTCAAGGTACTGCAAACTTTTATCAACGGGCAACCGGTTGCTTCCAATGGGGAATCGTTGATAAAAACAGAACGTTCTGAAGTGATCAATCAATTCAGCTGTACCGAAAAAATACCCGCTGATTTTGTCATACCATTTAAAAGAGAGAAAGAGATTTTTGCGATTGAAGCGCTGGAAGGACAACTGATCACCAATAAAATCATGGTGTCGCCAAAAGTTGAGGATGGCCATATTATTAGTGACATAGCAAACGATATTTTAAAGATCGTTGTGATCAACCGGTATAAGGATGCACCGGTAGCAAAATCATTTGTAAAGAATTTTGGATTGACACAAGGGGCCATTGCTTCCACAGTAGCGCATGACAGCCATAATATTATTGCTGTGGGGGTTGACGATGACAGCCTCTGTAAAGCAGTAAACCTGGTGATAAAAGAACAGGGTGGGGTGAGTGCAGTTAGTAATACGTCTGCCGCGGTATTGGGATTGCCGGTTGCGGGTTTAATGAGCAATGAAGATGGTTACAAAATAGCCAATGATTATACTGCCATTGATAAAATGACAAAAGAGGTGCTGGGTTCCACTTTAGCTGCGCCATTTATGACCCTGTCGTTTATGGCACTGCTGGTGATACCGCATTTAAAATTAAGTGACCTGGGATTGTTTGATGGGGATGGGTTTGAATTTGTAATTTAGTTCACCTTAGCCCCCACCACCTTTAGCGCCACACTATCCGTTCCCTTCGGTGCAAAATACTTTGTCTTAAACTCAGCGCTTTTGCCCGGCTCAATTACTTCATATACTTTCTCACTGTCTTTTTCCAGCAGTACGCCTGTCTTGCTAAAAAAAGACAGCTCCAGTTCCACATCTTTATAGGTACAAACTTTGGCCTTGTTATGCACTGCCCCTTTGATGACAGTTTGTCCAATCAAATTATGTTTGTCCTTACTTGTAACAGAGATAAATTCAACCGGATTTTTCTTTTCCCTTTCCTCTAAAGATTCTTTTGCTTTTTCATATGTTTCTTCAGCAACTTTTTCTTTCTCAGCCTTGCTTTGACAACCACTAAGTATAAATGCAGTTAAGACAATAAGGCAAAGTAGTTTTTTCATCCCTTAAATTTTTTACAAGTAAAATAAAATATTTGAAACACAATGTTAAAGAAAATGCTTGCTCTTTAAGTAAACAGGTTCTCAACAACGAGAAACAAGAACGAGAAACATCCAACAAGAAACGAGAAACA
>ENA-UOWO01001202-UOWO01001202.1-activated-sludge-metagenome-genome-assembly--contig:-NODE-1202-length-35289-cov-10.671624_pt1 | contig 35289 bp, 24 predicted proteins | sample MGYA00238148_ERZ761564 | MGnify/ENA primary metagenome ERZ761564 (study PRJEB28885, sample SAMN05720194) | activated sludge metagenome | isolation source: Anaerobic digester | place: USA... | reverse complement strand
TAAACCCTCGGTCTCCACGCCACTTCCTCCACTTTTAATAAAAGACCAATATATCTTGAGAGAACAAAAAGATAATCACTCAGGCGGTTGATGTATTTTATCACCAGTGGGTCAACAAATAATTCATGCTCCTGCATGTTTACACAGAGGCGCTCTGCCCTCCTGCAAACACAACGGGCCACATGTGTGGTAGACACAGCCGGGTGCCCGCCGGGTAAAATAAAAAACTTCATCGCTGGTAATGACTCGTTCATTTTATCCATCTCCCTTTCCAGTAATTCCACATCTGCTTCTTTTAGGTCAGGAATTTTCATCAGGGGTTCTTTGTGCGGATCGCAGGCGAGTGAGGAACCAATGGTGAATAGCCGGTCCTGGATCTCTTTCAAAATTACTTTACTGTGATCATCCGTCACAAGATCGCTCACAAGGCCGATGTAAGAGTTGAGCTCATCTGTGGTGCCATAGGTTTCAATGCGCAAGTGGCTTTTGGAAACTTTGGTGCCGCCGATCAGGCTTGTTTTACCGGCATCACCGGTTTTAGTATATATTTTTGATGCCATCTTTCTTGTTTTAAAATAAAAACCTGCCATTTAAACCGGCAGGTTTGAAAATAGTTCAAACAACATGTTATTTAAATTATTTCAAATCCAGCTTTATCTGCAACTCATCAAATTGTTTTGCATCAATAGTTGAAGGTGCATCCAGCATCACATCCCTGCCACTGTTGTTTTTTGGAAAGGCGATAAAATCACGGATGCTTTCGCTGCCACCAAGGATGGCACACAAACGGTCGAAGCCAAAGGCCAAACCTCCGTGCGGTGGCGCACCATATTCAAATGCACCCAGCAAAAATCCAAACTTGTGCAGTTGCTCTGCTGTGTCCATACCCAGTGCTTCAAACATTTTTTCCTGCAATTCCCGCTGGAATATACGAATGGAACCACCGCCAATTTCATTACCATTCAATACCATATCATACGCATTGGCCTTGATACCGGCATAGGGGTGTTTTAAATAATCAGCAGCATTGTCGATCTTCGGGTTATTGTTGATCATCACCGGTATATGATCCGGCTTCGGTGAAGTAAATGGATGGTGCCTGGCCACCCAGCGATTGTCTTCCTCTGCATATTCAAACAGGGGAAAATCAAGTACCCAAAGCAATTTGAATTCATCCGCCTTCCGCATGCCGAGTTTGTCTGCCATATACATCCGCAGGTCGCTCGCAGCTTTCCTGGTACGTTCTTCAGCACCAGCCAATATCAGCACCAGGTCGCCGGCTTTTGCACCAGCAGCATCTGCTATCGCTTTTAATTTGTCTTCGGTATAAAATTTATCGACACTGCTTTTGTATGTTCCATCGGCATTATACTTAATAAACACCAAACCCTTCATACCTATTTGAGGGCGTTTTACCCACTCCGTTAGTTCATCAGTCTGCTTGCGGCTGTAATCGCTACAGCCCGGCACTGCAATAGCAATTACTGTTTCTGCATCATTAAATACAGCAAATTCACCAGCTATCAATGATGAAATATTATCTTTTACCGGAAAAGTATGTGCAGGGAATTTTAAATTGCAAAGCTTCATTTCAAAGCGGATATCCGGCTTATCGTTGCCGTAGGTCCACATCGCTTCCTCCCAGGTGGTACGTTCAACTTTTTCGGTGTAATCAATATTCTTTACATCTTTAAAAATTCTTTTTACCAGGCCTTCAAACATGCTCAATATATCTTCCTGCTCTACAAAACTCATTTCACAGTCTATCTGTGTAAACTCAGGCTGGCGGTCGGCCCGCAGATCCTCATCACGAAAACACTTTACAATTTGATAATACCGGTCGTAACCGCTCACCATCAACAACTGTTTAAATGTTTGCGGACTTTGTGGCAAAGCATAAAACTGGCCGGGGTTCATCCTGCTGGGTACTACAAAGTCCCGGGCACCTTCCGGGGTCGATTTTATCAGGAAGGGTGTTTCAATGTCCATAAAATTGTTCTCGTGCAGGAAGTTTCTTGCACTTCGGTTTACAGCATACCGGAGTTCGATATTCTTTTTAACCGCATTGCGGCGAAGATCGAGAAAACGGTATTTCATCCTCAATTCATCTCCCCCATCCGTTTCATCCTGGATGGTGAAGGGTGGTGTAACAGCTTTATTTAAAATAGCAAATTCACTAACCAGTATCTCTATATCACCCGTAGGGATATTCGCATTTTTACTGCTGCGTTCATTTACTTTACCTTTTACCTGCAGCACAAACTCCCGGCCAAGCGGACTGGCATCGAGTTGCGTATTGAGACTCTCTGAAAACAGCAACTGTGTAAGGCCATAACGGTCGCGGAGATCCACAAACGTGATGCTGCCAAACTTTCGCATTGTCTGCACCCAGCCACTGAGTGTTACTTCCTTATTTGCATCGGCCAGTCTTAATTCGCCGCAGGTATGAGAACGGTACATTGTATTGTATTAATGATAAATGAAAATATGTTAACAGTATTGATCCGCTTATGAACCTGTTTCTACCGAACTTGCCCCCGGTTACGTACAGGCAATGATAGCCCCCGGCTTATTCAAAGCGGCTGCAAATATACAGAGAGAAAGCACACGGGCAGGCTGGCATTAACCTGGCGTATAAAAAGCCTGCTATCCATGCTTACCGTGTTTTCAACAAAAAATATAGTGTAGTAACGGTGCAGAATTTCGTAGTAAAGTATAAACTTAGCAAACTGGTTAAATAAGGAAACCACCTCATGTAAACTAAAAACGATGGCAACGATTGCATTGGTTGATGATCATACCCTCCTGAGAAACGGGCTGGCATCCCTGGTAAAAAGTTTGGGGCACAGTATACTGTTTGAAGCGGATAATGGAAAAGATCTAATTAGAAAACTGAATGATTTGAATGATTTTACCTTGCCCGAGATAATATTAATGGATATTAATATGCCGGAGATGAATGGGTACGAAGCAACACAGTGGCTAAAACAGCATCACCCGGGAGTACTGGTACTGGCTTTAAGTATGTACGATTCTGAAACCGCTATCCTCCGGATGATGAAATGTGGAGCAAGGGGTTTCATACTCAAAGACAGCAAGCCGGCCATATTAAAGGAAGCCATTGATACGATGCTTTCAAAAGGACGTTACCATTCGGAACTGGTAAACGACAAAATTGTGGAAGCGCTAATTAATTCGCAGGATGAAAACCTGGCGATCAAAAGCCTGGGGCAGCTTACAGACAAAGAAGCCTTGTTTTTAAATTTAATCTGCACCGGGTGTACCTATGAAGAAATTGCAGCCCAAATGGGATTGAGTAAACGTACCGTCGAAAAATACAGGGATGGCCTCTTTAGCAGGTTGAATGTAAAAACAAGGTTAGAGCTGGCGATGTTTGCTGTAAGGAATGGACTGGTGCAGTTATAATACAAAATATCAACCCCATTAAAAAAGCATCAGCGGCAGCCGCAGGCCAATACCGTTAAAAAACGGTGTATTCCCGGTGAAAACACGGTTGCTGGCATAAGAAACTTTACGCACTTTAGCAATATATTTCATTTAATCACTCTAAAATTATCTTTATGCCACAACAAATTCCTGAATTCAACAAAGGTAACAAACTCTCCATGGGAGAAATTTATGATTATATCAAGGCGCATATTAACAGGTCAAAAAATAACAACGAAGTAAATCTCGAACTGGAAAAGATTGGGGTTGGTATCAGCGGCAGCGATATCACCGAACTCATGAATGCCGGTGCTACTGATTTTATCGCATTACATGCGGTAGAAGATGGCACTCAAACCATCATACTGGTAGGCGTAAATGCAGAACGCTACCTCGTAAGAAATGGTCTTACCGGCGATCTGATCGCTATTGAAAGATGGGACAAATTTGGTCCATCGCTTAAAGCAGTAGATGATGATATTAACGAACTGTATAATGTTTTTAACTAAATTTAGCCCGAACCTGGATATAAAAAAATATCCAGGTTCTTTAAATGTTTGAAGCTTACATCATCCTTTTGTCGGTCTGTTTTGCCAGTTTCTTAATTAACCGGAAAAAAATACTTTACTACATATCGCCATTGGGCTGGCTGGTTGGGTATGCTTTGATATCAGAACTGGCAGGGCATTACCTTGACGACCAGCAATTATTTGATAATCCCCGCCAGCACCTATACCAATTAGTGGAGTTATGGCTGCTGTGCCTCACATACTATTGGTATTATCAGTCTGAAAAGGCAGACAGGCTGCGGAGGATGGTTCCTGTATTATTAGCAGTGTTTACACTGTTGTACGTGTTTATTTCGTTCTATGTTGAAGGCATTTATAATGACTGTATAATAAATTTCCTTATCACCAGCGTGTTGATGATCACCCTGTCAACAAAATTCTTTTATACGCTATACATTGAAAGCACAGAAATAAACGTACTGTCATTTGGTTTTTTTTGGATCAATGCCGGCAACCTGCTGTATGCAAGCGGCACTTTTTTTCAAATGGGTTTATATACTTACGTAAAGAGTTTTAACCCTGTACTGGCTGAAGATTTTATGATTATCAATCATGTACTGAATTATTTTTTATACGCCAACTATATGGCAGCTTTTCTATGCACAAAGAAATTCTTATACTCGTAATTATTTTTGCCGGCACAGCGATTCTCACCCTGCTGGGTGTTCTCATTATCATATTTTCAATCCGCAATAAATACAGGCACCAAAGACACCGCCAGGAGCTATTGCAAACACAGGTGGAAATCCAGGAACAAACACTCAAAAATATTTCCGAAGAAATACATGATAATATCGGGCAGGTGCTCAGCCTGGTAAAACTCAATCTGAATACTTTTCCAGCCGGCCTAAGTGAAGAGGTAACAACAAAACTGGACGATACCGAATTGCTGCTGAGTAAGGCGATCAATGACCTGAGAGACCTGAGCCAGAGTATGAATACAGACAGGATATCGTCTGTAGGCCTGGAAGTGGCACTGGAACATGAATTGAAACAAATACAAAAAACCGGCAGGTTCAATACCAAACTTCATGTGGGCGGTAACCGCTATGCCCTGGAGCCACAAAAAGAAATGGTGCTTTTCCGCATTGTACAGGAATGCCTGAATAATAGTGTGAAGCATTCTGCCGCAAAAAATATTGAAATTGAATTATTGTACCGCCCCGGTTCATTAATATTGCAGGTAAGTGATGATGGAAAAGGTTTTAGCCCCGGGTTAAACCATCCATCAAAAAACGGTCTCGGTTTAAAAAATATGTATAACCGTGCCGCATTGATTGGTGCTGTTTTTTCACTACATTCAGCAACAGATAATGGAACCACCATTAATGTTGAACTTAAAAACACCCAATAGTGAACCGCTAACCTGTTATGGCAAATATTGTACTTACTGATGACCACATCCTGCTCAGGAACGGGCTGGCAGGGCTTATTAAAAACCTCGGGCACCATGTTTTGTTTGAGGCTGACAATGGTAAAGATCTTATTGAAAAACTGAATTCCCGCCACCTCCCCGACCTGGTGCTCATGGACATTAATATGCCCGAAATGGATGGATGTGAAGCTACTGAATGGCTGCGAAAGCATCATCCCAAAATAAAAGTACTGGCATTGAGCATGTACAACAACGAAAGCGCCATTATCAGGATGCTGAAAGCCGGCGCCAAAGGTTACATTCTAAAAGACAGCCGTCCGCAGCAATTGGAAGTTGCTATTGATGCCATTATGAAACAGGGATTTCATTACTCCGAATTGCTGAATGGCAAACTCATTCACGCCATCAATCAAATGGGTGATATATCAACCGACCTTAACACACTGGTACACCTGCACGAAAAAGAAACCGAGTTTTTGAAACTCTGCTGCACCGAATTCACCTACAAAGAAATTGCAGCCAGGTTATCTGTCAGCCCCCGTACGGTTGACGGCTATCGTGATGCACTCTTCGAAAAACTCAACGTAAAAACTAGGATTGGGCTGGTAATGTTTTCGGTTAAGAATGGGATTGTACAGTTCTAGTTTACCCACGGTGTATAAGTCATATTGTTTCCACCATTTCTTTGTTACGGGGCTGCCACCACAAATAAAAATAAGCGAGCGGCACCAGTCCCAGCACAAAAGGGATTACGGCCAAATGTTTGAAGGTGAAATCATCAAACAAAATATGGCTGTCAAAATGCAGGAACTCGCTGATCATCCAGTAAGAGTTAGCAGATATCCAGAAGGCAATGGCAATGTTGTGGCAAACCTCGCTAACAAGGTGGCGTGTACGCCAGGCAATAACCAGTGCAATGATCAGCGTGGGAAACACCATGGCTATACCAAGCGGTTTCCATATCATGCACCAGCTGATATCTTTCAAAAGCCAAAAAACGATATGAAGGTTTTCCATCCGGCGGTAACTTAATGGAATAGAGTAGTTGCTGGTATTCATTTGCTGCTGATGTTTTCGCAAATATAAACCGGCTATCGAAAAAAAAGCCGGAAACTGCGTTCCGGCGGATTCTTACTGCATACATCCGTTACCTATAATTTCGGATATACTCCATCAGTTCATCTTTATTGCTGCTAAAGCTGAATACGTCCCCAACTGTATAATACTCATTTTTATCAATGGTATTTTTATAAGCGTATTTAGCCATATCCAGTTTGTTGTTTTCAAAGCTAAAGAAACCAAGTACTTCTTTTACCTGCGCTGTGGTAACATAATTTGTACTGAGTACCTGCTTGGCAATGTTCATCCTTGTTTCATCAAAGCTTTCAGATTTTAAAGAAGTCTTAAATCTTTCAAACTGCTGCACTGTCATAGCACGGTTGAAATTGCTGTTATTGTTATTATTATTCTCCTGGTCATCATCCCAGCCATTATCATTCCAGTCGTTAGTGTTATTCCAGTTCTCGTCTGCCCAGTCGTCCTCGTTACTGTAATTACCATTTATGGGTTGCTCGTCTTTAAATGCTTTGCCAAAACGATTAACGGTAATGTCTACATGATAATTAGGCCGCACTAAAATACTGCTGCTGTACACCAGCCTGTAACCACCACTTGAGTTGCCCCGAACAGGTTTAAAATTTCTCATGCGCTGGTAAATTTTTACAGAATGATAACCAGGCTGCAGGTCACTGAGCAAAAGCGTATGACTATTGTTGGCTTTGTAACGGCTACCATCCACCATTACCCGAAGAGGTGTTTGGGAAATACTGGAGATAGTAAGTTTTGATGCAGGAGGATAAGCGTAAACGCTGATCGTTAGTAAACTGGCCAATAAAAGGGTAAATGTCTGTTTCATAATTTTTGGTTTTGTTATACAATTTTCAAATGGTATGCCGATGCATGTTTTGCAAAATATAATAAATAGTTAAAGAAAAAAAGTACATGCAATCTCTTGTATTCCTTTTCTATTTTAACCGCCTCAAATTTCCAGAAATGAAAGCTTTTAAAATTCTTGCAGTCAATATTGCAAATAAAAAAAAATTACAAAGACGGAGTATGCCAGCACCTCTCTTTCAGGAGAAGGCCTGTCCCGAAAAAACCGGGAGGTTGGGGTGAGGTAAAACAACAGGGGCTCAGCAAAACTAAAATCAGCTATTCAGCCTTATTTATGCAATCCATCCACAAACATCATCTCTTTCCCAAATAAAAATCCATCTTGCAACCACATAGCAACAAATTGTATCTTGTATCTAAATAACACATCATGTTCCTGAAAAAACTTACCCTGCTGTTCCTGTTCATTACAGCAATCACCCATATAGCAATGGCACAACAAAATAGCAACTACGCAGCACAATGGAAAAAAGTGGAGGCCTTTGAAAAAAAGGGACTCACGGCATCTGCATTAAAAGAAGTGCTGATTATTTACAACCTGGCAATAAAAGACAACAATGATGCACAGCAAATAAAAACGTCCATGTACCAGATCAGGTACAGGAATATGAGAGAAGACGAAGGCCAGGAGAAAAATATTTTTTTTGTCGACACACTGATCGCAAAAGCCAAAGCACCTGTCAAAAATATTTTACAAAGTATGCAGGCCGAAATGATGTGGCAGTACCTGCAAAATCACCGCTGGCAATTTTACAGCCGTACAGAATTAAAAGAAGAAAAGAGCAAGGATATCAGCACCTGGAGCCTGGAAAAACTGCATGCAGAAATAAGCAAACGATACAGAGCGTCTATTGATGCAAAGACTGAAGGAATTTTAAAAGCAACTAAACTGGATGGTTTTGATGCCATCATCATTAAAGGCGAAAACACCCGGTATCTCCGCCCTACCCTATATGATTTTCTTGCCTTCAGGGCATTGGATTATTTTATGACCGATGAACGGGATATTACAAAACCGGCTTATCAATTCACCATAAATGATGTGGCGGCTTTTGCAGCAGCCAATGAGTTTGTAAAGCATCGTTTTACAACAAAGGATTCGGCTTCTCTACAGCACAGGGCTATTGAATTACTACAGGATATTTTGCAATGGCATATGGCAGATACCAGGAAAGATGCTTTGCTTGATGCAGACCTGATAAGATTGAATTTTGTGTATCAACATGCCATAAACGAAAACAAAGCAACATTATACGAGGCTTCTTTAAAAAATATAGAAGAAAACTTTGCCAATAACGAAGCAGCAGCACAGGCTATGTATTTAAGAGCAAAGATCTATTATGATAAAGGACAGGATTTTGAACCTTTCACCAAAACCGATAACCAGTATGAAATAAAAAGAGCGAAGGAATTACTGGAAGCGGCGATAAAGAAATATCCTAAGAGTGAAGGTGGCATCAATGCTCAAAATTTATTGAACAGTATTTTGCAGCCCTCATTAAGTCTCGAAACAGAAAAAGTAAATGTACCACTGCAACCTTTCCGCACATTGGTGAAATATAAAAATGTACAAAAAGTTTATTTCCGTTTGATCAAAACCAGCAGGGAAGAAATAAAAAAACTTGATAGAAGGGATTATGAAAAGATATGGAACGACTATGTTGCCATGAAACCAATCAAAAGCTGGACTGTTGCCCTACCCGACCCTATCGACTACCAGGAACATGCCACAGAAATAAAAGCAGATGCTTTGGAAAACGGCATTTATTTTTTACTGGCAAGCATTGATGAAAACTTTAGCCTGGATAAAAATATCATTGCTAAACAACTCACCTATGTAAGCAATATCAGCTATATCCACAACAATGACAATGATTACTATGTACTGAACCGTGACAATGGACAGCCACTGGCCAACAGCAAAGTACAGGTGTGGGAATCGAAATACAATTACACTAACAGCCGTAACGAAGAAATAAAAGCAGAACAATACACAACAGATAAAAACGGTTTATTCAAAATAAAGAAAACAAAAGAGTACCGCACTATCCAACTACAGATAAGCAATGGCAGTGATGAACTGTTTATGGATGATAACAACAACAGTTATTATGGATACAACAGTTATGAACAGCCTAAAGATATAACACAAACCTTTTTATTCACAGACCGCTCTATTTACCGCCCGGGGCAAACGGTTTATTTTAAAGGAATCGTTATTACCAAGGCTAACAAAGCGGCTGATAGCAAAGTTATTCCTTCGTTTAATTCAACCTTACAATTAAAAGATGCCAATGGGCAAAAAATAAGTGAATTAAAAATGGTAACAAATGAATATGGTTCTTACCATGGCTCCTTCAAATTACCAGAAGGTTCCTTGAATGGTCAATTCAATTTGTATGATTCGGCAGGCAATGGATATCATTCTTTTAGTGTTGAAGAATACAAACGACCCAAGTTTTCTGTGGAAGTTAAAAAACCTGCCGGCACTTATCGGGTGAATGACAGTATACAAGTTACTGGTACGGCAAAAGCGTATGCAGGCAATAATGTAGATGGCGCAGCGGTGAAATACCGGGTTGTTAGAAAAGTGCGTTACCCGATCTGGTGGAATTATGGTTTTATGCGTAAAGCTGGTGGGCGTAGCATGCCATATGGCAGAAATGAAGAAGTGGAAATAACGAACGGCACAGCTACAACCGACAGCAAAGGAGAATTTACAATTACATTCAAAGCATTACCGGATGAAAGCATCAATAAAAAAGAACAGCCAACCTTTTATTATGAAGTAAGCGCTGATGTAACCGACCTTAACGGAGAAACAAGAAGCGGTGAAACTTCTGTGGCGGTAGCTTATCAATCATTACAACTAACTATTGATGTAGCAGATAAAATAAATGCCGACAGCCTGCACACATTAAAAGTACGTTCCACCAACCTGAATGAAGTATTTGAAAAAGCAAAAGTTACAATCAATATTTATAAATTGGAACAACCCGCCAGGATCTTCCGTGAACGCTATTGGGATATGCCCGACCAGTTTGTGATGAGCAAGGATGAGTTCTACAGCCTGTTTCCTTATGATGTGTATAAAGATGAAGACGAAACAAAGAACTGGAAAATACAGAAAGACATTATAGAAGTAAACGATTCTACTAATGAGAAGGAAGGTATTTCCTTACCCCTGCATAAAGGAACAGCAGAAGGTAAATTATTACCCGGCTGGTACAAGATAATTGTGACTGCTACAGATAAATATGGTGAAGAGGTGAAGGCTGAAAAATATGTACAGCTTACAGGAGAAAAAACGGTTACGACAGATCCTGTTACGGTTAATGTTGCAAAACAAAATGCCGAACCGGGAGAAAAAATAGCTTACGATATTAAAACCGGTTTTGATGATGTGTGGTTGATTCAAACGATTCTAAAAACTGACAGTTCTATCACTACAAATTACCTTACACTTGAAAAGAAACTTCCTTTTGAAAATGAGATTGCGGTTACAGAAAATGACCGTGGCGGCATTTCTTTAAAATATGCATTTGTTAAACACAATAGAATTTTTACTGGAGAAGAATACTTTGAAATCCCTTGGAACAATAAAGAGATAAATATAACTTATGAAACATTTAGAGATAAAATTATTCCAGGCAGTAAAGAGAAATGGACATTAAAGCTTACCGGATACAAGGGAGAAAAGATGAGTGGGGAAGTGCTTGCTTCTATGTATGATGCAAGCCTGGATTTATTTACAGCGCACAATTGGCAACGCATCAATATTTGGCCCGACATCCGATTGGCAACAAGCGGCTATTTAAGTTCTTCTTTTCACACAATTTTTTGGGAAAGCAGTGTGTTCGAAAAGACTGAATCGGAGAATTTTATTAATAAACCTGACTATTCCTTATCATTCTCAAAAAGATATGATGAAATGATAGAAACATACTTTAATGAAGGTGGTTATTCAAATAATTATTATGCCAGGGGAAAAAAATACAAATCCTACAGGCTTGTTGCAGCTGCTCCCGAAGCCATGGAAAGAAGCAACGGAGGAGCACTGGCAGTAAATTTATATGATTCCATTGGAAATACAATTGGAGAGAAAACTGTTGAGATTGAAAAAAGAGAAGTTCCTAAAATAAATGAAATCCAGATCCGCAAAAACTTCAATGAAACCGCCTTCTTCTTTCCAGACCTAACCACTGATGCAGAAGGCAATGTTTCTTTCAGCGTTACCATGCCCGAAGCATTAACGCAATGGAAACTGATGACACTGGCGCATACCAAAGACCTGAAAAGCGGCTATGCAGAAAAAACATTGGTTACACAAAAGCCCTTGATGGTGCAGCCCAATGCACCCAGGTTTATGAGGGAAGGCGATAAAATGGAATTCAGTGCCAAGATCGTTAACCTTAGCGCCAATGCCATTAACGGAACGGCTGTGCTGGAATTATTGGATGCTGCCACCAATAAACCGGTGGATGGTTTGTTTAAAAATATTTCACCTGCACAAAACTTTATTACTTCAGCAGGACAAAGCACTCTTGTAAAATTTGCAATAGAAATTCCAATCAACTTCAACAGCGCATTGACTTATAGAATTGTTGCCAAGTCAACTGATTTTAGTGATGGAGAAGAAATGAGTATCCCTGTTCTTACCAACAGAACATTGGTTACCGAAAGCATGCCGTTGAATTTAAAAAACACAACTAAGAAAGATTTCAAATTTGAAAAGTTATTGAACAGCGGCAACAGCAAAACCATCAGCAATCATGCGTTGACTGTTGAATACACAAGCAACCCAGCCTGGTATGGGGTACAGGCACTCCCTTATTTAATGGAATACCCGTATGAATGCGCAGAGCAGACTTTCAACCGTTATTATGCAAACACCCTTGCTTCTCATATAAGTAATTCTGTTCCTAAAATAAAAGCGGTTTTTGAAAAATGGAAAGCTCCTTCTCCTTTGGAGAAGGCGGGGGATGAGGCCGCAGCGTTGCTGTCTAATCTTCAAAAAAATGAAGAATTAAAATTGGCCTTGCTGCAGGAAACTCCCTGGGTAATGGATGCACAAAATGAAGCCCGGCAAAAAAGGAATATTGCCTTGTTATTTGACATGGTGAAAATGAGTAGCGAAGCCACTAAAAGCATCAACCAGTTAAAAGAAATGCAAAGCAGCAATGGTGGTTTTGTATGGTTCAAAGGCGGGCCGGATGACAGGTATATTACGCAGTATATCATCACTGGTATTGGGCATTTAAAAAAACTGAACGCATTATCTGCCAATGCGGGGCAACAAATGAATGAGATCAACAGCATTGTAAAAAAAGCGCTTCCTTATCTTGATAAAAAAATAAAAGAAGAATATGACCAGTTGAAAAAAAATAAAGTAAAACTGAATCAGAATAACCTGAGTTATACGGCCATTCAGTATTTGTACATGCGCAGTTTCTTTACCGAAACGCCTGTTGCAGCTGCATCACAAACTGCGTTTATCTATTACAAACAACAATCGCAGAAATACTGGCTGAGCAATGGAAAGTATATGCAGGCAATGATCGCTTTGTCGTTACATAGAACCGGTGATATAAAAACCCCCAAAGCCATCATCCGGTCATTAAAAGAAAATGCCATCAATCATGAAGAGTTAGGCATGTACTGGAAAGACTGGACCAACCGGGGCTGGTTCTGGCACCAGGCGCCCATCGAAAGCCAGGCATTGATGATAGAAGCCTTCACCGAGATCGATAAAAACACCAACACCATTGATGATCTGAAAACATGGTTGCTGAAACAAAAACAAACTCAAAATTGGAGAACTACTAAAGCAACTGCGGAAGCTTGCTATGCTTTGTTGTTAAATGGCAGCGAATGGTTGAAAGAAGAAAAAGAAGTAACCATCAACCTTGGAAATACAATAATTAAAAGTTCCGATAACCCCACTGAAGCCGGCACTGGTTACTTCAAAAAAAGAATTGACGGAGATGATGTAAAGCCCACTATGGGCAATATTAAAGTATCTGTAGAGTCATCAGACTCCAAGGTTCCCCCTTTAGGGGGCGGAGGGGGTTGGGGTTCTGTTTACTGGCAGTATTTTGAAGACCTCGACAAGATTACTTCAGCAGAAACTCCTTTGAAACTGGTGAAAAAATTATTTGTAGAAAGAAATACAGACAAAGGACCAGTATTGGATGCTTTGCAAGAGGGCGCCAAAATAAAAGTGGGTGATAAAATAAAAGTAAGAATAGAACTGCGGGTTGACAGGGATATGGAATATGTTCACATGAAAGACATGAGGGCAGCCTGCATGGAACCGGTGAATGTATTGAGTGGCTACAAATACCAGGACGGGCTTGGTTATTATGAAAGTACCAAGGATGCCAGCACTAATTTCTTTTTTAGCTGGCTCAATAAAGGCACTTATGTTTTTGAGTATCCCATGTTTGTTACACACGAAGGGGATTTTAGTAATGGCATCACCACTATTCAATGTATGTATGCACCGGAATTTACCAGCCATAGTGAAGGGGTGAGGGTAACCCCCTCCGCCCACTAAAGGAGGGACCTGGCTTCCAACTATTTTTGACCACATTACCGAAAATATAAAACGAGGGCATCAAAAAGCCGCAGCTTATTACTGCGGCTTTTCAAATTCTGTAAAGCAAGATTATCTCAGCAACACTACTGTTCCTTTCTGCAGCTTTGGCTTACCATTGTAATCAACACCTTCTGCCACCCACACAAAGGTGCCGGGATCAACAGGTGTTCCTTTGTAAAAACCATCCCAGCCGGTAGTTGGATTAGTAGTTCTGAAAACCCTTTCGCCGCCACGGTTATATACATCAAAATATTTAAATGATTGCAGGCCTACCGCAAAGCATTTCAGCAAGTCATTGTTTCCATCTCCGTTTGGTGAAAATGCATTGGGTACATACATAGCTGGACCTTTATACACAGTAAATTTTATAGTAGCTGTGCCATAGCAACCGAGCGGATGTATTCCTTTTACAGTATACAACTGGTCTGTATACAAAGTTGCTACAGGGCTTGCGATATAAGGATTGTCGAGACCTGCAGAGGGAGACCATTCATAACGGGTAACCCCAAGCGCAGAGGTTTCAAAAGCACGCAGCCGGTAAGGCTGGCCAGTGGCAAGTATAGTATCATTACCGGCAAAAATGGCTGGTGGCGGGATCATGTTTACCGTTGTTACACCAGATGAGCTTTCACAACCTGTACTATTATTTTTTATCCTGGCATAATACGAACCGCTTTGTGTAACAGCAAGAAAATTTTCCGCAGTGTTAGCAATCAACTGGCTGCCATTATACCAGCTATACGCAGCGTTAATGGTGGCAGGTTTTACTTCCAGCTTCAGCGAACCACCCTGGCAAAGTGAAAAAGCCGGGAAAGGTGAAATGCCCGAATCAGGCAATGGGTTAACTATCACATTCGTCACCGCACTTTTACTAAAGCACCCATTGGCGTTAGTAACCAGCAACTGGTAACTGCCGGCGTTGCCTGTGTTTAAAACAGGATTGGTTTCAGCATTTAAAACGCCGGCACCTTCGTACCATTGATAGGTGTTGCCAACAACAGCATTATGTGAAAGCATCGCCGATTGACCTGTACAAATATTGACATTGCCGGCTGGAGATATGAATGCCGCAGGTGACGGTTTCACCTGGATAGTAACTGGTGAGGATAACTGCATACAGGCAGCGTTTGCCGGGGAGTATACTCTTGCAGTATAGTCACCTGCTGCTTTTGCAATAATATTGGCAGATGTGGCGCCTGCTATTGGTGCTCCATTTAGCAACCACTCAATTGAATAGGTGGTTGATGGTATGGATAATCGAACACTGTCATTAAAGCAGATACCAGGAGATCCATTTACCGTAATGGCAAAAGCTGCGATATTTTGTATACCTAAATTTACGGTTGGCGACTGCCCGGCACAGGAAGAAGTATTCACTTTTACAAAATAAGCACCACTGGCATTCGCTGTATAACTACTATTTATTGCGCCGGTTATGGCCACATTGTCTTTGTACCACTGGTAGTTATAATTACCGGCAGGTGATACCATTGCAGCCATGCTATGAGTTTCATTGAGGCATTTTGATACCGTTGTTGCTGCAGGGCTAAGCGTTGTGGATATTGAATTGCCGGTGCTGATTATTTTACAACCCTTTATCACCGTACAATTGCTGTTACTTCCAGTCACCTTTACAAAATATGTTCCTGCTGTAAGGCCCGTGGCTACAGAGTCGGTAGAACCATTGCTCCACAAGAAACTAAATGGCCCTGCCCCGTTGGTAATAACAGGAACAGCTATGCCCGTTGGGCTACCACAACCAATATCCTGGGTGCTGATATCAAGCTCGATATCGCTGCAACTGCATAAACACCGGGTGGCGGTGGCGTCTGATACCCGTGAGCGGATAAGATCGCCGGGTAAAGGACCAAAGCCATTGGCAAAGTTTATTCCTACGTTGGAAAGATGGCAATAACTCATGATGGTGCCACCAGTTGCTGGTGTGGGACCAGGGAGGCAACTCCCCTCTACCGTATAGCAATCATCAATAGCACCGCCCGGCCAGGTACAACTATGTGTATGCGGCGAGCCAATGTTATGCCCGGTTTCATGTGTAATTACCTCAACACTAAAACTATAATTAGGAAAGGCTGAATAATTGGCTACCACACTACCTGAAACAGCAGTCCGGTAGTAATCAGAACTACAAAGTTCATCCCGCCATGCAATGCCGCCACCCAGCCTGTTAAATGTAACATAATGTGCAAGGTCTCCATTAAACCCTTCGTTGTCCATCCGTTGAGAAAAATCGTACAAGACATCCCTCGACGTTCCCAGCCCGTCTTCGGGGTCTGGTACATCCCACACTTTTAAATCTCTTATCTGAACCAGTATATTTTCACTATTATACAGTGTTTGCACACAGTTAAACAATATGGTAAAATACCGGATTACATTTTGAATATCGGATCCTTGCCCGGTGTACATACCATAAGCCAGTTCAAAATGCATATCCACAGGACAACCCACCGAACTCAATGGCCGTTGGTAATAATTGGGTAATGACACCGGTTTGCCTCCGTCATCTGTAAAGCATTCGGGAAGAGTGGCATGAAAGTCTTTATCAGCGTAGAGTATATAGTCATTTGTTGAAAAGTCACTGTTGTTATTGGCAATGCAGAGATTATAATTGTTACCATCATAAGATAAAACACCTCCTGCGCCGTCCTCAAAAATACTTAAAGCCACTAACGATCTTTCTTTGCCTTCTATCTTTCCCCTTAAATAATACCCAGGTGAATAATCATATTGTTTAAGTGAACTGGCAATTATTACTTCTGGCCGGTTGTAACTAAACAAATTAGTACTGCTTAGTTTGAGTACCAGCACTTCATGCTGCAAGGTTATTTTTATCTCAGCCTGTTGTGGCCTGGTTTTGTGGAGTTGCTGCAGAAAGGCTTTGTCTATCAACAGTTTTTTCCCGGCTGTAACAACTGCGTTTTTAGCAGCAGCATATTCACCATTGTACCTGAAAAGTTCTGTGGATTGGGCATACAGCATGGTACCCATAAGGGTTGATGTAAGGAAAAGCATCATTTTTTTTCTCATACCTGGTTATTTTTAGGGCTGTTTGCTGATATTCAGGATGCAAACAATAATTAAAACATAGTCAAATGTAAAGTTTTATTGCTTTGTTCAGTAAAAGCTTGCTTCTTTTCTTCCATTTTTAGCCTCAAACCCTTACCTTTGCTGCCCCGTTGGAAAACCTGGCGGGATAAACAACATTTTTAACACACAAATTAAAGGGAATGAACAATTACGAATTGATGGTGATTTTTACCCCTGTGCTCTCTGAAGAGGAATACAAAGCCGCTCAGAGCAAATACGCTGCCATCGTTAAAGAAAATGGCGGAGAAGTATCGCACACCAATCCCTGGGGATTAAAATCGCTGGCGTATCCCATTGCCAAAAAGACAACCGGTCTTTATTGGGTAATGGAATATAGTGCGCCATCCAGCTTCAATGAAAAGTTGAAAACTCAGCTTTTACGTGACGAGTCAGTTATGCGTCACATGTACACTGTCCTCGACAAATACGCCGTTGAGTACAATGCGAAAAAGAAAAGTGGCGTAAAACATTCAGTAACTGAAAAAGCGGAGGCATAATCATGGCAAAAGCAAATGAAATCAAGTACTTAACAGCCATCAAAGCTGATAAGCGCCCAAAGAAATACTGCCGCTTTAAGAAAATGGGTATCCACTATATTGATTATAAGGATGCTGATTTTTTGAAAAAGTTTTTGAATGAGCAGGGTAAATTGTTACCACGCCGTCTTACCGGGAACTCTCTGAAGTTTCAGCGTAAAGTGAGCGATGCAGTGAAGAAAGCCCGTCAAATGGCTATTCTTCCTTATGTAACAGACTTATTAAAATAGATCTTTTCACCACCCTAATTTGAAGGGTGCATACTTTTAAAAGCTCCCAATAATCAATAATTATTAATTAATAATTATTGATTATTAACTGCCAGATGAAAGTGTACGCCTTTTGGAGAAAGTCTTTAAACGGATTGGGTAAAAATGCAAAACAATGCAGGTAATATTAATTCAGGATGTAAACAACCTTGGCGGTGCCAACGAACTGGTAACTGTAAAAAATGGTTATGGCCGTAACTACCTTATTCCTCAAAAATTTGCGGTAGAAGCAAACCCGTCTAACCTTAAACAATTGCAGGAAAAGCAAAAGCAACAAGCTAAGAAAGAAGCTAAATTATTGGCGGAGATCAACAGTGTAATTGCTAAACTTGCTGAAGGACCATTGAAAATTGGTGCTAAAACAGGTACAAGTGGCAAGATCTTCGGCAGCGTAACTTCTGTACAGATAGCGCGTGCTATCAAAGAACAAAGAGGATATGAAATCGACCGTCGCCGTATCACCATTCTTGACGAAGTAAAAGAGTTAGGCACATTCAAAGCGAAAATTGATTTTGGTAACAGTAATGAAACTGAAGTTGAGTTTGAAGTGGTTGCGGAATAATTCAATACAATTATTTTTAAAGCCCGTTTCTTTTGAAGCGGGCTTTTTGTTTATACAATAGTTAACGCAACGGCATTTCCATAAACACTAACTTTAACGCTTCAACGATTTTATTATGCAGCGGATATTGATACCAATAAAAATAGTTTTCTCTTTTTCACTTGTCGCCTTCTTATACAGTTGTAATAATACCGAAGATATAGCAAGCAATAAAAAAGACAGTGTATTGGTATCTAACCGGGATCTTTCTATACCCGGCCGCTTTAGTACACAAACAACATTGAAATTCGACAGCAGTGCAGTACAGCAATTCCTGGATAGTTTTGCTGCATTCAGGGCTTTCGAAACGGATATCATCAGCTTTTACCGGGGCCGGAAATATGCATATGCATGGTTTGATGAAAATGGCCTGGTAGAACCTGCCAATAACCTGTATAACCGCATTATGAATATTGATGAAGAAGGTTTGCCCGATAAAATCCCCTATAAAGAACAATTCACCCAACTGCTCGAAACTGCCGACAAACCTTCCGCCATGCTTGACCTGATGCTGACAAGCGAATACCTCTCCTATGCAAAATTTGCCTGGCAGGGAATAGGTGAAAAAGAAGTGAAAGAACTCGAGTGGCTGCTGCCGAGGAAAAAAATATCGTATACGCAATTGCTGGACTCTTTATCTGCCAATAAAAAAACACTGAACCAACCGGTTTATAAACAATACGAATTGCTGAAAGCCGAGCTGAAAAGAATGAAAGAAATAAAAAACAGCAATAGCCTGCCCATAATAAAAACAGACAAAAAGAAATTACAGGAAGGGGATTCATTGGCTGTAATTTCTGATATCCGTAGCTGGCTGTTTGCAATGGGCGACCTGGCAAACAACAACAAAAGCAATGTGTTTGATTCCACCTTAACCGTAGCAGTTAGATCGCTTCAAAAAAGGCTTGGTTTAAAAGATGACGGTATTATAGGTACTGCGGTAATCACAGAAATGAACTACCCGGTAGAAAAAAGAATAGAGACGATCATGGTCAATATGGAGAGAAGCCGATGGGTGCCCGAGGCAATTGAAAAAGACTACCTGCTGATCAATATCCCGGCTTATAAGCTCTATGTTTTTGAAAACGACAGTCTTGCGTTTGACATGAATGTGGTGGTGGGTAAAAGCCAGAATAAAACAGTGATCTTTAATGGTGATATGAAATATATAGTGATGAGCCCCTACTGGAATGTACCCTATAGTATTTTAAAAAATGAAGTGTTACCGGGCATCAAAAGAAACCGTAATTATCTTACCCGGCACAATATGGAATGGAATGGTAACAGTGTAAGACAAAAGCCTGGGCCTAACAATTCCCTGGGTCTTGTAAAATTCCTTTTCCCCAACAGCCACAGTATTTACCTGCATGATACACCCTCGAAGTCACTTTTTAATGAAACCAACAGGGCGTTTAGTCATGGTTGCATCAGGCTGGCTGAGCCAAAAAAGCTGGCTGTTTACCTGTTAAGAAACGACCCAAAATGGACTGAAGAAGCCATTACCGCCGCTATGAATGCTGGTAAGGAACAATATGTAACACTTACCAAAACCATCCCGGTATTTATTTCATATTTTACCGCCTGGGTGGGCAATGACGGCAAACTGAACCTGAGGAAGGATGTATATAACCGGGACAGCCGTTTAGCTGAAATGATACTGGAAAAACCATCGATTTGAATATTCCTTAAGAAAATCCGGTTTTTTTACAGAAATACCTATATTTGTTATGCTTTAATGTTTTAGTATTTAGTCGTTGGCTGATAATATACCCCTCAAAGGCCCCATTCTCAGTTCATTGTACCGCTAAGTCATTATGGTTTTTAATTAATAAATAAAAGTTTTTACAATGAACATTTATGTTGGCAATCTCAGTTGGACAATGACCGACGAAGATTTGAATTCACTATTTTCCCAGTACGGAACTGTTACCACTGCAAAGGTGCTTAAAGACAAAGTAAGCGGCCGTAGCAAAGGTTTTGGTTTTGTTGAAATGGATGATGCTGATGCAGCTAATGCAGCAATCGCAGCATTAAACGACTTTGAAGTACAAGGCCGTAAATTAAAAGTAAACGAAAGCCAGCCAAAGCCTGAAGGCAGTGGTGGTGGTGGTTTCAAAAAACGCAGCTTTGGTAGCGGCGGCGGCGGCGGAAGCCGTGGCGGTTACGGCGGTGGCGGCGGAAGCCGTGGCGGCGGTGGTGGTTATGGCGGTGGCGGCGGAAGCCGTGGCGGCTATGGCGGTGGAAAAAGCGGTGGCGGTGGCTACAATAAAGATTATTAATCAGCTTCGCTTTAATAAAATTGTCCTCCTCAACATTGTTGGGGAGGATTTTTAATGCCTTATTGTGACACTATGTAACCAATCCTTCCTGTATCGCTACTTTGACTAGTCCAGCTGTGTTTTTCACATCCAGTTTTTGTAACAGGTTGTTGCGGTGATTTTCCACGGTACGCAGACTTAAAAATAGTTTATCGGCTATTTCCTGGTTGGTAAACTCATCAACGATCAGTTGCAGTATTTCCTTTTCTCTTCTTGTAACAATTTGCTTTGCATTGCCTGCAGAAAGACTGTTAAGCAATTGCTGTCTTAGCTGTTCCTGTATATACTGCTCTCCGCCATATACTGTTTCAATGGCATTAATGATCGTTGCCGGATTGGCATCTTTTAACAGATAACCCATTACCCCCTGTTGCAGTATTTTTTTTATCTGCGCCACCACGTCAATATTGGTGAGCGCAATGATTTTTATATCGCGGTATTGCTTAGTAATGACAGCAGCGAGTTCGATGCCGCTTTTACCCGGCATCTGGATATCCAGCAACAACACATCCGGTTGCTCTTTTGCAATGCCCTCCAGCAGTTCATCCCCGTTATTGTACACACCGGTTATCCTGATGTTTTGTACATCAGCCAGTATTTTTTGAAGACCATTTAAAATGATCACCTGGTCATCTGTAATCGCCAGCTTTATCATATGGCACTATTATTTTTTCCGGGTTCAAATTCCAGGTATACACTGGTCCCTTTTCCAATATTGCTGTTGATGTCAATACGGCCGCCCAGTTGTTTTACCCGTTGCTGAATATTTTTCAACCCCATTCCATTTGTTTTTTTGGCAGTACTAACGTCCATGCCCACCCCATCATCTTCCACAGTTATATCCACCCCGCCGTCATCATGAAAATTCATTTGCACCAATGCCGTTGTTGCCTTTGCATGTTTACGTATGTTCTGGATCAGTTCCTGTATGATCCGGTAAACGGGCAGATCAAAAGTGGCATCCATATTCTCCAGGGAACCCAGTGTTTGAAAACTGATCGCTGTACCTCCTTTGCCCGTCATCCGTTCACAAAACGACCGCACGGCATTACTCAAACCTTCCTGCATCAGTATTTCCGGCATAATGTTATGCGCTGTTTCTCTTAAACCTGACGCCGTGTCTTCCAGCAATTTGATCCCTTCAATAAAATCAGGATTGTGTTCGTACTGGTTACTCTTTTTTACCAGTTCAAAATTCATCTTAGCACCTGTCAGCAGGGCACCGATACCATCATGCAATTCCCTGGCAATACGGGTTCGTTCTTTTTCCTCTCCATCAATCGTTGCATTCAGTCTTTCGATCTCCATTTTCTGCTGCAGGTTATCTATACGTTCCTGCTGTAAACGCTGTTTATGAATATTCTTCCTTCGCCACAATCCAAAACCTGCAATAGAAAACAATACCAGTAAAGCGATTACTGCAATCAATAAATTCCTGCTGCGGATACTGTTCTCTACCTTTGCCAGTTGCAGTTTTTGTTCTGCCAGCGCTTTATCTTTTTCAATGATCCGGTAACGCACTTCGAGCCTGTTCACCATGTCAATCTTATCTTTCTTCATCAGGCTGTCGTTCAAAAAAATATACCTGTTTTTGTGAACCAATGCGTTCCGGTAATCGCCAATGGCCTCGTAACTGTCTGCCATTGTTTTATTCGCCTCTACCAGCTCTGCCCTCAAATGCGAACCTGTTGTCTTCAATTTTTCAAGTGCTTCACTGGTGATAGTGATGGCATCATTGTATTTCTTTTGTAAAAACAATGCCCGGCCTTTCAAGAGGTTGGTGAACTGGGTATAAAAGGCCAGGTATTTTGTTTTTTCCGGCGAATCATCCAGTGCATAAACCTTATTGATAAACAACATTGCATCATCTGGTTTCTTTTCCTGCAGGTAAGTATCAGCAATATTGGTGTAAACCGAAATCTTTCTTGGCAGTGTGATCTTATTTATCTTTTCCCTTTCGGAGAGATACCAATTATAATAAAACCTGGCGCTGTCGAATTTTTTGAGCGCATGGAAATATGCACCCTCCATAAAATAAACACTCGATACGGCTTCCGCACTGTCTCTTATCGTACCCGCCGCCAGTCTTGCTTTTTCAACATAGCCCTTCAGTGTTTTAAAATAATCATCATTTTCACCACCGGTATAATCCAGGTTCATCCAGAAGATGAGCAGCTTGGTATAAAGATCAACCGCCAGTTTGCCATTGGTGATATTGCCCGCCTCTACCTCATTGCCCAGCAGGTAGTAATAATAAGCCGAGGAATCCTGCCGGCCCTGCTCATCAAATGTTTCTGCCAGTAACAAATGAATGTCGGCCTTTTCTTCGGCCAGCCTGGTATTATCCTGTTCAAAATATGCCAGTGCTTTGCGGCTGTATTCAATTGTTTTATCAGAATTGTTTCCAAAATACCAGCGGGCAATTTTTGCGTTAGCCAATGCCAGGCCGGTGTTGAAATCCAGCAGGCTGCTCTGTTCTGCTGCAGTGATAAAATGCTGTAATGCTTCTTCTGGTTTTTTATCTGTTAAACTGTTCCCCGCTTTTATCAGTTGAAGGACAGATGACGTATCAAATTTAGCTGGCGGCGGTAATATCTTATCATCAGCCTGTGCCATCAATTTTACAGACAACAACAGCAGCATTGCGGCAAGGCAACCTGTTCTTAGTATATGTTGGTTTCTGCTAGTATGCATGCCCGTACAAAGTGTTTGTGCTGATAAAAGTAAAAATACAAAATACTGTACCGCTTTCACAAACAACATCTGTGCATTACACCGCTAATACACTTTAAATAGTTAAAGAACTCTTCTGCCTGTATAATATCTTCTGCTATTTCAATGTGGTCCTTTTAAACGGTTTATGAAATAAAGATGATACTAAAAGAAACGTCAGCCTTTTTTCAAAGGCTGACAGTATTCTTTTTGCTCGTGGGTTTTTCAAATAACAGACATTGGATTTTACCTTAACTATACCATGAAAAAAAGTTATTGTATAAATATCCTGAATACAGTAGTTGCTCCTGCATTATCCACTTTAACCATATAAATGCCTTTTGCATTTACAGGCAACTGCATCGCCTGGTTAAAGGCACCACCATTGTGATTCCAGTTTTTTGCCGTCATCACCTGCCCTGCTGCGTTCATCAGTGTGGCTGTAACCGTTCCTTTTTCCACTTTGCTGTTATTGAGAATCAAATTATCATTACTCAACCCGTAAGCCCATTTGGCAGGCTTTTTAGAAGACAGCATGATGATATTTGAATAATAAGTTACCCCCGTTCTTTCCGTTGCCTTAACACGGTAGTAGTTTCTGCCGTCCGGGGCATCAGCATCCAGCCATTGATAACTTTGGGAAACGAATGAAGACGGCTGTAGTTTGTTGCCGGTCTTTTGGAAATGCACCCCGTCGGTGGAACGCTCTATTTCAAACCAGTTTACACTTTCCTGTGCAAAAGCCGTCCAGAACAACTGGTTGCCTTCTGAGGTGCCTGTACCCGTTAGTTTACTCATTTTTACAGGCAGCACTACATCTGCATCCAGTTTCATTAATATTAGTACCTGCAACAGCAAACACTTTTTGACAGATACCATCTGTACAACCAGGTACGGGAACAAAGGAAGCGCCTGTAAAATCGCCGGCCAAAAAGCCACCCAGGTTAGAATAATAGGGTGTCCATGAAGCGCCGCCATCCTTCGTTACATACGACACCGCAAATGAGAACAGCAAACCCTCGTTGGCATTATACATCAATATCTTAGGGTAATTGGCCTGTAAAGGCAAGCCATTATTGCACATTGTCCATGTATTGCCGCCATTCACTGTTTTCATTACTAGTCCGCCGCCCGTCATAAAGTTTCTTTCTCCTGTTACATACACAACATTCTCATCCACTATCTCAATACAGGTGATGGGTTTATCAGATGCATATACCGGTATGATCATTTTTGTCCAGGTTAATCCTCCATCAACTGACTTATATAAGCCTCCATTATCACCCCCTGCATAACCTACCGTGCCATTTAAAAATTTTACAACTTTTAACTGGTCTCTTAAGCTATAATCTGTGGGATAAGGGAATACGGTGCTGCTGGTATCCCATGTAGAACCACCATCGGTGGTACGATAAATAAACTGGTGGAAAGTATCTATGAAATTTACATTATCAGGATATCTTACATTCGCCAGTACCCATCCTGTATCTTCACCTATAAAATCCATACCATCCAGACTTGCGTTGGTGGGCTCTATAAAAAGGAGGTCAAAGGCAGAACCCCTGTCAATACTTTTATACAGCTGTCCATTGGTTGCTGAAGCGATGATAGTATTTACAGAAGGATATACTATTGAGGTAAAGCGATCCCATGAATTAAAGCCCGCAAGGCTAACATCTTCCCAGTTATCGCCACCATCGCCGGTACGTATCAATGCACCATTTGAACCGCCGGCAATACCGTGATTGGCATCAATAAAACTAATACTGGATAACGAATAACCGCCACCAAAAAACCCGCCTGCTGGTTTTTTGAAAAAGCTGTAGGGCTTTCTCCATGACGTTGTGGAATCTGCTATCACACCTCTTTCTCCACAAACACCGATCCTGCCCGAAGGCGATATATCAATGCCCCAAAAGGAGAGGTCTGCTTCATTGGATCCTGGTGTATACACATCATTCACCATCCAGGTGTATCCTTTATCTGCTGATACCAATACCTGTCCATAACCACTTGCTGCCGCAATATTATTTCCGTTTCTGCAAATAGCATTGTAAATAGATGGGCTGTTTAGTAAATGATATTCGGGGCGATAAGATGAACCATTATTCAACATTATATAACTGCCTTGTGCAGTACTTGTGTTGATCCTGATAAAAGCGCCATTGTTTTGAGAACCCACTACTATGGAGGTATCATCCATGATGGCGATCGCACGGTAATATTGCTGATCTAACCCAAAAACATTGTCGGAATAGTCAAAAATGCTGGTATCAATATAACCTTCGCCATAATCAGTGATTATTGTATCGGCAATGGTAGTATCCATGTTTACATAACGGGTGGCGGGTGTAATGGAATAATCAGACCATGACCCGTTTTGATATTTCCATACCAGGCCGTTTGCCCCACCGGCATAACCCACGCCTGTTGGTGAAAACCTGATCTTTAAAATGGCAGCTGTGTACCAGGGAAAAGCTGGGGCCGGAAATTCAAACTCCGGGTTCCAGGTAGCACCGCCATCCGTAGTTTTGTAGATGGTAGCCCTGTTTGTCAACTCATCGCCTTCTCCGCCGATATACCCGGTATCAGCGCTTACAAAACAAACTGTGTGTATCTGGCTATATTGATAATTTGAAATAGAAGAAAAAGGAGTTGCAACCACGCTCCAGTTGATACCACCATTGGTGCTTTTTATCATTACGCCATATTCACCTACTGCATAGGCCAGGTTGGCGTTTACAAATTGTACATCATTAAAGAAAGGCCTGATGATCTCTCCAGTGCCGTTGGTAGTGGTAAATGCAAAATACTGCCAGGTGCCGCCGCCATCGGTTGTTTTGGCGATCCCTCCCAATTCTCCAACAACCAGGGCTGTGTTATCGTCTGCATAAGAAATTTGACCACCCCAAAAACCAAATGGCTTAGGGTTATTGTATTCCCACTTGCTGGTGCCCAATTGAGCCTGCAGATTGGTGCCGGTCAACAGCGTTAATACGAAAATTGCAATCTTTGGTAATGTAAATTTCCTCATGTGTTAGAATTTTAATTGTAAAGCCAGTGGCAGTTTACAGGGCAGAATTTTCAATAGGTATGGAAGTTATCTTGATGGGATAAAGGTAGAATGCAGGTATTTGCAATAGGTAAGTGTTTGTTTTCAATTTAAAAATTGAGTATAAACACCTACCTGGCCCTGCCGGTGGCAAAGTAGCTTTGTACAGAAGTAAATGAAACGGCAATGCCGCAATAAATAGTTGTAATGAAACAAACACTGCTGCTGATATTTTTGCTGGCAAACTGCTTTGGCTACGCACAGGATAAGTCTAACCGGGGTAGGGAGTTTTGGCTGGGTTACGGCAACAATGTCTCCTTTACCGCAGGTGATTATGACGGAATCAACAGCCAGCAAATGGTGCTGTATATTTCTGCCGAAGAAGCTGCGGTAGTAACAGTGTCAGTCAATGGCACGTCCTGGAGCCAGGTGGTGAACATCCCAGCCGGTAGTGTGAATACCACCATTACATTACCAAAGACAGGTGCCGATGACTGCCGGATACTGGCTGAAGGTGTATTTGACAAAGCCATCCATATTGTAAGCGACAAACCAATAGTGGTTTATGCGCATCAGTATAACACGCAGCTGTCAGGTGCCACCATGCTGCTGCCGGTTGACACTTATGGCTACACTTATTATTCTGTCAATTTTAAACAACCTCCTGTTGGCAATGACTGGGGAAAAAACTGGTTTTATGTAATTGCCAGCGAAGACAATACCAGCATACAAATAACAGTATCGGATACTACAGAAAGTGGTGTGTTGCCGGGTCAGACTATTACAGCGAATTTAAATAAAGGGCAATTGTATAGTGTATTTGGAAAGATAAGCCCCGAAAATGTATGTGACCTTACGGGAAGTAAAGTGGTTTCGGTGGCAGGTGCGGATGGTAATTGCCACCCGGTAGCCATGTTCAGCGGAAGCAACCGTTTTATACTTTGCTTAACAGACGGTGGAGAAGTTGCACAACAGCAGATCTTTCCCGCCAGCGCCTGGGGCACCCGTTATCTCACTTTTCACAGTATCGTTGCCCTTAGTAACCCGCTCACCACTCCTTTTCTTAATTATTACCGGGTGATTGTTTCCGATCCCTCCACTGTTGTAAAAAGAAACGGTACCCCATTAACAGGACTGCAAAGAAACCTGTATTACGAATTCAGCAGCACCAGCGGTGACTATATCGAAGCAGACAAACCGGTTTTAGTAGGTCAATACACTCCTAACAGCAACCAATGTACGGGAACCAACATGTCACCGCAGGGAGATCCGGAGTTGATGTTTTTGCCTTCCATAGAACAGGGCATCAAAAGAACCAGGGTGTATAATACCAAGAATGCCAATATCACGGTGAACTATCTTACCATTATATTGCCCACCAACGGTGTTGCTTCTTTAAGGGTAAATGGTGCAGCGGTGCCGGCTTCTCAAAGAATGGTACATCCCAATAACAGCAGTTATACTGTGGTGGCGAGAAGACTATTGGGTCCAGGTTCTCAAATATTAATAGAAAGTGATTCTGGTTTTAATGCCAGTATTTATGGATCGGGCATTTTTGAAAGCTATGGCTATATTGCCGGCACGTTAATTAATAATTTAAACAGTATCGGCAGTGTAGAAAATGTATATAACGTCAGCGGACAGCCCAACGGTTTTACCTGCCCAAGATCGCCCTTCCAGTTCAGCATTAAAACAGCTTACAGGCTTACTTCACTGCAATGGCTCTTTAGCCAGGTGGCAGGTATTAGTCCTGCAAGAGATACCAGTATCGGCAACCCGGTTCCGTCAGATTCACAGATCATCAATGGCAGAAAATACTTTATCTATCCACTGAGTGGCGAGTATATTTTTAGTGATACGGGTATCTATAATGTCCCTGTGGTATATGCTTCGCAGGAAATTGATCATTGCAGCCAGACTGAAAAATCGACAATTCCGGTTGAAGTAAAAGAAGGTCCAGTAGCCAATTTTACCATCAATTATCCTGGCTGCAGTATTGATACAGCTTTATTTACTGGCCTGCCGGATGTAAATAGTTACACAATAGATAAATATACCTGGCAGTTTGATGACGGCAGCAGAGATACCGCAGGCACCAGTTATAAATTATTTGCACCCGGCAATCACCCTGTTACCATGCAGGCCATTGCTGACAATGGTTGTCTTGATGACACGATCCAGGTGATCACAACTTTTCCTAAACCAGTTGCAAAATTTGGTTACGAGAGAAATATCTGTGCAGGCGATTCCATTTTATTAAGAGACAGCAGTACCATTGCGCAAGGCAACATTACAGCCTGGCGATGGGATTTCGCAAATGGCAATACCAGTGTTTTATCCAACAGTAACCCTTTCTATCATCCATACAATGCTGTAGGCGGATACAGGATAGCGCTGGTAACTGTAAGTGACAGAGGCTGTATAAGTGACAGCTTTTTTAATACGGTGCAGGTAAACAATAAACCGCAAGTAAGTTTTACATACACAGGTAAACTATGTGCAGACAGCAATATTAGCTTTGTACCAACGGTGACTGCCAATGGGAATACGATCGTCAACGCCACCTGGTTCTTTGGTGATGGACAGCAACAAACAGTAAACAATGCCAACGTCATTGCTCATGCTTACAGCGCATCCAGCAATAACATTCCGGTTAAATTGATCATTAGCGGTGGCCCAGGTTGCGAAAGCGATACAGCAAGGCAAACCATTGCAACCATCTATGCCAACCCGGATGCTGCTTTTTCTGTAAGTGCCTCTTCCTTTTGCCCGGATAAAAACATTGTATTTACATATTCAGGCAGCAGTACGGTGCAAAACTGGCAATGGGATCTTGGCAATGGGATTTCGCAAGCTGCCTCACCTGTAAATAATCAATACAGCAACGGCGGAGATTACACAGTTTCATTGGTGATAACGGATAACAATGGTTGCGGCTCCCTTCCGCACCAGGAACAACTAACGGTGTTCAATAACCCCAATATTGATGCAGGCCCTTTTATTACAAAGGCAGCAACAGATGTAAAACAATTAAATGCAAGTGTTGCTGATACAGGTAGTTTCATTTTTGAATGGAGTCCATCAGACGGACTGAGTGCAATTAATATCTTACAACCCTTCACCAATACCAGCAACGATATTGTTTACACGCTCAAAGCAACTGGCGGGCCCGGTAATTGCAAAGCAACAGATACTGTAAGTGTAAGGGTGCTGAAAGATCTGTATATCCCTTCTGCCTTTTCACCAAATGGCAATGGACGGAATGATACCTGGGGAATACCTGCAATAAATGGAAATCCCTATGCAACAGTCGCAGTTTACAACCGTTGGGGCCAGGTGATCTTTCAATCGCAGGGCTATAACCAGCCCTGGGATGGAACGTACAAAGGTGTGCAGCAGCCATCAGGAGCTTATTTCTATATTATTCAGCCTGATGTAAGAAAGACAAAAAAGGTGACGGGTTATGTAACGATCATACGGTAACTAACTAAAACCTGTATCCCAAATTCAACCCCATTGCCCTTACACCAAACCATTGACCAGAGGTTTTGAATGCAGCGCCGCTGGCATTGGGTGGCTCATAAATATCAATCTTAATTACAGAAGACAGCAGTTCTTTCATTGGTCTCAGCTTCACCAGGTCCAGTGTTGTCTGTTCATCCACCGTAAGTGCTCCCCTGTACTTAAAGTCGCCGCTATTAACTCCATAATTAAAACCCACAATCCACCAGTCAAAGGAAAGTTTGTTGCTTAGGCGCCATTGTGCCCCCACCTGCAGGCCGGCGGTAAAAGTATTGATGCTCCCCTTAAACACGGCCACCCTTGGAATAAACTGGTTGGTTTGCGAATTATACCCCCAATAATTGATGGGCGCATCTCCTGAATAATGATTATAACTGAGAAAAGGCCCGAGATAGAAACCCTGTAGTGCTCCTTTCTTTCCAAGGTAAAACCTGTATTCAGGCGTAATGCCAATATTACCCATCCGGGCCAGGTCGAGCCTGATGGTTGTATCTGTAAAAAGGTCGGCAATGGCCTGCTGAAAGGGGATGCTGCTTTCGGGACGGTATCTTACAGCAATAGCGAAACTGTGTTTTCTATTCACTGCTTTTTCGTACTGAAAAGAAAAGTTTTTAAATACAAGTGCCGGCACGTTGATCTTGATTACATTGTCCTTATTTTCCTGTGCAACAGCCACAGAGCAGAAAAACAGCAGTAACAGTACCAGTGCAGATTTTTCCAGGAAAGCATGTTTCATTGGTGTGGGGTTATTTTTTCTACCATGAAAATAACAATAAATAAACGATCCATACCGGGGTTTATTTTTTTGCCGGCCGAAAAGCCTGCAGCAATAACCCGATCAGTATCACCAGTACAGCGCCGATCACATTCAGCCAGAGGAAGGAAACAATATCGGCCAGGTATACTGCTATCACCAGTATCTGCGAAATCACGGCGGAAACAAACACAGCATTTCCTTTTATATTTTTCATCCAGAATGCCACTAAAAAAATACCAAGTATCACACCATAAAAAATAGAACCCAATATGTTCACGGCTTCTATAAGGCTGTTGCCAAGGTTATACGCAAACATGGAAACGATGATAGAGAATACACCCCATGCCAGCGTGTACCAGCGGGAGATGGCATAGTCTTGTTTTTCTGTGCAGTTTGTATTAATAAATTTTTTATGAAAATCCACCACAGTGCAGGATGCCAATGAATTTAACGCAGCAGCAATACTTCCCCACGAGGCAAGGAATATCATGGCAATTAATAAACCTACCAAACCTTTCGGCAGGTTTTCAATTACAAAACGGAGAAAGATGTAGTTGGTATCATTGGCTTTTTTATCATTGTTGGCAACACGGATCACTTTTTTATATTGTGTTCTCACTGTATCGGCAATCTCCAGTTTATTTTGATCCAGCAAATTATTGTATTGCAATTCCAGTGTATGCAGGGAATCTTTGTAAACCGTTTTATTGGCTGCATTTACCTGCACGTCATCAAAATAAACCGGTGGCTTATGGTATTGATAAAAAGTAAACACCAGTATGCCTACCAATAAAATTAAAAATTGCATGGGCACTTTTACCAGGCCATTTACCAATAAACCGATCTTACTTTCTTTATCGCTCCTGGCAGTGAGAAAACGGCCTACCTGGCTCTGGTCGGTACCAAAATAACTGAGTGCCAAAAACAGACCACCTATGACACCGCTCCAGATATTGTAGGTATCCTTAAAATCAAATTTCCCGTTGGTTACACCCGTTGTAATCACATTCATGCGTCCATGACTGCCGGCAGACTGCAAGGCATCTGTAAAACCAATATCTGCTGGCAACAAGTGTACAACCATGTAACCAGCTAAAAACATTCCTGCAATCACGATGATCAGTTGCAACTGCTGCGTATAGGCTACGGCCTTAGCCCCACCCGTTACCGTGTAAATGATCAAAAAACTTCCCATCACCAGGTTGGTGAGATAAATATTCCAGCCCATCAGGGAACTTAAAATAATAGAGGGCGCATAAATACTGATACCAGTTGATAGTCCCCTTGAAATTAAAAACAATGCAGAAGTGAGTGTTCTGGTTTTAACATCAAAACGGTTCTCTAAAAATTCATAGGCGGTATACACTTTTAATTTCCGGAATACAGGCACAAAAAAGATACAGATGAGTATCATGGCAATGGGCAAACCAAAATAGTATTGCACAAAACGCATTCCGTCTGTATAAGCCTGTCCGGGTGCACTTAAAAAAGTAATGGCACTGGCCTGTGTGCCCATAATGCTGAGCAACACTAAATACCAGGGTAAAGAATTGTTACTTAAGAAATAGCCGTCGAGATTTTTTGTATGGCTGCTTTTATACACACCATAAATAATGATGGTGCCAAGGGCTGCAATTAATATGATCCAGTCGATGGTGCTCATAAAGCCCCCACCCCTCCCGGTTTCACCGGGATAAATTCCGGGGCTTTTGGTGTATGATAATTTGAATGGAAATTATTTTTCATAGGATTGACTCACTTAAAATATTGGGTTATTATGAAATAGAAAATTATCTGCAGCAGTAAAAAAACAATTACTACAGCATACCACTTATTCCAATATGATTTTGAATTGTCTTCTTTCATAGACGTAACCCTTCAAATTTTATTTGATCCCCTTTTTGCCACTCAATTTACTACTATTAGTTGCCTGATTCTTTAAAGTGCCCCCTTTGGTGGAATCCAGGGAGGCCTGCGGGGCTATTAAATTTGCAAACAACCTGTATGCCCCGGGCACACCGGCAGGCAGTTCTCTAAAGAAAACCAAGCCTGTATACACAAATTTTCCTTTGCCGTAATTGGCAATGATCAGTCCACCATCATCTGCTTTTTCACCGGCATCATTCATGCTGATGATGCGCTGGTAATTGCTGTCAATTTTATCTGCATGGTACACACTGCGTTCCTGCATCCATCCTTCAAAATCCTTTGCTGTTATTTTATTTGGATAATTTAACGCAGGATGATCGGGTAACAGGAAATTTATTTTTGCGTTTTCGTCCGTCACCCTTGTACGGCTGATGTTGAAAGGATAAGGACCAACCTTACCTTTTATACTGCTGATAAAATTACTGGTATTGTATTGCGTTAGTAATACACCGCCTTCTTTTACATACTGCATCAGGGTTTCATACACATTGCCCAGCCAGTCGTTGGTGTTGTAAGCACGTACGCCAGTGATGATGGCATCAAATTGTTTTAAGTTGTCTGAATTGATATCTGGTTCTTTCAGTAAGGTTACTTTATAGCCCATTTGTTCCAGCGCCTGCGGAACCTTATCACCAGCACCAGTAATATACCCCAGTTTTGACCCGGCGATCTTTAATCCATCATTGAATTCTACGATCTTAGTATCAACTTTTGTAAAATAATTGATGGTGGGTATATGATCGTACTGAATTGTGTTCTTCTGCAGCATATCGTTACCCATTTTTAAATGACTGCTGGGAGAAGGATAATTGACTGCTTCTGTTTTCCTGGTGAGATTTGATTCAACCAGGCTATTGAACAACGGTATTTTAAATACCTGGTTGCTGGGTACAAAATGCGCTTCTACTTCTTTATGACTGATGTATTGGGAGGTTTTAAAAGAATAAGAAGGATCAATGGCGTAGTCTCCATTTTCCATTTCTTTTCTCACCACCACTTTTGAATAATTAGAAACATAGAACGAAGGAATTATGTACACCGGCTGGTAGATCTCTCCCTTTACAGGATCGGTGAATTTATACCGGATTGGTTTATGAAAAGTAAAATCTGTTCCTTCAATATTTACCTCAAACTGTACTGTCCAGGGCTCATTCTCTGCCTTGCCGATCAAAGGCTGATAAGTAACATTGAAACTTCCTTTGTCCATCGGCATTTCCAGCCAGTAGGGCTGTGTGATCTTGTTTTGACTGGGAGAAATAAACAGGGTGTCAGAAAAAGTGGCATTGGTATTCCTGGTTAAATTCTTAAAGTCATACTCACCATCATCTATGTTAACCGTAACTGAAGGAATATTTACACCCAACCGGTTATTCACCACCACATTTATTTTCAAACTATCACCCAGTACCGCATAGGGTGAAGCGGCAACAGCTTCCATGAACAACCCGCTGCAATTTTCAATCACCTGCTTTAATTCTGTTAATTTTTGATTTCTCCAGTAACCATTTTCCAGTTTACTCACCGTATTGTACAAACTCACCAGGTTTTTTAAAGAAGCAGCCGGGTTTTGCAGATCATATGTTGAGATAACTACAGCCAGTGCATCTTCAATGCTTTTTTGATTGATTTTATTCCAGCTGATATCCACTCCATCAAACAGGTCCATTTGAGGTTTATCTCCTTTAATGGTTTCAAAATACTCCAGCATGGTTCCTCTTTGTGCAGGCACACCAAAACCCTGGCTTTTGTGCTGGCTCCTGCTTACAGCAGCGATCTCTCCATAACTTTTTCCCAGCAAGGGATTATACATACCTACTTCCACTTTAAACTGGCTTTCATTTTGTGTGCTGTTGCCACCAAAGTTGAAGGTGTTCCACAACATTCTTTTTGCCTGCCATACTGTTACACCTTCTTTCAGTTGCTCAGGAAATTTTGCAGGATCAGCCGCTGCATCAAAAGCCTCCCGGGCAAGAATACCCGAAGCAGCATGATGGCCATGTCCTGCCCTGCTGTCTTCCGGGAAACGGGCAATGATCACATCCGGACGGAATTTTCTTATTACCCACACCACATCACTCAATGTTTTATCGTGCCCCCAGGTGGCCAATGCTTCTTCTGAACTTTTGCAAAAGCCAAAATCATAAGCCCTTGTAAAAAACTGTTCGGCACCGTCAATTCTCCGGGCAGCCAATAACTCCTGTGTTCTGATCAAACCCAGGTCAATTCCCTGTTCATCACCAATTAAATTTTGACCGCCGTCTCCTCTCGTTAAACTGAGGTAACCAGTACGGTACAACTTTTCATTGGCGAGGTAGGCCAGCAACCTGGTATTCTCATCATCCGGGTGAGCAGCGATGTATAAAACAGAACCCAATACATTCAGCTTTTTTAACTGAAGTAATATTTCTGAAGAGGTATATGTTTTGGGAGCTTGCGCCGAAGCACAACAGGAGATAAGTAAAAAAAGACAGGAAATAGTGAATTTCATACAGTGAGTTGATTTTTTACCAGACTTCCGAAGTTTTTAAAACTTCGGAAGTCTG
>ENA-UOWO01001199-UOWO01001199.1-activated-sludge-metagenome-genome-assembly--contig:-NODE-1199-length-35324-cov-22.676373_pt1 | contig 35324 bp, 27 predicted proteins | sample MGYA00238148_ERZ761564 | MGnify/ENA primary metagenome ERZ761564 (study PRJEB28885, sample SAMN05720194) | activated sludge metagenome | isolation source: Anaerobic digester | place: USA... | reverse complement strand
GGCTTTTCCGTGAAGAAGGCTCGCCGTACACCGAAGAACATCCGCGGCAGGACGCGACCCGCGCCATGCGCCTCCTCCGCAGCCGTGCTGCCGAATGGGGCATCGACGTGAACAGGATCGGCATCATGGGCTTTTCGGCCGGCGGCGAACTGGCGGCCTGGGCTTCCTTCGAACAATGGGTAGCCGACCCGAAAAGTACCGATCCTGTGGAGCAATTCAGCGCCCGGCCGGATTTCACGGTTTGTATTTACCCCGGCCCGCTGGCTGTGCCCGACGCCTACACCGGCACCCCGCCGCCGGCCTTTTTACTGGCTGCCAACGACGACGAATGCTGCTCGGAACCGGTGCTGTTGTTGGCCGATATTTACCGGAAAGCCAAAGTGCCGGTGGAAGTGCATTTGTATGCGCAGGGCAACCACGCATTTAACATGGGCAGCCGCGCTACCCTGTCGTCGATCAAAACCTGGTCGCAGCGGCTGACGGACTGGCTGAAAGATAATAAATGGCTGGGAGTCCGGTAGAGGGTTTCAGGCAAATCAATCAGTCGTCACATTCCAACATCCTTCAACCAACTTTACAAATGGAAGTGGAGAACAAAGAAATCCAATATGACAACTTTACCTGGATTGATATTCACAAGCCCAATAAAGAGAACCTGGACGCTATTGCGAAAAAATTCAAACTGGATTATTTTCAAATCATAGACAGCCTGGAGATTGGGCACTTGCCGAAATTTGAAAAACATAAAGAATATAACTTCCTCATTTTAAGGGCTTTTACGGCCGATTCGGAAGGCAGAATAACGAACGTGAATGAATTGTCCAATAAAATTGCGTTTTTCTACAACGACAAAAAAATCATCACCATTCATAGAGGGAACTTCCATTTTTTAAACAATTTACCATCCACGTTTAATAATCCGGAAGAGTTGCTGATACGCGTGATACAGGAAATGATCGTTTCATTCGACGAACCTTCCCGGCGGCTGAGCGACAAGGTGGACGATATTGAAAAAACTATTTTCCTGAAAGGGAATTCGAAAATCTCTTTGGAAGATCTATATTTTCACAAATCCCAAACCCGCATTACCAAAAAACTGCTACAGATCATGCAAAACGTGATCAATCAGGTGGAAGTAAGCGACAAATCGAAATCGGCATTACAGGACATTAAAGATAAAATACTGAGCCTCATTTTGAGTTACGACGAAGTATCGGAAGACTCGAATAACCTGCTGAATACCTATTTGTCCGTCAATGCTCAAAAGAACAACGACGTCATGAAATTGCTGACCATCTTTTCAGCATTTTTCCTGCCGCTTACATTTATCGCAGGTATTTATGGAATGAACTTCGAGAACATGCCGGAATTGACCTGGCGGGCCGGTTATTTTCTAACGCTGGGCGTGATGACTATTGTGGCGATTATCATTTATGTCTGGTTTAAAAGAAAAAGAATTATATAGGAATTGCGGTAATCACCGCTATCAAAAACGGACGATACGAATAGCCGCGTTTTTTGAGTGTGTTTCGTTTTTTGTGTTTCGTGTTTCGCAAAGGGTTAGCAGTCAGGCAAATACTAAACACGAAACACAAAAAACGAAACCCCAACTTTTTGCCGAGGGTCAACTTTTCTCCTGAGGTACATCATAGGTTTTACTGTTTGTAGTTGAACAACTTTAGAGAAGGATTAAAAATTCTTCTTCAAGTTCACCCATCCGCAAACACATGAAAAACCTGTTGTTGTTATTCGTTCTGATCGCTTTTTTTGCCTGCAAACGCGACGAAAAACTGCCCCTGCGCGACCTGCCCGGACGTGTGGTCATGCAGGACAACCTGCACTCGTATACGTATACCATTCAAACCAATGCCATATCGATTCTTACGGACCGCACACCGCTCCGCTGGTCGCATGACGGCGCCCGGCTGGCCGTTGTAGATTACTCGACCGGGCAATCATTTTATTCCATCCTGGATGCGAATACTTTACAGGAGATGTTTCGATTCCCTCAGCCCAATATTTCGGCATTGTGCTGGTCGCCGGACGACCGATCGATCGCCTATACTTCCGATAATACGCTGGTGTATCTGAACCTGGAAAATATGGACCGCGATACCGTTTCCCTGCCCGACACCTTTTATTACGACGGCGCCCTCGACTGGTCGCCGGATGGCAATACGATCGTTTTTGCTGCCCGGGGCAAGGATTTATTCCTTGAATCCGCCATTTGTACGATGCGGAAAGACGGTACGCAGTTCACTTCCCTGGCGAGCGGGCCTTTCGATCACGTCCGCTGGTCGCCCGACGGTCAGGCCATTGCCTTCGATAATATTTGGAGTGTCATGACTATTCATCGGGATGGATCCAACCTGAAAACCCTGATTGAAAATGCAGCAAGTCCTTGCTGGTCTGCAGGGGGAAACATCATCATGTATACCCATTTTGAATTCATCGGCCTGTGGGACAGCAAGATCAGCCTGAATGCCCGGGAAATCGATGGAGACCAGCGCGAACGGCGCATTTACGACGGTGCCGGGCTGATAGACTGGTATCCGGTGGAATGAATTCAAATAGGAAAAGATCACTGAAGCAACGGCACCCGCACCACAAAACAGCCCTGTTCTTCACCTGCCAAAACAGGTACTTCGCTCAGCAGCGTGTACCGGTTGATAATGCTGTTCAGTCCCGTTCCGGTGGAAGCATCCCGGTGTTGGCGGAGGTGTATGCGGTTTTTCACGACCAGGCAATCATTTTCGATGAACACTTCCACGACCAGCGGCTCTTGTACCGACATCTGGTTGTGTTTAACGGCATTTTCCACCAGCAATTGCAGCGTCAGTGGTACGATTTTATACCGGTCGGTGTCCGCTTCGTCGAGCCGGATTTTCAGTTCGAACTTGTTTTCAAAACGGATTTTCAGCAAAAAAATATACGATTGCAGGAAATCGAGTTCGGTGCGCACAAGCACCACCTGCCGGTCTTTTTGCTCGAGGATGTAGCGGTACAGGCGCGACAACTGTTGGATGAACTGCTCCGACAAATCGGCATTTACATGCACGAGGGAGGAGAGAATGCTGAGACTGTTGAACAGAAAATGCGGATTAACCTGCGTTCTGAGCAGGTCGATCTCGCTGATCAACTGTTGTTTTTCCAGTTGGCGCGTCTGGTTTTGAAAACGTTCCGATTTTTTTTGAAAATACAGCATCCGGCCCAGTAAAGCCAGCGCGAGCAGCAGGATAATGATCCCAGCGATGAGAACCACATTGAGGCTTTTCGTTTTCAGGTTCAGGGCCGACTGGTACTGCATCTTGATCTCCTGCTTTTCCTCCTCCTTGCCGATACTGTCCAGCAAAACCTGCCGCGCAAACTCCATCTGTTCCAGTCGCTGGCTGGTAGCATCCTTTTCCAGGCTGTCGTTTAGCGCCAGAAACTGTTCGTGGTATTCCAGCGCCAGTTCGTGCTGTCCGGTGGCCTTGTAGGTTTGATAGAGGCAGTCGCAGGCGTCGCGCTCGGTCTTCACCGCATTGATGTTGCGGCTGAGCAGTAGCGATTTTTTGCACAATTCCAGCGCCTTTGGGTAGTCTTTCTGGTTGGCATACAAAAAACCGAGGCTGTAATAGGACGTGGCCAGTTCGGGATTCTCCCCGATTCTTTCCAGAATATCGATACTTTTCCAGACATACCCGAGCGAAAGGCGGGGCTGGTCGAGTTCCTGATATACGAGTCCGATGTTGGCCAGCGCGATGGCGATGCCCCTTTCGTCTTTTAGTTTCTTGCGCAGGTCCAGGGCTTTGTTGTAAAACTCCAGGGCCTGGTCGTACGCACCCTGATTCAGGTGGACATTTCCGATATTGTTATAGGAAGTTGCCATGCCGGGTTCGTCGTTCATCGCATGCTGCAACGCCAGGCCTTTCTGGTAGTATTCAAGCGCCCGGGCATTGTTCGACTGGTCGTCATACACATTTCCAATGTTGTTATAGGCATTCGCAATGGCCTCCTGATCACCCCGCTCTTCCTGAAGCGCCAGGTCTTTCTGGAAATATTCGAGCGCTTTGGGACCCTCCCCCATACTCCGGTAAATGAGCCCCATGTTATTGTAAATAGCGCCAATCCCCCTTTTCTGGTCGACTTTACCTGTCGCTTCGGTCATGGCCACCAGGGCTTTCTGGTAGGTAACGAGTGCGGCGGCATACTCCCCTTTGAGGTTATACGTGGTGCCGATCACGTTCAGCGCTTTTCCCTGCCACCATTTATCCCCGATCTTTTCTGCAAAATCCAGTTCTTTTTTCGCCAGCACGCTGCCCGAATCAGGGTCGGTAAACATGATGTTCCATGCCATGTGCTGAATCGCCTCGATACGGGTGGTATCCGGCCGGCTGGTATCGTTCCATATCTGCCACAGACTGTCTGTGTTGACCTGCGCGGAAAGAACGCGGGCTCCAAGGGACAGGAATATCAGGAGATATACTTTGTTCATGGGTGGGCTGTGCGAATCGAGGGTAGACGGGGCAAATATCGGGAAAAGGAATGGGATTGTGTACGATGCTTGCAGGTTCTGCGGGCACTTATAAAAGTCTTGTAATTTGGAAAATGCGAATAAAAAGGAGTTATAAACTTTCGTTCATAACTCCTTTAAAATCAATTTAGTGTAACAAGATTCGTGCTTGCCGCCACACGTTTTTAATTCAAATCAGGCGCACTACTCCTTCACCACCCGTGCCGAATACACGTTTCCGCTCTCCGCAATTTTCAAAAAATACATTCCCGCCGGAACAGCGGAAATATCCAGCCGGTTGCCTGGTTGATTCACCTGCATAACGAGGCGCCCCGTATTGTCGAACATCTGTACATAATCGGCGCGCACGTTTGCCAGTTGCACCACACCCGTTGTGGGATTGGGGAAAAGCCGGATGTTGGTCCGGCCGATTTCAGTGACGGCGCTGGGACTCAGGTTGGTCACTTCGAGGCAGAACTCGCCCTGCAAGCCACCATAGCCATCCATGAGCATTCGGTACGTCTGGCCGGCTTGTGTCTCGATGTTCACGCTGACGTTGAGGATGCCGCCGTTGCCGTTTTCGTCGTCATTGCAGGCTGCGAGCGTCAGGTTGTCGCAGTCGCCGGTGTAGATGGCGGCTTGTGTGTCGCCGTCGGTTATATAGTTGGTAGCCGAGCACTGCACCGAACGAATGCGGTATGTATTGCCGTCGCCGGTAAAAGTGTACCAGATCGTGTGTTGCAGGGCATCATTCTCGAAAAAGCAGTTGGGTGTGACGGCCGGGTCGCCGGTGCTGGTGTAGCCTGTGTTGTCCTGAAGGCCGGAGGTTTGCGGTACGTTAAAGGCCGCCCCGAAGAGGTTGTTGATGTCGTTGGCATCAGCGCAACCATCGTGTGGTGCAGGATTCACCGAGATGGTACCCGTACCAGTTCCCGTGCAGCCGTTGGCATCGGTATAAGTGTAGGTAAGTAAATGAACGCCGGCGCCGGCCAGTCCTGCATCGAAGATATTGCCTGGCAATACCCCGTTGCCGGAGTAAATGCCTCCCGCAGGACCGGCCTCCGGGTCGGGCAGCAGGGATGCGGGAGAAGTGATATCTGTAAGGAAACCGAATACTCCGATGACCGGCGGCGCTGCCACTGTAAGAGCGGCCGTGGCTGTCGAGCCATTGGCCAATGTGTAAGTGACGGTGTAGGAACCCGGGCCACCCGCTGCCGTTGGGTCGAAGGTGAACGTATTGCCGTCGCCGGTGTCCGTCACGCCGGTACCCGAGTATACACCGCCGGTGGGGGAGGCACCACCGAGAGTTGCCGTTACATTGCTGCAAGTGGTACCGAGGGCAAAGGTGATGGCTGTCTGCGTCAGGTTGGTTACCTCAAGGCAGAACTCACCCTGAAAGCCGTCGTAGCCGTCCACCAACATATGGTATTCCTGACCCGGTACTGTCACCAGTTCTATACTGAAGTTATAAAAACTATTGGGAAAGTCCTCGTCGTCGTTGCAGGCCACTTGTGTGGGGCTGCCGCAACTACCTGTAAAAATGGCGCCCTGCGTGTCGCCCAAGGTAATGTAGTTAGTGGCGGAACACTGCACGGAGCGGAAGCGGTAGGTATTGCCATCGCCGGTGAAGCGGTACCAGATGGAGCTTTGCACAGGGTCGGCAAAGCAGTCGCTGGACACTGCAGGGTCGCCCGCGCTGGTGTATCCAGTGTTGTCCTGCAGGCCGGAAATTTGGGGCGCATTGTAGATGCCGCCCAATAGGTTGTTGATGTCATTGGCGTTAGCACAGTCTTCGCCAGGACCCAAAAAGGCACGGGATACCGTTCCGTCAGGCTTTCCAAAGTAGAGGTAATTGCCGTCAATTGCGAGCGTATTCACATTTTGTTGGTCAGGAAGGATCGTTTCGATAACCGGGACAGGCTGTGTAACATCTATCCGTTTAATGCCCACCGGAGATGTCAAATCGCAGAAATACAAGTGATTCCCGTGGGAAGTCAGGCCGACCATTTGCCCACCTGAAAGAACAGTAGTAACCGCAGGGGTGGGCTGGGTAATGTCAAATGTGCTAATAGTCGAATAGGAGGGATCATTGAAGTACATGTTGTTCCCATGTAATGCGATTTGAAAACAAGACACCCCGGTAATCACTGCCGTTGCACTTTGGGGAAACGGTGTTGCCAGGTTGACCTTATACAGTCCGTTCAATGTGGCTCCTGTTGCGCCGATGTACAGGTCATCACCGTTTCTTACCAATCCTACCGTAGCATATTCTCCGGTCAGGTTGGTAGCCACAGCCTCTATCGTAGGATTCATTACAGTCAGGTTGATCCTTCCGACCGAGCAGAGGAGAACGGGCAGATTACCTCCAACGGTGATGTACAGGTAGTCCCCTGCGACCAACACACTCCTCAGATTGGCAACTCCAGCGAGCAGGGTAACCGCCGGAGCAGGCAGGGGCTGAGAGAGGTCTGCCTTTACGATATCAAAAGCCTTGCGTTTGTATACTGCATTTCCACCGACACTCATGCCGAAATTGACACCCATGCCTGTAGCGACCGTTTCAACGGTTTGTGCGTGAAGAAAAGTGATGGCCGTCAGGCAAAAGGTCATCAGGAGTGTAAATCTGTTTTTCATTATTGAAGGAATTTAAAGTTTTAATAAGACTGCCTACTCTTTACAGGATTTTCGGCATGCTCCTTTCGCTGTATTTCACGAACGCGTTACCATCGCTTTCTTGCATCAAAAGTGGGGTTGCCCCGAGTGACGTTTTCCGTCAAACAGGTAACCTTTTCCGTCAAAATGGCCGGTTGTGTCAGGTAACAAAATCCGTCAAAATGGGCGAATACGGGCTGATAATCAAATACTTGCGTAGTTCGAAGGCGATTTTCCGAAACGCTGTTTGAAAATCCTGGAAAAAAAACGCACTTCGCCGTAGCCCACTTTGGAAGCAATCTGGGCGATGGAATCGGAAGTACGGTTTTCGAGTAAACGGCGGGCTTCGTCGAGCCGGATTTCCTGCAAATACTGCATCGGGGAAAATCCTGTGAGGCGCTTCAATTGCCGTAACAAGGTGGATTCGCTCATGGCAAATTCATGCGCGAGCATGGGCACCGTGAGGATGTCGTTAGCGAGGTTTTTTCTGACAAAAGCCTCGAACTGCTCCAGCCAGGCGGCGTCAGCGGAGGAAAGCGTAGGCGGGGCAGGTTCGGTTTGCGTATCGGTTTCGGCAACAGCATCCTGCCGGGCGGCCCGGTTTTGCAGCAGGTTTTCGATGCGCACCAGCAGTTCTTCCTCGTCGAAAGGTTTGGTCAGATAGTCGTCCACGCCGATTCTCAGCGCTTTCAGTTTGTCGCGCGCATCCGCTCTTGCCGTGAGCATGATGACCGGAATGTGCCGGGTGGCGTCGTTGCCTTTCAGTTCTTCCAATAGTTGGTAGCCATCCATGACGGGCATCATGAGATCGGAGAGAATGAGGGAAGGGAAGGTACGTTTCCGATTTTTGGGGCCTGCATTCGGGAGTAATTCCAGGGCTTCCTGCCCGTTCCCGGCGGTCACTACCTGATAGTACGGGCTAAGTATGGTGTGGAGATAATCGCTCAGGCTGCGATTGTCTTCAACAACCAGGATAGTCGTTTTGGAAGGAGGCGTGATGAAGGATAAATGATGAGTTATGAGTGATAAGTGATGAGCGTTAAGTGGATGATCATCAGGAGCGCTTGGAAGAGGAAAAGAGGTTTCCCATACAGTGCTTTGGATATTATCAGAAATTACACCTTTCGTGAGTGGTTCGATCAACACTTCTTTCTTAGGCAATTCGACAAAAAAAGTGCTCCCGCTGCCGGGTATACTCTCTGCCCGGATGTTCCCGCTCATCAAAGCAATCAGTTCCCGGCAGAGCGCCAAACCGATACCTGTACCGCCTTCGGCAGGTATGTTTTTTTCTTTCGACTGGTAAAACCGGTCGAACACATGCGGCAGGTCGGCGGGTGAAATGCCCCTTCCCGTATCCCGGACCGAAATTAATAACGTATTGCCCCGGTCTTCCACCGATACCTTTACTTCGCCGCCCTTACCCGTACATTTGAAAGCATTGGAAAGGAGGTTGTTCAGGATGATTTCCACTTTTTCCCGGTCCAGGTGCAGGTGCAGGTCTTTTTCCGCACGATAGGAAAAGTCCAGGCGAATGCCCAGGTACCCGGCGTGGGAATCGAAGGTGGAAACGATGCGCTGCATCAGGGAGAATACCTGTTCTGGATTTTCCTGCAGCACCATTTTGCCATGCTCCAGTTTGGAGAGGTCGAGCAGCGAGCCCACCAGTTTGAGCAGGTCTTCGCCACTCTGCCGGGCCAATTTCAGCAGGGTGGCATTTCGGTTATCCAGTGTGCCGGATTTAAGGACCGAACGGATGGGGCCGAGCAGGAGTGTGAGCGGCGTGCGCAGTTCGTGGCTCACGTTGGCGAAGAAGCGGGACTTGGCCACATCGAGGCTTTTGAGTTCTTCGGCCTGCTGCTGGATGAGGGCATTTTGGGCGGCCAGTTTGTGTTTCTGCTTGCGTTGTCTGCGCAGGACTGTGAAGAGCAGACCCGCTACCGCCAAGGCTAAAGCCGTGATGGAAAGTATAGTGCGCAGCTGATTTTTTCTTATTTGGAGTTCCAGGTCCTGGTTCTTTTTTTCGGTCGCCAGTTGTTCTTTCTCCCGTTGGAGATTGTAATTCTCCATGTTGAAACCGGCATTCCGGGCCTCGAATTTACCTTTGTGATACTGTTGTTTTTTGATGAATCTCAAGGCATCAGCAAATCGTCCTTCCGTTTCGGCAATTTTGGCCTTTCGTTCGTAATTAAATATCAGCAAGTTATCAAAATCCAATTTTTCAGCCTTTGCCTGCGCATTGTCGAGGTAGGATTTCGCTATTGCCGAGTTTCCCCGCTCCCATTCCAGATCAGCCAGGGTTTGAAGTGTTTGTATTTCCAGCCATCGGCTGGGTTCCGCTTCACACCACTGCAAGGCTTTTTGGTAACAAATCTCCGCTTCCACCCATTTTTTTTGAATTTTCAACAGATCGGCCCGACCTATTGCTGCATGTATGACCATGCCATATTCGAATGGTTGGATGGGATCGGACAAGGGGACCTTTTCAAGCGCTTCCACATACTTTTCCATTTTGTCGTACAGCCCCGCATTTTGGGTGATCTGCAAAAGCCGAATGTGTAGATAATCTATATTGGCCTTGTCCTTGTTTCGAATGGACTGGGCAAGCAAGGCTTCCATTTCCGGTAGTACTTCCGCTGTTTTCCGATAGCGAAGACTGTATTCTAACAGGCACATTTTCACATAAACGATTTTGGAGGAATCACCTAACTGATTTAACAGGGGCAATGCATTTTCAAGGTTTGCAATCGCTCCCCTATCATTTCCCAGGGCATCATGAAAACGATACAGATGCATGGAAGCACGAGCCGTTGCTTCAATATCACCTTGTCGGCGCGTCGTTTTCAGCAATTCCTCTCCGACAAAAATGGCCAGCGGCAGGTAAGAGCGCCTTTCCAGTTTCGACAGAATGGTATTATACGTCCGAGCGAGGCACTTATCATCTTCTCCACAAAAAGCACGTACCTGTTCGAAGATGAAATAAATGGCCGTATCGCCTCCCGGCTGTTCCCAGCGCGCTTCTATCACGGGCAATACTTCTTTGAGGAAAACAGCATCCGGCTGCTGTATCTGGGCATGCATGCAGCATGGTATAAACCCTGTTAAAAAGGCTAACAGTAACGTTTTAAGGAACATTTTGCACATAGGAGTCCTGCAAATGTATCCTGGAAATGATGGACAATCTGCAATACGGAGCATAGCAGTAGGAATACCACCAAGATCGCTCACGCGTGTCGCAAGGGACAAAAAGACCAGGAAGTATACCTTTTTCATGGGTGATTTATGCAAGTCAAGGATTGGGGGGGGGCAAATATCGGGAAGAGAGATGGATTTCCGTCTTTGCTGATTTTTCCGCCTCGTTCAGTGCTCATCCCTGATTGTAGTTCGGCTCAAATCGCCGCCGGTCATTGATCATTGACTCTTCGGAAAATCAAAAGGGGGGAAAGTCATTTCGTTGGGCTACTGACATCATTGCCGGATTGCCGAAAGGGCATCCAACTTTACTCAAGGCACGATTTTTCGCCCAAAAAAAGATGTTTTACCCCTTCACAAGTCATGAAAAAATTCATTCCCATTCTTCTCCTTGTTTCTTTTTTTTCCTGCAAACGCAACGATGAACTGCCCCTGAGCGAGGTGCCCGGGCGCATAATCATGCAGGACAAGTACAGCCGTAATTATCATTACATCATTCAAAATGATTATATCAAGGCACTCCCGAATCTAAACCCGATTCGCTTGTCGCATGACGGATCAAAACTTGCTTTAATGGATTATTCGACAGTCCAGTCGAAATATTCCATCGTAAATACCTACACCCTGACAGAAATCGTAAAACTCAACAATAATGAAATTGGAGATATCTGTTGGTCGCCCGATGATACTGAAGTGGCCTATTTAGAGGTATACGATAGCAGTATCGTACGGCTCAATCTTGCAACGCTACAAACGCAGATTATTCATTTGCCAGGAGAAACTGTATACAACGGAGGAATCGACTGGTCGCCGGACGGGAATAGTTTTGTTTTTATCGGGTATGATTTAGTAGGCAACTCATCTCATGTCTACACGATCGGAGCGGATGGCAGCAACTTGAAAATATTGAATGCAGGAATTTTTAATAAACCCCGTTGGTCGCCGGACGGCAAGACGATCGCTTTTGAAAACATCCTGGACATCTATTTCATTAATCCAGATGGAACCAATATGCGTAAAACAATTGAAAGAGCAGAGAATCCCTGCTGGTCAAGGGACGGCTCAATTATGATGTTTACATATATCGAAGCATTGGGTTGGGCCAGCAGCAAGATCGATATCCGCGCCAGAGAAATCGACGGCGATCAACGTGAAGGGGTGATATATGAAGACGTAGGATTGATTGACTGGTGCCCTGTGAACTGATTATTGATTTATGGGAAGACCTGACACGGCGAAAAAGACCAGGACCGGATTTTCCGTTTTCACTTTGCTTTGTGCCATATTTGCCTTTCGTTTGTCGGAAAAAGCATCTTGAACCAAGCGTGTATTTCAAATTATTGCGCTGGAATAGTCATCCGATGACTTTGAGTCATCGGATGACTATTCCAGCGCAATAATTTGAAATACACCCCTTGAACAACGAAATCAAATATCCCGCCTCGTGAAAATACTCGATTGCGATGTACACAATACCTATCGTTCCCAGCACGACCTGTACCCCTATCTGGAAGAGCCGTTTTTATCGCGTTTAAAAGAAAAAGGATTCGGATATCCACAGGAAACCTATCAGAGCCCCATTCATACCAAACGGCTGGACGCGAAACCGGAAAACGGCCCGGCCGGCTCCGATTATCCGCTGATGCGCGAACAATTGCTGGACCGATACGACCTGACGTATGGCGTGCTGACCGGCGAAGGCATTTCAGGATTGTCGTACATGACGGAGCAGGACTACCCTGCCGCACTCGCCCGTGCCTACAACTCCTGGCTGATGGATACCTGGCTGCAATACGACAAACGATTCCTGGGATCCATGCATGTTGCGATTCAGCACCCGGAAGCGGCCGCTGCGGAAATATACCGCTGCGGCAGCCACCCGAAAATCGTACAGGTGAGTATACCTGCGTCCACGCCCATGCCGCTTTCCCACCCTTTTTACCGGCCCGTTTTGCGTGCCGCAGCGGAAATGGACCTGGTGGTGGCGCTGCATTTCCGCCAGCCGGGCATCGCTTCCGCACCGGTTACGCCTGTGGGGACGCCTCCCTTGTACATCGATTACCATGCGTTGATCAGCCTGCCATACATGTCGCAACTGGTCATGCTGGTCACTTCCGGGGTGTTTGTAGAATTTCCCAAGCTCAAAATACTGCTGGTGGAAGGCGGATTTATCTGGGCTATTCACCTGTTGTGGCGTATGGATAAAGAGTACAAAACGCTGCACCGGCAGGTACCTGCCTTAAAAAAACTACCTTCCGAATACGTCCGGCAGCATGTCAAGTTCGGTGTTCAACCCATGTACGAACCGCGGGAAGCCGCCATGTTGCAGCAGGTGATCGAAGCGGGTGAATTGCAGCAAAGCCTGGTGTTTGGTGGCGACTACCCGCACTGGGACGCCGACGAACCCGAATTCGTGATGCGTTTTATGAAAGAAGAATGGCGACAGTCCATCATGTACGATAACATGGCGGCGTGGTACAAAGGCATTGAAAAATAAAGCGCCATGAAAAAACGCTATTTTTTTTGTCTGGCTTCAGAAATACAGGAACACATATTTCTGGTCCGGGAAGTCGGCGGCAAGTCGGTGGGCGCTATCCGGCAAAACGGCAACATCCGCCTGCTGCTCAATTATTGCCCGCATGCGGGCGCGCCGATTTGTAAAGGCGTACTCGTACCTGCACAGTTGTGCGATGCCGACCAGACGCTTGTACTCGACCCTCAGAAGCCGCAATTGCGTTGCCCCTGGCATGGCTGGGAATTCGATCTGGAAAACGGCCGCCCGGCCTTCGAATCCAAAATGCGGCTGGCTTTCCTGACACATGAACTGGAAGGAGAAGAAGTTTATGTTAGTGTTTAGTGTATGGTGTATGGTGTTTGGGGCGCTTCGCCCTTGGTTACTCACGAAACCAAGGGCGAAGCGCCCCAAACACCATACACCAAACACCAAACACTCATTCGTCTTTCCGAATGATAAATCCCGGCCGCGCTTTGACTTCTTCATAAATTCGCCAGATATATTCCGCCACGATGCCCAGACAAAACAGCACCAGCCCGTTGAAAAAAGCGACCATGGCGACAATCGTCGTCCAGCCGGGGATCTGGAAGCCGAACAAGCGGCTATGCGCGAAAAAACGGGCATAAATGAGCGCCGGAATGGCGATCAGGCACAATAAAGAGATCCACAATCCCAGGCTGGTGATGGCACGAATCGGGAAGGAAGAGGAAGCGAAAAAAGTATCTTTCGCGAGCTGCACCTTTTTCTTCCAGGTCCAGCGCGACTTGCCCTTGCGCGGCGGCCGGTCGTACGGAATGTAAATGGGATCAAATCCCAGGCGCAGCACTTCCACGATGGACGAAGTATGAATCGGGTGAATCCGCGTATTCATGATATCGATGATCTCGCGGTCGGCCAGGTAAATATCGGCGCCGCCGGGCGGGAATGCGACATCCGACAGCCTGTTCATGAGTTTGTAATACAGGTTGGAAAACAGGTCGCTGAACCAGCCGTCATTGCGGGTGGCCCGGTGCGATATCACCAGTTTATGCCCGGCTTCCCAGGCCCGGTAACAGTCCACCATCGACTCCAGCGGGCGCTGCAAATCATCGGGCATAGCGGAAATGCAGGCGCCTCTGCACACCGTAAAACCTGCAAAAAGTACATACGGCGAGGTGTAATTGCGGCTTAATCGGAAAGCCCGCACCCGGGAATCCTGCGCGGCTATTTGTTGTGCCAAAGCCCAGGAATTGTCCGTGGAACCGTCGTCGATGAGCAGTATTTCGAAAGGAATGTGTTCTGCTTCCAGGCGCCCGGCAATGGCTTCGTAAGCCGGTCGAAGGCGTTTTTCGCTTTGGAAAACAGGAATGACCAGGGACATCATTTTGGGGTCGGCGCTATGTTCCATGTTTAGATTTTTTCGTGTAAAGAAACATTGTATTCCAAAAAAATCATCGTACCCACAACCACATACTCCATCCACAGCAAAACCACCGGCTCCCGATACGGAAACACGGCATAATGCGCATAACTTAAAAAGGCCAATACTGACCACACCAGCGCATACCGGAACGGCACGAACACACTCATCAAAACCGGAAAAGCCAGGTACCAGGGATGTACGACCGGCGAGAACAGATAGTACGTACAAAAAACGGCCAGGGCTTTTTCGAATACCACCAACCGGGAATTTTCCTTTTTTATTCGGAAGGAAAGCCAAAAAATGAGTCCCGTCGACAACAGGGGAAGCAGTATGCCGGTGAACCGAATGGCTTCCTGTCCCGTAACCCGGCACTCCAGCCATTTCGAGAGGTAATACATGCTTGCATTGAATTCAAACTGATGGAAATACAAACCAAAACTGTCGGCCAGGTGGCGCAGGAGGGTCGGATCGATAAACGGTAAAAACAGCACGATACAAACAACCGCAGCCAGTGCGGAAAATGCTGTTCCTGCACGCAGGCCCGTTTTCCGAACGATCAAAGGCAGCAGAATCAAGGGAATCACTTTTGTGGAAACAGCCAGTGCAAAGCATATAGCCGACCATGACATGCGCCGGAGCAGCAGGAAGTAAAGCGCACCGGAAAGAAAAAAAATCATCACGGCTTCCATGTGAAGATTTCCCGACAATTCAATGATTACCAACGGATTGAACGCATAAATAAAGATGCGCTCACGGTCGATGTGAAGCAGTTTCAGGATGCGCGCCAGAAAGAAAAACGTGCCGAATTCGGCGGCCAGTATGAACAGCCGCAGGTTTACAACGGCCAGCGCCTGCATGCCAAAGGAGCATTTTACGGAAAGGAAAAACAACCCTTGCAGCACCGGCGGATACAGGGAATAGTATCCCGGAGAATTGAGGTGCGGAAACAATTCTTCAAATGTTGGCCGGCCGGCCAGGCGGCTGCGCATCAATTCTTCCGGCAAATACGCGTACGGATTCATGCCCGCCTCCATCAAACGGCCGTCCCAGATGAACCGGTACACGTCGTCGGATAATGCGGTGGGAGCAAACAAAAAAACCAGCCGCAGCGCGAAAGCCAGGCCCAGAAAATAGTGGAAATTTTCAGGTGGAATGCTGCGCGGCCGAATCAGGAAAGCATACAAACCTGTTACTACTGTTACCGCCGCCAGCAGTGCCGCCGTATCCGTCCTTTGTACAAAATACGCGATGAAAAAATACGCTGACAATAGCAAAAGGCTGACCGGCAATCTGCTGTTATGTGCCATAGCCAATCCTTAAAAAAACCAGTTCAATACGCATACCTGAAAATCGTCGTGATGATCTTGTACCCTGCCAGGAGGGTACCTTTCACCGTGCCGCTCACTTTCGACTGCCCGATTCTAACCCGGTATCGCACCGGAACCTCGGTGGTTTTCAGGTGCATTTTGGCTGCTTTAACCTGCATTTCAACAGTCCACCCATAGGTCTTATCGATCATATTCAACGCCAGCAGTTTCTCGTATTTAATGGCGCGAAACGGCCCCAGGTCGGTAAAATCTACCTGGTAAATAAGTTTTAAAAGTTTGATAGCCAGCCAGTTACCCCAAATTTGTTGGGGCATCATGGATCCTCGTTCCCTGTTGCCCAGCGCCCTGGAGCCAATTACCATATCGTAATCGTCCGCAAGAACCGGGTGCAACAATTCAGGCATTTCTTCCGGAAAATCGGAATAATCGGCATCCAGAAACACCACTATGTCCGGTTGGATGGGCAGGGTCGCGAGGTAATGGATGCCTTTCAGACAGGCTCTGCCGTAACCCCGCCGGGGCTCATCCAGCACCGTGGCGCCGGCCATGCGGGCGCAACGAGCCGTTTCGTCGGTAGAATTGTTGTTCACCACAATCACTTCCTCCACCAGACCGGCTGGAATGGCTTGCAACACTTGAACAACCGACTGCTCTTCATTATAGGCGGGTATGATCACCACCACTTTTTTGTTCTTCACCATGCCGGCCTTTTACTTTACCGTTGCCTTAACGGAAAGGGTTTCCAAAATTTTTTCTTCAAAACCCTGCAAGGCCTTGTAGGCGTACCGCACTTTTTTGCCGGTTTTGAACTGGTAAGATACTTCCAGAAAGTTTTTATACGGCTGTTGGGGTTGTATGGTCAATGCGTCATTTTTTTTGCGCACCACCCGGATGGGGATGTTTTCATAATACGCAAAGTATTCGGGGTGCGTGATCACGCCCAGCGTGGCGCAATCGAAGGGTATAAAACCCCGTACTCCGAACAGGCGTTCGTTCAGTTGCATCCAGGGCTGTACGGTTTCGTAGAGCCAGCGGTCCGCCTCTTCCTTCAGATCGAGGCTGGCCAGATCGATGTTGCCGATGTGGGTATAGGAACTGGGTTGATAGCCTGCAAAGATCAGGGGCACCGACGATTTCAGCAATACGTTCATCGACTGGTTATCCAGTTCGTAGTTGTAGTCGAATACGTTCAGTTTTCCGTTGCCGGGGTTAAACGGCAGTCCGGGAGTGCGCGCCGCACAAATAGCGATGCTCGTGATTTGCGGAATGATGTCCGGGTGGTTTTTGATGACGGTCGCCACGTTGGTCATTGGGCCCAGCGCCAGGATGGTCAGTTTTTCTTTTTTCAGGGCTGCGTACAAGGCGCGGGTACCGTCGTTTTCCGTGCCCAGGTCGTCGGCATTCGGCGAACCCTTGTACACAGGAATGGCTTCCCCGTGGTGGTGCCAGTTCAGGATTTTATGGATCATGTCGAAACCGTAATCCACGTACGTGATGTTGCTGATGCCTACAATTTGAATATTGGGTTGTTTCAACGCCATGATGAGCGCGATGCCGTCGTCCACTTCCCTGGCTTCTTTATCGGGCATCCCGATCATGATATCGGTGTCGAACCACACCCTGGTTTGGGCGGCCGCGGAGGTGGCAAAAAAAGCAAGTACTACAAGTGTCAGAAATTTATACTTCATGGTTCATGATCAGTTGGTGGGCAAGCGCCAGCAGTTCGCGCCGGGTTGCGAGGTCCGAAGTTAAGGGAAGTTGCGCCAGTCCGATCAAACGCCGCATGATTTCCACGCCGGTGAAGCCTGAAAGCAGGCGCTGGTTGAGGTCGGAGTACGCAGCGTATGCCGTTTGAAACACAGCGGGAAGGCCGGAATCCTGCTCCGAGAGATACAAATGTGCCAGCAGCACGCCCGCGTCGAATTCCCGATGACCGTAAAAACAGAATTCGGGGTCGATGACCTTCACGCCACCGGAAGTGTTCAGCCAACTGCCGGGGTAATAATCGCCGTGCAACAGGTATTTCCCGTCGCTCAGATAGGTAGTTCCCAATTCCTGTATGCGCTTTTTTAAATCGTTGTCCCGTCTGTACGGCATCGAAAGTTCCTGGAGGCCCGGAAGCACCTGATCCAGATCGAAACCATTGTCTTCCAGGTATGGGAAATAAAAAATATGCTCGTGGTTGAGTGTTCGCATGGCCCGGTTGGCCAGCACCTCGTCCGTCGGTTCCGGCTGAACGAACGACTCGTGCAGGGCCTGCATATAAGTGGTCAGGGCGGTCAGTTGTTCCGGGTGCAGCACCGCACCTTGCTGGTACAAAAAGGTGAAGTCACGTGCTTCACCCAAATCTTCCAGCACCAGGATGTAGTTATCAGGATCGAGCCCCAGCAGTGCGGGCATTGTTTCCCGGATCGCCGCATTGGAAGCCGTTTTGCGGTAAAAAGCACCTTCCACGAGTACACGTTCGGCGGGAGCGGGCACCTGCGGGTATTTTTCAACGTAAGGCCTCGATTGTTTTACGATAAAAGTGCGGGCGCCGGTATCGATGCGCAGCACGTAGTTCATGTTGCCTTCTCCGGGTTTCGCGGCGGTTTGGATCGTTTCGTCGGGACCGAGCCAGCCTTTTTCTTGCAGGTATTCCGTCAGTTGTTGAGGTTCAGCGGCATTCAGGTGGAACATAGATGGGTATTTAATTTTTTGTATTTCATGCGAATCTTGGGTTAACAGGACTGCGAAGCAGTCAAAACTATGTGCTCTGCTTGCCGAGCGCGACATTTTTGACCACATAGGCACATAGAACACATAGTATAGCGTACTCTAGTCTATGTGTTCTATGTGCCTATGTGGTCAAAAATAACACTACAAGTTTTTTTCGTTTAGACACATAGTTTTGACTGCTTCGCGTCCTGTTAACCCAGGATTCGCATATTTCGTGTTTAGTATTTGCTTGACTGCTAACGCTTACGAAACCCAAAGAACTAAACACGTTCTGGTAAAATGCTGCCCGTTCCCGGTTTGTGCCGGGAACGGGCAGGACATATAAAACTGCTATCAGAACAGCAAACGTAAGGAAAACTGGAATTGCCGGGGTGCGCCGGCGTTTCTTTGTACAAACAGGCCGCTGGCGCTCGAACCGCCCTGGATCTGATTGCTCTGTGTGGCGTTGTTGCTGTATCCGCTCAGGTTCTCCGCATTGAACACGTTGAAAACATCAGCCCGGAGTTCCAGTTGCGTGGCTTCATGCAGGCGGAAGCGCTGCTGTACGCCCAGGTCGAAATTCGTGCTCCACGGCAGGCGGTCGCTGTTGCGGCTTTCGCCCGGGAACCGGTCGCTGTTGCCCACGTACGCATCGCCGAAACCGGAGCCGTCGCCATTCAGGTCGGTCGTACCAAAGCCCATCGGAATACGGTTGATCGGTTGGCCGCTTTGCAGCAGGCTGGCCAGGGTGATCGTGGTGCGTTTCCAGGGGTAGTAATTAAAAATACCGTTCAGGTTATGCGTCCGGTCGTTGATGGAAGGTCCCCATTCCGCAGCGTAATTGTTGGCGTCCATGGCCCGGAAATTGATGTCTTCCGTATCGTTTTTCAGCGACGACAAGGTGTAGTTTACCCGGAACGAGTAGCGGTCGTCCCTGCCCCGCACCTTCTGGTAGTTCAGGCTCAGGGCGTAATATTCCGCCTTGCCTTCCGACTCCGACACGATGACGTTTCTGGCTACACCGGTCACCGTTTCCCCGTTGATGACGGCGGAACCGTTCACGATCGGTATCGGGCGGGAAGCGTCGGCTTGTGCCTGCGTTCTTACCACCACGTTGTCGGGGTCGGTGGTACGGTATTCAGCGGCAGCATTCAGGTTGCGCAGGCGGAACAGATTCTGGTTGCGGTTGTACACGACATCCACAAAAAACAACCTGGTTTCATCTACTTGTTGCTGATAACCGATGGAAAACTGGTGAGACAGGGGATTTTTATATCCGTTGGGATTCAAAATCCTGCGTTCGTTGGAAAAGGCGCCTTCGCGCTGCTCCTGCAAGGCACTCGCCGGCGGTCCCTGCAAATACGCCACATTCGAAACGCTCGCCCCGATATTTCCATCGAAGGTAATCGCGTCGAGGTTGGTGTTGGCAGGCAGGATACCGAGGTTGATGAGTTGCTGCAATTGTTTGCGGTAGTCGGCGGAAGTAGTGTTCTGCTGCAAGGCGTCGCTGTACAGGCCGTAATTGATTTTGTCGTAGGCAATACCATAACCGGCGCGGAGACTGCTTCTTGGCGTGAGCGCGTAGTTGGCGTTCAGGCGGGGCGCGAGGTTGTTGTAATCGCCTTTGTCGCTGCCGCCTTTCGACAGGTTGTCGTAGTCGTACCGAAGCCCGATGGTCAGGTTCAGTTTTTCGGTGGCCGACCACAGGTCTTCCACATACACGGAATAGATGTCCTGATGCGTTCCGAAAGCGGCCGGGCGCAGTTCCACATTGTAATTGAGCACCTGCACATCCGAAGGCAGGTCGCGTACGCCCAGTGCGGAGCCGCGGTTGCGCAGGCCGGCCAATTGCTCGGGTGTCAGTTGCACCGTGTAATTGCCGTTGGGATTGCCGCCGCCCAGCAGTTCGTGCTCGCCCCGGATGTAATTGACCCCTGCTTTCAGCACATGGTTTTCCAGGTAGTATTTGAATTTCTGCTGCACCTGTACGGTGTTTTCCAGGGCATTAAAAATGTAACCTGGGTGGCCCAGAATAGCAATGGTTTGTCCATCGGGGTTTCGTACCGTCACCTGCGGGTCGTCGAGGTTTTCCGGGCGGGCATAATCCCAGCGGAAGCGCGCGTATTGCAGGTTGGTTTCACCGCTTATTTTCCCGAAATTGTAGGCGTTGTTCAGGGCTACCAGAGCGCTGTTGCGTTGCTGGGTATTACCGGCCGATGGGAAGGTAACGCCGCCGTCGAGACCGCCGCCCTGCCGCTCGATGCCGACGATACCGACATTGGCACGCAGGGAAGTGCGTACGTTGCTGTTCCAGAGGTGATCGATTTTCGTAGACAGGTAATTGAATTCATTCCTGCCGCGTACCGTTTCCACCACGTTCAGGTCGGGCACGTTCAGGAGGTTGTCCTTGATGTCGGTTGTGTGTTCGAGGTTGAGGTAGTAAAAGGTTTTGTCCTGTTTCAATGCGCCGCCGATGCCCACGCCGCCCTGAAAGCGGGCAAAACCGTCTTTTACCTGGTTGCCAGAGAGGTCGCGCAGCACGAACGATGACGGCGCATCGATGGCCGGGCCGGGCCGGCTGATAAAGAACACCTCGCCGTGGGTGGTATTAGAACCGGAACGCGGGGTAACATCGACGACACCACTTCCGGTGAGCCCGTATTCTGCCGAAAAATTACTGGTCAGTACGGTCAGGTCTTTCACAAATCCGGAAGGAATATTGAATTTTTGTCCACCCAGAAACCGCTCGTTGTTATCCAGTCCGTCGATCAGATACGAGGTATACAGCGAATTGGAACCATTGATGCTCACATTGGGGGCTTCCGGGTAAAACCCCGTGGCCTGCGTCACATTGGGCAAGCGGTACAGCACCCGGGTAATGTCTCTGGCTTCCACGGGAATTTCCTGAATTTCTTCCGCTTTCAGTTCGAAGGAAACCTCGGCATCCCGGCGGTTGATTTTGGCGGTCGAGTTGTATGGCACCACCACCTCGCTCAGGGTTTGGTCGGAGATTTTGTTTTTAGTGAGTACCAAAGTTACGTCGGGGCTTTGGTTGGATTTGATGCTGATATTTTCCACTGATTTGGCGAGAAACGCATCATTGCCCTCGAATACAACTTCATATCCATTGAGCGTGGGCAAATTCCGGAAAGTGGTTTTTCCCTGCTGGTTGGTCGTTTGCTGGACAAGCAGGTTGCGCGAAACGTTTTTGAGCGATACCGAAATATCCGGAACCGGCTTTCTGGTTTCCTGGTCCACCAGCGAAACGGTCATATCCTGTTGCGCCCACAGGGAGGTAGCGACCAGAATCGAAAGTGCAGTGAGAATTGTCCTTGTAAGTTGGTAGATCATTCGCATGTTTTATTTTGATTCGTTTAAGTTCCAGTTGTACTCCAGGTGAGAGATCTTCCCGTTGGCATCCAGTTTTTTATCGGCATATTTGTTCAGAAAACCCCGGATGCTGCCGGCATCGCGTGTGAAATCCTTGCGGAACCATTTGAAGATCTCCGATATCTCCGCTTTTTTGGCCGACACTTTGTTGCGGCTCGGGTCGTTCACAAATTTCCGTATGGCATCCGTGAGTTGTTTGTCCAGTTTTTCAGCCGTGTAGGCTTCATCGCGCAGAACGGGGCAGGAATAGGAAGCGCAGTTGATCGCAGCATGTATGCGGGCATCTTTAAACTTCGAGCGCAGAATTTTGTGTTCGATGTTGTTGAGATCGTAGGTATCGCCACCGATCTTGATGAACTGGATATCCCACACGGAATTGACGAATGCGATGCCTTTTTTGATATCCTTGATACTGGAAACAGGATAATTATCGATGATCAGTTTCACCGTAAAGGCATTGTAGGCATTGATCCAGAAGGCCATTTGCTCATCGCGCGACCAGTTGTCGGCTTTGGGATTGGCGGCGGAAAGGATACCGAGGTATTCATTAAATTTGGTGCTGTCGCGGATAAATCCTTTGTAGTCCACAAAACCATCCTTGTTGACGTGGCTTTTTAATAGTTTGTCCCAGATAGCATGACTGACAGCGGGGGCTTCTTCCGGCGGACCGGCTGCGCGTTGTGTGCGCGCAAACATCGTGTGTGTAAGCAGCATGGATAAGGAAAAAAGCAGTATTCGAATCATTGTAAAAAAGTATTTATTGACAGGTAAAAAACTTTGGATTCTTATTCAATCGTATTTAGAGCGTTACTCCATGAAAAATGAAAATACGACCTGGTACCAGGGTGATATGATCGACTTGGTACTTATATACGAGGGCCGGGTTTTTACAGATTTTGAAGCGTCTGATGGAGGCCGCAATTTTTACACCCGATCATCCTGAATAACATATGAAATTGTTCCTGTTGCACCTGCCGCTTATTGCCCTGTTCGCTTTGCTGGCGGAAAGTCCGGAATTGAAGGCGCAACCGTCAACCGATACCTTAACACCTGTAAAAAAATTCAGTTTTTTTGGCGTGCCGCTCGCCTTTTACAGCCCCGACACAAAATGGGGCGGCGGGGCCGCAGGTATCTTTACTTTTCCCGGCAATCCGTTGCGGTCGAGTATTACCTTCAGTTTTGCTTACACCCAGCGGCGGCAGGTGCTGGCCTGGATTCCTTTTCAGTGGTATCATCGAAATGGCAACTGGCGTGCCTATGGCGAACTGGGCTGGTATCGGTACCTGTATCAGTATTTCGGCATTGGAAATGAATACCCCGACGATTTTCTGGAAACCTATACGGCACGTTTTCCCCGCGTGCGATGGACCGTCGCCCGGCGCTGGCGGGACAGCAGGCACTTTTTCGGACTTCGATATAACCTGGATGATTACCATATTTCTGATGCAACACCGGGCGGCGACCTGGCATCCGGAAACATCCCCGGAGCCCGGGGCGGGTTTTCATCTTCCCCAGGAATTGTCTGGCTGTACGACTCGCGGGACAGTCCGTTCTTCCCGTCCCGAGGCATCCTGACCGAATCGTCCGTTGTCTTTGAAAACAGGTTTTCCGGCAGCAATTTTCGGTATGCCCGCTGGACCGGCGAAGTGTCGGGCTATCGAAAAATCGGACGCAACATATTGGCAATCAATGCACTGGCCGTTTTCACCACTGCCGGTGCGCCATTTTTCCTCATGCCTCAACTGGGTGGCACGCGCCGGCTGCGGGGATATCCGGATGGCAAGTTTCGGGACAAACATATGCTCCTGGTACAGGCGGAAGGGCGCGTGCCGTTGTTCTGGCGTTTGAAAGCCGTCGCGTTCGGCGGAGCGGGTTCGGTCTTCGGAACAGGCGGTGAAACGCTGCGGCTGCATTCCAACCTGGGCGCAGGTATACGTTTCGAATTTGATAAAAAGCAAAAGATAAACGTCCGTCTGGATTATGGTTTCGGGATCGGAACGCCCCATTCGGGCGCCTACCTGACTGTGGGCGAAGCATTTTAAAAAATACCGATGGCAAAAATTTCACTCATCATTCCCGTATTGAACGAGGCAACGAACCTGGCAAAATTGCTGCCTTATCTGATCATGAACGGCAAGGACGACGTAGGGGAAGTACTGGTGGTCGACGGCGGCAGCACCGACGGGTCGCAGGCCGTAGCCGAATCGGCAGGCGCCCTGGTGCTGGCCAGCGCCGTACGCAGCCGCGCTGCCCAGATGAACCTCGGCGCGCGGCATGCTCGGTTTGAAATTCTGTATTTCGTTCATGCCGATACCTGGCCGCCTTCCACCTTCGCCACCGATATCCTGCAAGCCATCGCATCGGGCATCGATATGGGCTGCTACCGGTATAGGTTCGATTCGCCGGGTTTGCTGCTGCGTTTCAATGCCTTTTTTAACCGTTATAAATGGTTGTGGTGCCAGGGTGGTGATAAAACCTTCTTCATTCCAAAAGAGAAATTCCTGGCCATCGGCGGCTACGATGAACAATATGTGGTGATGGAAGAATACGATTTTTTGCGGCGCGCCCTTCCACGTTATTCCTTTCGGGTACTGCCGCAGGAAGTGATCGTTTCGGCACGAAAATACCGGAATAACAGCTGGCTCCGGGTGCAACTGGCCAACATGAAAGCATTTTCCATGTTTCGCCGGGGTGTACCGCCTGCGGAAATACGTTCGTTTTATAAAAAGGCGATTTTGTGAGGGGGTTATTAGTTATTAGTTATCTGTTATCTGTTATCTGTTATCAGTTATCAGGGTTGAAAATCAGGCGTTTGTGTGAAAATGAGCATCTTGGGTTGGAATCGGCTTCGGAGAAGCCCAACATTTGTAAACGATTAATATTCAATTCCTTATCAAACAAAAATAACAAAAAATGGATACACCGTGCACGCTCCGAAGCCACCGTTCATCATCATGGAATCTACAAATGTTAGGCTTCTCCGAAGCCGGTGGTAATGCTTGGTGATTTCTACAAATGTTGGGCTTCTCCGAAGCCGGTTTCAACCCCAGAACTCGTATATTCCTTACACAAATGCTTGATTTTCAACCCTGATAACTGATAACTAATAACTGATAACTACTATGCAAAAACTCCTCTTTCTCTTCACCAAAACCCTCCTGCTGGCTTTTTCCCTGTGCGGGCAAAATAACAGCACGGCCAACCGGCAGGGACATTGCCAGAATCCGGCTTTCGACCGCGAAGTAGCCCAGTGGTTGCGTTTCAGCGTACCCGCTATCGACGTGGATTCGCTGCGCAATGTCATGCCCGGTACGTTTATCCTCGATGCCCGGGAGCCGAAAGAATATGCTGTAAGCCACATCGAAGGCGCCGTGAATTGCGGATTTGATCATGTCGATTTTCAAATGCTCGACACGCTTGCCAAAGACCAGCCGATTCTGGTGTACTGTTCTATCGGATTCCGCTCGGAAAAAATCGCCCGCAAACTGCGCAAAAAAGGTTTTAAAAATGTGAGCAACCTGTACGGCAGCATATTCGAATGGGTCAATCGCGGGTACCCGGTTGTGGACAGCGCCGGGCAGCCGACGCCGAAAATCCATACGTACAACAAGTCGTGGGGACAATGGGTGGATAACCCCGACTTCGAACGTGTGTATTGATCTTAAAATACTCTTAGAACCATTCGAGTCCGATCTGTTTGCGCAGCGGCTCGTGCTGATTATCATGTTCACTCCAGTACTGCTGCATGGAAATATTTTCGAGCGTGCCGCGGCTGACGAGTTTCGTATCCACGGTTTCTTCCCAACCGAGAATACGGTGAGGGAATGCGGTTTCAAAACGAATATCCAGGTGCCGGTCGGTTTTTTCAAAATCCAGGCGCAGGGAAGAGGCATTGTCTTCTTTCCGGAGGGTGAACCGCGCGTTTTCCGCAGCCAGTTTTTTATGGCGCAAACGAAGGAAAATACTCGATGGCACGACCGTAGCCTTACGATCGGCAAAAACAGCGGGATTCAGGCGCAAAAGCGTCCAGATTTCATCTTCCAGTATGTCGGCCTTTACTTCCTCTTTCTGGTCGCCTTCCGTTTCGAAATAGGAAAACGTTTGTGCCATAAAACTGGAATCGGTTCGGTTGTATTGCTGAAAAACGTGTCCGCACCAGTCCTGAACCGTCGTGGTCACCTTGAGGGAAGGTTTCGGTTGCTGCTGGTCGAAAGGTGTAAACACGGACAGCATCAACGAATAATCGTAAATACCTGTCACGAAACGGCGCAGCAGGTTTACTTTCAATACCGGCACCCGGTCGGCGCCGGCAGCCGCAGGATCGTCCAGTTTGACCTGTTTGGAAGCCGAAAAATCTTCCGTGACGAATACCATGATCTGTTGTGCCGAGCGCATTTCGCCATAGCGCTCCTGCTCCACTTTGTAACGCGCTATCTCGGCTTTCCCCTGAAACCAGTAGTTGCCGTCAGCGGCGGGTAAGTTGGGGGGCGTTTCCTGCTGTGAACTATCGGCCTTTGGGCGCGTGGAGTCCTGGCAGTTTTGTAAACTGAAACACAACAGGAGGGCGCCTATTAGCAGGCGGACTTGTATTTGCATGGTTGAAATTTTAAAGAGATTATTCATGCCATTCGATATTATTGAACGATGAGATGAGGCTGTCTTATAAGTGTCGATTTGTTTGTTTTGCTTGGCCGCCCCCAACCCCTAAAGGGGAGTACATCGCAAGGAATGGAAATCTGCACTTTTTCTAATCCTGGTATAGGGACGTATCCCTCGTTCACCACAAGGTACTCCCCTTTAGGGGTTGGGGGCGACCAAGCGAAATCAGGGTTTTGGCTAAAGACAGCCACGCCTGGACTTTCACTTTATCCGGCACTTTCGTTACCCTTTTTCACATGTACAGCCCGCAGTTGCTCCGCCCTTTCATCGATATCCAGGTCGCCGTTTTCCAGCCGCAATACCCCGCGCGGGCACACTGCCGCGCAAATGCCGCAACCCACACAGGAGGCCCGCACGATGTCCTGCCCTTTTTGGGCGTAACTGCGCACATCGATCCCCATTTCGCAGTAGGTAGAACAGTTGCCGCAGGAAATACACTGGCTGCCGTTGGAGGTTATCCTGAATTTCGATTTTTTGCGTTGGAAAATACCCAGGATCGCCGCTTGAGGACAACCGAAACGGCACCACACCCTGCTGCCCATGATCGGGTAAAAGCCCGTGCCGACTACGCCCGAAAACACCGCGCCGATGAGGAACGCATAGGTTTTGGAAAAACCCATAGATAACCGGCCGAGTACGGCTCCCTGGTAAGCCGAATTGATCCAAAGCAGGGCCGTCATGACGGTTACAAATACCAGTACCGAATGGACCATCCAGCGTTCTATTTTCCAGGATTTCAGGCTTTTGTCCGACAAGTGCCGGAACGCGTCGCCGGTGGTTTCCGCCAGTCCGCCGCAGCCGCACACCCAGGAGCAATACCACCTTTTACCAAAAAAATAAGTCAAAATGGGAACGCCGACGAAAGCCATCAGAATGGAAAAACCGATAAAATAAAGGCCCCAACCGTGTGACGACGACCGAACGATCCAGTCGATGCCGTCCGGTTTCAGGGAGTCCGTTTTCAAGGGCCAGAAATAGGAAAAATAATATTCCGGTTCGTTCATCAGCAGCATGTATGCCGGGATGAGAAACGCGAAACCCAGTTGAAAAAAAACGACCGATGCCGTGCGCAGCAACTGGTATCGATTGTGCCGGTATTTCAGGGCAAATTTGTAGCCCATCAGCAGCACACTAAGGGTGTAAAAAGAGCCGTACACAAACCACTGATCGGCTGCCCGGCCACGCAGGGCCATACTCAGCGGGTCGAATAATTTGATCAGTCCCCCGAAATACGCCGGAAACCAGTACAGCACCACATAAAACCCCGTGATCGCCACGCCCAGCATCCAGCCTGCAATTCCGCGACTGCTCAGGCTTTTGAAAAAAACGCCGTTGTTGTGGATACCCTTGGGCAGGTGCAGGTACAGATCGCGGGCATACACGACCGAACCGGCGGAGATCAGTGCGACCGCGACGGCAAGAACAACGGCCGGCTGCATTCCGGGGACGGTTCCCCCACCCGACCAGGCGATCAGGATCAGTAAAATGCCCAGTGCAACGGCAGCCAGCGCGGCTTTTTGTTTGGCCGTGGTTAACGTGGGAGCGGGATTGGCAATCGAAAGGCTTGGGTTTTGCATGGTATGGTTGGTTCTATGCAGCGGTCGGTAGGAATGGTGTTGAGGTTGTTGAGGGGTTGAGATTGTTGAGGGGTTGAGGTTGTTGAGGGGTTGAGATGTTGAGGGGTTGAGGTTGTTGAGATGTTGAGGGGTTGAAGTCATCCTCAGCCGGTCATTTTTTTCAGAAAACGCGTGACCGCATTCAGGCCGCGCCGGGTTTGCAGGGGTATGTTTTTTTGAAATTGCTGATTGTAGGTTCGCACAACATCCATTTCATACTCCCGATACAACTCGGGATCGAAATTGGCCAGTCCGAGGTGTTGCAGCACCGTTTCGATGTGGGTTTTCTCTTTTATCCAGCGCTCGCACACTTCCTGCCGGTAGCGGATGCCCATTACCTGAAATCCGGCAACGGCCTGCGACTTTTTATCAAAATGGATACGCACACTTTTTTCGCCGTCCGGATGTTCCCAGTACAAGGCCTCCTGCTGTTCCGGCAAGGGCACGCGGATATCGCCGTACACCTGGTATTCGATATCGAGAAATTTGGCGGAATTAAACCAGATACCGGGGTCGTAGGCGACGCGGCTGCCGGTGATATTGTACGCCACCGTTTCCCCCATCATTTTGCCGGTGTACCAGATGGCTTCGGTGGCGCGGCGCCCCGGTTGCGGCGTTTCCAGTTCGGCGCAATCGCCTATGGCATACACGTCGGGCACACTGGTTTCCAGGTAGTTGTTCACCAGAATACCTTTATTGATGCGAAGAGCAGCGTCGGTTTTTAAAAAATCCACATTGGGGGAAACGCCGACGGTGAGGCCTACAAACTGGCACTCGATGCGCTCCCCCGATTTGAGCACGACGGCATCCGCTTTTCCATCTTTGTTTTCGTCCAGAATCTGATCGAGTTCCGACGACAGGCGCAGGTCGATGCCGTGTGCGAGGATGTGGCGGTTTACCATGGCCGATTCCTGCGCCGGCAGGGCGCTGTTCCAGAAACTGTCTTCCCGGACCAGCAGGGTCACGGGGATGCGGCGGGAGTGGAACATTTCGGCCATTTCAATGCCGATCAATCCGCCGCCTGCCACGACCGCCCGTCCGATGCCGGCCGCAGTGTGCCGTTCCATGGCATCCAGATCCTGCATGGAATACAGCCCGTGTACGCCGTCGAGATCCTGTCCGGGCCAGCCGAATTTGTTCGACCGGGAGCCGGTAGCCAGCACCAGTTTGTCATACGGAAGTGTTTCCCCGGCGTTCGTCAAATGCAAGGTTTTTGCCTGAAAATCAACACGTTGCACCCGGCCTCTGCACAATTGAATCCGGTTTTTACCCCAAAAATCGTTTTCATACGGCTGGGTATCCTGCCGGCGCATGTGGCCCATGTAAATGTACATCAGCGCGGTGCGGCTGAAAAAGTAATCGGTCTCGTCGGAAACCAGGGTGATTTCGGCGGCAGCATCCAGTTTCCGGACCCAGCGCGCGGCAGTTGTACCTGCAATCCCGTTTCCGATAATGACTATTTTCATGGTTCCGTTTTCGGTTTAAGTCGGTAAGGAGCGTTTTTTTGAAACAGCAGCCAATCCGCTTCCTCATCTATATCGGTGAGTTCGGGCAAAACGGCCGGCGTTTTTTCATGCTGTAGTATTCGTTCGCGGGTTTCCGCAAAAACCCGTGCAGTGCTCCAGGGCATTTCTTCAAACAGGTAGCCCACGGAATCATTTTCCGAACTTGCCGTGGCTGTATTCGACATGCCCAGCAGGTAGTACCCGCCGTCAGTAGAAGGGCCGATGACAAAATCATGCGTCCCGAGCGCGTCGAATGCCTGTTGCAGGATTTCGTTGTTTAGGGTCGGACAGTCGCTGCCAATGATGCACACCTTTTCATGGTGTTTCAGCACATTTTCAAAGGCGTGAAACATTCGTTCGCCGAGGTCGCGGCCCGTTTGAACGCGTTTGATAAAATGCGGTTCCCGCCAGTCGTCCGTGAAGTCTATGTGATCGGAATAAAACACATAGCACTGTACGTCACGGAGCATTTCCGCATACATTCGGGTAATTTTCGACAGTTCCAGGTAAATTTCCAGGGCTTTTTCGTCGCCCACGGTTCGGGCCAGCCGTGTTTTTACACGACCTTTTACGGGGTTTTTAATAAAAATAAGAAGGGCATTTTTCATGGATACATACTACGGGCTGGATACACTTTGGAAATGTACGTTGAAAAATTGTTTTGGGATTGGCGCGGGTGGAAAAAAGGCCTGTCGGGGCCCATTTTAAACTGACTATTTATCAGAGTATTTTTCAGAACTTACCCCTCTTTTTCAAACAATATACAACCAGGGTAAACAATGGCAAAAATCAAAGTCGGCGTGGTCGGCACCGGTTTTATCGGTCCTGCGCATATCGAGGCACTTCGCAGACTTCCGAATGTGGAAGTAACCGCGCTTTGTGAAGTAAACATGGAACTGGCTACCAGCAAAGCGGCCCAGTTGGGTATCGAGCGGCCCTGCACGTTCGAGCAGTTGCTGGCCATGGAAGACATCGCCTGCGTGCACGTCTGCACGCCCAATTTCCTGCACCATGCGCAGTCGAAAGCGGTGCTGCTGGCCGGCAAACACGTGGTGTGTGAAAAACCGCTGGCGAAAGACCTCCACGAAGCCGAAGAACTGGTCGCCCTGGCCAAACAAACCGGCCTGGTCAATGCCGTACACTTCAACCTGCGCTACTACCCGCTGGTGCGCCAGATGAAAACCATGCGGGAGAAAGGAGACCTCGGCGAGGTGTACTCGATCCTGGGTTCTTATTTGCAGGACTGGCTTTTTTACGAAACCGACTATAACTGGCGCCTGGAACCCGATAAATCGGGCGATTCCCGCGCCATCGCCGATATCGGCTCGCACCTCATGGACGCGCTGGAATACATCACCGGCCTGAAAACCGTGGAAGTCATGGCGGATTTCAACACCATCCATAAAACCCGGAAGAAGCCGCTGAAACCGGTAGAAACTTACTCCGGTAAAATGCTGCAACCCGAAGACTACGCGGATGTGCCCATCAATACCGAAGACCACGCCAACGTATTGTTGCGCTTCGACAATGGCAACCGGGGCGTCATTACCGTTTCGCAGGTATCGGCAGGCCGTAAAAATCAACTGAAACTGGAAATATCCGGTTCCAAACAAACCTTCGCCTGGAACTCGGAAGCCCCGAACGAACTGTGGATCGGCAACCGCGACCGCAGCAACGAGTTGTTGATGCGCGACCCTTCCCTCGCCTATCCGGCGGCCCGCGATCTGATGAGTTTTCCCGGTGGTCACAACGAGGGTTTCCCGGATACGTCCAAGCAGTTGTTTAAAGAAGTATATGCTGCTGTGGCCGCTGGCAAACAGCCGGAAAACCCGACGTATCCTACTTTTGCAGATGGGTATAGGGAGTTGTTGATTTGTGAGCGGATTTTGGAGAGTAGCAGGAAGGAGGGGTGGGTGAAGGTGTAGGGCGGTTTTTCGTGTTGTCTGGTATTCCTGCCGCTTGTAACCGATGTAGTCAGGGGTTATAAGTGGCAGGAATACCAGGGGCGTGAAAGATTGGGCAGAAAACATTCTGGTAAACAGGTTAGATCGGTTGTGTTTTTGGAGTTCTTAAAAACACAACGCCAAAAAGAAAGGGTACTAAATTTTAGATTTATCAAAAAATAGATCATCATGGTCAAGACTTATCAAATAGAATCTTTTGAAAATATTATTGAAATTGGTACAACAATGGGCAAAAATTGGTTCAGAGGTCATTCAAAATGTTACAATCAACTTACACCAGGCATCTTCAGAAATCAGTATAATTCTCCAATTCATGAGATGTTTAAGCCACACCATGAATCAGAAATAGTTTATCAATTTAAAAGATATGCTCCGTCCATTATTAGTAATGTTCCAGGAGAATTTGATTTTTTAACATGGCTTTTTTGGATTCAACATTATGGCATGCCAACAAGATTGTTGGATTGGACTGAAAATATTTTAGTAGCAACTTTTTTTTGTGTGGTGAATGATCATAATGAAGATGGTGAGATATGGACAATTTATCCAGATAATCTGAACCAACAATCGGGGTTTAATGGTTTAGCGATGACCAATAACAGAAAAGTAAAATTCCTGAGTGGAGAGCCGTTTCACACAAATCCACAAAAACTATTAAAAGAATTAGAATTAAATGAAGTGCCTTTATATCCAATTGCCTTTTCGCCTCCTAAAATATTTATGAGAATAAGTGCACAACATGGGACATTTACCATACTACTGGACATTTTTGAAAAAAGGTGGCGAAAGCCGATATTGTGTTTGCAACAACATAATAATCGATGCTTCCGCCACACTTACGCAAATTTAGCGCGCTATACGATAGTTACGGGTTAGGAGCCGTAAAAAATATTTGGCTGTTGGTTTCACTGCTTCCTCTGGCCCGCACGGTGAACCTGTACAAAATGAAGGACTACGTGGGCGGGGTGCTTGAAAACGATCGTTCCAAGGTCGATAGTCATTATAAACGCCTGATTCGTTTTTTTCAGGATTGGGGATCAAGCGAGGCATTAAGGCAGGATTTGATACGCCACAACCTTCGATTTTTACGGGGTATCGGTTTTAAAACCTTGGTCATGGACGGCACAAGTTGGACGATTGGGGAGGCGAAAGTGCATTATTTAGTGCTCAGTGTATTGGTTGATACGGTAGCAGTTCCGATTTATTGGGTGCAATTAGAAAAGATAGGCGCGTCCAGTCAAGAGGAGCGCAAAGCCATGTTTGAAAAGGCCTTTTTGCTGTTCGACCTGAAGGGAATGACGCTGCTGGCAGACCGGGAATATATCGGCAAAGAATGGTTTAACTTTCTGAAAAAGAAGAAGATACATTTTGTCATTCGGCTACGTATCAATGATTATTGGGAAGAAGTGAATGCGGCTACAGGCAAGAATTATGAACGCATGTTCTGCAAGTGCGGTTTGAAAAACAAGTTGCTTCAAAAGCAGATTTTGCTGGATGAAGAGGCTTTTACCATCATCATGATGCCCAATCCCAAGGTGGGCGCCGAAGAACCTGTGATGATCTTTCTCACTACGCTGCCGAATGCTGTTAAAGCCGCCCAACTATATGCCAAACGATGGAAAATTGAATGCCTGTTCAAACACCTCAAAACGAATGGATACAACTTCGAAGACCTGAACCTCAAAGACCCTAACAAAAACATGTTGATGATGGCCATTGTCACGATCGCTTACACTTTGGCTTTTCGGGAAGGCCGAAAGTATCAAAACAAAATCCCAACTCAAATTTATCGAGATGGTACACAAACATCGGAGGTTTCCATTTTCAGGGCCGGGCTGGCAATATTAACCGCAAAATGCTTCCGGTTTATAGAATTCATTCGATACGTTTTTAGCACTTTAGGCTCGACAAATCATGCCTTTTGTAAAAATGTCCAGTAGTGTGGACATTTACAATTCATCCCAAACCGGATAACAATAAGCCCCCAATTGAACAAATAATGAACGAAGAAAAGGATATTACTAGGTACATTATTCCTAAATTTTTAAAATCAGAATTTGAGAAGAAATTAAGCTATCTAGGTTTCAACTATAGAACATTGTTTCCAGATTTTGAAGGGTTATCAAAATCATTTGCAAGAGAGGAAAGATATTTTGGATGGGGGCAACCTAATCCGCCGAGATTTAAAGAATTTGAACAGGAATAAAAACTTTTGCCTTGTCTGATGCCTACTTTTAATAATCGATATAGTCTGCGATCATGAACCGGCAGAAATACTAAGCGTGCTGGACGTTTGTAGGTACAGCCGACGCGAATTGGACTCCCAGCGAGGTACCAGGTAGCATTCAGCAAAAATGAAGCACCAAGGTTTCATGATCGGTGTGTGAAATATTTGAAGCAGTTCACCAATTGGTCATATACAAGACAAATGCCCTGTTAGGCAACTTGCAAAATATTTTATATTTGCAAAAAAAATTAACATGGGGCGTTATCCAAATATCATATTTCATTTTACTAAAGAGCAGCATTTGTATAGTATACTAGAAAGATCTTTCAAGATGTCATACGCTAGGGAAAAAGTTGTGTCTCCTGCTATAACTCAAGAGTTTGCGGCACCAATGGTTTCATTTTGTGACCTAAACCTTTCTGAACTTAAAGATTTTACAAGCTATGGCTCTTTTGGCATAGGCTTGACAAAAGAGTGGGCAAATAGAAAAAAACTCAACCCTGTATTTTATCTAAATGACAATTGCAATTTAGGTTCTGATATAATTACGGGGCTTAGTGCATTCGCTCATCAAATAGGTCGAGTGGAAGAAGGAGATATTCTTGAACACCTAATTCCTAGTTATCATAAAATTTTAAACATCTATAGGTATTTAAAGAATTATGAAGGTGAATTATGGCGTTATGGAAAGATTGAGGACCCCAACTATAGGTTTGCCGATGAACGTGAATGGCGATTTGTACCAGAAATAGATGCCTTACCAATTGAACATTGTTTTGTTCCGATTAATAGAATTTCAACTACCACGCAAAAGAATGCTTACAATAAATTGGTGGCGCATATTTCATTAGAATTTGAGCCTGACGATATAAAGTATTTACTTGTAGAAAAAGAAGACGACATCATTAAACTAATCAATCATTTAAAAAAGGTAAAAGGTAAGTTTTCTCCGGACACAGTAAGTGTTTTATCTAGTCGGATAATAACTATCGATCAAATAAAAAATGATGTATGATACGTGCAAGCGATTTTATATACCGTTGGAGCGATCTTCACGATGAAGAATTTGAGATAGAAATTGTTATTGATTCTTTATACATGCAAATAGTAAGTCAGGAAAAAACGTGGCAAGAGATACAAGATAAGTTTAACCAAATGGTTGAGAATGATGCTAAACTTAATTCTATGCAAGAATCTCAAGGAGATTATTATCGTCATCAGTATTTGCATCAAGAACAAAGTAATACTGAAATGAGAAGGATGCAACGATATTCTATGCTTACATCAATTTTCAATTTTGTTGAGAGTAGGTTAGGTGTACTTTGTGAAAAGATTGAAGCAGATAATAATTTTACAAAAAAACTTAAAAATATGGCAGGCGATGGATATGTTGATAAAAAATGGAACTACTTGTGTGAAGTATATAATATAGACTCAACAGATACACAACCCTTTATAGATTCACTTCAGAAGTACAGAGGATTTAGAAATGCTATTACACATAGTGGCGGATATATAGATAAATTTAAAAGAGATGCTTTATTACCAAATACTACTGTAGGAATAACAATAGAAGAGGGTGATAGACTATATTACATAGATATAACAGATGTTGAGTTTTTAAAAAATTTACTAAGAGCGTGTTCGGGAATTTTATTCGCTAAACAGGACATAATCGTTGCATC
>ENA-UOWO01001196-UOWO01001196.1-activated-sludge-metagenome-genome-assembly--contig:-NODE-1196-length-35449-cov-6.212776_pt1 | contig 35449 bp, 26 predicted proteins | sample MGYA00238148_ERZ761564 | MGnify/ENA primary metagenome ERZ761564 (study PRJEB28885, sample SAMN05720194) | activated sludge metagenome | isolation source: Anaerobic digester | place: USA... | reverse complement strand
TGCGCTTTCGGGAAACAGCGAATCGAGCACGACCAGCGAACTGGCCATCTGCAGGTAGATAATGTCGGCCGGTTCGATGTCTTTGCTGGCGCGCAGATCTGGTCTGAAAAACTGACATTTGGCGGGCAGTTCGACGAGCAGTGGTTCATGTTCGGGTTTGAGCACCTGAAAGCCGGGGCCCATGACCGGGTCGCAGCCGGCCTTCTGCAGCTCAAAGCCGCTTTTTGCGAACATTGTGCCGATCAGATTGAAATGATATTGCGGCAACGGCTTTTTCAGCATTAAACTGGCGGTTTCTTTTGGCTTTGCGACTGCCGGTTCAGGCAATATGCAGACAAGATGAGGTTTGATCTGCCTGATGGTCTGACGAAAGGCGGTCATGCCGGCATTGTCGGCCGGATCGAGCTCAGGGGCGAAATGCCAGGTGACCGGCATATGTCTGAAATTGCAGGTGCCACGCTGCAGCAGATTGACGAGACAGACCATGCCGGTGCCGGCTGCGGTTTCTTTGGTTACAGACCCGGCGATGAGAAAGTCGATTGTGCCGTCGCCAAAAGAGTATGTCTGCCCGTTGCGCGTGAACCTGTTGTCGAAGGTGATGGTGCGTTCGAAGTAATCTTTAACCTCGATGCGCGACAGGCGCCTTTCGACGTCGACAGTTTCGTTGAGCAGATCGTAAAGTGCGGCTTCAATCATTTTCTGTTTTCCTTTCTCTGTTTCATCTGTCGCAATTATACAACTGCCAGACAAATTTTGTCGTCTCAACATTAATTTCGTTCGGGCACTTGTACCAGAAGCGATTTTCGTTTATAAAGAGAGGGCTTTAGAGAGAATCGAATCAATTAAAAATGCTGTGAGGTGAACATGTCTAAACCATCTGCCGGGCTTAATCTAATTCAGACTGAACGCGCCATTCTCGACCTGAAAAGGCATTTCGAAGACATGTTGACCAGCGGCATGCGCTTACATCGCGTTTCAGCTCCGATGTTCGTCGCTGCCGATTCCGGTCTGCAGGACAACCTCAACGGCACCGAACGCCCGGTTGGTTTCAGCGTTCCGGCGATTGGCGATACCCGCTTCGAAATCGTACATTCGCTTGCGAAATGGAAACGCATGGCTCTGGCCAGATACGGTATTCCGGAAGGTGAAGGCCTTTATACCGACATGAACGCCCTGCGGCCTGATGAACCAAGCATCACCACCTCGATTCACTCGGTCTACGTCGACCAGTGGGACTGGGAACGCGTCATGACGCCGGATCAGCGCCACCTCGGCTTTCTCAAATCAACGGTCGAAACGATTTATAACGCCATTCTGTCAACTGAACATCATATCTGCAGCCGCTACGGCCTGAAAAAGTTTCTGCCCGAAAAGATTCACTTTCTGCACAGCGAAGAGCTGCTCGAAAAATATCCGAAGCTGACCGCAAAAGAGCGCGAACACGCTATCTGCAAAGAACTTGGCGCCGTGTTTCTCATCGGTATCGGCGGCCCGCTGCAGGACGGCAAAATCCACGACGGGCGCGCCCCCGACTACGATGACTGGACAACCGAAACCGCTCCTGGCCGGCGTGGCCTGAATGGTGATATACTGGTATTCAACCCGGTTCTGAACACCTCTTTCGAGCTGTCATCGATGGGTATCAGAGTCAGCCCCGAAGTGCTCAGAAATCAGCTGAAAGTAAGAGGCTGTGAAGAACGGGCCAGACTGCCGTGGCATCAGATGCTGCTGAATAACAAAATGCCGCAGACGATCGGTGGTGGTATCGGCCAGTCGCGCCTGAGCATGCTGCTGCTGCAGAAACGCCATATCGGCGAAGTTCAGGTCAGTGTCTGGCCCGACGAAGTTCTGGCGAGATGCGAAAGCGAAGGTCTGCAGATTCTCTGAGCGCAAGATGTCGAACAGGTTACCGGTTGGTGCCCCGGCTCTGTGCCACATATAAATCTGCAGTTCGTTCGTCATTCCCGCGAAGGCGGGAATCTTATTGTAAACATCCTGGATCTTCGCTTTTGTCCATCAGGGGCGAAAATGCCGGGATGACAGGTGGAAAAAGCGTTGTGTGGCTGTGTTGTCGGTCGTGACAAGGAAGCAGGGTGGTGAAACAAAAATGAAAAGGGTGGCAATTCATAGAAAATCAGGGTTCAGAGACCCTGCCTTTCTGTTCGCCGCGCTGATCATCTATTTCGGCGTGATGCCGACCCGGGCATATGCTTATCTCGACCCGGGCACCGGCAGCTTTATTTTTCAGATCCTCGTTGGCGCAATTGTGGGCGGCATTTTTTATTTTAAAAATTTCATTGCTTCACTGAAAGAAAAGATCGCTCGCCTGTTCGGCAGAAAGCCAGCTGACGACTCTGCCAGCCAGTCTGCGCAAAATGCTGACTCTGCCGGCCGGTCTTCGGGCGCCGCCACTGATGATAAAACCGCCGTCAATAATCAGGCCGCCGGCGGCAATCAACCTGACTCCAGCCAGGAAAAGCAGTCGTGACTCACGAACGTATTGCCGCATCGTTTCGCGACCCCTGTGGCTTTGTTTTCTGGCGCGACGGGCAGGTTTTGCGGCAGATTAACCGGGCCGGGCTCGACGACTACCGACATTTGATGCAGTCAGGTCTTTACGAGGCACTTACCGGCTCAAAGCTTCTGGTAACGCACGCTGAAATTGACACAAAGGCGACAGATGCCGAAAATACTGCGAATGGCGGCCCGGCGAAACTGCTCAGACCTGAACAGCTTCAATTCATATCTTACCCATGGGAATGGTGTTTTAGTCAGCTTAAAGATGCGGCTCTGGCTACTCTGGCGATTCAAAAAGCCGCAATCAGCCATGGAATGACGCTTAAAGACAGCAGCGCTTTCAATATTCAGTTCATCGATTCCCGGCCGGTTTTAATCGATACGCTCTCATTTACCCGATATCAGGAAGGCTCGCCCTGGGTCGCCTACCGCCAGTTCTGCCAGCACTTTCTCGCACCTCTGACTCTGATGAGCCGGGTCGATGTCAGGCTGCTGCAGTTGTTCAGAGTTCATCTCGATGGCCTGCCGCTCGACCTGACCAGTCGCCTTCTTCCACTGACAACCTGGTTTCGTTTCGGGTTGCTGACTCATATTCATCTGCACGCCCGCAGTCAGGCCTATTATGCTGATAAGTCCGTTTCGACGGTCTCTCACCCCGGTGGCCTGTCGAAAAATGGCATGCTCGGGCTGATCGATTCGCTCGAAAATACGGTAAAAGCCTTGAATATGCCGTCACAACGCACCGAATGGGGCGACTATTATTCTGACACCAACTATTCTGACCCGGCGTTGATGCACAAAAAAGAGCTGGTCGATGCATTTCTTGCCCGATCAGAGGCTCGTGGCCCGGTCTGGGATCTGGGCGCCAACACCGGCTTCTTCAGTCGTCTGGCCAGCGCCCGCGGCTTGAACACCATTGCCTTCGATATCGATCCGGTTGCCGTCGATAAAAATTACCGGCAGTGCCGACAGAATCACGAAAAGTGCCTGTTGCCACTGTTGCTAGATCTGACCAATCCCGCTCCGGCCCTCGGCTGGGAAAACCGCGAGCGCATGTCTCTCGCCGAGCGTGGCCCGGCCGACCTGATCATGGCTCTGGCGCTTGTTCACCACCTCGCCATCAGCAACAATCTGCCGCTCGAAATGATCGCCGCTTTTCTGGCACGCAATTGCCGCAAATTGATAATTGAATTCGTTCCGAAATCAGATTCGCAGGTGCAGCGTCTGCTGGCTTCAAGAGCGGATATATTTTCTGACTACACTCAAACAGGCTTTGAACAGGCATTTTCGCGCGAATTCCGCATTCTGGCGACTGAAAAGGTCAGAGAATCAGAACGGGTTCTCTACCTTATGGAAAAGGCGTAAGAATGAAAGCTTCGCAGTATTTTCACCCCCTGTTTTTTTCAGTATATCCGGTTCTTTATCTTTATGCCCGCCACCAGGGAACCATAAATCCAGCCGATACTGTTTTGCCGCTGCTTATCTGCTTCTTTTCGGCCGCCGCTGCGTTGCTGTTCTTCCGGTTGTTGAGCAGAGATGGTATTAAAGCTTCGTTGTCGGTAACTGTGCTGTGTTTTGCCATGTTTTCCTTCGGTTCCTTTGATTCACTATTTTTCGGATCGGGTGGGTTTGATTCGAGCAGAACTTTCTGGTTTCCTTTGGTCTGGCTCATTGGCAATTTTGTCGCAATTGCACTGATCATGAAAAGCCGCGGTGACAACACTAAGGCGAACAGTTTTCTCAACTTTATGGCGCTGGCGATGATGATTATGTCTGCAGGCGGAATCCTTTATACGGCAATATTTACTGAATCTGCGGTCAGGCCGGTTGTTTCGCTGCAAAGTGGGCCAGAAAATATTTCAGACGAAGAAAAGCGGAAGCTGCCTGATGTTTTTTATCTGATTCTCGATGGTTATGCCCGTCAGGATACTCTTCAGCGTCTATATGGCTTTGATAATTCAGAGTTTATGAGCTTCCTTTCGCAATCAGGATTCTTTATTGCATCACAGTCTTATGCGAATTATCCGCAGACGTATCTTTCTCTGGCCAGCAGTCTGAATTTTACCTATCTTGACTCTCTTGCTGATCAGTTTTCAGATACAAATTCAGTTCAACCTCTGGTAGAAATGATTCAGAACAATCGTTTGTTCGAAATCCTTAAAAAATGGGGTTACAGAACGGTTGCCTTTTCAAGTGGCTACTCAGGCACCGAAATCAGAAATGCCGATGCTTATATATCACGCAGTATTCTTGGTCGTGAGTTTCTCGATACTTTGATAAACATGACTTTTCTGGTGGCTCTTAAACTGCCATTTTTTGATCTGTCGGTTTCTCAGGCCGATATTCACCGCGAAAGAATCCAGAAGACACTGCAGGAAATTCCCGAGCTTGATTTTTCAGAGCCTGCCTGCGTCTTTGCCCACATTATCTGCCCGCATCCGCCGTTTGTTTTTGCGGCAGACGGAAAACCACTCGATCAGACTGAAAGATTTACACTGTTCGACGGCAACGACTGGGGCAGCGACAAGGAAGCATACCGAAAACTTTACGCAGGTCAGCTTTTATATCTTAACCGGCTGGTAAAAAAGGCTGTTGAGAATATTCTTAACCGTACCGGGCGGCCAAAGATCATTGTCATTCAGGCAGATCACGGCCCCGGGTCAAAACTTGACTGGCGGAATATCGGCAGTACCGACCTGAAAGAACGGTTTGGCATATTGAATGCCATATATTTCAGCGATGGCGATTATTCGCGCCTTTACCCCGAAATCACACCGATAAACACCTTTCGTCGGGTTGTGAACCGCGTAACTGGTGAAAAGCTTGATTCGTTGCCAGACCGCAGCTTTTTTGCGCCATGGATCGGGCGCTATCGCCTTGTTGAGATTACTGAAAAATTGCACTGATACAAATCCCGGGCGGCTGTGACAAAAATATTAAGTGTGGTAGAATCGCACTATTAACCACAGGAGAAACATTTTGCAACAGTTGTCAGACATCAGCCGCAGATTGAGAAGCCTTCAGGAAACCGCCGCATCGGAAGAAACGCCTCTGAAGGCAAAAATTCTGCTGGTTCTTGCCATAGTTTATTTTCTGTCGCCGATTGACCTGATTCCTGATTTTATACCGGTTATCGGTTATCTCGATGATCTGGTCATTGTGCCGACACTCATCTGGCTTGCTTTCAGAGAAATTGAAAAGAACGCCGCAGAAAAGCGCGTTGCAGCTCTGCGCTCTTCTGCGGTTGGCTTGAATGAACCAGAGCAGTGCGAGGTCATGAAATGAGTTCCGGCAAGGTTATTCTTTGCGACCTCGGCGGGGTTCTTATAGATCTGCACTGGGTTGAGCACGCCAGAGGCCTGTTTGGAAAGGATATGGCTGCTGATGAGCTCAAGGCGAGATGGCTGTCTCTCGGGTCGGTGCGGGAATTCGAAGCCGGCAATATCGATTTTCAGGCTTTTTATGAACTTTTCTGCAGCGAAACTAGTGCCAAAGTCGCATTTGATAAATTTAAAAGCGAATTTGTCGGCATTATTGGCCCGGTTAAACCTGGCTGCTATGAGATTCTCGACCGTCTTGCCGGTTTTGGTCGTCTGGCCATGCTGTCTAATACCAACTACCTGCATGTTGAGCATCTGAAGCGGGTAAGCAAAATTTTTGCCCCATTTGCCGATCTCTTTTTTTCTTATGAACTTCGCATGGTCAAGCCTGATCGCGGGATTTTCGCTGCGGTTGCCGATCGGCTCGGTTGTGCCGCTTCCGATATTCTGTTTTTCGACGACAGTCAGACCAATATAGATGCGGCCACAAGCTTCGGAATGAATGGGTTTAGAGTCGATTCACCTCAGGAAATCGCAAAAATTGTCGATGCGCGCTTAAAAAGCGGCATGCTATAATCAGCGAAAATTTACAACGACCGGAGTAATAACGTGAAACTGTCATCAAATCAGAGAAAACACCTTGAAGCACTTGCCAATCCGCTCGATGCCGTAATCAGAATCGGTAAGCAGGGTCTTGAGGCAAAAATTATCAGCAGTGTCATCGAGGCTTTCAATTCTCATGAACTCATCAAGATCAAGCTTCTTGATACTTCTCCGGTCGAGGTCGAAGAAGTTGTTGACGAAATTCTTGACGCTACCGACGCCGTTCTTGTACGAACTATCGGTCGGGTTATCATTCTTTATCGGCCTTTTACCGATAAACCACGCAAAATTGAGTTGCCTGCAAGTCGCTAAAATTTTATGACACACGGGCATTTTTCCCTTATAATGAAATTAGAGATAGAAAAAATCAGAGAAGAGAACTGGTTAGTTATCAAGAGAGGGGGCCGCTTATACGGGGCCCGGATTTATGCAGAGGCAGAATTCCATACGGTCGGCGTCTGTCAGCAGCGGAAACGAGAAAAGTTTTCGCTCTGTTAAACTGCGTTTTCTTTCGTGGTATCTGCACGCGGCGTTTTTGCTGGCAGGTATTTTGACGATTTCGCTTATCTGGTTTTCCCAGAGAAGCTATGTAAATCGTCAGCAGAACCATGTTCTCGAACGCTTCGCCCGCCACGGAGAATATCTTCGCATGGCCATTCTCAGCAAAAACTTTCAGGAGATGTCTTCATATCTTGAGAGGGTTTCTGAGCAGCTTGCTCTCTCAGAAATAGTGGTTTATGACGGTAGCAGTCGACCGGTTGCATCGTTTACACAGGAGTCAGCGCCGGCGCCATTTTCAGAGGTCAGGGTTCCACTGGTTGTCCAGAGTGATCCCTTGATGGCTGAAGAGGTCTGGGTTGTTGCAATGAAGATACCCCCCGGGCCATTTGTCGGCATGGTTGACAGCTTTATTTTTTATCAGTTGTTGATTCTGGCTGCTCTGGCGGTTTTTTCCATTGCAGGCACATTTTTTGCCTTTGACAGCATGGTGGTCAGGCCTTTACAAAGTCTTAAACACGCCATGCGTGAGATGATAGGTGGCAGCAATGCAGGGTTTGTCGGGGTAATCGCAAACGATGAAATAGGCGAAGTCTGCACTATTTTCAATGAACTCGCAAAAGAGCGCGCTGAAGAAGCCAGACTGATAGAAAGTTTCAGCATGCAGGCCGGCGTTGTCTACTTCAAATACGACCTGGCGACCGATTCTTTCGAATTTTCAGGCCGTTTTCCCGAAACTCTTGATCTTGACGTTTCATTGCTCAAATCATCTCAGGAACTTTTTGCAATGGTTCATCCCGATTCAAGAGGCGAGTGCAAACAGTCCTGGCATGACCTCAGAGAGCGTTTTCGAAATGAAGATTCAGGACATTACGAGACAGATTTTAAACTGTACAATGCAAAAGAAGAATTCACAGGAGCCACTGAAGAAAACTGGCTCAAAATGATTGTTGAATGGTCGAATGCTGATGGTCAGCTATATGTTTGCGGTACACTCAAGGATGTCAGCCATACGCGCTGGCGCGAATCTCAGTTGAAAAGCCAGGCCGAAAGCTTTCGGATGATCTATGAGAACAGTCCCATCGGTATCTGGCGCTGCGTATGTAACAACGACCGCTATTATTACATGAATCACGCCATGGCACGCATTCTTGGTTATCAATCGCCTGAAGAGGCGCTTGAAAAAATTCAGAGCATCAGTCGCGACGTTTTTTTTAATCCGGGTGAGCGGGCTTTCTTTCTCGACGAGGTTAAAAAGCGTGACCAGGTCGGTAATTTTGAGCTTCGCCTCCGGAAAGCCGACGGAACAGTTTTCTGGGGTGCTTTGTTTGGCAGACTTTTCACCGACCATAACGTGCAGTATTGTGAAGGCGGGTTAATTGATATAACTGAAAGAAAACAGCTTGACGAGCAGTTGCGCAGTAATGAAGAATTTTTGCGTCAGGGGCTGGAGGCATCTGGGCTGGTGCTGTGGCAGCTCGACCCCGTAAATGGGCGTATGCATTTGAAGGGTGCTCTTAATGAGCTTCTGGGGTCGGGAGTTACAGAAACAGCTTCCTTGAAAATCATGCAGCGGCTGGTTCATCCCGAAGACCTTGCGCGATTTGGCAGCGGCATAGACCGTCTCAGGCGCGGTGAACACATACAGGGTAGCGATCATGGTCTGCTTGATTTCAGAATATGCAAGGTCGATGAATCCAGGAAGGTAGAGATCAGATGGCTTGCCGTTTCTGCGGTTCGTTCAGAGGTGCTGTCAGGTGGTCGTCAGGGTCATATAAACGGTGTTTTCTTCGATATTACTGCACAAAAAGAGGCCGAACAGCGGCTGACCAGAGCGGTAGAAGCCGCAAGGGCTGAAAGCCGGCAGAAATCAGAATTTTTTGCCGGGGTCAGCCATGAAGTCAGAACCCCACTCAACGCCATAATTGGTTTCAGTGAACTTCTGCTGCCAATGATCGAAAATGCAAAAGGGCAGCATTTTATGAATTCGATTCTTTCTTCAAGCCGCAGTCTGATAAACGTTCTCAACAGCATGCTCGATCTGAGCCGTCTTGAGGCCGGCAAAGTCGAACTTGTTCTTGAGCCGGTGAGAATCAATGAACTTATTGCCGATATCAGGCAGGGTCATGTTGCTGACGCCGAAAAGCGTAATCTTGAGTTCAAGGTTAACGTGGCCGAAAATGTGCCACCAGCATTGATTCTCGATGAATTCAGGGTTCGACAGATAATTTCTAACCTGTTGAGCAATTCGTTTCGCTATACTTCAAGCGGCAGTGTCAGTCTTTCGATTTCGGCGGCAGTCAAACAGCCCCAGCAGTCTGTCGATCTCAACATCTCTGTTCATGACACAGGCCAGGGTATTCATCCTGACGATCTTACCAACATTTTCAAGCCATTCAGTCAGAAAAATTCATTTCAGAAAATTCATGGAAGCGGCGCTGGTCTGGGCCTGGCAATTTGCCGGCATCTCGTCGAGCTCATGGGCGGCAGAATCAAGGTGAAAAGCGAGATTCAATGCGGCAGCCGTTTTGAGGTTCTGCTGCGCGATGTAAAAATAGCCGCTTCTGATGCCGGTTCGGCTTTGCCAGGTCTTGAGAGACAGCATTACCGATTTGATGGTCAGAAAATTCTTGTCGCTGATGATACGGCTTCGAATCGCGAGCTGATGGCCGAGGCGATGCGCAGCTCAGGCCTTGAAGTTGTTTGTGCCTCTGACGGAGAAGAAGCCGTTCAACTGGCAATTAAAGAACAGCCGGAGCTGATTCTCATGGATATCAGAATGCCAAGAAAAGACGGTGTGGCAGCAGTAAAAGAACTCAGAGCGATTCCGGCACTTTCCGGGGTTCCAGTGGTTGCGGTCACTGCTTCTGCCAGTGCCCGTGAGCATCGAGAGTTGAACGAACTGTTCGATGGTTTTATTTATAAACCTGTAAGCCTTCTGCGTCTGTTTGCAGAAGCTGCAAAACATCTTAAGCACAGAATCAGAGAGGAAACCCGGAGCGAAGCCGGTAAGATGATGATGTCGGCGGAATCGTTCGAGCAGTTGAATGACCCCTGGAGTCTTGTTGAAACAATCAGCAGAGAATATATGCCGGCCTTGAAAGAGTTTGAAGGCGCGGTGGCCATCGAAAATGTTTCGCAGCTCGCCGAATCGTTAAAAGCCCTGGCACTGAAGCATTCATGCAATCTTTTGACTATCGAAGCCGAACGTCTTAAATCATTTGCAGAAAAGTTTGACCTGTCCGGCATCGATGATGCGCGCAAGCGGATCAGAATGATTTTTGAACAGATTCTTAAGCTTTATCAACGGCAATTGAGCGCATAAGAAGTAACAAATTGTCGCTGTTCATCAGTTTCGGGGCTGCGCGTGAATTTTGCCGCATTGCTGGCAGTAAAAAGCCTGTTTACTTCAGCAAGAGCTTCCTCGCCCGATTTTCCCTGAGAGCAAAGCCAGCAGCCAACTACGGTGCCGGTACGGCCCACGCCACCGCGACAGTGAAGATAAATTCTGCGGCCGCCAGCCAGAAGTTCATTCAGGTGTTGTACAATTGCCTGCATCGTCGCCAGATCAGGTATTGAATAATCCCTTATTTCGAATCTCCGGTAACCGATATTTTTGTCGGTAATGCTTTTTATAACCGTCTGATAGTGGGTCAGCTCATCTTCTTCGGTCAGGTCGACAAATGTGTCGATGCCTGTCGCCAGAAGCCGGCGCAGAAAATCATCAGCATCATCGATTCCCGGGTTATAGGGGTAGCCGCCCGCGAGAAAACGGTCTTCAACAACCCACCAGCATCGGCCCGGGAGCTGAATCTTATGCATGTCTGCCTCCACTTTTCGTTAACTTCCTGGCACGATTCTAGCATTTTTTACCCGGTATCTGTTATATTCTTGGAAACTCTGATTAAAGGCTTTTGTTGATGCATAATTCGCGGGTTACACCTATAGCGGTTTTTATGGTGTTACTGCTGTTGACACTGGCGCCGGCCATGCTTGACCGAACAGAGCTTTCGGCACAGGAGTTCGATCTGACGCCATATCAGCAGCCAGTTGCCAGTGCTGCAGCGATTCCGGCCGAAATCCTTTATCCGCCATTTTTCAGAGAAATTGACGCGATCAATTTTAAGAATATCTATCGCGAAATTCGCTCCAGATTTCATTTTTTTGCCGGGCTTCGCCTCGAACCCTCGTATTTTAACTGCTATAAAATGCAACGCCGTATTGATAAAGCACTTGAGCGGATGATCGCAGATAAGGGCAAATTGCCTTTTGCCAGCCTGGATGATCGACTCCTCTATGACCAGAATTCGCCTCTTGAGCCATATCTTCGGCCAATGCCTCTCAAATCTACCACTGACTGCACTTTTAAATCATTTGGCGACCTGCGTCACGGCGGCATAATCTATTGCGCCTACCATGGCCCTGATGTCAATGGCTCTTTTTACAAAGAACACTATGCCGAAATTTCGCAGGCACGACCCATTTTTACCTCTTTTGACATGGTTGAACTGATGATCTTTCTACCTGCCCTGCTTATTCTGCCGTTTATCTGGTGGATTTCGAAAAAGGTTCTGCAGAGAGATCAGCCAGTCAGCCCTGAAGCTCAGGGTTGAAAAAGCCTTTTGATTTCTATATCATTAACGCGAAGTCAGCGAACTGGCTATCCTGATTGGCGGTTTCATTAATGCAGGCCGGACACACACCGTTTTTTTTACGCTATCCGCAGTTTTTCAGACTCTGGCTTGGGCAGGTAACCAGTCAGGCAGGCAACAAAATCTATCAGATTGCTATCATCTGGTGGATTCTCAACGAAAACCCGGTGCACGGCGGCTTCGCTCTCGGTGCTTTCATGGTCGCCGGCGCTCTGCCATCGCTGCTTTTCTGCAATCTGATCGGAAGGGTCGTAGACCGTATGCCGGCCCGGCGAATGCTGGTAAGCTGCGATCTCATTTCTACTGCCCTTCTTGCCGGTATTGGCTGGGCTTTGTACACCGGCAATCTCGACCTGAAAGTTGCATTTCTGATGAGCTTTCTGCTTGCTACCGCCGAGGGTTTTTTCAATCCGGCGGTCACCAAATGCCTGCCGTCACTGGTTGATGAAGAGGCAATCGAACAGGCGGTGGCTTTTCAGGCCTCGACTCAGTATCTTGCCAGTTTCGGTGGCTCAGTCCTTGGCGCCATGCTTATTGGCTGGCTCGGAATTCCGTTACTCATTTCTTTGACAGCATTGAATTATTTCATTTCGGCGATGATCGAGCTGACAATAAAGTTTCCAGAAGATCAGCAGCCAGAGAACGCCGCTGCAAAAGAGAGCGGTGCCGCGACCAGTCAGGAATCGCCGGACGAAGAGGTTAAGGCGCCTGTCGCAGAGGCTGGAGAAAACATCGACTGGCAGAGATTTCCTTTGCTTAAGTCGCTCTTGACCGGATTCGGTCTGGTAAACTTTTTTGCTACGCCTGTTCTTATCGTTATTCCGCTGTATGTTAAAAAAGTTCTGCTGGCCGAGGCCAGAACCCTTGGCTTTCTTGAAGCTTCTCTCTGGATCGGTATTCTTCTCGGTACTTTCGCTGCAGCTCTATTCAGATCAGGGCAGCGAACCATACGCATGGGCGCCGCCAGTATGCTGGTTTTTGGCGTCTGCATGTTTATTCCAGGGTTTTTTACAAATTCTGTAGCCTTTGGCGCAGCCCTGTTTTTTGCCGGCATGTCGCTGGGCATCAATAATGTTAAATTCATCACTCTTTTTCAAAGAGTTGTGGCCGACGAAATCAAAGGCCGTTTCTTTGCCGCCATGCAGGCAATCATCGGGTTTTCTTTTCCGATCGCCTATCTGGTGTTCGGCTACCTTGGCGACCTGCTTTCGCCCGACCGTGTCTGTCTGGTTCAGGGAATTGGCATTCTCGCCGTTGCCGCCTGGTTTTATCGTCTCTCAGGCCGTGAATCAGAACTTTTTAAGCATGATTCCTGCGCTGAGCAGGCAAAGAGCTGATCGGCACCGGGCTATAGATAAACGCGGCCGCAGATCAACACCAGTTAAAATTTGCCGGCTGATAAAACCCCTGTTTCTGCACAAAACGGTGACACTGACTCTTTTTATATATGATTTCGGGAACAGGCAATTTCTATATCATTCCTCTTTTTATTGCTGATTTTCGGCATGGAATTTGCGCTTCCCGGCTGGTTATAAACAGGAATTGACAAACCCCGGAAAAACGGTTATCGTTAGTTAACGATAACTAACTTAAGTTGGGGTGATAATAATATGGCGCGAAAAACCGGTGAGGCACGTCAGGCCGAAATAATTGCGGTAACCCGCGACCTGATCTTTAATGAAGGATTCAGCAACTTCACCGTCAGAACTGTTGCAAACCGCATTGGAATAAGTGAAGCTGCGATTTACCGCCATTTTAAAAGTAAAGAAGACCTGCTTCTCGGGCTTCTCGATTCGCTGTTTGTGCCCTGGCGTGAAGCCATCGAAGGCCTGCTGAAAGAGAATATTCCGGCACGTCTCAAGCTTCGCAGACTCGTCGAAATTCACCTGCATCATCTGGTTATCAGACAGCTGAACCCGATTCTGTTTTTTTCAGAAGCCATTCGCCCTGAGAATTGCCATCTGTTCGAGAAATTGAACAACAGCCTTGGCTTTTTGCAGGATACGGTAGCGGTGATTGTCAAACAGGGCGTCGCCGGGTGTGAATTCAAACCCGAAACCGATTTGAGCTCTGCTGTTGCATGCATCGTTGGTCTGATTCAGACAACCGTCATTAAATGGACTCTGCAGCGCAAAACCGACGGCCTGGTGGCGCATGCCTCTTCACTGATGGATTCTTTTATTGGCCTGATCGAGCTGAAAGGAACACAGAAATGACCCGGAGCGAAAAAACCTCGAAGATCTATTATCTCATCATTGCTGTAATTGCTATTGCAATTATCGCGCTCGCTGGCACAGGTCTGCTGAAAATCCGCAGCAAGCTTGCCATGGCTCGACCTATGGAATCCAGACCTCTGGCCGCCAGAATTGTCAAGGTTGAGACCGGGCAGGTCGAAAAGACGATTGCAGCGCTGGCAACCGTAAAAAGTGCTGCAACTGTACAAATCAAGGCCGAAACCGGCGGAAAAATTCTCAGTCTGCCATTACGTGAAGGCGACCGGGTGAAAGCCGGGCAGGTTATTGGCCTGATCGACAGTCGTGAGCAGGATGCCCAATTACAGGCAGCGAAGGCGCGCAATCAGTCAGCTTCCAATCAGGTTGCCGCAACGGCAGCAACTCTTCAGATGCTGACCAGCCAGATAGATGCAGCTCAAACTAATTTTGAATTCTGGACCGGAGAATTGAAAAGAGACGAAGAGCTTTATCAGGCCGGTGCCATAGCGCAAACAGCTTTTGAAAATACGAGAAACCGTCATGCCGAGGCGCAAAGCCGCCTCACTTCACTGAAGTCTCAGATTCAATCTCAGAAATCCCAGGTCGATGCGCTTCTTTCACAGAAAACTGCAAGTGAAAAAGATGTGACGCTCTGGCAGGTCAGACGCGATTATACCGAACTCACCTCGCCGGTTGACGGCATAATATCAGCCCGCCTTCAGGAAGAGGGGAACCGGGTTTTGCCCGGAGTAGCAGTTTATAACATTGAGGATACGACAAAAACCCGCCTGATCATGCAGGTGCCACAGGAAGCGGCCGCAAAAATCGAGCCGGGTCAGCCGGTATCGCTGCGCTCGCATGCGTCGGCCAGTTTTTCAGTCAGCCGGGTATTTCCGGTGTTGAACGAATTGAGACAGGTGATTGTCGAGGCTGAGACCCAGACTCTTTGTCCGGGTCTGGTTTATGACATGCAGATTCCGGTTCGCATCGCTGTTGAGCGCGGTGCGGGAACGGTAATTCCTGAAGAGGCCAGGTTTGTTGATTTTTCGCGCTCAGACCGCTTTTTTGTTTATGTCGTGAAGAATGACATGGCACTGCGAACCTCGGTTAAGGCAGTTCTTGAAGGCGATAATGGAATGACTCTGGTGGATGCCGCTGAAATACCGCCTGAAACAGTTCTTGCGGTAGGTTCGTATCTTGAAAACATAAGGTTGCCAGCCTCTTTTGCAATTGAGGTGGTCAGATGAACATCATTAATGCGGTAATACAAAAGCCGGCCTGGTCGATCGCATTCTGGCTGCTGATCGGCGCGATTGGTCTGGTCTCATACAATTTCATGCCCATCGACCTTTTTCCTGACACCATGCCGCCGCAGGTCGTTGCCATGACGGTAGTGCGCGGTGCCTCTGCCGATGATGTCAGTCGGCGTGTTACCACCCTGATAGACCGTGAGCTGAAAGGCCTCAAAGGTATTGTCAGAGTTGTTTCTACTTCGCGTGACGAAGTCTCATCAGTAAACGCGCAGTTCGATTATGGCACTGACATGTCGCAGGCGATGACCGATGTAATCAATGCGGTTAATCGAGTTACCCGCAGTTTTCCGCCCGGTACTCAGCCAACCCAGTTTTTTCGCATAACTGACGCCAACCGGCCGGTCGTGACTTTGGCGCTGAAGCCAGCTCAAGATTCTTCACTCGATCTGAAGGCGATTCGTATTCTGGCTGAAAACGACATTAAGGAAGATCTGCTGCGTTTGAAAGGCATCGGCAGGATTGATGTTTTTGGCGCCAACGAGCCAGAAGTTCTTGTTCGCATGGATCTTGAAAAGCTGCGGCAGTTCAAAATCGCACCGACTCAGGTTCTTAAGGCGATCGGTGCCCAGAATACATCTCTGCCGGGTGGTTATCTTGAGAATGGCGGGCGTGAATCACTGGTAAAAACGCTTTATGAGGCGCGCACTCCCGAGCAGCTTGCCGGATTACCGATCCGGGTGCAGAGTGGCGGGGTCATAACCCTTGCCGATGTTGCATCGGTAACTCTCGGAATCAAGACCCCGCGCAGCATTTATCATGGTAACGGGTTTGCAGCCATTGCTCTGAACATTCTCAAACCCGAAGATGGTTTTGCCGTTGATGGCATCAACAGTATAAAGAAGCATCTGCCTGAGCTGCAGAAACGCTATCCTGAGATTGATTTTGCTGTTACTACCGACCAGGAGCCTATTATTTCGGTCAACGTCAGGGGCATGAAGGACTCGCTTTTTTCAGCGGTCTGGCTGACAATGCTGGTGGTTTTTATTCTGCTGCAGAACCTGCGTGCTTCAGTTGTCGTCGGTGTTTCGATCCCTCTGTCATTTCTTTCAGCCTTCGCTTTTCTCTATTTTACACCGTTCACCCTCAACATGGTTACGCTTTCGGGTCTGATTATAGCTGTTGGTATGGTGGTTGATGCTTCGATAGTTGTTGTTGAAAATGTTTATCGCCACCTCGAAAATGGTGAAGCGAGCCTCGAAAAAGTCGTTGCCGGAACCGAAGAGGTGGTGTTCTCAATCTGGGGCGGTATGCTGACCACCGTCGTTGTCATGATTCCGATCATGTTTGTCGGTGGCTACGTGCAGCAGGTGCTTAGACCCCTTACCATGACCATTTCAGCGACCCTGGCAGGTTCCTTCTTTGCCGCGGTGACGATTGTTCCGATTCTTCTCAAGAAGTTGCTTGTCGACATGCATGTCAAAGCTGAAAAGCTTGAAGCAGCAGAAGAAGATCAGAAGGCAGGCTTCTTCTTTACAATCATCAATCGCCTGCTTGACGCGTCGGTCAATATTTATCTGAGTCTGCTGCATCTTGGTCTAAAGGCAAGAGTGCCCCTGCTGGTTGTAGCCTTCATTGTTCTGGCCTTGAGTGCGCGCACTGTGCTGCCACTTGTCGGGCGTGAACTGATGCCGCGTATGGATACCGGCATGATCATCATCAAGGCTGATCTGCCACCGTCGATGACTGTCGGCGAAGTCGAGAAGAGTATTGAGAAAATCGAAAAAATTATCGGCGAAAACCCGCATGTGTTGAATATTTCAACAGTAGCTGGTTCTGAGCCCGGCCAGGTAAGCTTTGGTGCTGGCGGGCAACTTCTGCAGCAGGTTGACATACAGGTGCGTCTCACTACCAGAGACAAGCGCTCGCAGACAATCTGGGAAATTTCACGTGACTGGCGGGCAAAACTGCATCAGATACCAGAGCTGGTTTCGTTTTCGGTTTCTGAGTTTGGTGCCACACCCATGGCAACCTCGCGCGCCCCGATCGATGTAATGGTCAGCGGTCGCGACCCCGATGTGCTTTATCAGCTTGCCGAAAGTCTCGACGCAAAACTGCGTAAAATCGATGGGTTGCAGGATCTGCGCTTTACCTGGTCTAAAAGTAAACCCGAGACCCACTTTACGCCAGATTTGAGTATTACCGGGCGCTATCAGCTGACGCCGGTCGAACTTGGTGAATTTCTTGGTCTGACATTTTCTGGAAGAATTCCAGGTGTTCTTAAAATGAAGGGGCTGGTCGACCTTTCGATTCGTGCTGAACTTGGCGAAACCGGCAGTCGCTGGCAGAAAAAGATTGATGACCTGGTAATCCCGGGCCCGGCGGGCGAACTGTTTCTGGGCTCGCTTGGCACATCAAAACAGGTTTTGCAGCCAACTCTGGTGACCAGAGAAAATCTTTCCGAAACAATCAATATCACCGGTCTGAATTCGATCCGGCCACTGTCGGTGGTTGCAGAAGATGTTTCAGAAGTTCTTGCAAAATCGATGTTGCCCGAGGGTTATCGGGCCGAACTGTCAGGAACCATGGCTGATATTGCCGAAACCGGCCGGCGGCTCGGCAAGGTTCTTGGTCTTGGGCTGATGATGCTGTATATCGTTTTGTATCTGTTGTTCGAAAACTGGTGGCGGCCATTTCTGGTAATGGTCACTATTCCGCTTTCGCTTATCGGGGCTCTCTGGGGTCTGTTGATTTTTGACAAACCCATGTGCATGCCGGCGATGATGGGCATAATTCTGCTTGGGGGAACGATTGTGAACAATGCGATCATTCTTATCGACTTTATCGACAGTGCGGTCAAAAACGGGGTAGAACGACGCAGAGCACTTGAGGATGCCGTAAGAACAAGGTTCAGGCCGATCCTTATAACCACGATGTCAACAATTCTTGGTCTGATTCCGCTGATTTTAGAGCAGGCCGTGGGGCTCGAGCGCATGTCGCCTCTGGGAGTGGTCGCTGCTGCCGGTCTGCTGGTCGGAACGGTGATGACCATGGTTATGGTTCCGGTACTTTATGACCTGATAATGAGCCTTGTCGAACGCCTGTCGGGCCTGCGGGCCGCAGCTGCCGGCAAAACCGCGGCTGTGGTTCTGATCGTCCTGCTTTTTACCGCAACAGCGCAGGCTGAGGGAATCACTGTCGACGAGTGTGTGCAGAGTGCTCTGGCTTCAGCGCCCGTCATGTTGATTTCAGAAGCTGATATCGAAGCTGCTGATGGTCAGATGAAACAGGCGGCTGCGGCTCTGCAGCCATCAGTAAGACTGGGTGCGGTCGCCCGCCACTGGGATCAGAAACGTCCGGGAGTGCTCGGAGCAATACCAGGTGCGCCGCAGTTTTTTGATGAAAACCTCAGCGAAGCGCAACTGCAGCTGCGCCAGCTGCTCTGGGATTCAGGTCGGGCTAAGTCGGCTCTCGATGCGGCCAGATTTGAAAGGGATGCAAGAAAACAGCAGAAAGAAAGAATCGAGCAGGAAACCATTTTCGCCGTATTGTCGGCCTTTCTTGAAGTGATAAGCCAGCAGGCTGTGGCAGAAGCCGTCGCAAGAAACGTTGCAGATGTCAACGCGGCTTTGACACGCATGCGCAAGCTGAAAGAAGTTGGCCGCGTTGCCAATGTCGATGTTCTGCGGCTTGAAGTGCGCGAGCAGGAAACCCTGGCACAGCAGGAAACGGTTCGTCACGGTCTGGTAGCCAATCTGGCCCGTCTGGCACGCATCTGCGGTCTGCCGCGACCACCCGAAAAAGTCGCTTCAGAAGGGGTTGACGCTTATGTCGCGGTCAGCGACATGACAGAAGATGAACTGATTGAAACTGCTTTGCAGAGGCGTTCTGACCTGGTCGCCGGGAGACTGAGGGCTGCTGGGGCCCGGCATGCGGTGCGGGCTTCTGATTCTGGCCGGCAGCCGGTTCTGAACCTTCTCGCAACCGGTAACAGTTTTGGCAACGATGAAGGGCGCACCCTCAATAACGGCTTTGTCGGTATCGAATTCAGCTGGCAGCTGTCGGATGGCGGCGCTGCCAGTGGTCGGCGCCGACAGGCTCTTGCGGCTGAGGCGAAGGCGAAACAGATGCTTTCTGAGGTCGAGTTGAGGGTTGCCGAACAGATTCGTATCGGGTTGTCGGCAGCAAAAACGGCCGTTGCCCGCTTAGAGCGAAGTCGTCGGGCACTTGAGCTGGCAGAAGAAGCTTATCGTATTCAGACTTTGAACTACGAACACGGCAAAGGCACGGTTAACGACCTTCTCGATGCTCAGGCTGCTCTTTTTAACGCCAGAGCCCAGCTTGTTAAAGATGAGAACGATCTGTTGACCGCAAGAATGGCACTGTCGCTGGCGTCAGGACATCTGCATAAAACAGACTCCGCCGTTATCGAGGCTGTTGATGAGCCCGAAACGACGGAGCCGTGAGGTTTCTGAGGGTTTATTTCTCGTCGGCAGCCGCCTGCAGTGGTATCACTCTGAACGGGTTCCTGATCTGGCCATTGCGGTCGGCAATACCGAGACCGATGGCGATGACCTTGCCGCTGACGGGTTTTGCAAAGCTGCTGGCCGCATGTTTTTCGACAAAGCTTTTCAGTTTAGCTTCGTCAGATTTTGCCAGCAGGGTAAGATGCGGGTTGAACTCGGCATAGACGTTCGGGCTGCCATATTTGGTTATGTATTCAACCTTTGTCGGGTTGTCTTTGGCCCAATCGGGCACAAAATCAGAAGGTGAGCGCAGCGGTGCCAGTTTTTCGACAGCGGCATCACAAAAAGTCTGCAGATTGCGATTGCGGTCAAGGTTCATAAAAAACCAGCTGCCTGAGGTAATTTCGAGGCCGGTGCTCTGAACTGCAAAAGCTTTGGTATTGCTGGCGATTTCAGCAACGATCGAGGCAACCTTTTCAAGGCTGCCGACCGGGTACTGAGTCATGTAAAGGGTGCAGTGAATCTGAAAGCCCTGCAGCGGAAAAGACTCGAGTGCTTCTTCCTGCATAAGTGTGGTTGCGGCTTCGCGGCAGGCGGTTTCAATTTCATTCGAAACGATCGCAAAAACATTGATTTTTTCTGATTCGGGCGCTTTGCTCGTCTGAGCTCTGGCAACGCCTGCGGTTATGATGATGATCAAAATGATCAGTAACGGAACAGTAATGAAAAGACCTGTTTTTCCGGAAGCGAACATGGAATATTCTCCGTTTTCTTGAGTTGTTAAGCTTCAGATTGCTACTTTTGTGATCTTATGTCAAGTTGCCCTGCTCTGCATGTCAGGGAGCGCAATCAGGCTAAAAGAAAAATTGCTGCCATTGGCAGCAACGAAAAAGTTTTTGCAAAGTCTGTCATTGCAGGTATGGCGATGACAACGCCGTTTTGTTCTTCAACTGTCAGTTGTGAGCAGTGATATAACCTGACTAGAAAATATGCTAATGCGAGCCTGCGGGCAAGGTGCAACTGCGCCTGAAAAACACATCAGGCAGTCTGCCGGTCACAGACTGCCTGATGTAATTTACGTTACAAAAAATATGTATCTATTCAACAACTCTGGTCGAACATAGTTTGTCGTGCAGGGTTTTCTTCTCGCCGAAAAATATTGCCAGATTTCCGACAATACTGAGAGTTGAAAGTATATACAGGGCACTTCGCTTAAACACCAGAATCAGTGGCAGGCTGGTTTCACCGTCTTCGGTAACTACGGCGTTTCCTGAGGCAATCTGCCCCGGGCTTGCCTGTTTCAGTTTCCAGAACAGTGCGAAATACAGCCACCAGAGGATAAACGGATAGTAGATATTCTTTTCAACGATCCATTCGGCGATGCCCAGGCCTCTTTCATAATGGGTTTTGCCGGCAATGTTAACCATTTCCCAGTTTGAGTGGTTTGTCTTGATGTCACTGTATTCGCTGACTGTGGTCGGGCCATAGACGATTCTTTGCACCGGCCACCAGAGGCCGCGCAGCGACAGAGAGATGAGCAGCAGAATCACCAGATCGATGAAACCGCTTTTAAACCTTGATTTGACCGAGGCGTCGTTGAAATTCTGCTTTTTTTCGAGAACAGTTTTTTGCCCGAAGGTCTTGGCAAGCGAGTTTTGCAGGTTGCCGATCTGTTTTGTGGCCTTGTTAAAATTATCGCCAATCTGTTTCGAGGCCTTATTGATGTTATCGCCCCAGTTGGTCTGCGTCAGAAAAGAGCCGATCGACTGGGCCCATTCGTTGAATTTTGCGTTGGCGTCGTGTGAGTCAGAATCGAGATCTTTGGCGTTGATGACTTTTTCGACAAGCGACAGCAGCTGCACCGGAAGCTTATTCAACTTCTGCTTTTCGAGGGGAACTTTATAAACATTAACCGGCTCGGGTACACCCCTGAGTTGTTTCGGCCCGATTTTTTCGGCCACGATTTCGGTGCGGTCCATCAGCAGGTGGGTTGACTCGCTGATGCCGATAGAACCGCCCGGAAAGCAGTCGAGGCCTTCCATGCGGGCGGTTATATTAACGGCATTGCCGAAAATATCTCCGCCTTCAAGGGTCACGTCGCCAGAGTTGATAACCACTCTGAGATTGAGGTTATTGGCCTTTTCAGTCATGCGCTGGTTGTATTCTTTCAGCAGCAGCTGAATGATGATGGCGCAGATTACCGCATCGGTGGCGCTTGGAAACGTGCAGAGAAAGGCGTCGCCTATCGATTTTACGATAGTGCCCCGATAGAACTCGATTACCGGCCGCATCAGCCGGTTGTGGCGTCTGATCAGATTTACGACGTCTTCGCGGCTGGCTTCGGCGACGGCGGCAGAATAGCCCTGAATGTCGGTCATCATTATCGACAGATTCTGTGATCTGACTGCAGGAGGCATAATCAGTTAACTATCCTTATTTCCGGCTCTGCCGACAGATTGATTATCACTTCACGAAAGCGGCGCAGAGTTTTTCTCGCCTGAATGACGGTTTCTTCGGGAAGCTTTCTGGTTTGCAGCAGTGTTATGATTCGGCGTGGCTCAATAACCAGCTCAGAAGTTTCTGGAAGCGTCTCGTCGCTTACCAGACGGTCAATCGTGGCTGAAAACACCTGGATTTCGAAGTCGGTCATCGGCTCGGCCAGATTGACACTTTCGTCTGAAAGCGCCTGAACAATCAGTTCAGACACCTGTTTCTGCAGTTCTGTTCGGATCATTTCACGTCTCCAGTGCTGATTTTTTTACAGCTTTCACCGGAGATTATACTCCAGAGAAGAAAAAAAGCCAACCTGCGCTGAGGAGTGAAAAAAATGACGGGTCGTGATAGTCTGTAAACAATGCATAAATCAATAAATAATAAACACAAGCCTGAATTGATGGCGCCTGCGGGTGATATGACAAGTCTGCGTGCTGCACTGGATGCCGGTGCAGACGCGGTTTATTTTGGCGTGATCTCAATGAATATGCGCGCGAGTGCAAAGAATTTTTCGGTCGAAGATCTGCCAGAAATTGCGAAAGTCTGCCATGCGGCCGGTGCCAGAGCTTATCTGGCACTTAATACCATCATTTATGACCGTGAAATTCAACTGGCCGAAACTCTGGTAAGGGCTGCCGCTGCTGCTGGTATAGATGCGGTGATCTGCTGGGATTTCGCCATTCTTGAACTGGCGTTGCATTACCGTATCGCGCCTTTCATATCGACCCAGATGTCAGTTGCCAACTCGGCCTCGCTGCTGTTTCTCTACCGTCAGTTTGGTGTCAGGCGTTTTGTTCTCGCCAGAGAATGCACGCTTGAAGAGATCATTTCAATACGCAGCCGCCTGAAAGAATCTCTTGGCGACGATGCCGAAAAAATAGAACTTGAAGTATTTGCGCATGGAGCCATGTGCGTTTCGGTCAGTGGCCGTTGTTTCATGTCGCAGTTTCATTTCGATGCTTCGGCCAATCGAGGGGAATGCCGGCAGCCCTGCCGCAGAGAATACCTGATCAAAGATGTTCGTGACGGCAAAGAGTTCACGCTTGGTCAGGACTATGTCATGAGTCCGAAGGATCTTTGTACTCTGCCGTTTCTCGATCAGATACTCGCTGCCGGTGTTGACAGCCTCAAGATCGAGGGTCGCGGTCGCAGCCCTGAATATGTCAGCGAAGTTACTGCCTGTTATCGCAGGTTTATCGATTTTTATTATGAACAAAGCGGTGCCGCAGATTTCGCGGCGCAACTGGTCAGTTTAAAAAATGAGCTGATGGCGCGTCTCGATGCGGTTTTTCACCGGGGTTTTTCCGATGGCTTTTTCTTTGGTCGTCAGATTGCCGAATGGACCGGCGGGAACGGCTCAAAAGCCACACATCGCAAAGTACATGTCGGAGTGGTGACAAATTTTTTCAAAAAGGTCATGGTAGCTGAAATCAAGGTTGAGGGTGCCGGCTTTTCTGCCGGTGAAGAGCTGATGTTTCAGGGTTCGGCAACTGGTGTGGTAACTCTGAAGGTCGAATCTATCGAAGAGGCCTTCAAACCCGTTGCACAGGCGGCAAGAGGCGCTCTGGTCGGCGTCAGGCTTTCGGGCCTGGTGCGTGAGAATGATCAGGTTTATAAGATGGTTCCGGTTGAAGAGGTTGAGAACGCCAGGCAATAATTTTGTTTTTGAGAGTTTTTCAGAATCATGAGTTGAGGATATTGGCATGAATAAAAAGACCTGCTGTGGATGTTTTGGTCTGGGCTGCTTTCTGATTGTGCTGGCAGTCGTGGTTGGTGGCTATTATGGTGTAAATTTTCTGCATGAATCAGGCCGCGAATTTGCTGCCGAAGGTCTCGAAAAGAGCGTTGAAAAAGTTACACAGATGGCTTTCAGTGATGCTGACCGGGTTGAAATCAACCAGGCCGCCATCGAAGCCGCAAAAGATGTCAGGTCTGGCAAGATCGGGCTGGTAAATCTTCTTACCAATGCCACAAGTCAGCTCGAGACCAATCTGCATGTCAAGGCGATGCTGCTTGCCTTCTATCGTCAGAACAAAATGTCGGGCGAAGCCGGCCAGGGGCTGCCGGTAGATGCAGAAAACGACCAGGTCATGCGTCGGCTGATTTATGGTCTGACCGAAAAGCGGATTCCGATCGAAGATATCAGCTCGATTACGGCTCTGATTTTTGAACGTTACACCGAAACGACTGGCGGTGAAGGCAAGGTAAAGAGAACTGTCAGCCTGCAGCGACTTAAGACCGGGCTTTCAAAGGAAGAGTTACAGAAAAGTCTCAGCATGATGAAAGAAGTTGTCGAACGCAACGCAATCGAGGCACCCGCTGAAGATTACGATGCTGCCACCGCGGTCAAAAAAGATTTTCTCGAACTTTTCAGAAAACTTAAACAGGGAGAGCAGAAAGATGTCGACAAAAAATCACAGCAGCAGCCCGCTGCAGCTGCAGAAGCCGAATCTGGCACCAAACCCGCAGCCGACTCAGGGAAATAACTGGCAGCAGTTCTTTGATGTGATTGCTCCTGTTTATGAGCGCGAGGTTTTTACCCGTAACACGGTTGCAGAAATTGATTTCATGGTTGAAGAGCTGAAACTGGAAGCCGGCGCCAGAATACTCGATATGGGTTGCGGTACGGGCCGGCATGCTGTCGAACTGGCGCGGCGCGGCTATCAGGTGACCGGTGTCGATATTTCTGCCGGCATGCTGGCGCAGGCAAAAGAAAATGCCGAAAAGAGCGGAGTTCTGGTTGACTGGGTGCATTGCCCGGCACAGGATTTTGTGGCGCAGCAGCCTTTTGATGCGGTTTATTCGTTTTGCGAAGGGGCTTTGTGTCTTTTTTCTGACGACGACGATATCTGGGGCAAGGACATGGCCGTTTTTGCTGCCATGTCAGAGGCTCTTAAGCCCGAAAAACCTTTTATGGTAAATCTCTTAAGCGCTTTTCGTCTGCTCAGATCTATATCAGATGCCGATGTGGCAAATGGCGATGTCGACCTGCTGACTTTGACCAGCAGATTGGAGACGCAGGTTGAACTGAATGGCAGAAAGGTCGGGGTCAAAGCGATCGAGCGCTATTATACGCCACCAGAGATTGTCAGAATGATTAATCGTGTCGGTCTCAAAGCTGACCACATTTATGGCGGCACCGCCGGTAACTGGCGCCGTGGCCCGATTGAACTCGATGAATATGAATTCATGGTCATCGGTCACCGCAAACCTTCGAAGAAATAAAATTCCTTCGTTCTTCGTCATCCCGCGCAAGCAGGAATCTTGTTTTAAAGGTTTAAATACCTGCTTGCGCAGGGATGACGTGGAAGTTGTTGATTTTACGCATTCGATGTTCTCGCAGTAATGACCTGTAAATCATCGATTCTGAACGTTCAATGTTTACAAGCCGTCAGGGTTTTGCGGTTTAAGAACGAGGTGCAGGCTGCTGGTAATTTTTCAGCATCGGCTGCCGGAAATTTGACAATGTAAAAAAATCGTCAAGGTACACTGGTTGGTGCAAAATCTTTATTCATAAGGCTTTCTGGGGAAAAGCAAGATTTGGCATGCAAGTTGCGTATACTGGCGCATCATTTATTCATTATTGTTCGTCGATATCTAATAAGTAATAAGTTCAATCAGGAAGGTGTCTAACATGCGCAAAGTCATCATGAGTTCTGTTCTTGCCCTCTCTCTGGTAGCTGCCCCCTCATTCGCCGGCAACCCCAATCAGTCAGGTCAGTCTTCACAGGCAGGTCAGTCTTCACAGGCAGGTCAGTCTTCACAGGCAGGCCAGTCTTCACAGTCAAGTCAGGCTTCACAGGCCGGTCAGTCAGAACAGTCAGGTCAGGCCGAACAGGCTGGTCAGGCTTCACAGTGCGGTCAGCACAAACCCGGTTTCCTCAGCAAAATGAAAGCTTCTTTCAAGAAGGGTTTCGAAGCTGGTAAAAAAGTCGGAACCAAAGCTCACGATGCAGTTCAGAACAAGGTAATGGATGCCGGCACTTCTGTTAAAAAAGCCGTATGTGGCAAAAAAGACAAGACCTTCGTAAAAGGTCACTATGACAAAAACGGTAAACACGTTAAAGGTCACTGGAGAAATCTCGAAGCCAAAAAAGGCTGCAAGAGATAATCTTTTAAGATCCTGATTTTATAAAGACACCTCCGGGTTTCTGCCTAAGCGGCAGAACCCGGAGATGCTTTTAGGGCAGAAAACCAGGTGCCGAGCAGGAGCAGGTTAGCGGCCAGCAGAAAGCCGAACCCGGAATAAACCTGATAGCTGGAAGCAGCATAGATGAATATGCTCTGGAGAAATGCGGCAGTGATGACGCACCCGCGCTGCCGCGGAGTAGCCGCTTTCTGCAGCAGCAGAACTACGCAGAATGGCAGATAAACAAAATAGTGCGGCCATGAGGTGTTGATTAAAAGTGGAAAGGTCAGCAGCAGGCCGGAGGCTGCAAAAGTGTGGTCATGCGGCCCGGCTTTGCAGACCTGGTGAATTTTGACGAGGACCGCGAGAAAGATGCAGAGGCCCAGCAGGGTGAGAACTCCACGAACTGCCCCTTCCGGTTCGAGGCCGAAAAGTCGCATAACAACATGCGGAAAAAATTGCGAATTCAGGTCGAAGGTAACCCAGTCGAGGGCATAGGTCATTTCTTCATTAACCAGTCGGTAAAAGTCGATGGTTGTGCCAAAGCCCATAACTGCAGCGGGTAAAACCAGACCGAATATCAGCAGACACAAAATATAGCGACCAATGAAGCGAAAGTCGCGGTTCACGAGATAATAAAGCAGCAATACGCCAGGGTAATATTTTATCAGAGTCGCCAGACTCAATGAGACTGCTGCGGGCCACTTCTGACCGCGTTCGTAAAATACCAGGCCGGCCAGGCATAAAAAGGTCAGCAGTATGCTTACCTGACCCCATTTGAGGTTGTGCCAGAGTGGAAAAGAAAGCATTGTCAGCAGAATGTAGAGAAAAAACCAGATTTTGCGTCTGCCGCGCCTTGCCAGTCTGATTGCCGGCATAAGTAAAAAAAGGGCAATGCCGAGGTGTTGCAGTATCTGCCAGCGAAACCTGGCGTCAGATATCGAATCGGGGGCAAACAGCTGTAACACAAGCGCGAAAGAAGGAGTGTAAAAGTAACCTCCCAGAGGCTGGTGTTGTCTGCTGATCATTCTGCCGGCCGGGTAATAATATTCGCAGAAATCGCCGTAGACGCTGGAAGGTTTATCGGTGCCGGCAATAAAGTTTTCGAGACCGCCCTGACCACAATTGAGAAGGCTGAGCAAAGCCATGATAAAAACTGCGGCGAGAATCAGGTCGCGTGACTGCCAGGAAAATTTGGGGGATGTGTTACTGTTCACGATTTTCCTTTTCTAAACAAAGTCTCTAAACTGTTATACAATATCTCTATACTGGTGTAAAATCGGTACGGAACCTTGTAAAAAGGGCCTGGAAAATCTGGAGGAAATAGGGCTTGCTCGAATTTATCATGGGTCTCGGGCTGCTGGAGAAGTTTTTTCTCACCTGCGCTTTGAGTGGCACCGTTGTTTTTATGATTCGCATGGCGCTCATGTTTACCGGCATGCTCGGCTCTTCTGATGGGGAGATCGATGCCGCAGATCATGACGCACCAGCTGAAATCGGGCATGATGTTTCCGATGTCAGCGATGTTTCTGACGTTCACGATGATGTGTCGGCAGACATTGGTGGCGATCATGCCGATGGCAGCGGTCACGAGGGGCTCGATAATTCTGACCTCTGTTTTCAGTATATCTCTATTCAGGGGCTTACAGCTTTTTTCATGATGTTTGGCTGGGTCGGGCTGGCGCTGGTTTATGAAAGTGGTTTCCCCGCCTGGATAGCGACTGCCGGCGGTATGGCTGCAGGCGTTCTCACAGTCTGGATTCTGGCGCAGATGTTCAGATTTGCTTCAAGTCTGCAGTGTGACGGCACGATGCGGGTGCGTCGGGCGCTTGGCTCGGGCGGCACTGTTTATTTGAGAATTCCGGCAGAAGGCACTGGGCAGGTTCAGGTCGAGATCGATGGCAGACTGCATGTTCGCGATGCCATTTCCGCAAATAAAGAAGAGATAAAAACCGGAGAGCAGATAACTGTTGTCTGGGTTCAGGATAACGGTGTATTAATTGTTGAAAAGGATAACAGAGAAGCAGGAGGAAAATTATGTGGCCGATAGTCGTTGCAGCATTAGTTGCAATCATGTTCTCAACCTTTGTGTATCTCGCTTCGCGTTACAAGCGCTGCCCGTCAGACAAGATTCTGGTTATTTACGGGCGGGTTTCTGACAATCGTTCGGCCCGCTGTCTGCACGGTGGTGGTGCTCTGGTTCTGCCATTGATTCAGGATTATGCCTATCTCAGCCTGACACCGATGACGATCAGTATTCCTTTGCAGAACGCGTTGTCGCTGCAGAATATCCGTATCAACGTGCCTTCGACCTTCACTGTCGGTATCAGCACCGATCCGAAGATTATGAACAATGCGGCCGAGCGTCTGCTCAACCTGTCGACTTCAGCCATGGAAGACATGGCCAAAGAAATTATCTTCGGTCAGCTGCGTCTGACAGTTGCTTCTCTGACCATCGAGCAGATCAACCAGGACCGCGAAAGCTTTCTTGAATCAGTGCGCAAGAACGTTGAGCCTGAGTTGAACAAAATTGGTCTGTATCTGATCAACGTTAACATCACCGACATTACCGATGGTTCGAACTACATCGAAAGTATCGGTAAAAAGGCCGCTTCAGAAGCTATCAACCGCGCCAAGGTCGATGTGGCCGAACAGCAGAAGCTGGGTGCGATCGGTGAATCGGTTGCGAACCGCGAACGTGCCATTCAGGTTGCCAAAAACCTTGCCGAAGCCGACAAGGGCGAAAAAGAATCAGAAGCTGACCGCCGCGTTTTCGTGCAGAAGAAAGAAGCACTGGCGGTAATCGGTGAAGCTGAAGCCAACAGCGAAAGAACCATTCAGGTCGCCAAGAAACTGGCTGAAGCAGAAATGGGTGAAAAGAACTCTGAAGCTGAGCGCCGCGTTTATGTGCAGCAGAAAGAAGCTGAAGCCATCGAGGGCGAAAACAAATCGAAGGCCGCGATTGTCGTTTCGAATTCTGAATTGATGGTCAAAGAAGCTCAGGCACGCAAGAGCGCTGAAATTGCTCTGCGCGAAGCCCAGGTTGAAATTCAGAAGGCCCAGTATCTGGCCGAACTTGAACGCCTCAAAGCCGAAGAAATCGTTAAAAAAGAAATCGAAAAGCATAAAATTGAGCTTGATGCTCAGGCAGAAGCCGGTAAAATCAGCATTGAGGCCAAAGGTCATGCTGACGCGCTTTTGCAGAATTACGAAGCCGAAGCCGAAGGCGTCAGAAAAGTGCTCAGCGCCAAGGCACTTGGTTATGCCGAACTTCTCAAGAGCGTAAACAATGACCCGAAAGCACTGGCAACCCTGCTGATGGTTGAAAAGATTGAATCTATTGTCGAGAAGCAGGTTGAGGCCATCAAGAACATTAAAATCGACAAGATCACCGTCTGGGATTCGGCCGGTAACGAAAACGGCAATTCATCGACTTCGAACTTTGTTTCGAGCTTTGTTAAGTCATTGCCGCCGCTGCAGGATGTGGCCGGCATGGCTGGAGTCGAACTGCCCTCTTATCTGGGCCGCATGAAAGAAGGCGAGCCGGTGGCTGATGCTCACAAACCGGCAAAGCACGATCCCGCAAACTCTAAACGCTGATAACAACCAATTCAGCAGGGTCGAAAATCTTAAAGGGTTTTCGACCCTGCGTTTTTTTGCAAGGGATTTGGGTGCAAACGCTGGAACGCCGGATACGAATTTCGTCATTACGGGCGTCGACCCGGAATCCAGGTGCTTAATTGTAATTGCCCGGTTCTGGTGGGCTACAGCTTTTTCGGTGGAACGCCGGCCTGCGACAGTTCTTCGCTGAGGTGTTTCAGGGCGAGGTGAAAATCTTCGTAATGCAGCTTCAGCTCGGATTTAAGCTCTTCAATCAGCGGGCTGTTTTCGTCTCTGCAGGCGTTCTCAAGTTTCTGGGCTATTGCAGAAACGAGGTTGCCGCCGAGGTTAGCGGTTGAGCCTTTCATCGTGTGTGCTGATTTTTTGCAGCCTGAAAAATCCTTTTCTGCCAGGTGTTTTTCGAACTCAAGCAGGATTTTCTGAAAGTTCTGGTGTGAGACTTCGACAATTTTTTCAAGGGCAGCGGGCTTGCGGGAAAAGATTCTTCTGATTCTGGCAGCGTCAAATACCGGTTCTTCAGAGTCGGAATCGGTGGACTGAGAAATCTCTATCGGCTGAACCGGGTCGTTGATATTGGTGGCGTGTGTTTTTATATTGCGCAGGATCTGCAGCAGCAGATCAGGGTTGATAGGCTTTGACAGATAATCGTTCATACCTGCAACCAGGCATTTTTCGCGGTCGCCGGGCATAGAATATGCGGTCATGGCAATTACCGGCAGTGTTTTCATTTTTTCGACTGCCCGAATTCTTCTGATTACTTCGAAGCCATCCATTTCGGGCATCTGGCAGTCGAGAAAGACCGCGTCAAATGACTGCTGCTCAAGAAATTCAAGAGCTTCGGCACCGGAACCACTTACAGTTACAGTGCAGCCGAACATTTCGAGAATGCCACGGGCCACTTCCTGGTTGATTTCGTTGTCTTCGACCACCAGGGTCTTCAGCGAAAAATCGGGGGTGAGGGCTTTGAATCTGCCGCTGGCACCTTTGAATGAGTGAAATGCGTCGGTTGCCCGCTGTTTCCTGCGGCTGAGCATCTCAATCATGGCTGAAGCAAGTTTGGAGCTGGTCACCGGCTTGCTGATCAAAAAGGATTCTGCCAGTTTGCGGCCTGCGCTGCTGATTGCGGTGAGCTGGCGTGGCGTCATCAGATAAATTGTTCCCGCAGTATTGGGAATATTGTCGGCCATCTGCTGTTCATCAGGCTTTTCTCCTGGTGCCAGGTCGATGATGGCGAGCGTGGGTGTATTCGGTCTGCTTTCTTTCTGAAGAGTTTCACTTATATGGTCACGGTCTATCAGGCTCCAGCTCTGGTTCCAGGCTGTCAGTATCTCGCCCAGGGTATCTGTTACAGGGTTGGCCGGGCCAGCCACAAATACTTTCAGGTTTTCAGGAAATTCAGGTTTCTGGCCAACCTGGTTTTCAGACAACTTCAAGACGAGGGTGAAGTGAATTTTTGTGCCGAGCCCCGGGGCGCTTTCGAGTTTTATCTCGCCGCCCATGAGCTTAATCAGTTCCTGGCAGATGGTCAGACCGAGGCCGGTGCCGCCAAAACGCCTGGTGATCGAGGAATCAGCCTGGCTGAACTTGTCGAAAACAATCTTCTGCTGTTCGGCGGTCATGCCTATACCGGTGTCTTTAACCCGGAAGGTATATGCGGCGGTGTTGTCTGCCATCGACTCTGCATTGATCTCGAGGCTGATAAAACCCTCTTCGGTGAATTTAACCGCGTTGCTGATCAGATTAACCAGAACCTGGCGCAGTCTGCCGCCATCAACGATAACATTTTCGGGCACTGAAGGCGGAAATTTGAGGACCATCTCGATCTTTTTCTTCTCGGCCAGCGGCTGCATCAGGCTGACGGTTTCTTCCATCAGGCGTCGCAGGTTGATACCAAGCGGTTCGAGCACCAGTTTGCCCGCTTCAATTTTTGAAAGATCGAGCACCGAATTGAGAATATTCAGCAATGAGTGCGAAGAACGGTAGATCAGGTCGGCAAATTCCTGCTGCCGCGGATTGAGTTCGGTTGCCATCAGCAGTTCAAGCATGCCAAGAACACCGTTCATAGGAGTTCTGATTTCGTGCGACATGTTGGCAAGAAATTCGGTTTTAGCCTGGCTGGCCTGCTGTGCCTGAACCGCCATTTCTTCAGCACGGTTGCGGGCCTCGAGCAGATTCTGCTGTAGAGCGCGGGTTTCAGAAATATCAATCAAAATACCGTAATAGCGGTATTCTTCCATTTCAGGGTCTTTAACCTGAGTGCCGATGTTGGTGAACCAGCTGTAGCTACCGTCAAACTTGCGCAGCCGGCAGTCGAAACGCAATTCTTTGCCCGAAAGCAAGAATTTACGAACCGCTTCTTTGGCTTCGTGCAGGTCTTCGGGGTGAATAACCTGATATACCGACTGAATATTCGGCGAAAAAATTTCGGGGTTATAGCCGAGCAGATTCTTGATGTGGCTTGACCAGTAAAACCGTCGTTCTTCGGGAACGTATTCCCAGCTGGCAGCATGTGCTGCGGTGAGCGCATGCACGTTACGGCCTTCTTCCATGCGCAGAGCCATAGCGTTTTCGTGTTCAACCGTGGTGTTGCGGAAAAAGCCGATGAGCCTGATGTGGCGGCGGTTGCTGCCAAAATAGTTACGCCCGATAAATGAATGCCACAGGTACTTACCGCCGTTACTCTTGAGGCGGGCTTCGAACTGGCAGTTTTCAACTTCGGCAATGTTCTTGATCAGGTGCAGGTCTTCGGGGTGAATGATCTCGAAGCCGATCTGCCTTTGCCTGCTGACTTCGCTGGGATCGGTATAGCCGAGGTTGTGATAAAGATCGTCAGGGGTATTGTTGATACTTGTCTCAAAATCGTATTCCCAGAGGAAAAGGCCCGCCGAGTCAAGGGCCAGCTTCAATCTGTCGCGGTAATCGAGCAGCTGTCTGAAGTCATTGCTGCGTTCGATCATCGAACCAAATATGTCGGCAGCCAGCTCAAGAGCCGAAATTTCGAAATCGAACCAGCGGCGCTCTTCTGACAGGACATGCACTTCGAGGCAGCCCCAGAATTTTTTATGCACAAAAATCGGAATGATGAGAAGAGATTTAAGACCGACCGCGCGAAGGTTTGCCTGAATGTCAGTAGAGAATTCTGCAAAGTTTCTGCCGACACCAGAGCCACTCAGAAGCTTCGAAGAGTTGCTTCGGATAATTTCGTAGACGAGGTCGGCGGTCTGGCGGTGGCAATGATGCTGATTGCGGCAATAGCATGAAAAACATCTGAAAGAGATCGAGGTGCTGTCGTGAAGGTCATTTTCACCTCTCTTGATCAGACCGATGCGGTCAGCGCCGACTGCTACGGCGATGGCATCAAGTGCTACCGGCATCGACTCTTCGACCGATGTCTCTGCCCCGACTACCAGATGCGCAGCCTCGGCAATACCTGAAATCAGCTTTTCGCGTTGCTCCTGAATCTGTCGTGCCCGGTGACTTACCGAGACGTCACGGATAATGCCGACCAGGCGGGGCTCTTCGCTGTCGCGGAGTTTACAGGTGACGCGGATAATTTCCCCGAAAATGGTGGTTGAGTCAGGCAGATCTATTTCTCGGGCGAATTTTTCGGTGCCGATCTTTTCAGGCAGCAGCGGAGTTGTTTCTATTATGGGTTCCATGCCTGGAAAAACTTCGGCATCGGTTTTGCCGGCAATCTTGTCGGGGTTGCAGCCGAAGCTTCTGGCGAATGACTGGTTGCAGAGCAGGTAATGCCCCTGAAAATCTTTGACGAAGATAAAATCTGGAATGGAGTCTATCAGGTGCTTCAAAAAAGAGCGCTGCCCGGCAAGTTCTTCGGTAACATTGCGCAGTCTACGGTTGAGAGCGAGAAGATAAAAGATAACCAGACCGAGGATAACCATTGAAACCAGGAAAATAGCGATCCAGTTCCGAAATCTGCTGATCAGATTTGCTACCATCGAGTTGTCGGTGTTATAGGGTTCAAGATTCAAAACCTGCATCAACTGATGAACCTGAGCGTAATTAGCGGCGATTCCCCAGGTAATCTTTTTTGGTATGTCAACGTCTGACATCTTGAGAATTGCCAGCGTCACCCGTTCTACAAGGTTCTCGTTGGCGTGTCTGACTCTTGCAAATGACCATTCAGGGTAAAGCCTGGTCGAGCACGCGAATGGCAGGGCATTGGTGTGCAGGTAAAGCTCGCGGCTGAAGGTTATCGAATTCATGTCGAACTTGCCTTCTTTTGCCAGCAGTTCAAGGCTTGAGGTACGGCAGATGCCAAAATCAGCCCGGCCCGATAGAACCTCGTCGATAATTTTTTCGATATCAGCGTGGTGAGTGATTTCGCGGCAGGCTTTGCGCAGGTCGATACCGCGTTCGGCAAATTCACGGGCTGCCGCCAGCCAGCCGCCAATAGACTGCACCGGCCCGGCTACCAGTTTTTTGTTGCGTATATCCCAGAGTGACTTGATGTTTTTGTCGTCTGAACGCCAGAAAATAACCGCGCCAAACAGGTTGTCGAAGGCCTCGATCTTCTCGCTTTCGCGTTTGAGAGTGGCAAGAACCGTTAGATTACCTGCCATGCCGGCTTCGACGTTGAAAATCGGGCTGGCGATGACAAAATCGACATCGCCGTCTTCAACTGCTGAACGCAGTTCGTTCCAGCCCATCAGCTGCATCTGAAAAAGATGCTCGGTGATTTCGCGGTTCAGAAATTCGATAGTTTCCTGCCATTCATAGTTCCAGCCGCCGATACTCTCTTTTTTGAGCACGCCGATCTTGATCAGGCTTGGCTCCTGATCGGCAAACAGCTGCGGAAAAACAAAAAGAGCCGAAAAAACGAGCATCACAGCCACTCTTAAGAATGCTGAGGCTTTTTTTCGGCTCATTCCGGCCTCCTGGGTTTCAGTTTATCAGAGAGGAGCTCCGCAGTCAGGGCAGCCTTTCCAGCCTGCTTCGATTGCTCTGCCGCAACTACGGCAGGCATTGCGCAGGTGTTCAAGGCAGAACGGGCAGAAGCTGAAGTTGCGCCCGACCATTTTGCCGCAGTTTGGGCATGAGGCCATATTTTCTTTGCGAACGTGTGCCGGCAGGGCGTTTTTTACGGGCAGTTCATCGCGTTCGCCAAGCTGGCTAAGAGAGAGGATCGCGGCAGTGCGCACGTCTTCTGATTCGTCGTTGAGCATGGTCATCAGAGGTGCCAGTGCCCGTTTGTCACCGAGTGATCCGAGAGCCTGGCATGACGCCGAACGCACTGCCGACTGTGAATCCTGCAGGCATTTAACAATCTCTTCAAAAATTTTCGGCTCGCGCGACTGGCCAAGAAGTTTTACCGACCAGTAGCGGGCATCGACGTTGGTGCCGCGAATGGCAGAAATCAGCTCTTCTGAAACACCGATGCCCTGTGCCCAGATAGAATCGGCAGCGGTCTTTCTGATGATCCATGATTTGTGGGCGAGATAGCTGACCAGCAGGCGGTGGGCTTCGCTGTTTTCGACCATAGCCATCGCTTTGATCGCTTCTAGCTTTGATTCCATGGGGGCGGTTTCGACGATACGGGCAAATCTCGGCACCAGATCAGGAGTCGCCTGATCTGCGAGCAGTTTGATGATCCAGAATTTGGCTTCATCACTGCTGGTATCGAGAGCTTCAGATACCGCCTGCGGGTTACAGAGATGAATTTTTTC